>Ga0129307_1001999_pt1 | contig 18307 bp, 15 predicted proteins | sample P1105metagenome_FD_94437 | JGI IMG/M metagenome (GOLD analysis project Ga0129307, IMG submission 94437) | Capybara group fecal microbial communities from Wisconsin, USA - P1105 metagenome | ecosystem: Host-associated > Mammals > Digestive system > Large intestine > Fecal | place: USA: Wisconsin... | reverse complement strand
TTCCTGGGGGTAACCAGAAATTGACTCCAGAGGGCTGGGTAGATGCTATTACCACGGCTCATTTGACTTACTACGTTCTAGACCAGGACGGCGATTGCGGCTATAAATTTTACACCGACAACAAGGCTCTTGCAGATTCCATGAGCAAGGTTATTGGGTACAATTTTACTGTTGCGAACGCGGAACTAACGTCTATTACGGATTCCAAGAATACTACGAGTACGTTGGGCATTACGGTCAAGAACACCGGCGTTGCTCCGTGCTTCTTTGATTTGTATTTGGTGGCTGAATTTGTTGATAGTACGGGCAAGGCTCTCGCACAAATCGGTGAGACGGTCCGCATTCCTAAGGGAACGTTTAAGGATGCGAGTTCGCAAAAATTCTCGTTTAAGTACAAAGTTGCAGCAGGGGAAGCGAATGTCGTGAAGCAGCCCGGCGTAATGGTTGCACTCTCGCTCTATGAAAACGAAGACGATTTCAAGAATGGCAAGAATCCGACCGTCCGTTTTGACAATGACGGGATTCAGGAAAACAAGAAACTGTTGCTGAAACGGTAAACGTTTTTGAAAAAAGAGTATATTCAATACGATGCGTCGATTAAAAAAAATTCTTTCGATTATAGCTTGCTTTGTGTGTGCGAACTTCGTTGCTTGCGGCGACGAAAATAGTGCAGCTCCTGTGAGTGGGGAAAGCAGTGCTGTTAGTGAATCGAGTTCGTCGTGGACCCTATCGTCTAACGACTCCAGGGTGACAGAAAAGTTAAGCTCCTGTAGTTCTTCGTGGAATGTGACCACTTCGTCGAGCTTGTGGCAGTCTTCCTCTTTGAGTTCTCGCAATGACAAAAAAGACACCTTGGCGGTGGAAAATGCTGATATATCGAAAATTGTTTACTCCCTCAAGCCTTTTGACGGTCCATTGACCAATCCGCATAAGGGCTTTACAGTCCCGACTGAGGCCACATGGACTTTTTCGCCGGAATTTGAGTATGGCCCTTATGGTTCCTTAAACAACAAGGCGTGGGACTTGGTTACTTATGGTTCTGGGTATCAACAGTGGAATAAATTAAATCCTGCAAAAGGCGTTTATGACTGGACGGAGCTGGACGCGTTGCTGGATGTACTTGCGAAACACAACATGGGCTATGCTTTGCGAGTTTTTCCTTATACGCCCTCGCCTATACAAAGTAATGATACGCCTGAAGAAAAGTACGATTGGACTCCGAAATTTGTTTATGAAATGGGGGCGAAAAAGGGAATGGCCACTTTAAAAGGGGAAGGCTACCGAGCGGTAGTTCCCGTTTGGGACGATCCGATTTATTTGCAGGCTGCAAAGGATTTTGCGACGGCCTTGGCTGCAAAATACGATGGCGATCCGAGAATTGAATACATCGATATTCGTTCTTTTGGCGAATGGGGCGAATGGCACACTTCGAATTTGGACGGCAGCGAAATGCCTTCTGTTGAAATTCAGAAAGACATGCTGAAACATTACGCTTCGGTATTCAAGAAAACTTTGTTGGTATTGCCTTCAGATGGTTATGGTGATGTTTATACGTATGCTCTCAGTCTCGGCATTACCAAGCGCGATGATTGCCTTATTGGTATTCCCGGAACTGCGGATTCTCTGGTGCGTGCTTACAAGGCGAATATGCCGACGGTTGCCGAAAATTGCGGCAGTTATGCCATCATGTTGACTTATACCGACCAGATTCCTGGCGGTTATCTAAAATGGACGGCAGAGCGTTGGGTGGATGCGATTTGGACTGCGCATTTGACCTATTACGTGCTGGATCAGGATTTCGATGACTGCGGTTACAATTTCTACAAGGACAACAAGGCTCTTGCGGATTCTATGACTAAAGTTATTGGGTACAACTTCACGGTCGTGAACGCGGAGTTGACAACTATTGCGGATGCCAAAAGCTCGACGAGTACGCTGGATATTACAGTCAAGAACACCGGCGTTGCTCCGTGCTTCTTTGATTTGTATTTGGTGGCTGAATTTGTTGATAGTACGGGCAAGGCTCTCGCACAAATCGGTGAGACGGTCCGCATTCCTAAGGGGACGTTTAAGGATGCGAGTTCGCAAAAATTTTCGTTTAAGTACAAAGTTGCAGCAGGGGAAGCGAATGTCGTGAAGCAGCCCGGCGTAATGGTTGCACTCTCGCTCTATGAAAACGAAGACGATTTTAAGAACGGCAAGAATCCGACCGTCCGTTTTGACAATGACGGGATTCAGGAAAACAAGAAACTGTTGCTGAAACGGTAGGGGGGGGCTTTTTGTGGGTTTTTGCAAAAGTTATATGACTTTTGTTGAAATAAATAAGACTTCTTAAAATTCTACTTGAAATTTTACTTAAAATTATGTATTTCGAATGTGGAGGTTTCTTATGCCTTGTATCTTGCCTGTCTCAGATTTGCGGAATTATAACGAGGTCCTTCAGAATGTGTCTGAAGATTCCCCTGTATTTTTGACCAAAAACGGTCGTGGATGCTATGTTGTCATCGATATCAAGGAATATGAACGGATGGTTGCGGCTTTGAAGCTTCAGAAGGCTCTTGCCGATGGCGAACGTTCCGCTGAACAGGACGGTTGGCTTTCGGCTGCCGACGTGCGAAAAAAATACGAGGTATAGATGTTCGCTGTCGTTTTTTCGCCAAAGGCCTCTGCGGATTTGGACGAAATCAAGGCCTACATAGAGTCAGAACTGGGCAGCCTTAAAGCGGCAAATGAAAAGGTTCTTGAGATACTTGATGCCATCGAAAATCTTTCGGTCTTTCCTGAAATTGGTCCGTCTTTAAAAGGTAAAATCGATTCTCTTGCACGGTATAGAAGTTTATCTGTGTCCGGCTATTTAGTCTTCTATCGAATTGAAGCTTCTTAAAAAACGCCTGAAAACGGCATAAAATCGGGAAATCCCGAAACAAAAAAGCATCTGAATTTCCTAAAAGTTTTTTCGCTGAAAAAACTGAACACGGGATAACTCAGATGCCAATCAAAAATATAGTCAAAACCATACTCGGTGTCAAACATGCCGCCATCGACAAGCTATCCATGGAAGATGACAACCCCGTCATAGGTGTACAACCGACAAGGTCCTTCCATCACACTATGAATTGTGGAAAAAGTCGATTTTTTGAATAATTTTTATTGGAAAAGGTAAAATTTTTGATTATTTTTAATGGAAAAAGGTAACAAATGCTATACCGTAAGAACGAAATTTTACTTAAAAATTGGCTAAAAAGCGATAAAAAAGCCGTTTTGCTGACGGGTGCTCGCCAGACGGGGAAAACATTCATTATAAGACACGTTCTTGTGTCGAATGGCCAAAATTTTGTCGAAATTAACTTCTTGAAGAGTCCTGAACTGCTGGGGTTGCTCGAATCGGCCAAGAACAAGGATTTTTCGGCGTTCTTTACACGTCTTCAGTTTGCTACGCGGAAGGAACTTACCAAGGGGAATACTGTCATCTTTTTGGACGAGGTGCAGGAATACAAGGAATTTCTAACTGCCATAAAGTTCCTCGTAGAGGAAGGCTCATTCCGGTATGTCCTTAGCGGCTCGCTTCTGGGTGTGGAACTGACGGACTTGCGTTCTGCACCTGTGGGTTACTTGCCCGTCATAGAGATGTTCCCGATGGATTTCGAAGAATTTCTGATTGCACAGAAGATCCCTGACGACGCTTTGGCTCGGCTACGGGAAAACTTTACCACCAAGACTCCAGTAGATGAATTTGTCCACAACAAGATTCTAGATGCGTTCTACACCTACCTGATTGTCGGGGGTATGCCTGCCGCCGTGCAGAAGTTTGTTGATTCGAACGACCTGAACGCTGTCACGCGAATTCACAAGGACATTCTCAAACAGTACAACTGGGATTTTTCGAAGTACGAGAAAGAACGCAAGCTCCATTTGATAAACACTTATGACTTGATTCCTTCTGAGTTGAACTCCAAGAACAAACGCTACATGTTCGCAGACCTGGGCACCAAGCAAAAATTCGGTCGTTATGAAAACAGTTTCAACTGGCTTATTGACGCGGGTGTTGCAATACCGACTTTCAATACGACAGAACCCGTAGTTCCGCTGAAAATCAATAAGCAGAATAATTTGTTTAAGCTGTTCCTTTCGGATGTGGGGCTTTTGACAACTAGTTACGGACGGGCTTCGCAGATGCAGCTCTTGCAGGGTGGACACGACATGAACTGCGGTGCGATTTTTGAAAACGTCGTTGCTCAGGAACTGCGTGCCCACGGTTATGATGGCTACTATTTTAACAGCAAGAAACTCGGCGAACTCGATTTTGTCATCGAATATGAGGGCAAGTGCCTCCCTATCGAAGTCAAGAGTGGCAAAGACTATACTAAGCATTCTGCCTTGAACAACGTGCTGCAAACCCAAAATTACGATATTCCGCAGGCTTTTGTATTTGCAAACGCAAATATTTCTGTTCGGGACAACATTACTTATTATCCGATCTATATGATAATGTTTCTGAACGAAGCCGCCATGCCGTTGCCGACGAAGCCACGGCTGGACTTGTCTGGGCTATGATTATGTGTGTGCGACGTTTTTCTCAAGTTCTTTCTTCAGCTTGAGTACTTCCCTTTCGGAAAGCTTGGTAATACGCGAAATCATTTCGACGGAGAGTCCTTCGGCAAGCATAGCTGTGGCGACATCTACCTTTGCTTGAAGATAAGCCCCTTGTTTTTCGTAAAGAAGATCTGTCATTACTTATACTCCGTAAAAAATATCAATAGGATCATCGAAATCTATGACCTCATCCACTGCTGCTTGCGGTAGAGTTTTGGTTCTTTTTCTAAGATTGCGTTGGACATAAAATCCTCCTCGTTGCAATCTTGATATACATTATTTCCTGCTAAAGCACAAGTCTGGGGAATTTTATGGATATTTTGACTATTAAAGCTTTTTAATTAGAGTGGTTATTTTTGCAATATTGTATATTTCTCTCTGACATAGCTCTGCACCTCGTGGTGTAGGGCGCGAGTTTAACGTAGAGTTAGCTCTTATTCTCGCAACTGAAATCTGGTAAATTTCAAATCTATCGAGAATAAGGCGAGCGCTCACGTCCAGCAATGGGCGTGGGTCGTTTGTGCTTATTGATAGATAGGTTTACCAGAGCCTCAGTTGCGGTAAGTGCATTCGACGCCACGCTTTTTTATTTAAAGCCATGACGCGAATAGCACTAAATAAGGGCGTGCACCCTTAGCCGTGAGGTTCACGTGGCGGAAACATTGGATGGTCTCAAGGTTCGTATCCGCGAACTGGAAAAAGAAGTCGAACGCTGGAAGTCTCAAGTCAAAAGCGTTCGTTATGGGCTTAACTGGATGGATGTTCCAGAAGCTTTTGACAAGGATTCCGAAGACAAAATTCCAATTCTTGAAGAAGTCGCTGAAAAGGCCGTAGAAGCGGAAGGTCCTTTGGCGGGCAGACCGCCCCATGTGATTATCGAAGGCGATAACTACCACGCACTCACTTGCTTGAATTATACCCACCGTAAAAAAATTGACGTCATCTACATTGATCCGCCATATAACACGGGTTCGGACGGTTTTACTTACAAGGACAAACGTTTCTTGACAGAATTTCCCGATGGTCAAAAAGTTCCTAAGGAACATCCGCTTCGCCATAGCTATTGGCTTTCGTTTATGGAAAAGCGTTTGAAGTTGGCAAAGAATTTGCTGAGTGATAAGGGGGTGATTTTCATCAGTATTGATGATAATGAACAAGCGAATCTGAAATTGCTATGCGATAAGGTGTTTAAGGAAGAAAATTTTGTTGCGGAGTTTGTTTGGAAGAAAAAACAAGGTGGTGGAAACGATTCTGGCTTTGTTGTTACTGAACATGAATATGTTTTATGTGTCGCTAAGAACATTTCAAAATTTGAAATGGGGCTTGACAAGAGTTATCAACTAGATGACAAACTCTATCCATTAAAAGATGAGAAGGGCGAATACGGGCTCATCACATTAGATAAAGCATCTATTCAGGTTAGTCAATCTCTTATTTATGAAATAACAGGACCAAATGGTGAAACATATTATCCACGAGTTGTAAAAGGAAAGCAATCTTGTTGGCGATGGAGTAGATCAAAGGTAGAGAAACAGTATGACGAACTTGTTTTTAAGAATGGAAAGGTATACACAAAATATTATAGGCCACAAGGCGTCACCCCCAAAAGTTTGTTAGTAGATGCCATATATGGAAGAACTGAAAGTGGCAATGATGATATAAAAGAAATTTTTGAAACCAAACCATTTGCTTATCCAAAACCGGTTCTGTTGGTTAAGCATTTGCTGTCAATTTCCTCAGGTGGAAATAATAAACCTATCATTCTCGACTTCTTCGCTGGCTCAGGTACGACTCTACACGCCACACTCAATCTTAATAAAGAAGATGATGGTAATCGCCAATGCATTCTTGTTCAACAATCCGAAGGCGATAACAACATTTGTGAAAATGTTACATACGAGCGCAACCGTCGTGTAATGTGCGGTTACACCAATGCAAAAGGCGAAAGCGTCGATGGTTTAGGTGGTTCTCTTAAATACTACAAGACTGGCTTCGTCGGCAAGCATCAGAGCAAAAATGCCAATGACGCAGATAAGGTGGAACTTGCTGAAAAAGCGGGTTGCCTTATCGCACTAGCAGAAAACACCTTGGATACAATCAAGGTTCCCGAAGCGGCTAAGGGATTCTGGCAAATCTATTCCGATAATGCAGAGAAGAAAAAACGCTACACATGCATTTATCATAATGGCGATTACGGCAAAGTTTCTGATTTTGTTGCAAAAATCGATGAATTGCGCACTACTGATAAAAAGTCGAAATTCACGGTTTATGTATTCAGCTGGAATTCTCCCGACTTCTTTGAAAACGAATTCGATGATTTAAAAAACATCGAAATCAAGGCGATTCCCAAACCGATTCTCGAAATCTACAAGGCTTTGAACGGGTAAAAATATGCAGATGCTTCCTTTCCAAGAAAATGCGGTCCTCGGCACGAACGGTCTCGTAGAAACGTTCAAGAAACTTTGGCAAACGGGCGACCATAATCTCGACATCACTTTCAAGTCTCCGACAGGTTCCGGCAAGACTTTTATGGTGTCAAATTTTGTTCGCGAATTGCAAAATGATCCTGCTTTTAACGCCGATATCGCTTTCGTTTGGATTACTTTCTCGGATGACCTTGCGATGCAAAGTCGCGACAAGTTTTATGATTACTTTTTCCCAAATATCGGGCGAAGTCTCTTGACCATTGCGGATTTTTCCGAAGGGGTTTTGCATAAAGACGATATCCTGTTTTTGAATTGGCAAAAGTTGGTGGCAAAAGATGCAAAAAAACGTTTGTTGCGTCGCCCCGACGAAGTTGAGCTGCAAAAGGAGCAGGGATTCTACTTTGAAGATGTCGCGGAAAATACAAAGAAAGAAGGTCGCGAAATTGTGATGATTATCGATGAAAGTCACAAGAACGTGACTGCATCGGCTTATCGTGATGTTATTACGCCACTTAATCCGCGAATCATTTTGAATGTCTCTGCCACGCCGGAAAAAATTCCCACCATCAGCGATGTGCAAAATCTGCGCGCAGGCTATGTTGAAGTCAAACGCTCCGATGTCGTTGCTGCAGGTCTAATCAAAGAACAAATTATTTCGCAAACAGAAGAAGATTTGAAAACCATTGAAGGTGAAGATCTTGACTTCGCCTTGCTGCGGCTCGCCAAGGAAAAACGGGAATCTTTGGCGGAACAATGGACTCGCCTCGGGCAAAATATTAATCCGCTCGTTTTAATTCAGTTGCCTAATGACGATTCTAAACTCAAGGACCAAGGTGTAGAAACGAAGGAAGAACTCGTCACGAGATTTTTGACTGAAAATTGTGATGTTCCTACAAATAAAATTGCCAAATGGTTTGACAAAAAAACAGAACATCTTGAACATATTACGGATTCTGATAATCCTGTAGATTTTATGCTTTTCAAATATGCTGCAGGAACGGGATGGGATTGCCCTCGTGCTCATGTTATCGTGATGTTCCGCGAAATTGAATCGCCAACATTCAAAACACAGACTCTCGGAAGAATTTTACGCAACCCTGTTCCGAAAGTTGACTTGACAGCATTCCCTGAACTTCGTGAAGGTTTCCTTTACACAAATTACCGTAAAAACGAAATTTCCGACATTCCCGACACTGTTGAAAACAAGCCTAAAACTGAAGTGACAAATCTTGCATCGCATCTTTTGGGCGGGTTTGCTACAAAAGAAACTACGCATAATGTCATTCAAGAACTGAAAACTTCTATGCTTGACGAATTGGTAGCAAACGGCTCGGATAAGCCCGTTTCAGATATTGCTCCCAAAATCGAAGCTGCGTTAAAAGAAGCTGTTAAACAAGTTGCTCCAGAATTATCGACAAATCCGGGAATATTGTCCGATGATCATCCCGAATTGAATCTTTTTGGCGAAACTGATTCTCCAGCATCAAAAATTCAAAAGACAGAACAAATTGTTGAAACGGCAACTCGAAATGTCAAGGCCATATTGACGGAGCATTTCGGAGAAAGTGTTGCAAACAAAGCTACAGGAATTGTCGCTGAAGCCACACGCGATTTTGCAGAAACGCTTATCCAAAAACAGCCGTCTTCATTCATTGTTGATCCACTTTTGAAAAGTGATTTCATCAGCCGTGCAGACTATGGCGATATCGGCAAAGCTAGTAGTTTCCAGAGTTCGTTTGTTAAGTCAATGAATGCTTATTTTGGAATTAACGAAAATGCTTATAACAATCCGTTTGCTCAAGAGGGCGTTCTTGAAAAATTTGGCATAGATATGTCTCAGACACTTTCAACCGAAGTCTTGGCGAATGCAACTTTTGCAGGGACCAACGATTTAGGCAAGAATGTAGAGCATGAGATGAGCGACAATGAAGTCGAAAAGAACTTCATGAATGCTTGCTACAACATTTTGGAAGAACAGACCGAACCTGACGCCAAATACGGCAACATAGCTCGTTCTTGGGGACCCTTCAAAGAAGCTCTTCGCCAATGGTTTGAGCGTTATTCGATGACGAACATAGATAACGTCGATCGCTATAAAATTTTCTTGAAGGATTTGTTCAAGAATTCTGCAAGTATATTCCGCAAAGCTATTACTCAGGCTCTCAAGGATTACAGACCCATTCGCGACGCCTTTGTTGCTGCTCGTCGTAAGCAAGAAATGCAAGAAGCTTTGCCGTTCAAGGTCAAGACATCTTATGCGTATTCAAGCGATTATGTTGATTATAAGCCTAGCATGAAGAGCATGCTTCAACCTTTCAAACTCAAAGCAGAATATCCAGGACGCGATAATGAAATCGCCTTTATCGAGTTCCTTGAAAATCTACCGACAGTTGAATGGTGGTTTAAGCAGAATGATGACGGCAAGGACTTTTATGCCCTCAAGTATTTCAACACCACCGAAAATCGAGAACGGCTTTTCTATCCCGATTGGATTGTAAAATTCTTAGATGGTCGCATCGGTATTTTTGATACCAAGAGCGGTTTTACAGCAGCAAATCCTGAAGGACGCGCAGAAGCCCTTTCAAAAAAGTTGCGTGATTTGAACGAAGAGGCTGTCAAACGCGATGGTCGCGAAAAATTTGTCGGCGGTTTGTGCGTTAGTGAAAATAAACTGTGGTATTGCAATAGTGCCGAAAAATATCGTTACAAGGATGAAAAGGGCAACCTTGCTGAAGGTTGGAAATTGATGCAGGGGTAATGGCTATACAAATGCTGAAATAACTTAAGGAGACTTTCAACACTTTAGATAATTGTATTTGACATAGACTGAAAAGATTTCTGATTCCACTACTGAAAATCTGGTCGTTTGCTTTAGGCGAATCAAGAATATCCACAATGAAAAAGAATCTTCGCTCAAATTGGGCGTGGGTCGTTTGCACATATTGTGGATAGGTTTACCAGAGCCTCAGTAGTGTATGTGCATTCGACACCACGCTTTTTTTTGTTTTTGAAAAATCCCCGAAACTATCCAGAGTAAAAAAAAACTTGTGCCTTTTTTCGACTTTTTGGAATTTAGATGACTAAATAATATAGGATGCAGCAGAAGGAAACGACACATAAACCCGACCAGGAGCAGGCCTTGCAAGACCTGTGGTTGAAGGAATGTGACGAATTTGAACAACTAAAAAATATTCAAGCGGGTTCTCTAAGCGATGCTTTTGCCCTTTGTTTTAAACTGAGAAAGTGGAATTCGGAACGTTTTATGAATGCGACGGGGCTCGGAGATGCTTTTTTCTCTAGAATCGGCACGGGGAAATATGATGATAAAATGCGTCCATCCTTAGCTAGTGTAGTTGCAATATGTATTGGATTGCATATACCTTTTAAATTTTCCAATATTCTTATCATGCGTTGCGGTCATTCTCTGACTGATTCAAAACAGGATTGCTGCTATGCATTTATTCTTTCTCATTACGAAATGTTTAAAACGGTGGAAGACGCCAATCAATTTCTTGTAGATAAAGGCTTTTCTCCTATAATCAATAAGGATAACCAAGAAAAATAAAAATTTCACAACGTGAAAGAAGAATGTTTCGAATTTGCTCTAAAAACGACATTTTCTTTATTCGTGATCAATAAAAAAGGCAAAATTGGCAAAATTTCCTTTCACGCTCTGATTGGCAAACTCATCGCCTCATCGGGTATATTCCTTCTCAACAAGGAGGCAAATATGCCCAAAAACAATAAGTTCAAAGCTACTATCGATGACGGTTTTCAGCCGGAACTGGTAAAAAACGCCCGTTTTGAGGGCATTTTCGAGATTCCTGTTATTGACAAGCCCAAAAGAATCTTTATCCCTAGCGGAATTACACCATTTAGCCGCAGAAACGAGGCTCCAACGGATAGTGAGGCTATCGGATTCTTCGAAATGGACCAGATGTTTGCTGATGTCCTGAGAAATCCTCAAGCCTATGTTGAAGAACTCAAGAAATTTTCTGCGGTTATTTCGCCCGATTGTTCGCTTTACAGGGACGCCCCCTTGATCGTGCAAATTGCGAACGTTTACAAGAAGAACGCGATTAGCCATTATTGGCATACTCAAGGCATAGACGTTTTTGCACTTGTTCGCTGGGGCAGCCGCGACACTTACACGACAGACGTTCTATCCGAACCGATTGCATTTGCGGGAATCCCCCATGACAGTATTATAGCTGTCAGCACCTACGGATGCATAAAAACAAAAGATGACAAATATCATTTTGAAGCCGGGCTTGATGCATGCCTACGAACGCTCACGCCCCGCGTAGTTCTAGTTCATGGAGCCATGCCAGAAAAAGTCTTTGGACCGTATTTGAAATATGCGGAGTTCCATAACTATCCCGACTGGATTACGCGCAAGAAAGGGGGCCGACATGGGTAGCGGAAATAAAGGCTTATATTCGGGAACGCGAGGAGGTTCACAACCTTATGCACCGACGTATGAGGTTATGCTTGACATGAAGGAACATGATTTAAAAATAGGCATTTACAACGATAAAATTGGTTATGCGAAGAATCCAAGTGCAAAAAATCTAGCTGATTGCATACAAAACAACATTGTGTATTATGAGGGCAAAAAAGCAAATGGTAAATACACTTATGTTATTGACGAGAATGGAAATCTCATTTTTGGGAAGCGAAATAATCCGGATCCAATGCAAACTCGTTCACCACATCCAATGCTCATTGGAGGCAAAAATCCAAAAGTTCGTTGTGCAGGGATGCTTGACATTAGAAATGGAAAAATTTTCAATGCTGATACAGATAGTGGTCATTACAAACCTAACGAAAAATCGATTGAAGAAGTTGAAAAAATACTATCTTCTTTGCCAAAGCAAGTGTTTAGTCGCAAATCTAAATGGAGGAAAAAATGAAATTCCTTAATTCGTACGGAAAAATAGCCAATCATGACGACGTTATTCCTCCAATTCCAGAGGATGTTGATTTAAAAATGTCTGGTTGGTGGTACGGCGGCTTTATTGTTGTCAAAGAACAGCCTGACGAATTGACGCTTAAGTCGATTAATTATGAAAAGGGTTACCCAACAATAAAAATAAAACCGGAAGGATTCGGTTTTATCGGTTCACCAACCTATGTTATTGGCGATAAAGTCAAAGTCAAGAATAAGAACAAGCAAGGGGTTATTTATTGCCTATGTTGGCACTACAAACGAGAATGTTTTTATTACTACGTAGAATATCCTGACAGAAGATCTACCTGTATGTACTTTGACGACGATCTAGAAAAAGTGGAGACCGCAAAATGAATCTAGTTGACCTTTCCAAAGAAATTTCCTATGCTCTTCGGCACGCTCCGTGGGAATACGAACTGGAACTTGACGAGAAGGGATTTGTCCCGATAGCACAGTTACTCCATGCCCTGAATGAATCTGGAGCGTATGAATGCGAGGTCACGCAAGCAGACCTGGAGCAGATTATTGCAACTTCCGAAAAGAAACGCCACGAAATTGTTGGGGACAAAATTCGGGCACTTTATGGTCACTCTGTTCCTCAAATTATAAAGAAGGAACTAGGGATTCCCCCTGCCGTTCTATACCACGGAACAGCACACAAGGCTTTATCGCAGATTCTTCATGATGGCTTAAAGCCGATGCAACGACAATATGTTCATCTTTCTGCTGATGTTGACACTGCTACTCGTGTTGGTAAACGCCGCGATGGCAATCCGGTCATCTTGAAAATAGATACCGAGGCAGCACAAAAGGCGGGCATCCAGTTTTTCATCGGCAATGACAAGGTTTGGCTTTGCAGAGAAATGCCGAAAGATTTTCTTTCGATTTTTACTCCAGAAACATCGCCATGTAATACGGCAGGGTAACCATTTTGCCTGCAACACCGATGTTGTTTTCGGAGAGCTTGTAGCAAACTTTTGCATCGTAGTTATCGTTATTCAAAACGGTCTTTGCCGACTTGGAGCGTCCCGTTGTCGCCTTGACTTCGATAATGGCGATTTCGCCGCCGATGTTTTCTACAAAGTCAATTTCTAGCCCAGAATCTTTGCGGAAGTAGAAAAGCTTGCGGCCCTGCTTGGAGAAACAATCTGCGATGATGTTCTCGTAGATGGCGCCTTTGTAGAATCCCAGATCGCCGCTCAGGATTTTGGCGGCGGCTCCGCGTTCCAGCATGGCAACGAACAGGCCGGAATCCTGCACATAAATCTTAAACGTATTCTCGATTTTGTAACCTTCAAGGGGTTCTGCGATGTTGGTCAGGTTGTGGCAAATGTTGATTATGCCACAGTCGTAGAGCCATTGGATTGCCGTTTGGTAATTTTCGGAACGGCCTTTCTTTTCGAGTTGTGAATAAACGAATTTATTGTTTTCCTTTGCAAGTTGGGCTGGTATGGAATCGAATACATGGTTGATGCGTCCGAGAAGCGTTCGGTCGATTTCCTCGTTTTCATTCTCGTCAAGGTGTTTGCCGAAATCGTCCTTGTATTCTTCGAGAATGTCCTGCTGTTCTTGCCAAACGACATTCATGTCACTGGTTTCGACAAATCGTGAAACGACATAAGGGAGGCCGCCTACACAAAGGTATTCCTTGAAATAGCGGAGCATGGCGTTGTGCGTTGCCGCGCTTACGGGTTCCTTTTTCTCGTAGCAATCCTTCAGGTATACGATGACGTTTTCGCCGATACCCTTCGCCCACAGAAATTCCTCGAAATCCATGGGTTTCATATAAATTATTCTTTCAAAGCCGGTCGGGACGCCTTTACCTTTTTTATGATTGTATCCTTTAATACCAAGCAGGGAACCGGTACAGATGACATCGTAGCGGCCATCTTCCATAAATGGTTTTATGCTGGCGCGGGCGTTCGCACATTCCTGAATTTCATCGAAGATGATGACGGTCTTGTTTTCGACAAAATGCGCGTTGGGAAAGAGTGCCGAAAGATCTATGGTAATCCTGCCCACGTTCAGGTCGCTGTCAAAGACTCGCTTTGCGTTTTCGTTTTCCTTAAAGTTGATATAGACGACGTTCTCGTAGTGGCTACGGGCGAATTCCAAAACGCTGGACGTTTTGCCAATTTGGCGCATTCCCTTAACGACCAGGGCCTTCTTTTTGCCCCCTGAAGCCTTCCAATTTTCGAATTCTTTAAGGATTTTTCTCTTGAACATACCCTAAAACTACACTTTTCCAACCGAATTGTCAATGATTTGACGCACTTTTTCAACCGAATTAGTGCTAGTATGGTGCACTTTTTCCACCGAAAAAGTGTAAAAATGCTGAATTTAGCGAAATTTTGCCATTTTTACTTCGCAAAAAATTACCGAAAGATTTTTTATGCGTTTAAAAGAAAATTGCCCCGGATTTCTCCGAGGCAATTTTAGGTGGTTTTTGAATGAAAATTTAGTTAACTTCCTGGAGTTTGAGCATTTTGCCGAAGAGGCCGCCTTTTGCTTTGAGTTCTGCGGGGCTGCCGGCTTCGACGACTTGGCCGTTTTGCAGGACCACGACCTTGTCGGCATTTGCGATGGTGCGCATGCGGTGTGCGATGATGATGACGGTCTTGTTTTGCACGAGTTCCGAAATGCTCTGTTGAATCTTGGATTCGTTTTCGACGTCGAGGCTTGCGGTGGCTTCATCGAGGAGGACGATGGGAGCGTCCTTGAGGATGGCGCGTGCGATGGAGATGCGTTGGCGTTCGCCGCCGGAGAGCGTGTCGCCGTTTTCGCCGATGACGGTGTCGTAGCCTTGCGGGAGCTTTTGAACAAAGTCGTCGCAGTTTGCGAGTTTGGCGGCTTGCAAGATTTCTTCGTCGGTGGCATCGCGTTTACCGATGCGGATGTTGTCGCGGATGGATGTGTTGAAGAGCACGACATCCTGAAAGACGATGGAGAAATTCTTGAGGAGCGTTTCGGGATCGATTCTCGAAATGTCTTGGCCGCCGAGCGTGATTGTGCCGCCTTGGATGTCCCAGAAACGGGCGGCAAGCTTCGCTGCGGTTGTCTTTCCGCTGCCAGATGGCCCGACGAGTGCGGTGATTTCGCCTTGCTTTGCGGTGAATGAGGCTTTTTTCAGGACTTGCTTTTCTTCGTTGTAGTAGAAATCGACGTTCTTAAATTCGATGTCGTAATTGCTCGGATCGAATTTTGTAGAGCCGTGTTGAATTTCCATGTCGTCCATTTCCTTGAAACGTTTGAGGCGGACATCCAAGAAGAAAAGTTCCGTCATGTTGTTTAATACAAGGTAAATTGGACTATAAATTGTCGATGCACAGACGATATAGACGAGATAATCAAATACGCTTAATTTGTTTTGTGCAAGGAGAATTGAACCGAAAATGAGAACGGAAGCAAGGCCGAACTTCAAGAAAATCTGGGCACCGTTCAGGATGACTCCTGACATGAATTCGCCTTTGATCTGGGAGTGTTCATAAAATTTGGAGTGTTCATCCAGTGCTTTGCAGACGCTTTCTTCTTCGCAGTAGGATTTGATTTCTTGAATGTTTTCAAGGCTTTCCTGAATGTCTTCGGTAATTACGCGGGCCGCATTGTAGGTGTGCTTGAAGTTTTTGAACTGTAATTTGCGGGACAAGTAAATGAGCAATCCTGCAAATGGTGCGACCCACAAAAGTGCAGCAGCCATCAACGGGTTGTAAATGATGAGTGCGATAGCGCAGATAACGAGCATCGCGGCGACGGCGAAAATTTCAGGGACGGCGTGCGAGAAAATCATTTCGAGAGCGTTTACGTCGTTCATGATAGTCGATGTCAAGTCGGAAAGGTCCTTTTTGCCAAAGAAGGCGAGCGGGAGCTTGCGCAACTTTTCGGCGAGCGTGATGCGACGTTTTTTACATTCCGAATAGACTGATTCGTATGTACTGTCGTAAGAAAGTGCGTAGATGAAGTACATGACGAGGTAAATGACGACGGCAATGACTAAATATTGCCAGAAATCCAAGGTGATTGCCTCTGGTTCTTTCAGCTTCGCCATGAATTCCTTGAGGAATAGGAATACGAACGAAAGCGGGAGCATTAACGAAAGGTAATGCCACGTTGTCCAAAATACGCCTTTGATAAATGTTTTTGTACCTTCATCAGAGAGGACAAAGCGATTTTTAATCCAGTTATACATTCTTGCCTCCGATAGTCCAGCTGACGGACTGCTGATAATCTTGCCACATCTTGGCGAATATGCCGCCTTTTTCGACGAGTTCCTTGTGCGTGCCGCGTTCTACGATTTCGCCGCCTTGCACGACGAGAATCTGGTCGGCATTCACGATGCTTGTGAGTCTGTGTGCAATCATCAAGACTGTTTTGCCCTTAGAAAGTGTTTGCAATGCTTTCTGGATAAGGCTTTCGTTTTCGGGGTCTGCAAATGCGGTCGCTTCATCAAGAACGACGATCGGTGCATTCTTGAGGATGGCTCGTGCGAGAACGATTCGCTGCTGTTCGCCGCCAGAGAGGTACGTGCCTTTGCTACCGATGACGGTGTTGATGCCTTCGGGCAGGCGATCAATGATTTCGCGGCATTGGGCGAGATCGAGTGCCTTGTTGACGCTTTCGATGGAAGCCTCAGGAGTTCCGTAACGGACGTTCTCCAAAATACTCTTCTTGAAGAGTCGAGTATTCTGGAAAACGAAGGATGTATTTTTCATGAGGACTTCTTGGGGTATTTCCTTGATGGGCGCACCGCCGACTAAAATTTCGCCTTCGTTTGCATCGAAGAATCTTGGGACGAGTTTCGCGATGGTGCTCTTGCCGCCGCCGGATGCACCGACGAGTGCGACGGTTTCGCCTTCTTTTATTTTAAACGAAATGTTGTGAAGAACCTGCGTTTCAGTGCCGGGGTAGGTGAAGTTGACTTTCTTGAATTCGATATCGAAATGCTTGACCTCTTGCGGATTCGTCGGTTTTGCAAGTTCAGGATAATCTGTCAATGATTCGATACTGCCGATGGCGAGTTTTGCTTGGTTCACGGCTTGGCTCAAGTACATGCTACGCATGACGCACTGCGAGAAAACCGGTGTCACGAGGACATAGAGCATCAAATCGACAATTGTTGCAGCGATGTTGCCCGAACTCGTTGCGATAAGGAACGCTGTTGGAACGAGAATGAGGGCGACTCCGTTGATAAGCGTCGTATAAGAACACATGATGAATTTCCAACTGCTAGAATATGCAGTGACCATTTGATGGTAATCATCAATTGTTTTATAAAAATTCTTGAAGGAGTAAATGGTTTGCTGGAAAACTTTCACGACGGGGATGCCGCGCACGTATTCGACCGCTTCGGTGTTCATGTCTTCGAGGGACTTCATGTATTTTTGCATAAAGTCTTTGCTCTTGTTCATCTTTGAACCGAGCGTGATGATGGCGTATGCAATTGGGACGAGCGAAGCGATACCGAGTCGCCAATCGAAAATGAACAACAACACGAGCGATGCTATGGGAACAACGATGGTTCCTGCCAAATCCGGAAGCTCGTGTGCCATGAAGGTGTGTGTGACGGCGGCGTTGTCGTCAATGATTTTGCGAATGCGACCAGTAGGATTCTTGTCGAAAAAGCCAAGCGGGAGCTTGAGCAATTTTTTCATGGTGATTCTGCGGATGTTGCCTTCGATGCGGAATGCAACCAAGTGCGAACAGACGAGGGCAGAAAAGTAAAGCACGACGCTGGCTGCCGAGAAAATGACGGCCATCAATGCGTAATGCTTGACCATATCGTATGAAATTTTGCCTGTGTCTGCAAATAATTCACGGACGATGAGCCATACGTATATAAATGGGAAAATCCCAGCGATGGAACTCAATGATGAAAATAAAAGTGCAAACGGATATAAAATTTTTCGCGATTGCATATAAGGTGTTAGTCTTTTGAAAACACTCATAGTTACCTTCTGTTTGTTTTTCGCACCAATTTTAATTTATTGAGGTCTTGTTTTAAAGGTTTTATTAGTCAAATCTAACTTTTTGGATTGTTTCGAGTCTATTTGGAGTTGAGTGGGACTTTTTGGATTTCTAAAATGCGGTCGAAACTTAAAAGGTGTATAACACTAGGAGACATTTTATGAACAAAAAACTGATTGCACTTACTTTTGCAGCGAGCCTTTTTGCTGCATGCGGTAGCGATTCTTCGTCTTCGGCTTCTGACGATGGCGAATACAAGCGCGAATTTGCTACGTCTATTTCGACGGGCGAAACGATGTTTATCGGCACGATGTCCTTGGACCATACGGATGATTTGGGCAAGGACTTTATTGAAGTCGGTACGCGTGCGGGCGTT
>Ga0129307_1001998_pt1 | contig 18310 bp, 16 predicted proteins | sample P1105metagenome_FD_94437 | JGI IMG/M metagenome (GOLD analysis project Ga0129307, IMG submission 94437) | Capybara group fecal microbial communities from Wisconsin, USA - P1105 metagenome | ecosystem: Host-associated > Mammals > Digestive system > Large intestine > Fecal | place: USA: Wisconsin... | reverse complement strand
GACAGAAAGCCGCTTTTCCTTACAATATAGCACAATTGTTGGGAGTTGGAAAGGCATTTCGGCAAATTTGCCGGCTGGAAAACCGTTCCCCGCCCCGTCCGGGAAGCCGCTTCGCGCCATCCCATGGAAGCGGGTTCCGGGGGCGTTTTGAGAACTGTTTCCCGTGCCGGAGACAGGCGGATTCCATAGGATGGAGAAAAGCCGCCCCGCCCGGCCGGGGAGGCGGCCAACTGAACAAAGGAGCTGAAGCAGATTTGGACATGCAAGGATATTTTACGACCAGGGGCCTGGCGCTTTCCGCCAAGCTGGCGGCTGGGTCTGTGCTGACCATCTCCCGGGTGGTGGCCGGCAGCGGCCAGACACAGACGGCGGCAACCGCCCTGTCCGGCCCGTGCCAGACACTGGCGGTGAACTCCCCCACCCACAGCGGGAACACCGCCGCCATTCCCGCCACCCTGACGGCGGCCGGCGCCTCGGGAAGCTATACCCTCACGGAGCTGGGCGTCTACGCGGTTGACCCGGATGACGGAGAGATTCTTTACAAAATTTACAGGCTGTCCAAGCCGGTGGACATCACGGCCGGCAGCAGCATGGTGCTGCGGTTCTATCTGGAAGAGACCGTTTCACAGGACCTGGACGTGGACGTGACCTGTTCCCCCGCGGGATTGATCACAGAGGAGATCTTTTCCCCGGTGGAGAAGATGGTCCAATGCAAAACAACCAGCGGCCGGCACGTGTATCTGGACGCCGCCGACCTCCAGGCCTTCCTGGACGGGCTGCCCAGGATGATGACCGACTACCTGACCATCACTCTGACCGGCGCCACCGACATCCCGGTCAGCCTGGCCGGCTTTTACGGCCCCGGCGTCATTGTTCTGGAGGCGGAGAACCTGGGCGACTGCATCATCCGGAATCAGGTGGTGGCGGAGCGGTGCTCCATCCAACTGTGGCTGCACAACCTGCAGCTGGAGGCGCCTGCGGACCTGGGCGAGGAGCCGGCGTTGGTCATCTTCCGGCAGTGCGGGTATGCCCGCGTCCAGAGCTGCCAGCTGACGGGCAACGACGTCTGCCGGGGCATCCGGGGCGAGGGCGGAAGCCTTGTGTTTGTGGAGGACTGCACGGGCGGCCACTTTAAAATCATGGTGCTGGTGAACTATTCCTCCGTGGTGACGGTGAAGTGCGCCGCCGCAGAGGACTTCCATGACAATGACCAGGGCATCTATGTGTGGAGCGGCGGCATCGTCCTGCTGGCGGGCTATTCCTCGGAGACCCTGGGCGGGACGTACAACACGAAATCCGGCGGCCTGATCACGAAGGTAGCAGGCACGCTGCTGTAAGGAGGGAATGGAATGACACTTTATTTATATGACCGGAGCACCGGACGCCTGGTGCGGGAGATGCAGGACGTGGTCTCCTACACGGACCAGTCCGTCACCACCGCTGCCGCGGAGTACGGCCCCCTGGCGGAGGGACTGGAGCTGTCCGCAACGGCCGACTGCGCCGGGACGCTCCGGGCGGATTACCGCCGGGACTATCCCTCCATGGAGAGCCGGCTGGAGGACCTGGAAGCGCTGGTGGCGCAGCTGCTGTTTGGAGGTGAGGCGGAATGACGCTGGCATTGACCCTGCTGCTGCGGGTGGTGCGCCGCAGAGTGAGTAAGGGAGAGTCACTTGAGGCCGTTCTGGCGGATTATCCCCGGCTGACGCAGGAGGAGCGGGCCCAGATCGAAAGCGCCCTCGCGGGCTGAGACAAAGAGAAAGTCCTGAGAAGAGTTCTTCTCAGGACTTTTTTCATCTAAAATTTCCAGAAGCCCAGGGCGTAGAGGGCGCACAGCCGGACGCTGCCCGCCAGGATGGCGGCCCAGCAGAAGCCCAGCAGGCCGTAAGCGGGCATCAGCAACAGCGCCGAGACCAGATAGGTCCCGCCGTAGATCACCTGAATGAGCAGAATCCAGCGGGTGGAGCAGCATTTCAGGATCATGGGCTGGGCCATGTTCCCCGCGATGCTGACCACCGCCCCCAGATTCGCCAGGAAGATGTAGGGCGCGGACTGGGCGTACAGAGTGGGATAGAGCAGCCGGGTGAACCAGGGGGCCAGCAGCCAGCAGCCCAGCAGAAATACCCCCAGGCACGCCAGGGAGAGCCCGTTGACCAGGGCGAACAGCTTTTTGGAAGCGGTGAAGTTTTTCTGGGCGAAATATCCCAGCAGCACGCCGGCCACGGGGGTCATGACGATGCCGGCGCTCTTGCCGAAGAAGGAGGCGGTGGAGTAGTAGGACACGCTCTCCGCCCCCAGGGTGGGATAGATGATCATGCGGTCGGCGTACAGCAACACAGTGCCCACCAGGCTGGCCAGCATGAAGGCCGCCAGCTTCCGGGAGGTCTCCTTCAGCAGCGGCGTCCGGGCAAAGGGCTCCCGGTGGAAGCCGGTGGTCCGGGCCACGTAGAGCAGGCCCACGCCCTCCCCCAGCAGGAACACCAGCGGCCACAGCTCCGCGGTGGCGAACGCCACAGCGGCGGCGATATAGGCCCCGCTGACCAGAATGTTGGCCCGCAGAATCCGCCGGAAGTTCAGCTCCAGCCGGAAAAAGGCGCTGGCGTACTGGTACAGGTTGGCCACCAGGATATGGCCGGTCAGCAGCAGCGCCGTCAGCCAGGAGTAGCCGAACACCGCCCACAGCACCAAAGAAAAGACCACCGACAGGGCCGCGCCTGCCAGGCACAGGAGATGGAAGTCCCCCTTCTCCCCCGCTTCCTCGTACCGGCTGTTCTGCACCAGCCGGATGTTGTTCAGGGAGTTGCCCACCAGCGACGTGCACACGTTGGCAAGGCCGGTGACGGTCAGGAGGGTGCCGTAGTCCCCGTCTGTCAGCCGGGCCGCCAGCAGCGGGAACACCACGATCTGCCGGGCGAAGGTATAGATGACGGAGGCCAGGATGTTGATGACAAAGTCGCCGGTGATCCGGGCGGCCTGCTGTTGAAATCGTCGGTTCTTAAACAACTGCGTGATCAGGCGCCGCCACCCCCTGGGAAGTGTCCGCCTGGACTCCTTTCTTTCGCGGATTCCGGAAGAGGAAAACGATCAGGATGCAGAAGCCGTACTGGAAAAAGACGCTGTGATCGTACAGGGAGCCGCTGACCAGCCTCTGGAACAGGTAGGTGAACACATACAGGGAAAAAGCGCACACATACAGGTTCCGGAAGGAGAGGCGGATCAGGCTGATGAATACGTACACGCCCAGCAAAATGACCGCCAGCGTCAGGGGAATGCCGAAATCCGCCGCCAGCTCCAAAAACAGATTGTGGGGGTAGGTCCCATACTTGCTCTGGTACGCCAGCGGGCCGTGTCCGGTCAGCGGAGCGGATTGAATCTCCTGGAAGGCGCAGGTCCACAGGTACTTCCGGCCGCCTGTGGCCGTGTTGCCCAGCTTTTTGCCGGTGTCCACCATCGTGTCATACTGCTCCTGGGTAATCTGCCCGGCGCTGAGCGCCTCGTCCGCTTTTCCGCTGATGACGAAGTCCACCACCTCATCCATCTGCGCAAGGGCGGGGCTTTGCGTCCCGGACTGGGAGGGAGACTGATTCACGGAGTTCATAATATCGGTGGTCTCCTGAATGGTCTCGGGAGAGAGCTCCACGCTGTTCTCCCCCGAGATCTCCTTGATGAAGGTGACGGACCGGTTCTCCACGCCGTATTGGGGATAGAGGACCGTGGTGAACAGGGCCACGGCCAGAACAGCCGTGACGGGGAAATACAGGACGGTACGCAGTCCCCTTTTGGCCAGCGCCGCGAGGGCACAGGCCATCAGGCTCCCCACCAGCAGGCAGATGATGGTCCCCTTGGTGCCGGACAGGGTGATGGCCGCCGAGAACAGGAGGAACAACAGCGCGTCCGCCCGGCGGACGGCTTGGGAGGCGCCCTCCCGGAACAGCAGCCCATCCAGCAGGATGCAGATGCAGAAGTACAGCAGGGTGTAGGCCACGTCCATATAGGTCATGACGCCCAGATTCGCCACGCCGTAGGCCGCCGACGGCAGATAGAAGCGGACGCAGTAATACAGGACCAGCGGAGAGAGCAGGATGGCGTAGACCCGGGAGACCGCCAGCAGGGCGGGGAGCTTCCGCTCACAGACGATGATGGCCAGCGCGCAGCAGGCGGAGACCAGATAGCAGCCGTTGACCACGGCCTCCTTCACGATGGCGCTCCGGGTTGGCTGCGTGACCAGCGCCCACAGGTAGACAAGCCCGAATACCACCGGGATCAGGGCGGCCAGGGCCAGGGGCTTCCGGTACGCGGCCTTCTCCCGCCAGAGCAGGAGGACCTTCGCCAGCAGCAAAAGCGCCGTGAGCCCGATGATCCCAAAGGTGACCACCTTGCGCAGCGGATCGATCCGGTGCAGGCCCAGCACAAAGGCCGCCATATTCAGATATCCCGAACCCACGAAGGCCACCGGCAGCAGCGCCGTGGCCAGGCGGTTCAGACCGCGGTGTTTCTCGTTCATCTCACAGTCCCTCCCCTTCTGCCTGACGGTCCAGCTGCTTGGTGTGGGCCATGTGGGCGTCGTGCCGGACGGCAAAGTTGCCGGACACCGTCTCCCCGGCGGGCAGCTCCTTGGTCACCACGCTGCCGATGAGGGCCTGGGCCCCCTGGCCCATCCGGATGCGGTTGGAGACCACCGTCCCCGGCCCCAGCTTGGAGCCTTCGCCGATCTCCACCCGGCCGGAGACCACGCACCCGGCGCAGACCTTCACCCGGCGGCCCAGCTTCGTCCCGTGGTCGATGTGGCTCTGGGCCCCCACCCGGCACTCATCCCCGATCCGGGTCCTGTCCCAGGGATAGACCGCCCGGTGGACCGTCACATTTTCAAAGAGCACCACATTCCTCCCGATGTCCAGCCCGCCGCAGTGGCGGACGTCCATGACGGAATCCGGCAGGTACTTGAACTCGTACCCCTCCCCGCCCAGCTTCACGCCGGGGCGCAGGACGCAGCCGTCCCCGATGCGGCAGGGGCCGTGGATGGAGACGAATTCCTCCACCGTCACGTTCTCCCCCAGCTCTACCCCCACAGGCGCGATATACGCCAGCGGGCTGATATGGCAGCTGGCCGGGATCACCGAGGGAGCCAGCGGCGGGCAGTAGTCCGGCGAATCCGCCAGCCGGTTGTGCAGGGCAAAATAGGCCAGCCGGGGCGTATCGGAGAGCACCACGCCCTCCTTGTACCGGGCCAGCCGCTCCCCGTCCTCCGGCTTGCAGATCACGGCGCAGATGCCGGGATTGTCCAGCAGCTCCCCGGCGAACCGGGATACCTCCAGAAAGGACAGCATCCGGTCCGGGCCCACGGAGTTGCTCAGGCCCAGGGCGCTGAATGCACAGTCCCGGAGGACCTGTTCTGTTGGAAAAAAGTCTGTCAGGCGCATAAACCTATCCCTTCCATGGTTTCCATATCCGACCAATCCGACCAGGCGCCGTCCTGCCAGGTGCGGACACAGGCAAACGCTGTTTTGTGATATTGCGTGGAGCGGGCGTACTGCACGGCGGCGCCGCTCGCCCGATGGGTTTCGATAAACGCCCCGTGAGGCAGCCCGGCGGTGAACTCGTTCCACGTGTAATACCAGGAGATCCCCGGAGGATAGACCGGCGTCCCGTCGGGCGACAGCGCGTCCGCCGGCGTGTCTCCGGCGGGCTGGGGCAGATTGCATCCGATGCAGGTGATCTCCTCCACCGGCTCCGGCTGGGCGGCGCCCTCCGGCTCCCGGGCGATGACCTGCCACAGCGCCTCGTATCCCGCGGCGTTGGGATGGGTGCCGCCCCAATAGAGGGTCCCCAGCGGCGTCCCGCAGTCAGCGGCGTACTGGGGAAGGCCGTGGTAGCAGTCAATATAGCGGTACCCCTGCTCCTGACACAGGGCGATCACCTGCTCCGCGATCTGGCGGGAGGTCAGGTGCTTCGCCGTGTCCGTGGGGTCGTAGATGGCGGGAATCGGGACCAGCACGGTCAGATACGCGCACCGGTCCTTCAGATATTCCAGCAGACTGCCGTATTCCGCCTGAAATTCCCCGCCGCTCTGGCAGTCGCTTCGGTCGTTGGTGCCCAGCATGACGAAAATGGCGTCGTAGCGGTCATTGCCGCCGGAAAACAGCGCCTCCTTATGGGCGTTGAACCACTTGGCGGACTTGCCGCTGATGGCGGCGTTGTGAAAGACCGAAACCGCGCTGTTTTCCGCCAGATACGCCCGGAAATCCGTGACCCAGCCCTGGGCGTCCGGGGCGTTTTCATAATAGGCGTTCCCGGCCTCGTCTGTCAGGATCAGACGGTTTCCCGCCCGGGCCCGCTCCTGCTGGTCATACAAGCAGCCCACATCCCCGTTTCCGTCGGAGATGCTGTCCCCGATGACCAGAACGCTGCGGATCTCACCGTTCCCCAGAGCGGCGGTGAACTCATCGGAGCGCAGCTGCTGAATCTGCGCCTGGGGCGCCTGTCCGCAGGCGGAGCACAGAAGCGCCAAAGCCAGCAGCAGACATACGGCTTTCCGCATCCCAAATCCCCGCGCTTCGCCCGGTTTTCCGCTTCTGTCAGACATGGTTTCCCGCCGGTACGCCGGTGCCGTGGTACTCAAAGCCGCAGGCCTCTACCTCCGCCTTGCGGTAGATGTTCCGCAGGTCGAAGAGGATGGGCCGGCGCACCATGGTTTTGAGCTTTTCAAAATCCAGGGAGCTGAACTCCGTCCACTCCGTGGGGATGACCACGGCGTCCGTGTCCCGGACCGCCTCCGTCAGGGAGCGGCACCAGACGGCCCCCTCCCGGGACTCCCCCAGGGCCCGCCTGGCGTTGTCCATGGCCTTGGGGTCGTACAGCCGCAGGGTGAACCGGCCGGTGGACAGCAGCGCCTCCGCGATGTCGATGGCCGGGGACTCCCGGATGTCGTCGGTCTCCGGCTTGAAGGACAGGCCCAGCACCGCCAGAGTGCCGCCCTCCGGGAACCGGGACGCCACCTTTTGGGCGGCCATGGCCTTCTGCCGCCGGTTGGCGGCGATGACGCTCTCCACCACCGTCATGGGGGCGTTGTACCTGACGCCGGTGTCCGCCAGGGCCTTGGTGTCCTTGGGGAAGCAGCTGCCGCCGTAGCCGGGGCCGGGATGGAGGAACTTGGGGCTGATGCGGCCGTCCTTGCCCATGGCGGCGGCCACCTCCAGGGCGTTGGCCCCCACCTGCTCGCACAGGTTGGCGATCTCGTTGATGAAGGTGATTTTCGTGGCCAGGAAGGCGTTGGAGGCGTATTTGATCATCTCCGCCGTCTCCGGCGTGGTGACGACGATGGGCTTGTTGGACCGGGAAAAGACCTTGTAGAGCTTCCGCAGCCGCTCCTCCGCCCGCTGGCTGGTGACGCCCAGCACAATGCGGTCCGGGTTGTTGAAGTCCCCCACGGCCCGGCCCTCCCGCAAAAACTCCGGGTTGGAGGCCACGTCGAAGGGCAGGTCCTTCCCCAGGGCCTTCAGCCGGGCGCCGATGCGCGCCCGCAGCTCCCGGGCGGTGCCCACCGGCACGGTGGACTTGTCCACCACCAGCTTGTAGTCCCGCATATGGTCGGCGATCTCGTCGGCGGCGCTGTACACGTATTTCAGATCCGCGCTGCCGTCCTCCGCCTCCGGGGTGCCCACGGCAATGAAGATCAGCTCGCCGTGCTCCACGGCCTCCCCCACGTCGCAGGTGAAGCGCAGCCGCCCGCTGGCCAGGCCGTCCGTCAGCTGGACCTCGGCGCCGGGTTCATAGATGGGGCAGATGCCCTGCCGCAATTTTTCGATCTTCTCCGGCACCACGTCCAGGCAGACCACCTCGTTGCCCCACTTGGCGAAGCCCAGGCCCGCGATGAGGCCCACGTAGCCTGTGCCGATCACTGTGATTTTCTGCATCGTTCTTGTTCTCCGTTCTTATCTGTACAGCCTGGCGGCCAGCGCCCGGTAATCCAGCAGCTCCAGGGCACAGCGCTGGGAGCCCTGCTCCAGGGCGGCCAGATCGGTCTCCCCGGCGGCGATGCGCCGGAGGGCCTCCGCCATATCCGCCTCTGTTTTCACCCAGAGGAGGTTGCCGTAATCGTAGTCCTTCACATAGCCGGGGTGGGGATACAGCAGGATGGGACACCGGCAGCACACCGCGTTCTGCATGATGGCCGAGACCTTGCCCGGCTGGCAGTACAGGTCCGCGGCGCAGAGATAGTCCAGCAGCTCCACGCCGGACTTCCAGCCCAGGTACACGACCCGGGGATCGGCGTCCATCTGCGCCAGCAGGGAGGCTTTCGTCTCCTCCGGAATGGAGCCGATGACTGCCAGCTTTGCCTTCAGCTCCGGCACGGCGGCAAAGGCCCGCAGCAGGGCGTCCGTTTTCTTCTGGGGCTCCAGCTTTCCGGCGTGGACCAGCAGCAGCTCGTCCTCCCGGACCCCCAGCTCCGCCCGGCGGATTTTCCGCTGTTCGGCGTATTCCGCCTCCGTGGGAATGGTGCCGCCCAGGGGATAGAACTCCGTCAGCGCTTCCGGCACGCCGTAGTGCTCCATGCTGAAAACCCGGCTCTCGTCGGTGATGCACAGGTACTTCTCCAGATAGGGCAGGGCCTTCTGCACCAGACGGCGGTAAAAGACCCGGTGCAGCACATGGAGGGACAGCCAGTTGGTGCCGCTGGTATAGGCGTCGGTATGGGTATCGGCGTACAGCTTCACCGCCGGGTGGTCCTGCTTGTAGCGGATGACATCCCGGACGGACCAGAAAGTCAGCCCGTGGGACAGGATCACATCCGGGGCAAAGGCATCTAAAATCTGGTAAAGACCGCTGACCTTGCGGAATTTATCCGTTACAAAATTGTTTACCACATGCTCATAGGGCAGGCGAATCAGGCGAACGCCGTCCGCCAACACCTGATCTTCGCGGCCGGTTTGCACAATGCTGCCATCCACATATTTCGCGGCATTGGAAATATAGAGGACCTGGTGCCCATCCAGGGCATTCTGATGTGCCAGACAGTCATCCTGATAGCCCATGTTTTCCGTAAAGTAACTGGCAAGGCCAATGTGCGCAATTCTCATTGTGTTTCTCCTGTTTGCAGCCATCTGTAAAGATTCAGGTATTCCTGAAACCGCTGCCGTTTATCGTACTGCCTCGCCCGCGCGAGACAGGCCTCAGGGTCATTGGGGACCCGCCCCAGCATGGACACGATATTTTCAGCTTTACAAGCCACCACAAGACCACAGGTCCCGTCTACCGCCTCTGGACTGCCGCCTGTCCGGTAAGTGATCACCGGCGTGCCGCAGGCCAAAGCCTCCAAATTCGTTGTGGGAAAATTGTCCTCATGGGTGGGATTGAGGAACACATCCGCTGCGGAATAAATCTCCGCCAGTTCCTGCGTGTCTGCCGTTTTTGATATCCCGGTGATGTTTGGAGGAAGCCTTCGAAGCTGGGCCTTCGACAAACCCACCAAAACGATCTGATACCGGCTATCCAGCATTCCGGACAACTTGATAAAATCCCGCAGGCCCTTCCGCTCATCCCAAACGCTGGCCACGCCGAGCAGAAGAATCTTTCCTTCCAGGTGATGCCGCTTTCGGAAATCGCCGTATGTGGGGCAAAAGACATTCAGGTCAATACCGTTGGGAATTACCCGTACCGGATATTCCCGCAAAAAGCTCTCGCCTGCAAGGCCCGCCAGCCAGTGGGACGGCGTCACAAGCGTCAGGTTGGAGACCCCGGTAAAGATATTCCGCTTCCGGTCGAAATTCCGCCGGCTCTGTCCCAATCCCAGACACTGCGGGTACCCGCTTTTCTGCGGGCATCGGCCACCGCAGCCGGTTTTCCATTGCGTACACCCGGCGGCGGTAAAGTACGCACAGTGCCCGGTGAAGGCCCAGCAGTCGTGCAGTGTCCAGACGATGGGTTTTCCGGCCTGTTTCAGATAGTCAAACAACAGCTCCACATTGAGGTAATAGCCGTGGATATTGTGCAGATGGATGATATCCGGGTCATATTCCCGGACCCAGTCCAGAAACCGGGCCGTAGCCGCCCTGCTGCCGAAGCCATGGGCGTCAAGGAGCCGGGTCTCCACACCGTGGAGCCGCACATCCCAATCAGTCCCGATCCGCACGGCAATGTCCCCGTACTTCTCCGGAACGGTCTCACGGCCATAGGCAACCTTACACCGGTGTCCTCCGGTTTTTAAAATATCCGCCAGATCCGTGGCAATACGGCCGGTGCTTCCCCGGCCACAGACACTGTTGATCTGCAGTACTTTCATATCATCAATCCTTCCGCCACACCATTTTGTTGACCACGCCGGTGTAGCTCTGGATGATCTTGACCACCTTGGCGGAGACGTTCTCCTCCACGTAGTCCGGCACCGGGATGCCGTGATCCCCGTTGGCGTTCATGGTGACAGCCGTGTCCACCGCCTGGAGCAGGGACCGCTCGTCGATGCCCGCCAGGATGAAGCAGCCCTTGTCCAGGGCCTCCGGCCGCTCCGTGCTGGTGCGGATGCACACCGCCGGGAAGGGCCTCCCCACGGAGGTGAAAAAGCTGCTTTCCTCCGGCAGGGTGCCGCTGTCGCTGACCACGCAGAAGGCGTTCATCTGCAGGCAGTTATAGTCGTGGAAGCCCAGGGGCTCGTGGCGGATGACCCGCTTGTCCAGCGGGAACCCGGTGGCCTCCAGCCGCTTCCGGGACCGGGGATGGCAGGAGTAAAGAACCGGTATATTGTATGTTTCGGCCATTTTATTCACCGCTTTGAACAACGACAGGAAGTTTTTCTCCGTGTCGATGTTCTCCTCCCGGTGGGCGGAGAGCAGGATGTACCTCCCCTTCTCCAGCCCCAGGCGGGCATGGATGTCGCTGGCCTCGATGGCAGAAAGATTGGCATGGAGCACCTCCGCCATGGGGGAGCCGGTGACGTAGGTCCGCTCCTTGGGCAGGCCGCACTCATGGAGATACTTCCGGGCGTGCTCGGAGTAGGCCATGTTCACATCGGAGATGATGTCCACGATGCGGCGGTTGGTCTCCTCCGGCAAGCACTCGTCCTTGCAGCGGTTGCCCGCTTCCATGTGGAAGATGGGGATGTGGAGCCGCTTGGCGGCGATGGCGGACAGGCAGGAGTTGGTATCGCCCAGAATCAGCAGGGCGTCAGGCCGGGTCCGGACCATCAGCTTGTAGGAGCACTCGATGATGTTGCCGATGGTGGCGCCCAGGTCGTCGCCCACGGCGTCCATATAGACCTCCGGGTCCGCCAGACCCAGGTCGTGGAAGAACACACCGTTCAGGTTATAGTCGTAGTTCTGTCCCGTGTGGGCCAGGAGACAGTCAAAATACTGCCGGCACTTTTTGATGACGGCGGACAGGCGGATGATCTCCGGCCGGGTGCCTACGATGATCAGCAGCTTCAGCTTGCCGTTGTCCTGAAAACCCACATCCGCGCAGTTCTGCTCCATGGGCTTACACCTCCTCAAAAAATGTGTCCGGCTCCGCCGGGTCGAAGGGCTCGTTGGCCCACATCACCGTCACCAGGTCCTCCGTGTCGGAGAGGTTGATGAGATTGTGGGTGCAGCCCGGCAGCATGTGGACGGCCTCCATCTTCTCGCCGGAGACCTGGAATTCCAGCACCTCGTCTCCCCCCACCTGCCGCTGCTGGATGAGGGCATGGCCGGAGACCACGATGAAGAACTCCCACTTGCTGTGGTGCCAGTGCTGGCCCTTGGTGACGCCGGGCCGGGAGATATTCACGCTGAACTGGCCGCAGTTCTCCGTTTTCAGCAGCTCCGTGAAGCTGCCCCGCTGGTCCCGGTTCATCTTCAGCGGGAAGCAGACCTCCTCTCTGGGCAGATAGGAGAGATAGGTGGAGTACAGCTTCTTTTCAAAGGACCCGGCCGGGATGTCCGGCAGCAGCAGGGTCCGGGGCTGGGCGTGGAACGCTTGCAGCAGCTCCGCGATACGGCCCAGGGTGACTGTGTGGGTCACGGGGACGGCGCAGTACGCGCCCTCCCGGAACTCCCGGCCCCGCAGGGCCCCCAGGAACGCGTCCACCACGTCGTCGATATAGCTCAGAGTCAGCACCGCGGCGGGGTCGTTCACCGTGATGGGCAGGCCCCGGGCGATGTTGTGGCAGAAGGTGGCCACCACGCTGTTGTAGTTGGGGCGGCACCACTTGCCGAACAGGTTGGGCAGGCGGTAGATCAGCACTCGGGCCCCCGTTTTTTCCCCGTGGGCGCGGACCAACTCCTCCCCCGCCCGCTTGCTGCGGCCGTAGGGATTGTTCCGCTCCGCCTGGATGGAGGAGGCCAGCAGCACCGGGCAGGTGTTGCCGTGGCGCTCCAGGGCGGAGAGCAGCGCCCCGGTGAAGTCCCGGTTGCCCTCCAGAAATTCCTCCTCCCGCTGGGGGCGGTTCACCCCCGCCAGGTGGAACACGAAATCGGCCTGGGCGCAGAGCGCCTCCAGCTCCCCGGCGGTGGTCTGCCGGGTGCACTCCAGGATGTCCAAATCCGTGGACAGGCCCCGGGTGCGGTCCTTCCCGTCCCGGACGGCCTTCAATGTCTCTACCAAATTCCGGCCCACGAAGCCGTGGGCGCCGGTGATCAGCAGCTTCATGTCAGCGGTCCTCCCAGGCGGCCAGCTGGTCCCGGATATATGGCAGGGCCAGCAGCTTTTCCTTCACCTGCTCCACCGTCAGGAGCTGGGTGTTGTTGGAGTTGAACTCCGTCAGGGGGTTCCGGGCGGTGTCGCCGTCCTTGAAGTACTTGTCGTAGTTCAGATCCCGCTTGTCGCAGGGCACCCGGTAGAAATCGCCCAAATCCATGGCGTGGGCGCACTCCTCGTTGGTCAGCAGGGTCTCGTACAGCTTCTCGCCGTGGCGGATGCCGATGACCTTGACCTCCGTCTCCGGGCGGAACAGCTCCGCCACCGCCCTGGCCAGCACCTGGATGGTGCAGGCGGGGGCCTTCTGAACCAGGATGTCGCCGCTCTCGCCGTGCGCAAAGGCGAAGAGCACCAGGTCCACCGCCTCCTCCAGAGACATGATGAACCGGGTCATCTTCGGCTCCGTGACGGTAATGGGGTTCCCGGCCTTCATCTGCTCGATCCACAGGGGGATGACGCTGCCCCGGGAGCACATGACGTTGCCGTACCGGGTGCAGCAGATCTTGGTCTTTTCCGGGCTGACGGTGCGGGATTTGGCCACGATCACCTTCTCCATCATGGCCTTGGAGGTGCCCATGGCGTTGACGGGATAGGCCGCCTTGTCGGTGGACAGGCAGATGACGGACTTCACCCCCGCCTCGATGGCGGCGGTCAGCACGTTGTCCGTGCCGATGACGTTGGTCTTGACGGCCTCCAGGGGGAAGAACTCGCAGGAGGGCACCTGCTTCAGGGCGGCGGCGTGGAAGATGTAGTCCACGCCGTACATGGCGTTCTTCACGCTGCCCAGGTCCCGGACGTCGCCGATGAAGAACTTGATCTTCTCCGCGGCCTCCGGCATCTTCGCCTGGAACTCGTGGCGCATATCGTCCTGCTTCTTCTCGTCCCGGGAGAAGATGCGGATCTCCCCGATGTCCGTCTCCAAAAAGCGGTTCAAAACGGCGTTGCCGAAGGAGCCGGTGCCGCCGGTGATCATCAGTGTTTTTCCCTGAAACATGGCGCTTCCTCTTTTCTTCTCTTCCTGCAAAAAAACGTCCCCCTTACCGGCAGGCGTCCTCCAGAGCCTGGATCAGCTTTTGGAGAAAGGCGTCCTTGCGGAAGTTCTCCCGGTAGTAGGCCCGGGCCTGTTCTCCATATTGGCGCAGCAGCGCCGGGTCCTCCGCCAAAGCACGGACATTGGCGGCCAAAGCCGCGGCGTCTTCGGCGGGACCGCAGAGCCCGCAGGCGGCGTCCGCCACCACGGCGGCGGTCTCTCCCCCGGCGGCGCCCACAATGGCCCGCCCGGCGGCCAGATAGGACTGGACTTTCCCCGGCAGCGTGCCGGAGATGGCGCCGCTGTCCTTCAGCGTCACCAGCATGGCGTCGGCTCTGGCGTAGAAGTCCGGCATCTCGGTGATGTCCCGGCGGCCGTAAAAGGTGATGTTGGGAAGGCCCTCCGCCAGCGCGCGGCAGGCCTCCAGCCGGACCCCGTCCCCCACGATGTGGAACCGCACCCGGGTGTCCTCCTTCAGCAGACGGGCGGCCTCCACGATGGTCTCCACCGACTGGGCCTCCCCGATGTTCCCGGCAAACAGGAACGCCAGCGGGGCGGGATGGGCCTCCACCGGCGGCACGCTGTCAAACTGGGCCTCGGCGTACTGGGGCAGGTAGCGGAGCGCCCCGTCATCCATGCCCAGCACCTCCCGGAAATAGGGGAAAAAGCCCCGGGAGGTCACCAGAATCCGGTCAGCGGACCGGTAGATGCGGCGGGAGATGGACAGAAACACCCGGTAGGCCAACGAGCCGGAGCGGATGCCCCCGGCGATCAGGCTCTCCGGCCACAGGTCCAGGCAGTACAGCACGCAGGGCTTTCCATGGCGCTTCGCCCAGGCCAGGGCGCCCTCCGCCATCATGACCGGCGAGAGCTGGTTCACAAAGACCACGTCGACCTCCTCCCTTAGACCGGCCAGATACCGGCGGGAGGCAACCACAAAGCTGTAATAATTCCAGAAGCGGTGGACCGCTCCCTGCTTCCGGGGATGGATGGGACAGCGGTGCACCCGCACGCCGTCCAGCACCTCGTCCCGGTGGGCCGCGCCCTCGTAGCCGGGGTAGATCTCCCCCTCCGGATAGTTGGGCGTCCCGGTGACCACCGTCACCTCATGGCCCGCCTGCACCAGCGCCGTGCAGATATCGGAGACGCGGAAGGGTTCCGGCTGATAGTATTGACAGACCACCAGAATTTTCATCACGGTCCTCCTCCGGCCCCTCAGCGGACCGTGTTTTTTTGCCTGATCGTCCGGACCTCCGGGCATGGAGCCGCGGGCTGTTTCATTTGACGGCAGTCTCCTTTTCCTGTTTCTCCATGGCCCCGGTGCCGCCCTCCACCACGCCGTCATGGCGCAGGACCTTGCCGATGGTGCCGAAGAAGCACTTGCAGTCAAACAGGAAGCTGACCTTTTCCACGTACTCGCCGTCGTACCGGGCCTTCACCTCGATGGGCAGCTCGTCCCGGCCGTTGATCTGCGCCCAGCCGGAGAGGCCGGGGCGCACGTCGTTGGCGCCGTATTTGTCCCGCTCCGCGATCAGGTCGTACTGGTTCCACAGGGCGGGCCGGGGGCCGATGATGGACATCTTCCCGGTGAAGATCTGGGCGATCTGCGGCAGCTCGTCCAGGGAGGTCTTTCGCAGGAACCGGCCCACCCGGGTGATGTACTGGTCCGGGTTCTCCAGCAGATGGGTGGGCATGTCGTGGGGGGTGTCCATCTTCATGGTGCGGAACTTGAGAATCTCGAAATAGGTCTTGTGGATACCCACCCGCTTCTGCCGGAAAAACACCGGGCCGGGGTCGTCCATCTTGATGGCGATGGCTAACATCAGAAAAAGCGGGGATAATAGGATCAGGCCCAGCGCCGACAGCACCAGGTCGATCAGCCGCTTGAAAACACGCTGATACATAGGAAGCTCCTTCTTTGTAATGGCCTTTTCGGCCCCTCAGCCGTCCAGCAGGACGGACAGCAGCGTCAGGGCCTGCTGCCCCGTGAGTCCCTGCTCCCGGATGGTGGACACCAGATTCAGGAAGGCTTCATTCTCCTCCGACAGCTGGATCTCCTCTATGCGGCCCTGGTTGTAGGACGCCCAATAGGCCTCTGTCGCCAGAACACCGTCCAGATACACATCCACATCCTCCTCCGTGATGGCGGACAGGACGTCCGTCCGGTAGAAGTCGAATTGCAGGTTCCAGGCCTCCTTGGTGGAGGCCTCCTGGGCAATGCCCTGCCGGGAGCAGTCGAACAGCTCCTCATACTCCCCCAGCCGCAGGTAGTAATACCGGGCCAGGCCGGAGCAGGCGGTATAGGTGCCGCCCTCCCGCAGGTCCTGCACCCACCGGATCTTTTCGCCGTTATAGGCGGGATTCTGCAAAATGGCCGCGTTGGCTGCAAAATTCAGCTTGTTCTGCTCCTGCACAAACACATCCTGCTTCACGAACCGTCTGGTGGTCTCCATGAATTCGGAGGCGCTGGTGGTGGAAAACTCCGCCATCTCCCGCTGGACCATCCGGTGCCGCTCCAGCAGGAACCCGAACGCCGCCAGGTACAGCCATAACAGCAGAAACACCGCCAGACCGCCCCATTGGACAACCTTCTTCCCGGACACCGGCCGGGCAAACAGCAGCGCCGGCAGCAGCAGCCACATCAGGGCCGCGCACTGATAGGCCCGGATGGAGAAGTTGATCTCCATGGCGCTGTGGGCGTTCATCAGCACCCAGCCCGCCAGCAGCATGGCGGCCAGGGGGCCGCTCTCCCCGGACCGGAGGTTTTTCAGCAGCAGCCACACGGAACCCACCAGCAGCAGCAAAAAGGCAAGCAGGCCCAGCAGGCCCATGTCGCTCATGACCTGCAGAATGTGGTTATGGACATAGAGGGACTCATAGTAGAAGGGCTGCACCGACGTATACAGGCCCTCCGTGCTGGCAAGGCCGTGGCCCAGCAGCGGGCTTTGGGTAAAGAGGGTCCAGGCGTCCTTCATGTACTGGGCCCGCAGCAGGAAGCTGCTGTCAGAGAAGATGCTGCCCTGAAGGCGGTTGACGATAAAGTCCGGCAGCAGGGGGTAGCCCAGGGGAATCTCCGTGCCGTCGGAGAGCGCTACCGCCTCCAGCCGGTCGCCCTGCTCCCCATAGAACCAGACCCGGACCTGCTCCGTTCCCTCCGGGATGGTGAAGGAGGCCCCCTCCAGAGGTCCCTGGTACACCCGGTTCTGCCGGAACATCAGAATGTCCGCTCTGGACTCCGCGGACACCAGCAGCGTCACCTCTCCCTCCCAGGCTCCGGAGACGGTATACGTCCCCGGCTCCAGGGTCACGACCCGCTGCAGGGTGTCCTCCGCCCCCATGGTATAGGGGCCCGTGACCAAAGTCCCGGCCACGGCGTAGGCCACGCAGCAGGCCAGCAGGCCGGCAAGCAGGCCCACCGCCAGCTTTTTCCGTTTTTCGAGGACTTTCGCCAGCAGGCTGTCCAGGCTCCGGAGCAGCAGGAACATCAGCGGCCCGGCCGCCAGCGCCAGCAGCAGGGGCACCGGGGCCAGCTTTCCAATGGAGGCCATGGCGGGCACGGCCAGCACCACCGTCACCAGGGCGGTCAGCAGCATGAGAACGAACAGCCGCAAGCGGTTCTCCCGCCCGGCGGCCAGCAGCCACACCAGCAGCGCCAGGGCGAAGCACAAAATGGCGCCCCGGCTCATGGACAGCAGGAAGCCCAGGGCGGAGATCCCCAGCAGCTCACAGGCCGGGAGCTTGTCCCGGCGGCTCTGCGCGGTGTCCGTCAGATACAGCGCCGCCAGCGTTCCCAAACCAAAGATGCTGGCCGTCACGTTGGCGTCGTTATACAGACCTCCCACCCGCAGAACGGCCAGATTCTGCTCCACGGAAGAATAGTCCTCTCCCAGCAGCGAGGCGATGGCGTCAAAGCCCCGGAAGAGGAGGCCGTCGGAGGCCATGTCGATGCTCACCAGGGCGATGACGGCGATGACGGCGGAAAAGCCCCACAGCAGGCCCCGGACGTGCTTCTTCTCAAACCGGGCCAGCAGAACACCGCACAGGGCCGTGGCGGTGATGATCTTATAAAACTCGTTCACAGCGTCGCTGTCAAAGGGGGAATAGATGGCCGCCAGACCGTTCAGCAGGGCGAAGGCCAGCAGGCCCAGCACCGGAACGCAGAAATACCGCCCCATACCCGCCAGCGGCTTTTTGCCGGTGGGCAGGGACAGCACCAGGGCCGCGGCGATCAGCACCATGGACATCCGGCCCGTCTGGATGGTCATGGCCAACAGCAGCAGCAGGGAAAACACAATGAGCTTCCCCAGCTCCAGCGGCGTCAGGCCGGAGGGCTGGACCGCCTCCGGGGCCGCGGGCTGTTCCACAGCGGCGGTCACCGGCGCCGCGGGTCTTTTTCGTTTCACAACAGGTCTCCTCTCCCGCTGACGGGTTTTCACCCGGGCGGATCATATTCTTTCAGGTTTGCCGCGAAACCGCGGTATTTTACGCTATTATACCGGGTTGATTGTAAAATCAAGTTGGACACTTGAGTAAAAAATCCATAGTGATTTTTCTCCCCGTGGTAGAATGAAGTTACCACACAACTTCTACAGAGGGAGGGCAATCACTATGGACTGCCAT
>Ga0129307_1001997_pt1 | contig 18313 bp, 20 predicted proteins | sample P1105metagenome_FD_94437 | JGI IMG/M metagenome (GOLD analysis project Ga0129307, IMG submission 94437) | Capybara group fecal microbial communities from Wisconsin, USA - P1105 metagenome | ecosystem: Host-associated > Mammals > Digestive system > Large intestine > Fecal | place: USA: Wisconsin... | reverse complement strand
TCTGCGGACATATTTTCCGTCATCTTGCACAGAAATCCCTTGACATACGTCAGTATGCCTGCGGAATTTCTATACAATCTGACGAAAAATCTGTCGGCGCATATTCAGCACAAGTTTTGTGCGTTGTTGCCTTAAAATGAAAAAATATGCGTTTGAGCGCAAGTATTGTTTTTAAAGGAGAAAAAGTCATGAGCGATAATATCAAAAGCTATGAAAGCCCATTCTGTACACGTTATGCAAGCGAGGAAATGCAGTACATTTTCTCAGCTGATAAGAAATTCACTACCTGGAGAAAACTCTGGGTCGCTCTCGCAAGAGCAGAAATGAAGCTGGGTCTTCCTGTTACTGAGGCACAGGTAAAGCAGCTTGAAGAACATATCAACGACGTTGACTACGAAATGGCAGCAGAGCGTGAAAAGATAACCCGTCACGATGTTATGGCTCACGTCTTCACATACGGTCAGGCCTGCCCTGATGCAGCAGGTATCATCCACCTCGGCGCAACTTCATGCTACGTAGGCGATAACACAGACGTTATCATCATGCGTGATGCCCTCAAGGTGGTACGCAGAAAGCTCCTCAATGTTATGAACAATCTGGCTAAGTTTGCAGACCAGTACAAGAATATGCCCTGTCTGGCTTACACACACCTCCAGCCTGCACAGCTTACAACTGTAGGCAAGAGAGCAACTCTCTGGCTCAACGAGCTTCTCATGGACTTCGAGGACTTAGAGTACCGTATGTCTACATTAAAGCTTCTCGGTTCAAAGGGTACTACAGGTACTCAGGCTTCATTCATGGAGCTTTTCGAGGGCGACACAAACAAGATAAAGCAGCTTGAAAAGATGATTGCTGAGGAAATGGGCTTCGATGCAGTTGTTCCTGTTTCGGGTCAGACATATTCACGTAAGGTGGATTCAAAGGTTCTTGAAGTTCTCAGCGATATCGCTCAGACAGCAAGCAAGTTCTCAAATGATATGAGACTTCTCCAGTCATTCAAGGAAATGGAAGAGCCAAGAGAAAAGAAGCAGATCGGTTCATCTGCTATGGCTTACAAGCGTAATCCTATGAGATGCGAGAGAATCACTTCCCTTGCACGTTACGTAATTATAGACAGCCTCAACCCTGCATTCACAGCAGGTACACAGTGGTTCGAGAGAACTCTTGACGACTCAGCAAACAAGCGTATTTCCGTAGCTGAGGCATTCCTCGGCGTTGATGCTATCCTCAACATCATGATGAACGTTACAAACGGTATCGTTGTATACCCTGAGATGATCAGACGCAGAGTAATGGCTGAGCTTCCGTTCATGGCAAGCGAGAATATCATGATGGACGCTGTTAAGAAGGGCGGCAACCGTCAGGAACTCCACGACCGCATCATGGATTACTCCATGGAGGCAGGCGCAAATGTAAAGGAGAGAGGCCTTGACAACAACCTCTGTGAACTTATCGAGGCTGATCCTATGTTCATGGTTACAAAGGAAGAACTTGACGCTGTTCTCAAGCCTGAGAACTACACAGGCAGAAGCTCACAGCAGGTTGACGAGTTCCTTGCTGAGTGCATCAAGCCTATCCTCGACGCAAACAAGGACATTCTCGGCGAAAGCTTTGAAATGAAGAACTAAGCGGGGGCGCCCGAATCAGAAAGCAGAGAGCAGAGCGCAGAACGTAGAGAACAGTAGGGGCGGATATTATCCGCCCTCAAACTGATACAGTCAAAGTGAAGGAGATATAATGAAAAAATCGGTCATTATTGCCCTTGCCGCAGCAGGTGCGGCTGTTCTCTTTTTATCGCAGACAGTTGTAAAATACCATTTTATCGGGAACAGATGCGCGAATCTTGATAAGCATATCGAGGCTTATCCCTATGCGGATGCGGAGATCCCAGATGACTTCACAGACTATACTATTCACGGTATATCGCTTAAAGCTCCCGACTGCCTTGTGCCGAAGATACCCGAAGGCAGAACAGCTGACGATTCTGTGCGCTATTTCAGCAATGACACGGAAAAGTGCGACGTTCAGATTTTTGTTTATCCGGAGAAGAAAAAGCCCGAATATCCCACATGGAAAGCCATCGGCGAGGACGGCTTCTTCAATAGCGGATTCGTCAGAAAAGGCGTGGAAAAAATGGGATATTCCATCCCAAACGATCATTACGGCCTTATGTATCTGCTCGGCACTTTTGATAAAAACGACTGCAATAAGCTTTCGGTATCGGAAGTCAGCGCATTCGGCAAACTGGCAGTATACAAGGAAATAATGACGCCTGCCATTATCGGCATAGACGACAGTGACGATGCCCTTGAAACTCCGCTTAAAGTAGAGCCCCATTCTTATTTTTATGAGAACGATAAAGTGAAAATGTATATAAATCAGACAGTATCAAAGGGTGGAAGATACTCCCTTGCTGTTGAATGCTACGATGTGAACGACCTCGACTCGTTCACGGAACTGGTGATAATGAGCGCTGCCCCCGAAACAGCGCAGAAAATAGCTAAGACTGTTTGCTGTACGGACAGCTGAGATGTGAAAATATTCTGATTTAAGAAATTCTTTATGTTTTGGTGTTATCATTATAGTGTAATACTATAGGTGCGGATGTACTTAGCGCACAGAACAGGAGTAACATTATGAAAACAGTAAAGGTCGTATTTATCACATTGGCAGTCCTTATTTTTGCGGTGATCGGCGCTTTCATCGCTTTTCCGAAGAGCATGGCAGAACTTGTGGTGAATTCGGACAAACTGGGGAATTTCTCAAATATGGACAGTAAGACTTCCTCTTATGAGCATTATGACGTAAAAACTCCCGACAGCTTCAAGGAAACGGCTATGTACGGCATTTCTCTGCGTCTGCCCGAAAATGCCGCAAGAAGGGACGAGGACAAAAATAAGTCGGGATACCATATATTTGAAAGCGACGGTCTTACCGTGAATTTTCTTGAACCGCTCGCATCCTCATCAGGCGCACAGGTCCTTTATATGCCCTATGATTTTATCGGCGCTGAACAGTGGGAAAGAGAAAGTTCCGCTCTGAATAAGGAAACCGAAAAGAACAATTACGCCGTTTCATCGGCAATTCGCAACTACACCTTCGATGATGTCAGGACGAGAGGCGGCGGAGTTTTCGTCAGCGCTGTCAGACTGGCAACCGATAAACAAGCGTTTTGTTATTACGAACAGGCGTGGGACTTTGAAACAGACGGTGCTGTGGGATTTCTGGACTTTAACGGCATCGGCTGTGAGGATCAGCGCTATTGGTATGATCTGGTGCTTTATGACAAGGCTGACCTCAACGATTATCATGTTGTAAAGATAAGCAGCACCGATGAACAGCTCATATATCAGATAGTGAATTCAGCAAAGCTTGCTGAAAGATGAAAGGAATAAAATGAAGAAAGAATACCTGGAAGCAGGAAAAATTGTCACTACTCACGGCATACGTGGAGAAGTGAAGATAATGCCATATACCGACAGCCCCGAGCTTCTTGCGGAGTTCGACAGGCTTTTCATTGGAAAGAACAGGGACGAGGTAATTATTACCCGTTCCCGTGTGTTCAAGAATACGGTCATCGCAAAGATAGAGGGAGTCGATACTCCCGAAGCCGCTGAAAAGCTGAGAAACAAGGTGCTGTATATGCACCGTGACGACCTTGAACTGGACGATGACACATACTTCATACAGGACCTCATAGGCCTTGAAGTACGTGACGCTGATACGGACAAGGTCTACGGAAAGATAGCAGATGTTCTTGAAACAGGCGCAAATGATGTTTACGTCATAAAGGGAGAGGACAGAGAGTACCTCATACCTGCGATCGCTGATGTGGTGGTTTCCACCGATATCGATAACAACCTTATGACTATACGGCCTCTGGATGGGCTTTTTGACTGATAATGAAAAAGAAAAATATAAGCATTGCAGCTGCTGCGGCTGCTGTGATCGTTATTGCGGCAGGTATCGCCTATGGTTCAGGTGTTCCGACAAAGCTGAAGTACTGGGATGAATACAAAAAGACCGAAGATATCGATGTTATGGAACTTTCCTGTGTATCTATTGATATCCCCGATGACTGGCAGGATTATAAGCTCCGCAAACTGGTATACTGGGACAACAATAATGATTATGAGATGGTAAATCAGCCCGATGAATCATTCAGTGTTCCCGATGACTGTGAGTCTTATAGTATCACCGATATCAGCTTCAAGGCCCCTGCAGGCCTGGTCTATGACGAAAACGACAGATGCTTTACCGATGTGCTGAGTACCGATGAAGCATATAAAAAAGACCCGACAGTCCGCAAGATGTATTTTTTCGGCGGAACATTCGGTGAACTGGGGTTTACTCCTATGGAGTGCGTACATATGTCTCTTATGGACCTGAAAGTTGATGAGAATGAGGTAAACAGCCTGGCGAAAGCACTCGGCAAGGAAAGAGTCAAAGACGGTATAGACGTTTATCTTGTCGGCGCTGAACTGGGAACTTCTGATTTCAATGCAAAGACCTACCGCAATGCCGAGACTTTCTTCAAGCTTGGCGGCGAACTGGCAGGCTGGGGATTCGGGGAGCATATCCGTCATTACAGTGTGAAGAATGACGATTACAAGGCATTTATAACTCAGTGCCTTGATAATGTGCCGCTGTCGGACGAATCCTTCAAGGCTATGCATTTGCTTACATGGGATAAGTCATTCCATAACGAATCAAGAGAGACGATCGAGTACAATTCTCATGTTGACACAAAGAATTTCAACTCTCTGTCGGCAATGCACCTTCTTACGAATGATCATACGGATGCAATAGTAAATGTTTCTGCAAACGATCCCGAAACCGAACTGGCTGTATTAAGCACAGTAAAGGTGAATGTAGAGGTAGATAATGATCGAAGCAATAATTGAAGAACTGGTGGGGCTTGCCTTTGAAGGAATGCTCGAAGGAAGCAGAAGCAGCAGAGTTCCGAAGCCTGTAAGGTGGATACTGCGGATAGTTCTTTTTGCGTTATATGCGGCTTTGGCAGGAGTCTGCATTCTTGTGGCTGTACAGTCATTCAGTGACGGCAATATTGCTATGGGAATTTTCATGCTTGCGCTTATTGCGCTGTTTGTGGGCTTTACTGTGGTTAAGATCGTCAAGCGGCTGAAAAGGAAATAACGTAGGGGCGGATATCATCCGCAAGCTGACGGCAGCTTGACCCCGATCACGAATCGCTCGCAAGCTCGCTGACAATTAGAAAAGCGATGAGTTTCAGGTCGCTCGACGGCTTGTAAACAAAAAATGTAGGTAATGTGGCATTATCGGGCGGACGAGGGCGTCCGCCCCTACAATACGGTTATACTGCGTGAATAATTTTGTAGGGGACGCCGCCCTCGGCGTCCCGAAACAAGCTGAGGGGCGGATATCATCCGCCCATTTATGTGATGTAAAATATACCATAACTAAGGAAGTGAAAATATGCGAATCGAAATAGCTACGCTTTTCCCCGAAATGTGTGAGGCTGTCCTGGGCGAAAGTATCGTCGGCAGAGCACGTAAAGCCGGGAAGATCCAGATACACTGCCGCCAGATACGTGAATATACCCTTGATAAGCACCGCCGTGTGGATGATACTCCCTATGGCGGCGGAATGGGCATGGTCATGCAGTGCGAGCCGATTTACAATTGTTACAAGGCGGTCTGTGAAGAATTCGGCACAAAACCGCATACAATATATATGTCGCCCAAAGGAAAAGTCCTCGATCAGAAACGAGTGGCTGAACTGTCGAAAATGGAGGATATCCTCATAATCTGCGGCCACTACGAAGGCGTGGATCAGCGTATCCTCGACAAGATCGTGGATGAGGAGATCTCCATCGGCGACTATGTCCTGACAGGCGGCGAACTTCCGGCAATGGTGCTGGTGGACTCCGTAGCAAGAATGTGCAAGGGAGTTCTTTCCGATGACGTATGCTTCGAGGAGGAGAGCATCTACAGCGGCCTTCTTGAATATCCCCACTATACCCGTCCCGAAGTATGGGAGGATATGGCTGTTCCGCCTGTGCTGCTTTCGGGGCATCATGCCAACATTGAAAAATGGAGACACGAGAAAAGCCTTGAGATAACAGCGGAGAGGCGCCCTGATCTCTATGAGACGTATATGGCAGAACATCCGCCTGAAGTCAAGAAGAAAAAATGACCATAGGGTCAGTTGAAAACTCCTCTCAAATGATGCGCAAATATGGGTGATTTGGTATAAAAAATCATAATGTTGCCATATAATGAACTAATAATGAACGTGTTAAAATTTAGTTTGGATATATTAAACATAATAAAACGTTGAATATTATATAACATTGACAATGATAGTCAACAATTTTTTGTGGTGATAATAAACAAGCAAAAGAAAAAAATGAACTTGCGATTTAATCTAAATGTAGAATTTAAAGGAATATCAGGTTTTCTCACAAAAAATCCATTGACTATGCAAAAATTTGATTGTATAATGATATCAGCAAGTGAGATATTTGCGGCGACCGCTGAACCTAAAATTAAAAACAACAGCGGCGTATCAGAGAATAGGAGAGTTGTATATGTTTGTCAGAGAAGTAACAGTTAAGAACCAGGTTGGACTTCACGCAAGACCTGCAACCTTCTTTATCCAGAAGGCTAACGAATTCAAGGCATCTATCTGGATCGAAAAGGAAGAGCGCAGAGTAAATGCTAAGAGCTTACTCGGTATTCTTTCACTCGGTATCGTTGGCGGTACAACCATCAAGGTTATCGCAGACGGCGCTGATGAAAAGGCTGCTGTAGACGCTCTTATCGATCTCGTTGACAGCGGTTTCAGTGAAGAAAACAGATAATTACCAACGAACAAACTCAAGGGCGTTACAGTTGTAACGCCCATTTTGTTTTATGGGAATGCTGCTGACTGACCAATGGTCATTTGCTCTCGCCGGCGTATTCGCCGTCAATCATATGCTCAGCCATGTTTTCCGCAAATATTGCAAATCCACGGGATGGATCCGACACGAATACATGGGTCACTGCACCGATGAGTCGGCCGTTCTGTATGATGGGACTTCCGCTCATACCCTGAACTATGCCGCCCGACGCTTCAAGAAGCTTGGGGTCGGTTATCGTTATCATCATATTCTTGGATTCGTCCTCGGAATTATAGTCTATCTTCTCAATGAGAATATCGTATTTCTGCGGTTTATCGCCGTTTACAGTGGTATATACCTGAGCCTTGCCCGTGTTTATATCCTGACGGTAGCCGAGGCGGAATTCCTCGCCTTCTGCTGCGAAACGTCCAAGTGCTGCGTCGCTGAGCTGCCCGAATATACCGCATTCGGTGTTAGTGTCGAGAGTTCCTAAGCTTCCGCCCTGACTGAAACGTCCATGAAGCTCGCCGGGGATCCCACGTCCGCCACGTTTGGTGTCGGTGATATCAACAGGTACCGCCTCGCCGCTGTGCAGAGGTACCATGCCGCCTGTATCGGAGTCGCAGATAGGATGCCCCAGACCTGCAAAACGGCCTGTGGACTTGTCGATGAAAGTCATAGTTCCTATTCCTGCGATGCTGTCACGCACCCACATACCGCCTGTCCAGCGCTGAGTTTTGTCCGAAAATACCGGATTCAGCACGGTATCGAAGCTGTCACCGTCACGCTGTACCGACAAGGGGATGGGATTGCCGCTGCTTCTTGTGATAATGGCTTGCAGCTGGAGGTTCGAGGTCAGCGTTTTTCCGTTGGCTGAACATACGATATCCCCTGTTTTCAGGCCTGCGTCGGCAGCAGGGCAGACTGCGCATCCGCCGGCGGTCTCCACATCGCCCAGGCCCGTGACCATAACGCCTTCCATGAGAAGCTTTATTCCGAAGGGACTTCCGCCCGCTATGAATACGGGAGCTTCCTCCTGGCGGACTTCAATGTTCTTGACGGGGATGGCGCCGAATAGGGAAAGAGTAGCAGTACTTCCGCCGCAAACAGTTCCGGAGCACAGCTTTATCTCGGGGTATTGGGCTATTTTCAGCTCATCGCCGAAAGAGGAAGTGACCGAATCAGGCAGCCTTTCCGAATAATAGCCTGCGGCGGTGAATAATCCCGCAAGAGCCGCAGATAATAGAGCTGCGGCGGTTTTTGTCATAATTTTTCTGATATGCATCAAGTCATTCCTTTCGTGTTCACTTGCAGGGTGAACAATACTATTATTATCACGCAGCTGCAAAATATAAATGAAAATCGGAGACAGAAATGAGAAAATCAACCGTTAAAGCGGTACATCTCCTGAAAGCGGCGATACTGCTGCTTTCGGCGGTATACTGCCTTTTTATGCCTGTTATGACAGGCCTCGGACTTTTATACAACCGTGCCTCATACGGCAAATTTCTGACCCTGACAGGGGTGTATTTTATAGTGTCCGCACTGCTTATGACGGCAGGAACTGTAATGTGCGGAAGCCGGAAAAAAGCCAAAAATGTACTTTCGGTCATTTTTTTGGTTCTGGGATTTATCATCTGCATGGTCATGCTTCATAATCTTTGCCATTATGCTGACATCAGGGGCTGGTCGGGCAAGTTTGAAATTGAACGGATAAGCAGTATGTACAAGCGCAGAATTATCCCCTGCGTCATTCCCGTAACTGCGGCTGTGATCCTTTCTGCTGTGAGGATCGGCGGCAGAAATGAGAAGGCCGAAGACTACACATCTATATTATAACCGCACCGTGACGGATATCCTGTCAGATCCTGCGGTAAGGCAACACAGAACAAGTTTTGTGCGGTGTTGCCTTAAAGAAAAACTGTGCATTATGCTGTATTTTATTGCAGGTTTTTGTAAAACAAGGCAGGTTCTATTGACACTTATTCTGCTATTTGCTATAATTTAGATTAAGGCAACACCGCACAAAGCTTGCGCTGAAGATGCGCCGACAGATTTTTTCGTCAGATTGTATAGAAATTTCGCAGGCATACTATCGTATGTCAAGGGATTTCTGTGCAAGATGACGGAAAATATGTCCGCAGATTCAGTGCAAAGCCGTCAGGCGGGCTTTGTGCGGTGTTGCCTTAGACATTATGCCGCCGCTGAAGGCTTCACAGTTGATCTTCCCGGTTTCGTTACATATGGGCGGCATTGAAAGCGTGAAGCTATGACTTATAAAGGAATCAGACCATTTTTGGTCGCACGATAATAGTGATATGAGTAAAAGAGACAGATATAAAAGACTTATCACCTTTGCTTCTGCACTGGTGCTGATGGGGATACTGACGGGTATCTTCGCCTATGTGTGGTACGAAAATTACAGCGAGACCATCGTGCTCCCGTACTACAGGCGAGGAAACTGGACTCTCATCGCCATCTATTGCCTGCTGATATGGATTTTCTTCAAGGCATACGGCGGCTTCAAGCTGGGCTATCTGAAAAAGACGGATATGCTCTATTCGCAAATGATATCAATGGTCTGTGTCAATACAGTCAGCTATTTTCTCATCAGCCTTATCGGCCGTGACTTCATGAAGGTCTCGCCCATATTGCAGATGACTTTCGTCCATTTCGGAGTTATAGCCATATGGACTGTGCTGACGGGAAAGCTCTATTTCCTGATATATCCGCCGAGAAAGCTTGTGATACTCTACGGAAGCAAGCAGGCGGCATCGCTGGTCATGAAGATGAGTCAGCGAGTGGACAAGTATATGATATGCGAATCTGTAAGCGTCAGCGAGCCCGAAGACAAGGTGCGTGAGCTGATAGAGAAGTATGAGGGCATCATCATCTGCGACATCCCTGCGGAGCTCCGCAACGACTATCTGAAATTCTGCTTCGAGCGCTCCATAAGAGCTTACATAGCGCCGAAGATATCGGATATAATCATCCGAGGAGCCGACGATATCAGGCTTTTCGATACGCCGCTTCTCCTTTGCAGGAATTACGGTCTCGACTTTGAATCGAGACTGGTCAAGCGCATATTCGATATTGTTTTTTCGCTTGTATGCATCGTACTGCTCAGTCCCTTCATGATAGTATCGGCAATTGCCGTGAAACTCTACGACGGCGGCCCTGTTTTCTACAAGCAGAAGCGCCTCACCATCGATGAAAGGGAGTTCGATGTGCTGAAATTCCGCAGTATGATAGTGGATGCCGAAAAGGACGGAAAAGCCCGTCTTGCCTCCGAAGAGGACGACCGCATCACTCCTGTGGGAAAGGTGCTGAGGAAGTTCCGTATCGACGAATTTCCGCAGTTTTTCAATATCCTCAAAGGCGATATGTCCGTCGTGGGACCACGACCCGAACGCCCCGAACTTACCGAGGAATACAAAAAGGATATGCCCGAATTCGGCTTCAGACTCAAAGTCAAGGCAGGACTTACGGGATACGCACAGGTCACGGGAGTATATGACACTACCCCCTATGACAAGCTGAAAATGGACCTTATGTACATTGAGAATTTCTCAATGCGCATGGACCTTCAGATAATACTTATGACACTGAAAACAATGCTCTTCCCACCGAAGAACAATGCAGAGTCAGCAGAAGCTGTACTGACTGTACAGCAGAAAGATAAAGAGGAGAACAACAAAGAATGAAGATAACCGCAGTCATCATGGCAGGCGGCAGAGGTGAGAGATTCTGGCCCAAGAGCAGAAACAACTGCCCCAAACAGTTCCTTTCACTTACCGCAGACAAAGAGACAATGATACAGAAAACCGTAAAGCGCCTCGGAAAAATCGTTGAACCTGAGGACGTTTTCGTAGTTACAAATGCAGCCTACAGGGAAATAGTAGAAACTCAGCTCCCGCAGATACCGAAGGAGAATATACTCTCCGAGCCCTGCGCAAGGAATACAGCGCCCTGTATAGCCTATGCGGCGGCTGTGATAAAGAAAAAGTACGACGATGCCGTAATGCTGGTGCTTCCGTCGGACCACCTCATCGGCTATGTGAATATATACCACCGTGCCCTCAGAAAAGCCATTGCTGCTGCTGAGGAGGGACAGAATCTGGTCACTATCGGTATCACTCCCACATATCCCGAAACAGGCTACGGCTATATCAATTTCGGCGATGAAAAGGGCGATGCATTCGAGGTGGAGAGATTCGTGGAAAAGCCCGACCTCGCCACAGCTAAGAAGTATCTGGCATCAGGGGATTACCTCTGGAACAGCGGAATGTTCGTGTGGAAGGTATCTTCCATCATGGCAAATATACAGAAGTTCATGCCCGAGGTATATGACGGCGCTTCAAGGATAGGCGAAAGCTTCGGCACAGACGATTTCGAGGAAGTGCTCATCCGTGAGTTTGAGGCATTCCCGTCGGAATCCATAGACTTCGGTATCATGGAAAAGGCTGAGAATATCTACACTATCCCCGGCAGTTTCGGCTGGGACGACGTTGGAAGCTGGCTGGCTATGGAACGTATCAACGAGACCGACGATGACAAGAACTACATCGAGGGCGACGTTATAGCTGTTGATTCAAAGCGTACCACCATATGCGGAGGCAAGCGCCTTATTGCCGCAGTCGGCACACGTGACCTCATAATCGTTGATACGGACGATGTTCTGCTGGTGTGCAGCAAGAACAGCACTCAGGACGTTAAGAAGGTCATTTCAAAGCTCAAAGGACAGGAAAGATTCGAGCTGGTATGAGTTAATTAGGAATGCGGAATTCGGAATTTGGAATTGCAGTGTTGCCTGTCGGCAATCAATTTATAAATAATTATGAATTACAAATTTTTAGATCTGTCAGCGTAAGCTGACACAATAATTCCGAATTCCTAATTCCGAATTCCGAATTCCGAATTGAAATAAAGGAGTATATAGAAATGAAAAATGCACTTATAACAGGTATCACAGGTCAGGACGGTTCATATCTTGCAGAACTTCTGCTGGAAAAGGGCTACAACGTTTACGGTATATGGAGAAGAAAGGCTACCGTTGATTACGGCAACATCGAGCATCTCAAGGACAAGGTGCACCTCATTTATGCCGATATGACCGACCCTGTTTCACTTATATCCGCTATGAAGATATCACAGGCTGACGAGGTGTACAACCTTGCCGCACAGTCATTCGTGGCTACAAGCTGGGATACTCCCCTCGGTACTGCCGATATCGACGCTTTAGGCGTTACAAATATGCTTGAGGCTATCCGCATTGTCAAGCCCGAGGCACGTTTCTATCAGGCTTCAACTTCCGAGATGTTCGGTCTGGTGCAGGAGACTCCGCAGAAGGAGACTACACCTTTCTATCCGAGAAGCCCATACGGTGTTGCAAAGCTTTACGGTCACTGGATAACAAAGAATTACCGTGAAAGCTACGGTATGTTCGCTTGTTCGGGCATACTTTTCAACCATGAGAGCGAGCGCCGTGGAATCGAGTTCGTTACACGTAAGATAACAAAGGCAGCCGCTCGTATCAGTCTGGGACTTCAGGAATACGTAGAACTGGGAAATATGGACTCAAAGCGTGACTGGGGACACTCAAAGGACTATGTCCGTGCAATGTGGCTGATGCTTCAGCAGGACAAGCCCGATGATTACGTTATCGCTACAAATGAGACAAGAACTGTACGTGAATTCGTTGAAACTGCGTTCAGACACGTTGGCATCGACGTTGAATGGCAGGGCAAGGGCGTTGACGAGATCGGCATAAACAAGGCGAACGGCAAGACTATCGTTAAGGTAAACAAGCAGTTCTTCCGTCCTGCCGAGGTAGATATTCTTCTCGGCGACCCGTCAAAGGCTGAAAAGGCACTGGGCTGGAAGCGTGAGATAGACTTCTCACAGCTTGTTGAACGCATGGTAAAGAATGATCTTGCTATCACCGAACATGAGATCAAGGTGAATGATATAAAATAAAACAGCAGATACGCATATCGATAATATAGAGAGGGCGGCCTCTCTATATTTGTAGGTTATTGTAAAGGAGCATTATTATGGGAGAAATGGTTCTCAGGACGGAAAAAGGCGGCTACGCAAGAAATGACGTTCTTGCTAAAGTTGACGCTTACAACTCTCTTATCCTTGCACTGGACGAGATGAAAATGTCCGATGCGGCAGTAAATGCCGAGCTGGAAAAGATAAGGAATATGCCCCTTAATAAGGCAAAAGGCTTTATATTCGCAGGTTCGGGCTTCTCTGTGGAGGATACCGACAACTACATAAAAGAACTTGAAGAAACGATAATGCGTAAGATAATGCTTTAAGAGGTAAGAATGAAGATAACTTTCGACGCTGTGCCTATTTGCAGCGATAAGATAACAGGCATCGGCTGGTGCGAGGTGGGACAGACTCAGGCGCTTGCCCGTATCCACCCCGAAAACAAGTACGAATACAGCTTCTTCACAAGCGGCGACAATGAGCGCATAAAGCGTGTGGAGGGCTTTGCAGGCGAGAATATAGATATGAATTTCTCACATTTTTCGGGATATCTCTACCGTGCCGCAAGCACATTCCTGCCTGTGCCCTATTCGTGGTTTTTCGGCAGGAAGTCCGATGTCACACATTTTTTCAACTACATCGTTCCGCCATTTGTTCACGGTAAAAAGGTAGTCACCGTTCACGATATGGTGTACAAGGCCTTCCCCGAAACCGTAAGGGGACGCACCCGCTTCATGCTTGAAATGGGACTTAAACGCTCCATGAAAAGGGCGGATATCATAGTTACCGATTCGGAATTCTCAAAGTCGGAGATAGTGAAATACTTTCCTCAGCATGAGAAAAAGATACGTGTCGTGCCCTGCGGTGTGGATACGGAGAGATTCCGTCCCTGCACCGAGCCCGGGCGTATCCCCGAGGTGAAGAAGTCCCTTGAGATAGAGGGCGAATACTTCCTCTATCTTGGCACTATCGAGCCGAGAAAGAATCTGGAAAGACTTATCACAGCCTACGGTCATCTTGCCGGCAAACTGGGTGACAAATGCCCTAAGCTGGTCATGGCAGGGGGCAAGGGCTGGCTCAATGACGGAATATACAGCCGTGTGGAAAGGCTGGGACTTACGGATAAGGTGATATTCACGAAATATGTGCCCTCAGAGGACCTGAATCCGCTGATGTGCGGAGCGCTGGCATTTGTATTCCCGTCCATATATGAGGGATTCGGTATGCCGCCGCTGGAGGCTATGGCCTGCGGTGTGCCTGTGCTTGCGTCGGGCGAGGCATCACTTCCCGAGGTAACAGGCGACTGTGCGGTCATCTGCGATGCATACTCCGTAAAGAGCATCGCTCAGGGACTGTACAGGCTGTGCACCGACGAAAAGCTTAGAAAAGAACTTAGCCGAAAGGGCATTGAGCGTGCAAAAGGCTTTACATGGGAAAAGTCGGCTGAAATGCTCAACGCTGTATATAAACAATTACAAGCTGACGGCAGCTTGACCCCGATCACGAATCGCTCGCAAGCTCGCTTACAACATGAAAAGCGATAAGTTTCAGGTCGCTCGACGGCTTGTAAACAAAAACTGTAGTGGCAGATATTATCTGACGGCAGCTTGACCCCGATCACGAATCGCTCGCAAGCTCGCTGACAATTAGAAAAGCGATGAGTTTCAGGTCGCTCGACGGCTTGTAAACAAAACTGTATGGCGATATATCAGCCCGGAAAAGGAGAATAATCATGAGTGAAAATATATTCGAGCTTACTCCCGAAGAGGAGTTCAAAATGAAATTCGAGAAATACTTCCCCGAATTTTTCGAGAATCTGAAAAACGATACTCTCGATACGAATGAGGAGCTGAAGCAGAAAACCATAGAAATGGCAGGACTTGCAAGAAAAGCAGGTATCGAACTCAAGGACTATACGATGAAGTATATCGGTGAGTACGGCTACGACAAGCAGTTATGAGCAGAAAACTGCGTATCTTAGAGGTAAACAAGGCATATTACCCTCATACGGGAGGCATCGAGACTCTCGTTAAGCAGTATTCCGAGGAGCTTGGCGCTATGGACGGAGTTGAGGTGAAAACTCTCGTCTGCCGTGACGGCAGAGGGCTCACAGTCCGTGAAAATGTGAACGGCGTTGACCTTACCCGTGCAGGCAGTTTCGGGACTTATTTCTCATGCCCCGTTTCCCTGTCATTTGTGCGGCTTTTCAGGAAAATGGCGAAAAATGCGGATGTGGTGCATATCCACGTCCCCTTCCCCCTTGCCGACCTTGCACTTATGCTTTCGGGGTTCAGAGGCAGAGTGGTGGTATCATGGCACAGCGATATCGTCAAGCAGAAAAAGCTTATGCTGGTGTACAAGCCCTTTATGTGCTATCTGCTGAAACGTGCGGATGCTGTGGCTGTGGCTACTGAGGGACATATCAAGGGTTCGGATTATCTGCCCGGATTTGCGGAGAAATGCAGGATAGTGCCATACGGTATAACTCCCGCAGAATATCTCAGCATTGAGAGAGTTCCATTCCTGACCGGGAAATGCACCGACAGCGAAAGCGTAAAGGTGTTTTTCACAGGCAGACTTGTCTACTACAAGGGCGTGGAGGTACTGCTGAAAGCTTTCCGCTATGCCACGGAAAGCAGACAGAAAATAGAACTGTTTATCGCAGGCACAGGCGAACTCCGTGAAAAGCTGGAAGCTATGGCTGAAAGGTACGGCATTTCGGAAAAAGTCCATTTTCTGGGATTTCTCCCCGATGAACAGCTTAAACAGGCATATGCCGACTGTGATATATTCGTGCTTCCCTCCGTTGTGAAGAGCGAGGCATTCGGCATTGTACAGCTTGAAGCGATGATTTACGGCAAGCCCGTTATAAATACGGCTCTTCCTTCGGGAGTGCCTTATGTGAGCATTCACGGCGAAACGGGGCTGACTGTTGCTCCCGACGACCCGAAGGCACTTGCTAAGGCGGTCATCCGTCTTGCGTCTGACAGGGATATGCGTGAGAGATTCGGAAATGCCGCTAAAGAACGTGTAATGGAGCATTTCTGCGAAGAAGCCGTTATCAGGCGGCTGTATGAGGTGCTGAAAGGAGGAGCGGAGATATGAAGGCTCTTATCATAGGTGCGGCAGGTTTTGTGGGAGGTTATCTCATAAAGGAGCTTGCTTCGGCAGGATGGGAAGTCCATGTTTCCTGCCTGCCGTCGGAAAAGACTGAGGGAGAGTGTACCGTTCATACTCTCGATATCCTCGATGGAGACGGCGTAAAGGCGATATTTGACGAAATACAGCCTGATATCGTTTATCACCTTGCCGCTCAGAGCTCAGTGGCACTTTCATGGAAAAAGCCTCAGCTTACCGCAGAGGTGAATGTTATCGGCACTATAAACGTCCTCGAAGCCGCCCGTGATGCGGTAAAGAAGGATATGCGCATTGTGCTCATCGGCTCCGGCGAGGAATACGGCTATATCCGTCGGGATGCCTGTCCTCTCAGCGAGGATGAGGTACTGCGCCCCGGAAATATCTATGCGGCCACAAAAGCCTGTCAGGGAATGCTGGGAGAGATATACGCAAGAGCGTACAAAATGGATATTGTCATGGTCAGGGCTTTCAATCATTCCGGTCCTGCACAGGCGGAGATATTCGTTATCTCGGATTTCTGCAAACAGGCTGCCGAGATAGAAAAAGGCATGAGAGAGCCCGTCATATCCGTGGGAAATCTCGAAGCTATGCGTGATTTCACCGATGTGCGTGACGTTGTGAGAGCTTACCGCCTTCTCGGTGAAAAGGGCAGAAGCGGTCAGGTCTACAATGTGGGACGGGGCAGGGCTGTGAAGATACAGTATATTCTGGATACGATAATAAGCTATGCCGAAACCAATATAACCGTGCGCCGTGACGAAAAGCGCATGAGAGCATCGGATATACCTATAATCGAGCCCGATGTTTCAAAGATATACGCAGATACGGGCTGGAAAGCAGAAATAACCGTTGAGGATACCATTAAGGATACCCTTGACTACTGGAGAACAAAGATAAAGGAGTGAGCAGAATGTCTGATATCAGACTTACAAATGAGAAAATGCTGACCTTTACGGGCCACGAAAAGATAGGTACGCTGAAAGCTGCGGAAAAGCTTACGGAATTCGGTGAGAGGCAGAATGCCGCAAACGAAGCCCTTGCCGCCAATGTCAACGACCTTATCAAGAGAGTGTGCGCCCTTGAGGACAAGGAGATACAGAATAAGGACATCATGAGGAAGATAGCAGGCGAGCTCACTGCTTTCAAGCGTGACCTTGACCGTGTAAGGCTTACTTCAAAGCTGAACACATCCTCCATAGAGCGCCTCGACAACGCTATAAAGGCTCTCAACGCCGCAGGTGAAGCTGAAAAAAACGAGGCTGAAGAAACTGCTGAAAAAGCAGAATAAAGCCCCTTGATACATATATGGCAATATGCTGTAAAAGCATGGCGGAAATTTGTGAATTTTTCCGCAAACACTTGACAATATACCCATTTTGTTATATTATATAAAGGTATGGACGAGATGTCCGACGGTCATAAAAATAGTATAACAAAAACGCTATTCTGACTGGATCCACGGAGATTTGGCCGCAGGCTGTCTCCGTTTTTTTATTTTTGATGAAAGAAGGTGTTATCATGGAGAATATGATGGAAGAACTGCAAACCAAAACAGCCTTTACGATCCCTGTTTTAGGCGGTATACCGGTTTCGGAATCTTGTGTTGTGACATGGATAATAATGGGTGTAATAGTTCTGCTGTCCATTATATTTACACGAAAGCTGAAAAAGGTGCCTACAGGTTCACAATGTGTGCTGGAGGGGATTATAGACTGGCTCGATAATTTCTTCACCAATATTCTCGGTCATAAGGGAAAGAAATATCTGCCCTTCCTCGAGACACTTATTATCTACATAGCTTTTGCAAACCTTATCGGTCTGTTCGGATTCGTACCACCCACAAAGGATATCAATGTGACGGCATCCCTGGCAGGTATCGCTATAATATTTGTACAGGCTGCATTCATAATAGAAAAGGGACCGGTCAAGTGGCTGAAAAGTTTTCTTAACCCCATAAATCTGCTTGACCTTATAACACGTCCTCTGTCACTGTGTATGCGACTTTTCGGTAACGTGCTCGGTGCTTTCGTTGTAATGGAACTCATCAAGGGACTCTGCCCGATTGGCGCCCCCGTTGTCGCAAGTGCATACTTCGATATTTTCGACGGACTTTTACAGGCTTACGTATTCGTATTCCTTACTTCACTTTACCTGGCTGAAGCTATAGAAGATGAAGAACACTAATTTCATGGAGGTATAATAAAATGGGAACAATGGCATTAGGTGCGGCTATCGCCGTTCTTACAGGTGCAGGCGCAGGTGTCGGTATAGGTATCGCAACTGCAAAGGCTACAGAATCTATCGCACGTCAGC
>Ga0129307_1001995_pt1 | contig 18324 bp, 2 predicted proteins | sample P1105metagenome_FD_94437 | JGI IMG/M metagenome (GOLD analysis project Ga0129307, IMG submission 94437) | Capybara group fecal microbial communities from Wisconsin, USA - P1105 metagenome | ecosystem: Host-associated > Mammals > Digestive system > Large intestine > Fecal | place: USA: Wisconsin... | reverse complement strand
TATGCAAAAACAGAAGAACAAGTAAGAGAATATACAGTAAGATTCATAGATAAAGGACAAGTAGTAACAAGCGAAACTGTAGAAGAAGGACATAAAGTAAATAGACCAAGTAATCCAGAAAAAGAAGGATATAGATTTGAATGTTGGAAAAAGAATAATACTTGTTATGATTTTAATGAAGAAGTAAATGAAGATTTTGATTTAGAAAGTAGTTATAATGTAATAACTTATAACATAGCATATGATTTAGATGGAGGCGTAGTAAATCCAGATAATAGAACAGCATATACAATAGAAACAGAAACATTCACATTAAATAATCCAAGCAAAATGGGACATACATTTACAGGATGGACAGGAACAGGATTAAGTCAAAAAACAAATACTGTTACAATAGAACAAGGATCAACAGGAAATAGAGAATATAAAGCAAACTATGAAATAAATAGTTATCAACTTGAAATAGATCCAAAAGGTGGAACATATTCTGGAGAATTATCAATAACAGGAGATTATGGTGAAATAGTTAGTATAGGTAATCCAAGTAAAACAGGATATGAATTTACAGGATGGACATTAACAGGATCAGGAACATATAACAACGGAATATATACTTTTGGTGAAGGAAATGGAAAGTTAGAAGCAAATTATAATCCAATAGAATATCAAATAACATATGCTGGTATAACAGAAGAAGAAAGAGCAAGTTTAAATAATCCTACATCATATACAATAGAAACTGCTAGTTTTACATTAAATAATCCAGTAAATAGATTAAATGAAGATAATGAAGGAGAAGTATTTGTAGGATGGAAAGAAGAAGAAGACACAACACCATCAACAAATGTTACTTTACCAGATATAAATAACTTAGGGAATAAAAAATATACAGCAATATGGAATGAAAGAGAAGCAGATAAATGGAATATAATATATAACTTAAATGGAGGGACATTAGAAGAAGCAAATCCAACAACATATAAAAGAAGTGAACTACCTATAACACTTAATAATCCAACTAAAGAAGGATATGAATTTACAGGATGGACAGGATCTAATGGAACTACACCAAGTAATGTAACAATAGCAAAAGGAACAGAAGGAGATCTAAATTATGAAGCTAATTATAATATGGTTTCATATAACATAGATTATGATTACACATCATGTTCATTAACTCCTGAAGAAATAGCAGCACTTAATAATAAAACAAGTTATACTATAGAAGATAATAACTTTAATTTAAATAATCCAAGCAAAGTAGGTAAAACATTTACAGGATGGACAGGAACAGATTTAACAAGTAATACAATGAACGTAGAAGTTCAAACAAATAAAATTAAGAATTTAAGTTATGTAGCACATTGTACTATAAATAAATATAATGCTGAGTTCTATAATATGAATTCTAATAATGAATATTCTTTAGTAACTACAAAAGAAGATGTAGAATATAATACATCTATTAGTATTACTGATGCACCAGAAGTAAGTTTAAGAGGATATACATTTAAATACTGGTCTTTAGATAAGACTAACGAATATGATTTTAATACACCAGTAACAAGTGATATAAAATTATATGCAGTATATCAAAAAGATATATATCCAATTACTTATGATCTAGATGGTGGATCATTAGGAGAAGGTATAACTAATAGAGATAGTTATTCAGTAGATACAGAAGAATTTACATTAAATAATCCAACAAAAACAGGATATGAATTTACAGGATGGACAGGTTCTAATGGAGATGATCCTCTAAAAGTAGTAACATTACCAGAACAAGAACTTGGACCAAAGAACTATACTGCAAATTATAAAATAAATAAATATAAAGTTACATACATGAATGGTGATGATCTATTCTTAGAACAAACAAATATAGATTATAATACAACAACAACTAGACCATCTACTAATCCAAGTAAAGCACATAATATATTCTTAAAATGGTTAAAAGAAGATAATACAGAATTTGATTTTAACACACCAATAACAGAAGATATAACATTATATGCATCATTTGAAGAAGTAGAAGCACCAACAATTACTCATGCACCAACTACATGGGTAAGAGATAAAGTAACAGTAACAATTACATCAAATCATAATGATTATTCATATATGTATAAAGTAGGTAACGGAGATTATCAAGAGTATACTGAAGCCTTTGAAGTAGATGAAAATACAACTGTTTATGCATATTCAGTTAAAAATGATATAACTTCAGTAGAAACATCACATGAAATAACTAATATAGATAAGATTAATCCTACGATTACTTTATTAGAAACAACTAATATAGCTCCTATCAGTATTGATATTCATGTTAAAGGAATTGATCATGAATCAGGTGTTGATAAATTTAAAATTTATCTAGACAACGAATTACTATTTGAAAGTGAAGAATACATCAGTGATTTAACTAGTGAAAAAGAATTAGAGTATAAGATTAGTAATCTAGAACAAGTAACGACATATATAATAAAAGCCGAAATAATAGATAAAGTTGGAAATAGTTCTTATGAAGAATTAGAAGTAACTACTACTCCAAAACACTATGTAGCAAGAACGTTAGAAGATGATGGAACAGAAATAAATAAATATGAAACACTAAAAGAAGCAATAGAATCAGATGAATGTATTAGTATATGTAATATAGAAATGCTAGATAATATAGAAGAGACAAATAGTATATTAGATGGACAAGATATAAAACTAGATTTAAATGGATTTACAATAACAGGTGTTCAGGATAAAGCATTTGAAAATAATGGTGTCTTACAAATAGTAGATCACAATGAAGATGAAGTAGGAAAGATATATTCTGCGGGGACAGCAATTATTAATACTGGAAAACTAACAATTGGAGAAAATGAAGAAGAATTATTTGTTGATGCTAATGAACCTATTATAGAAGGATCTATAACTGGCATTAATTCACCTGGAGAATTGCATTTCTATGATGGAAAGATAATAGGTGCATCGACTACAGGTGCTTTAAAAGGTACAGCACCAATAACACCATATTCATATAATGCTTCAGTAGATACTGCAGGAGGTAAAGAAATTGCAACACTAGAAGTTATCGCAGATGCAGAAGCAAGAATTAATTCTGTATATTATACAAAAGTACAAGATGCAATTGATTCTTCTAAGAATGGTAGTTATAGTGAATCTTCTATATCTACAGAGATTCTTAGTCAAGCACAAATTTTAAGTGACTATGGATTTATTTATGATGAAGTAACTAATACTTTAAAATCTAATAATCAAGGTATTGCTAATACAACTGCTAATTCATATTTATTTTTAAGTACAAAGGGAGAAGCAAATGATATTATTCTTTCTATAGATGCAACAATATCTTCGCAAAGTGGATATGATATAGGTTATGTAACTATAACAAATAACCCAGCAGTGCCAAGTTATGATCAATCTAATGGAAGATATATTTATATAAGTGGAAATAATTATGATAATTTTAATATCATATTAGAAAAAGGAAAAGATTATTATATACACTTTGGTTATAGAAAAGATGGAGGCACTAATTCAGGCGATGATACTTTTACTATTAACAGTATTAAGTTATCTGATTATTCACTTGATGAAAAAAATGATTTTACTAATTACCTAGTATCAGATAATGCATATCACTTTAAAAAAATGCCTGATGGTAGTTTTGTTAGTAACAATGATAACATAGATAGAACAGTTGCTCATTCTTATATAAAAATAGATATGACTGATGTTGATGAAGAAAAAATATTATATTTAGATGGCAAACTAACATCTGCTGATTATTATAATACAGACTATATGTATATAACAGTAAATGATTCTAAAGAAATGCCACAATATAATGAAGAAGATGGAAGACAGTATTTAGTTTCAAAAAATCAATCTAGACAAATATATCCAATTAGATTAATTCCAAATCAAATGAACTATATACATATTTGCAATTATACTTATAGTTCTAATAATGGTCCTGATTACTTTAATATTTATTCAGTTAAACTAGAAGAATCTGTAATAAAAGAAAGATTTGAAAACAATACAGAAATAGTACCTAATGGAACACACTATTTTGAAGAAACTGATGTAGATCCATTTACTTGGGTAGATGTTTCTGGTAATGGTAATGATTTTACAGTTGTTAAACCTGATTGGGATAAAAATGAACATGCACTTCGTTGCAATGATTATAACTATGCATTATTATCTAATTCACCATATTCAACACCAGATGCTGAAACAGTTGATGTAGAATTTAGTACAACTAGGATAGGAAATACTACTCTATATTCTGGAAATACCAATGAAAAAATAGTATTAAAATTATTTTCTAACGCCATAGCTATTTCTAATAATAGAAATATTCAAACAACATTTGTTGTACCTAGTGACATAACAGATGGAACAAGAAAAAGACTAACTGCTATATATGATAATGGTGAATATAAACTATATTATAATGGTGTAGAATTAGCAAAACATACTAATACAATGTATTCAACTAGTAATGAAAATACTTATGTAGGCTCTCATATGGATTCTAATTATTTTGTTGGAAATATATATTCAGTTAAGACATATGATAGAGCAGTTTCAGAAGATGAAATTACTTCAACTATTCTTGATGATGGTTTGTTGTTATATTTAGATGGTGAACGATATGAAAAACATTTAGAAAACCCAGTTTTGATTAATACAAACCAAGGAGCAAGAAATACAGTTGCTGAATCATATATGGCAATAGATATGACTGATGTTTTATCATATAGGACAATATATGTAAATTGTGAAATTAATTCGAATAGAAATGATCAAGGAGCAATACATGTTACTGGTGATACTAATCCGGTTAATCCAAGTAATGGAACAAATAGATATGTAGGACTTAGTGGAATAGTTGGTCCACAAGAATATCCGTTAACATTAACACCAGGACGAATAAATTATATTCATTTCTCATATAGAAATAATTATGGTTATTCTGATGTAGGAACATTTAAAATAAATTATATTAAGTATTATCAAGATTCATCAGAAACAATTTCAGTATATTTATTCTCAAATCAAACATCAAAAAAAGTTTCTAGAGAAATTATACTTAATGAAGAACCAGATACTGTTCAAATAATTAGAAATATTACTATGAATAATCCATTAGAAATAGTAGAAACAAGAGATGTAATTCTTGATTTAAATGGACATACACTAACATCATCTAAAGATGATTATGTAGTAGACAACAAAGGTAGTTTAAAAATAATAGATTCAAATTATAACGATAAGCAAATTGCTGCTCAAGAAAAATATGATATTGAGCAAGCAGGATATGATATAGAATATAATGAAGAACAAACTATAAACGAAGAAAAATATGAACAAGATTTAGAAAATTATAATGAATTTATAGAAAATTATAAATCAAACTTAAGCTTTGGTTTTGATTATACAGGTTCATATCAAGAATTTATTGCTCCTACTAATGGAACATATAAAATAGAAGCTTGGGGAGCTCAAGGTGGAACAGTTGGAAATAGCCCGGGTGGTAAAGGAGCTTATACAGCTGGTAATATATCTCTAACTAAAGGCCAAAAAATATATATTTATGTTGGTGGACAACCTAAAAATGAAGCTAGACAACCAGGTGGATATAATGGTGGAGGAAATGTTTCAACAAGTGATGACGGAACTGGTAGATCTGGTGGAGGTGCTACTGATGTTCGTTTAGTAAATGGTGATTGGTCTGATAGTGAATCATTAGCAAGTCGTATTATGGTTGCAGCAGGTGGAGGTGGATCTACTTGTGAAAGTAATTATTGGTGTGCTAGTGGTGGAGCCGGTGGAGCATTAGTCGGTCTAATACCAACAGATATGGGTAGTCAAGCTCAAAATTATTATGGTACAGGTGGAACACAAACATTTGGAGGTAGTTCTATTGATACTGGTTCTTATAGACCATCAGGATTAAGTAATGAAGGATCCTTTGGTAAAGGTGGAGATTCAGCTTCTATTGATGACTGTGGAGCCGGTGGATCTGGTTACTACGGTGGAGGAGGTTCAAATTATGCCTCTGCTGGAGGAGGAGGTTCATCTTATATATCAGGATATACAGGATCAGTTGCAATTAAAGCAGCGGATGATTTGTCTCCTAAAGATGGATGTTCTAATGGAACTGATGATATAACATGTTCATATCATTATTCTGGAATTAAGTTTGATGAACCTATTATGATTTCAGGTAATGATGAAATGCCTACTTATATTGGAACAGGTTTAATAGAAGGAAAAACAGGTAATGGATATGCTAAAATAACTCTTATTGAAGGAGATACATCTGATTTAACAGATGAATACATAGAAGAAAAATTATCTGGTTATTCTTATAATTATGATTATACAGGATCTTATCAAGAATTTGTTGCACCTATAACTGCTAAATATAAAATAGAAGCATGGGGTGGATCTGGAAGTTTAAAAGCATATGGTGGATATACTTCAGGTGAAATTGAACTAGAAGAAGGCGAAAAACTATATATTTATGTAGGTAATAAATGGACAAATGGTGTTAATAAAACTACATTTAATGGTGGTACTGGTAATCAAGGTGGATATAATGGTGGATCATCTACTGATATTAGATTAGTAGGAGGTTCATGGAATGATCAAACATCACTTGCTAGTAGAATTATGGTCGCTGGAGCCGGTGGTTCTGGTGATGGATCACAAAAGAATCCTGGAGCTGGTGGAGGCTTAGTAGGTCATACTGGTGGAGGAACATCAGGTGGAACACAAACTGAAGTAGGAAGCGTTGAATCTACATCTTATACTTCATCTACTTTTGGAATAGCAAATGGTGGATGCACTGGAGGTAATGGTTATTATCCAGGTAGTGGAGCATCATGTGTTCAAGGATCTGGTGGTGGTTCATCATTTATATCAGGTCATAAAGGAGCGGTTGCGATTAAAGCAGCTGATGATATAACTCCTAAAACTGATTGTGAGACAGGAACAGATAATATAGAATGTTCATATCATTATTCAGGTAAAGTATTTACTAATACTAACATGATAGATGGTGAAGGATATAGATGGAGTAATTTTAAAGCTTCTACTAAATCTGGAATGCCTACTATAGATGGTTCAGATATTATGTTTGGTAATGATTCTGCAGGAGCAGTTAAAATTAAAATTGCTAAACCAGAATTACAGGAAGCTGTTAAAAAGCAAGCTATATTAGATACAGATTATACTCAAGATGGTAAAATAAGTAGTACAACAAATAATGCAGTTCTAAATGAAGCAGGAGCATTCCTTAATTTTGAAGAAGGTATAATTACAATTGATAAAGATGGAGCCTATGCTGGTATTAATAATAGAGGTACACTTACTATGGGTGATGATGCTATTATTAATGGTACTAGAACAAGTAATAGAGGTATTATTAATGCATCAACAGGTGATATTATTGAAGGTACTGGTACTATTATAATGAATGGTTCAAGTAATATATCTATATTAAATGATTCACAAGTAGATAATGAAATAAAAGGTTATAATTTAAAAGTAACAAATAGTAATTCTACTAATTTTCATAATAGAAGTACTATTAATTTAACTATAGATAATATGAAAACTTCAGGAACAGGAGTAGATATTTATCAAGATACTAATAAAGAATTGATAGTTAAAAATAGTACATTAGGTAGTACATCAAATGAATCATATAATTCAAATGAAACTAGTGTAGAAAGTAATGTTACTTTTGATAATTGTAATATAAATAATAGAATTTATAATAGAAAAAATTCTGCAAGAACAATTTTAATTAAAAATTCAAAAATGAATAGCAAAAGAGGTAATATATATAATTATGGTGGTAAAGTAACTGTTAAAGATTCAGATTTAGTTGTAGAATCTGGTTCTGTACAAGGAAACATTTTAAATTATTCTGACACTGAAATAAATAAATGTACAATTACTTCTGATTCTACTTCTGAGACATACGGAATTAATATAAAAAATGGTGATGGAAATGATGCTGCAGTAGGAACAACAATAATCAATAATAGTACATTAAATTCTAATACATTAAATGCAAGAAGCCATAGAGGTACTATAATATTTAATAATTCTACTTTATATGCAGCAGGGAATAGTATATATAATGGTGGATATTACTATAGAGTAATACCAGCAACTATATATATAAATGATACAGATATACATAAGACTAGTGATAGTGATTCAAATATAGTTTATAATTCTGCTGGTACAATTTCTATTAATGGTGGTTCAATAAATTCTAAATCAAATAATTCAATTGGTGTTTATAATGAGGCAAATAATGATTTAATAATTGAAGGTAATTTTGAGACAGGTGATAATTTAAATTATGGTGTATATAATAAATCAACATTTACTTTAGGAAATAATGAAGATGCAGTAATTCAAAATTATCCAAGTATTAATGCCACAAATTATTCTGGTATATACAATACAGATGGAGCAACGTTTAATTATTATGATGGAAAAGTTGTAGGCTTAAAAGATCAAGCAATTGATGGAGCAATCAGTGATATTGCACCTCTTCATGATATATATGTTACTAAAGGTACAACTTTAGAAACAATAGTTTTAAAAACTAAAGAAGAATTAATTGAAGATGGCGTATATGTTGCAAAAATTGGTTCAACTAAATATCCAACACTTCAATTAGCAATTGATGCAGTTCCAGTGAATAATGAAGAAACAGAAATAGTATTATTAAAAGACTTTGAAACTGATTTAGTAGTAAATATACAAAAAAATAAAAATGTATTATTAAATTATGATGGTCATACTATAAAATCATATTCATTAGATTCTTATATCACTAATAATGGTACTTTAACATTAGTAGATAGTGGTAATACTGTTAATAATAAGTCATATTCAAGTTATGTATTTGAAAATAATGGTACTATTAATTATGATTCAATTAAATCTACACCAATTAGAACTTCAAATATAATTAAAAATAATGAAAATGCTACATTTAATATGAGCGGAGGAGAAATATACTCTTATCAAACAGGACTAGTTTATAATAATGGTTCATTCAATGTAAGTGGAGGTAAGATCTATACTTCAAGAACAGAAAAATATGGAGCAGGTGGTTATGATTTAATTATTAATGATACATCTGGTGAGATGAATTTCACTGGTGGAGAAATTACCCATGTAGGAAGTGGATCTGCTATTATAAATAGAAATGTATTAAATATAGATGATATAGTAGTAAATTTAAGAGGATGTACTGGTAATAGAGTAACTTATATAACTTATTTTATAACTGCAACAGAAAATAGTGAAACTAATGTAAAAGGTGGTACATATGGTAATCTAGTTAGAGAAGGAATATTTATTTCAAATGCAGGTACTGCTACATTAGAAAATTTTACTAGTGATTTTTATGGTTCAATAATAAATAGTGGTACAGTAACTGCTAATAATATTCATATGGATAGATTGACTGCTATAGGAGGTGTTGATAGATCTCCAACTATGTATATGTATAATAGCGGTACTATGGATTTAACTGACAGTAGTTTCATAGGTACAAGTAATGATACTTTCTTTAAAAATGAAGGTAATTCAACATTAACAGTAGATAACACTAAGTTTATTGGATACCTAGGAAATATAGGTCAACCTATAGTATTATTAAGTGGAACTACTAACGCTACTATAACTGATTCTATAATTGAGAATACTTATAATGAAAATAATTATTATGTACAACCAGCTTTAAATATTAAAGATAGTGCATCTATTACTTCAACTAATAATAATATTAAAATATCAATATTATATGGAGAACCATATGGCATTAAGAATACAAGTGATCAAGACTTGAGTTTCATTAATACAACTGTAAACTCTAGAAATCATGCTTTCTTAAATCAAGGTTCAGGAATAGTATCTATTATTGGCGGATCATACACAAGTTCAGATTATGTAGCTTTATATTTAAACTCTGCTAGTACTACAATAGTTGGTGAAAAAGGTGGAGTACCATCTAAATTATCACCATCATTTGATGGTAAAACATATGGTTTATATAGTTCTACTGACAGTGCCATATTAAACTTCTATGATGGTATATTTAGTGGAAATACTGCTATTCAAGGAAAAGTAAATGAAATAGAACCTAATTATGAAATTATTCTTTCAACAGATACTAAAGAACATAAGTATTTAGATAAATTACCTGTTATTCAAAACAAAAGAACAGGAGAAAAATTCTTTACTATTCAAGATGCTATAGATGATCCTAATATTCAAAGTGAAGATACTCTTGAAGTATTAAGAGAATTAACTATAATGCCTGATGTTGAAACAGTAAATATTCCAAATACTAAGAATGTTATACTTGATTTAAAAGGATATAAAATAACTCAAAATAATGAAAATTTAATTGAAAATAATGGTACTTTAACAATAAAAACTTCATTAGACAATGGTCTGATTGAAAGTAATGCAGATAAGATTATTCTAAATAAAGGAACATTAAATATAATAAATGGTAAATACACTTCAACAACGGGTAATCTAGTACTAAGTACCACTCAAGGAAGTACAACTAATATTTCAGGTGGTGATATATACTCACATAACACTACAGTAATTAATAATAATGGAACATTCAATATGACAAATGGAAATATTTATATGACCAGAACTGAAACTGAAGGATCAGGAGATAGCAACTTAATAATAAATGATACTAATGGTGTTATGACAATTGATGGTGGTAATCTAAAGATTATAGGAACAGGAGCCTGCATTTATAATAAACATTTATTAACAGTAAATGATGTTACAGCTAATTTATTAGGTTGGCGTGGTTATAGAGCTGCTAACTGGAATTATTTTATATATAGTACTGAAGGATCTACAACTCATGTTAATGGTGGAACATATGGTGATACTAATAGTATAGGTGCATTTATGTTAAATAATGGAACTGCAGTTATTACTGGTGTTACAAGTAATTTATATGGATCAGTGATAAACTATGGAACAATGACTATGAATAATGTTAAGATGAAAAATCTAACTAGATGGACAGGAACTGATCATTCTCCAGATGGATTTATGTATAATGCTGGTACATTAAATATAAATAACGGAGAATATAAAGGATCTGATAATAGTCATGGTCTTCTATACTTAGTATCTGATTCAGAAACTAATTTAAATACTGTAAATATTACTAAAACAGGAGAAGCAACTCCAATAATTACTCTAGAAGGAAGTGCTTCATTAAATGACATTAATTCGACATTATTAAATGATACTTCTTCTTATACTAGTAATGGAGGAATTAAATTATCAGATAGTTCAAGTGCAACTTTAATTGGAACAAATATTACAGTTACAAATAATATATGGTGTAATGATGGATTTAATCCATATGCTATTAACTTTAATAGTAGCGGAGAATTATCACTAGAAAATGTTACTACATCATCATATTATTCTGCTATATGGAAAACAGGAAGTGGTGATTTAACTATTAAGAGTGGTAATTATATAAGTACTGGTGAATATGGTATTTATAATAATGGATCAGGATTAATTACAATTGGAAAAATTGGTGGAGGTGTATCAGACAATAATCCAAATATCAAAGGTGTTACATATGGTTTATATAATAGAAATACTGATGCAGTTATTAATTTCTATGATGGTATTATTACTGGTAATACTGCAATAGATGGTTCCATATCTGATGTTGAATCAGGTTATGAGATAATACAAAAACATAATGAAGATAATACTTACTCTAAATATTTAGATAAAGTAGCATTAGTTAAAAACACTAGAACTAATGAAAAATTCTATACTATAAAAGAAGCTATAGATGACGTTGGATTTACTAATGGAGATACATTAGAAGTACTAAGAGAATTAACAGCTTTACCTAGTTATGAGACTACTACAATTCCAAGCGGAACTAATGTAGTTATTGACATGAAAGGTAATAGAATAAATCAAAATAATGAAAAATTCTTTATAAATAATGGAACATTAAAACTAACAAATAGTTCTGATAGTCAAGGTATTATTCAAACATATAAAGGACCTATAATAGAAAATAATGGTACTTTAATAGTTGAAAATAATAAACTTTATACAGAAGCCGCAGTAAGTAAACTAATTATTAATAATGAAAATGCAACTGCTACTACAAATAATGTTGATATGACTTCCTTAAATTATCAATTAATAGATAATAGTGGAACATTTACAATAAATGGTGGTAATTATAAACAAACTATGAATGGTGGAAGTGGTGCAGAATCAGAAAGTGTTATTATAAATAATTCAACAGGTACATTAAATATTACTGATGGTAATTTTGAAAATAGAGGTAATGGTACAATTGGATATAAAAACTATAATATTATGAATATAACTGGTGGAACATTTACTGAAAAAGGTGGAGGTTCTTGGAGTTATGGATATATTTCTAATTGTATATTTAATGATACAAATGCAACATTAACTATAGATGGAGCTACATTTAATAACACTGATAATGGTGGTAGATTCTTATTAAACTATGGTAATGCTACTATAGATAATTCATCTATATCAATGAAGTATATATTAGAAGAATATACTGGTACAGTAACATTTAATAATACTGATATAACATCTAGCAGAGTTCCTCAAACTGTAGTTATACATAATTCTTCTGTTATAAATATAAATGGAGGAAATATATCTAGTATTTATAATTACTTTATGATATTACAAGATAATAGTACTTTAAATGCATCTAATGTTAACTACACAAGTTCTTCTTATGGATTCTTCATAGCATGGACTAACTCAACAGCTAATGTAACTGGTGGTACTTATATTTATACAGGTAATGGTACTAATGTAGGAATGTTCCAATATTTCGGCTCAACAACAGGTACATTAACTAATGTAACAACAAATACAGGAACCGTATATTCATTATATGCATACGGTAATTCAGTAATAGATGTAGTAGGAGGAAATTACAATTCTTCAACAAGTACTTTCCATCTAAATGGTAATAATACAACTAATATAAAATCAGGTACAATTAAATCTGATTCAGAAAATGCTGTCACAGTTATGGAAAATGCTACTCTAATAGTTGGTGAAAAAGGTGGAGTTCCAAGTATAACTTCTCCAAATTTATATGGTCATGCTTATGGTATAAATCACGTAGATAATACATCTAAATTCTATTTCTATGATGGATCTATAAAAGGAGAAACAGGATCAATATATGGAACTATAACTGATACAGAAACTGGTTATAAAGAAAAGCGAGATAATGTAACAAATCCAGAAACAGGAATACCATATCTAGAATCTACTTTAACAGTAGTTGGTACATCAGAAAGAGTCGCAGTAGTTAATAATGTTAATTTCTTGAGTTTACAATCTGCAGTTAACTATGCATCTAATAATAATTATCCTAATATTCAATTATATAAATCAGTAGTATTAGAAGATAATTTAGTATTACCTGAAGGTGGATCAAATGTATCTATTTATCTAGGAGGAAATACAATAACTCCTGGTAGTTATACAATAGATTCAAATATAACAATTGTAGAAGGAACAGCACCATCTGCATCATTATCTAGATTCTTAGCAAGTATTACAGGACAAGAAATAAATCCTAAGAATATAGTAATATTTGAAATGAGTGATGGTTCTAAATTAGATTCTAGTGTTATATATAAATTATATAAGATTATGGATGGACAGGAAAAAATAGTTAAGTTTAAAGAGCATAGTGTAGGTGATTATGATTTAGGTAATGATACTGATAGATTAAGAACAGCAAGAGGAAAAATATACATTAATGGTATAGGGGAAGGAACTTATATATTAGTAGGTTCAGATTCTAAATCTATGTCATTTACTATAGATTATGATAGTGTAAGTAGTAATATAAGAATAAATAATAGTGCTAGAACAAATAGAACAGTAAGTGCTATTGCAACACTTATATTACAATTACAAACTGGCATGGTAAGAAATCCATACATCTTAATAGTAATGTTATTAATAATACTAGTATTAGGATTAATCTCATATAATAAATATAAAAGAGAAGAAAAATATGACAATAGATGATATTTCACAATTAACTGGATTATCTACAAAAGAAATAGAAGATTTAAAATAATTATTCTATTTCTTTTTAATTGTATGGTATAATGTAGTTAGAATAGAGAGGGATATATATGATAGATGAAAAAGAATTAAATATTATGAATAGATATTTTAATGCAGTCAATTATTTATCTGTTGCACAACTATATTTATTGGATAATCCACTACTAGAAAGACCACTAGAAATGAAAGATATTAAAAAGAAAATAGTTGGTCATTTTGGTACTGTTCCAGGTCAAAATTTCATATATACCCATCTTAATAGAGTTATTAACAAATATGATTTAAATATGATTTATATTTCTGGCCCTGGTCATGGAGGAAATTTCTTAGTATCTAATACTTATTTAGAAGGATCATATACTGAAGTATATCCAGAAATAACTGAAGATAAAGACGGATTAAAAAAATTATTTAAACAATTCTCTTTCCCTGGAGGAATATCATCTCATTGTGCTCCTGAAGATCCAGGTTCTATTCATGAGGGAGGAGAACTTGGTTATTCTCTTGCTCATGCCTTTGGCGCAGTGCTTGATAACCCTGATCTTATCGCTGCATGTGTAGTAGGAGATGGAGAAGCTGAAACAGGTCCACTCGCAACATCATGGCATTTAAATAAAATAATTAATAAAAAAACTGATGGTGTAGTATTACCAATTCTTCATTTAAATGGTTATAAGATTAGTAATCCTACTATTTTATCAAGAATTTCAGAGGACGAATTAATTAGTTTATTTAAAGGATATGGGTATGAACCAATTATAGTTGAAGGTTCTAATATAGATTTAATGCATAGGAAAATGGCATTAGCAATGGATAAGGCAATTAATGCAATTAAGACTATTAAATCAGATATATCAGAAGCTAGACCTATTTATCCTATGATCATACTTAAAACTCCAAAGGGATGGACTGGTCCTAAAATGGTGAATGGTAAAATGGTCGAAGGTTCATTTAGATCACATCAAGTACCTTTAGTAGTAGATAAAGATCATCCTGAAAACATAATTCCATTAGAAAATTGGTTAAGAAGTTATAAAATAGATGAATTTTTTGATAAAAATGGTAAATTATTAGAAGATATTAAAAATTGGTTGCCAAAAGGTGAAAAAAGAATGGGAAGTAACCCATATACTAATGGTGGACTACTATTAAAAGAGTTAAATATGCCTGATTTTTATAAATATATGATAGATTTTGACGCACCAGGCTCAGTTATCAAACAAGATATGATGGAATTAGGTAAGTTCATCGCTGAAGTAATAGAAAAAAACGATAATTTTAGATTATTTACACCAGATGAAGCTCTTTCTAATAGATTTAATTATTGTTTTGAAAAAACAAATAGAGAATTTAATGGTTCTATAGAAAAAACAGATGAGTATTTGTCACAAAATGGAAGAATAATAGATTCAGTTCTATCTGAACATGTGTGTGAAGGGTTACTTGAAGGATATTTATTAACTGGAAGACATGGTCTATTCTCTTCATATGAAGCATTTATTAGAGTAATTGACTCAATGGCATCACAACACGCAAAATGGTTAAAAGTAACTAAAGAATTACCTTGGAGAAAACCAATATCTTCTTTAAATTTATTATTAACTTCACATATATGGCAACAAGATCATAATGGATATACTCACCAAGATCCTGGATTTTTAAATCACATGGTCACTAAAAAAGCTGATATAACAAGAATATATTTACCACCTGATACTAATACATTATTAAGTACTATTGATCATTGTTTAAAAACTAAAAACTATATAAATGTTGTAGTAGCATCTAAACATCCAAGGATGCAATGGTTCAATAAGAATGATGCATTATTTTTGTGTGCAAAGGGTATAGATATTATTAATTGGGCATCAGATGATAATCCAGATGTTGTTTTAGTAGCATCAGGTGATACTCCAACTTTAGAAGTATTCGCTACTAGAAAAATTCTAAAACAATTTTTAAATATAAATGTAAGAGTAGTAAATGTTGTTGATTTAATGAAATTAGTTTCTAATGTTAAACATCCTCATGGTCTAACAAACACAGAATATAACAACATATTTACTATAGATAAACCAATCATATTTGCATTTCATGGATATCCAAATCTTATTCATGAATTAACATATGATAGAGAAAATAAAAACTTACATGTTCATGGGTATAAAGAAGAAGGTACTATAACAACTCCATTTGATATGAGAGTACAAAATGAAATAGATAGATATCATTTAGCACTAGATGTTCTAAGATATGTAGATGTACCTGATGAAAGTAAATTAAGAGATTATTGTAATGAAATGTTACAAAAACATCATGACTATATTAGAGAATATGGTGTAGATATTCCAGAAGTAGATAATTTTAAATGGTAAAAAAGATATATTTTTATATATCTTTTTTTTTATTTATCATGTTATAATTAAATTATGAGGGTAAGGTGTTAATATGAAAGATGTAATAATTGTTGGGGCAGGTCCTGCAGGATTATTTTGTGCGTATGAATTAATTGAGAATAATCCAAAATTAAAAATAACAATCTTAGAAAAAGGTAAATTTGTAGAAAATAGATGTTGTCCAATGAATAAGATGAAAACAGAATGTAAGAACTGTAATCCATGTAATATCCTATCTGGTTATGGTGGCGCAGGTACTTTTTCTGATGGTAAACTTAATTTTATTCCTAAACTAGGTAAATCAGATTTATTTAGATATATGTCAGAAGAAGATGCTTATAAATTAGTGGATGAAACAGAAGAAATATTTAACAAGTTCAAAATGGATGCAGAAATTTTTCCTTCTAATATGAGCGAAGCTAAAGAAATACAAAAGAAATGTACTAAATTAGGTATGAGATTACTTCTTATTAAACAAAAACATTTAGGTAGTGATCATTTGCCTGATTATATAGATGGTTTTGCAAAATATTTAAAAGATAAAGGAGTAGAAATACTAGAATCTACTGATGTTATAGATATTGAAAGTAAAAAAGAAGATAAGCATATTGTTACTTATAAAAAAGGAAAAGAAAATGTAGAATTAACTACTAAAAATGTAGTTATCGCTCCAGGTAGAACAGGAGCTAAATGGGTTCAAGAACTAGCAGATAAGTATAAGATAGATTATTTATCAAAGAGTATTGAAATAGGTGTTAGAGTTGAGGTTAGAAAAGATGTTTTAGAAGAAATAACTAATGTTATATATGATCCAACTATATTTATTAAAACTAGAACATATGGAGATGAAATTAGAACATTTTGTACTAACCCTGGAGGTTTTGTTGCAAAAGAAAACTATTATGGATATATATGTGTAAATGGCCATTCTCTAAAAGATATAAAGTCTAATAATTCTAATTTTGCTTTTATATCAAAAGTTAGTTTAACAGAACCAGTTACTAATACAAGAGAATATGGTGAATCAATTGCAAAAATAGCAAATGTACTTGGTGATTCTAAACCTATTATTCAAACTCTTAGAGACTTAAAAGAAGGAAGAAGAAGTAAATGGTCTAGGATAGATAAAATGTTTATTACTCCTACCTTAAAAGATTGTGTAGCAGGAGATCTAGCATTGGTTTTACCTCATAGAATAATAACAAATATAATTGAAGGTTTAGAAGAACTTGATAAAATTATACCTGGAGTAAATAATGATGAAACTCTTCTTTATGGACCAGAAATAAAATTCTTTAGTAATGAAATAACAACAGATAATAATTTTAAAATAGATAAGAATAATGTATATTTTATAGGAGATGGCGCTGGTAAAGCAGGAAATATTGTAATAGCTGCGGCAACAGGTCTAGTGAGTGCTAGAGATATATTAAAAAGAATAAAAAAATAATGTGTTATATACATTATTTTTTTTGTTTTAGGGGATTTTCCTCTCATGACAGAGAATATAATTATTGGATGCATTTAATCAGTGTTAGGTGTACCTCCTATAAGGAGGTGAGTATTATGTATAGAAAAGTAGAAAAACTTTATAACATAATTACTTTACTAATACTAATAAATCTTTTTTTATTAGTATATATTTTATTTATTAATTAATTTATAAAATGAAAAAAGTACACTTGACACCTCT
>Ga0129307_1001994_pt1 | contig 18351 bp, 7 predicted proteins | sample P1105metagenome_FD_94437 | JGI IMG/M metagenome (GOLD analysis project Ga0129307, IMG submission 94437) | Capybara group fecal microbial communities from Wisconsin, USA - P1105 metagenome | ecosystem: Host-associated > Mammals > Digestive system > Large intestine > Fecal | place: USA: Wisconsin... | reverse complement strand
TATATGAACATGGGGTCCTTCCCCTCCTACAACGTGATGGATGCCGCCCCCTCCCGCAGCATCAACGACCAGACGGCCACCGACTACTACCTTGAGAGCGGCGACTACCTCAATTTCGACTACCTCACCATAGGATGGAACATCCCCATCCATCGTGTGACTCGATACATCAACACCCTCCGTTTGTCGATTAGCATCAATAATTTGGGAACCATCACCTCCTACAGCGGTCTCACACCAATGATCAACAGTTATGTGGTGAGCAGCACATTAGGCATTGATGACAAGCGCTCCTACCCACCCTATCGTTCCTACTCCATAGGTGCCAGCATCTCGTTCTGAGCCACAAGCCACATTATTCATCATCAACACGCATTCACACCATGACAAAATATCTCAAACACACCCCGGCCCTCATCATGGCCGCCTTCCTGGCCCTCGCCATGAGTTCATGTCTGGATGAAGACCCACGCGACCGTGTGGCCGAATCAGAGGCCTTCGACACCCCCACACACCTCTACCTCAACACCATCGCCAACATCTACAGTTACATTGGCGGAAACTCCGACTCCCAAGGTCTTCAAGGCACATCACGAGGCGTTTACGACCTATGCACGTTCACCACCGACGAAGCCATCATCCCCATCCGTGGTGGTGACTGGTATGACGGAGGTCTGTGGTTGAACCTATACACCCACAATTTCAACGTCGGCCCTGTGACCGATACTTGGACCTATCTTTACAAGGTTGTCGTAAAATGCAACAAAGCCATCAACCGATTGGAAGCCGCCACCGCCAGCAGGACCATCACCGCTGCACAGTTGCTCGACCTCGAGTCTGAGGTACGTGCCATCCGTGCCCTGTATTACTATTACCTTCTGGACCTCTACGGCAGCGTTCCATACGTTCAGTCAGCCACTTCCGACTTGAGCGATGCGAAGCAGGTCAGCCGTAGCACGCTCTTCAACAACATCTGGGAGGAGCTCTCCTCGGCACTCCCCCACCTTGCAGACGAGCGCAGCAATTGGGAAGGCGACTACTACGGTCGTGTCACCCGTGGCGTGGCCTATTTCATCTTGGCAAAAATGGCTCTTAACGCCGAAATATGGACCGATGACAACTGGACAGACGACTTCCACCCGAAAGGTAAGGACATCACGCTCATTTGCGAGGAAGAGCCTCTCAACGCCTGGGAGGCCTGCATTTACTGGTGCGACAAGTTGACCAACGACGGCTACAGGTTGGAGGACGACTACAGCTACAATTTCTCGGTAAACAACGAAAATTCGAGAGAAAACATCTTCACCATCCCGATGGACAAGAACCTCTATTCCAACATTTTCGTCAACCTTTTCCGTTCTCGCCACTGGAATCATGGCGATGCCTACGGCATGGCCTCTGAGAACGGCCCTTCGGCCACGATAAGTTCCGTTCGCACATACGGGTATGGCACCGAGGAAGTTGACAAACGTTTCTGGTACAACCTGTTCGCAGAGACAGTGGAAGTGGACGAGCAATTGGTGACGCTTTACAACGGCGAGCCTCTCTATTACCAACCTCTTGTGATGGAATTCGACCTCACCGGTCATCGTTACCAGAAGACTGCCGGCGCCCGAATGAGGAAATACGAGGTTGACCGCACAGCATACTCCAACGGCCTGTTGCAGGACAACGACATCGTTCTCTTCCGCTATGCCGACGTTCTTCTGATGAAGTCGGAGGCGAAAGTGCGCAACGGCGATAATGGTGACGAAGAACTCAATGCCGTGCGTTCACGAGTGGAAGCTCCCTGGCGTAAAGCCACGCTTGACAACCTGCTCGCCGAGCGCCTCATGGAACTTCATTGGGAAGGTTGGCGCAGGCAAGACCTCATCCGTTTCGACCGCTTCCACCGCAGTTACGACTTGCGTCAGGAGAACCAGGATGAAGCCGACCGCCATACCATCGTCTTCCCCATTCCCCCATCAGCCATCAGCCTCAATCCCAATTTGGAGCAAAATCCTGGATATTAGTCCTTTAAAGTGGATTCTATTCATTATTCAAATACCAAATAGTCTTCCTATATGATGTCATTTGAATAATCAATAGGATCCACTTATAGAACAAAAAAAGAGGTTGGCGCAGGAAGCTTCCAACCTCAGAAGGTGATTTCGAAACATCGAAATCCTAAAAAAGATGTTGCAAATATATACTTACATTTTCTAATTAGCAAATTTTTAACACAAAATAAAGACTTTTTAACAGTCAGAGCCATTCTCAGATACCCTTCAAGCACTTCATCTAAACAGTTATATCGTCCAACAAAAAATGCGCTTATGAAACTACTAAATTCCCTACTGCCCATGCTCCTGGCGACGACATGGGTCACAGCCGCTCCCATCGATGAGGCGACGGCTCTTCAATCTGCCAAGTCATTCATGGTTAGTCACAAGATGAAACAGGTGGGCGAGCCAGTCCTCGCTGCTCGTGGCAAACATTCCCTTCCAGCCAAAAGCAAGGGGATGACAACAAACAAACCATGCTACTATGTCTTCAACAATGGCGATGATGGCGGCTTCGTCATTGTTTCCGGAGACGACCGCACCGCCACCATTCTGGGGTACTCCGATATTGGACACTTCGATGCATCAACCATCCCTACCAACATGTCAGAATGGCTTCAAGAGTATGCCCGACAAATCGCATACCTTGACTCTATTGGCACGACATCGACGGTTCCAGAATCTCGGAAAGCCCCCACGATGCATGCCATCACTCCCATGCTCACCTCTCACTGGACGCAAGACGAGCCTTTCAACAACCTGCTCCCTGTCATTGGCAGCTATCGTGCCCCTGTGGGTTGCGGTGCGACCGCCCTTGCCCAAGTGATGAATTATTACAAATGGCCGAAATCCACGACGGCCAAGATTCCTGGATACGTCAATGCGACGCAATACACCAACGTAGATGAAATCATTCTTGACGACATCCCAGCCGGTCAGAAATTCGATTGGGACAACATGTTGGACATCTACCATGGGAATGAGACCGAAGCCCAGAATTCAGCCGTGGCCGTCCTGTCGAAATGCTGCGGCGTAGCCATAAAGATGGACTACAGAAAGACCTCAGCAGCCAGTTCCCTGTCCGACATGCCCTTCGCCTTGATCAACTATTTTGGCTATGATAGCAAGGTGGAATACAAGTCACGCGAGAATTACGTCTATGACGATTGGATTCAACTGATACATAGCGAGTTGGAGGCAGGTCGCCCCATCATTTATGCAGGCCAGTCATCCGGAGCAGGCCATGCTTTCGTCGTTGACGGCTACGATGGTGAAGAACTCTTCCACATCAATTGGGGATGGAACAACGGTACTGACGGCTATTTCCTTCTTTCCGTGCTCAACCCCAATGACAATTCCGGTACGGGAGCAAGTGCCACAGGTTCGGGCTACAACAGGTACCAAGAGGCCATCATAGGCATCCAACCCTCCTTCAGTGGTGACAACCCCTATACTCCACCTTCAGAAGAAGAGCCCCCTCTTCACCTGACATTCACCATTGACAGCATCACAGGAAGCACCGTCCATGGAACTTACCACAACTACAATAATGAGGAAAAGCTCTATCTTCTCGCCCTGGGTTATTACGACCAGGACGGGGTGCTCCAAACTTGTTCCAGAATAAATGGCAACAGGCTCCCCTACGGCTACTATTGGTATTACCATCTCGACGTTGAGCTCACCACCCCCGGCCGCTACAAGGTTTTCCCCATTAGCAAGGTCAATGGTGAAGAGGAATGGGTTCCCGCCCCCCATGTCATAGAGTACATTGAGTGTGTCATCACCGAGGACGGCACGAAGACCCTCATCTGGCATCCCATCAAGTCACTTGAGGCCACCCTCTCTTTTGCAGCCCCCAAGTATGTGGGTGTAAGGGAGAAAGTTGACATCACCATCAAGAACATCGGTGAGGAATACCGTGGCAACCTCTATTTCTCCGTTTCCAATGCTGATGGTGACTACTCCTACAATACATCCTTCAACCTGCAACTTATCCCGGGGAAGAGCACCACGGCACAAGCGAGCTTCGTACCAACAGAAATCGGCAATCACCTTGTTTCGCTCTCTACCGACCCCGATGGCAAGAATGTGATAGCCAGCTCAAGCGTCTATATCACAGAGGGCAGCTACACCACCAATGAAGTGCTCACTATGAAAGTTTCCATAGACAATTCCATCTTCAGTGTCTTTGGTAGCAAAATATACGGTAACAAGGTAAAGGGCATTTACACCGTCACCAACCCCACCGACTCAGTCTGGTCGGGCAACCTCCGCTTCTTCATTTACAATAGCCAAGAACGTTGGAGCACCTACTATGCTGTTCAAATCATCGACTATTCAGAAGTGATAAAGCCTGGCGAGAGCGTGTCGTTCCCATATGAGTACACCGGCATATATGGCGAATATTACATCGTCGGCATGAAATACCTCAGGACGTACAACGAGGTGGGTGCCAGCAGTCCCTACCAGTTGGAACACGGCTACCTATCCTATTTGCCAGACGGCACGATGAAAGGAGCTCCTGCCACAGGCGACATCATCATCGGTGACGACATCGTTGCGGTGGACTTCATGGACATCACAGAGGATGAGATAACCAGCATCACGACCAATTCCAATCCCAACACCCTCTATTATTTCTCCCAGGGAACGACCCTCAAGTCAAAACTGACACAAAGCGTCCCCAACATCGTGGAAGGTTTACGAGCCAGTGCCATCACCCTGACCGACGGTCACGACTTCTACATCCCCTTGGCCTTCACAGCCGAGACCATCACCTACTCCCGTGTGCCTGCACTCACCTCCGACGGTGACGAATGGGAGACCATCGCCCTGCCTTTTGAAGTGGCGAATGTCACTTGTTCGGGTAAAACGATTGATTTCCATCATTCTTCCTCCGACACGAACAAGGATTTTTGGTTGTGCAGTTACAACGAATATGAAGGCACGGAGATGTATTTCGGCATTCCAGAGCGAATGGAGGCATACGTGCCCTACCTTGTGGGTTTCTCATCCTCTCTCCGAGGCAAGAGCGTAAAATTCACGGGAAAGAACGCCGTGCTTGCAGCCGATGGCAAGTTGGTAAGCAGTTCTCCTTATTTCAGCCTCATAGGCACCATGGTGTCTTTGGACAAGAAGCAAGTGTACACCCTGTCATCTGATGGCAAGAAGTTCACTTTGAAATCCCAGGCCACCATCTCACCTTTCCGTGCCTACCTGACGGCAAAATTCGAGGAGGGTCTGCCTTCCTCCATCCCCATCAATTTAAGGTATAGCCTTCCCGGCGATGTGAATGGTGACGGAATTGTCTCCATCGCAGATGTCACCTTGTTCGTTGACTACATACTCGGCAACAAATCCCACCGTTTCATCCACTCGAATGCAGACATGAACGGTGACAAGAGTTTGACTGTCGCCGATGTATCAATCATTGTGAACATCATCCTTGGTGAACAATAATCATATCATGGTGTAAAATAACCTTCCCTGCCCAAGTCGGGGACAAGGTTTGAAAAAGTTGAGGGACGGCGCTTTGTCCGTCCCTCTTCGTTATCAATACGGTGAGATGTTGTTCAGTTCTTCCATTTTCACCTCCCTGGGTTTCTGCCTCAACATATTGAGGAGTTCAGCGGCGGCAAAACGTGTTTTGGGCTGGAAGTCATCAGACTGCATGTAATGGAGTATGGTGAGAAAGAACTGCCTTCCTTCAGGCCGTCCTGCCGCTTTCTCCATGTAGGCCATGCAAACGAGCAGTTTGCCTTTTCCCACGGCGAACTCAAACACCAGCCCGAGGCGGTGGTTGCGCTCTATGTTGTCGATGACCTGCACGATGGGCTGATACCCCTCGGGCAGGTTGTCGAGTATCATCGGGCTGCTTGCCTTGATGACAGGGAACCACTGCCAATTGGAGTGCATCTCGGTGGGGAACAAGGAGAAGAGGGGATGCTCGGGACGTGTGAGAATGCCCAATGTACCCGGCGAGACAGGCTTTTTGTTGTTCTCGCTGATGGTCTTGAACATGCGGTAGTTCCAGTAGTCCGTTTGAAACAGTCCACCCACCACGTGCCCTTTCCATTTGGTGGTGTCGGGCATCCACAACACCTTTGCGCCCTCCTCCAATTGTCGGACGACTTTGTCATCCAAGTCATGCGTGATGAGGAGCCCCTTCTTTGCATCATCCATGTCAGCGTTGGCGGGATACACCCAGATGGGATAAGAATTGCCGTAGTTCTCAGCACCGTTGTGGGAGATCGAGGCATTCAGATGCAGGTTGAGGCGCAAGGGGCGGTCGATGTCACTCAAGGAGAATGTGATGTCGCCCACGTCCACCAGTCCGTAGCTGTCGCCGGGCAGTGTCAGCCGCCCCTCCTTCCAGGTGCGCCCTTCGCTGTCGGTGACCTTCCATGCCACCCCTCCGCCTGTTTCAGTCCCATAGGCGCTGTAGTTGAACAACTTGACATGCCCTTGGAAAGCCTCGTCGTTGGTATAGCAGAATTTTTCTGTTTCCAAAAGCGGTGTCACCTCTCGGCAGAAGGAGTTCCAGATGTCATGTCCGCCCAACTCCTTCATGAACGGCTTTTCATCCATGAAAGCGTCGAGCATTCCCACGTACGCACTTCCCTGCCCCGGGTAGTCCTGCAGGTCGAGCAACTGGAATCCTGCCATGTTGGGTGTGCGCATGTCCATCTCCACATCAGCCTTGTAAAGCATCAGGCTCCACATCCCAGAAGCTCGGTGGAAATCCTTTGCCTGCGCCTCCATCCCCGCCTGCACCAGTCGTTTGTAGAACACCTGCATGTTGTAGGGATACAACACCCCGGTGTATTTGCGTATCTCGTCGTAGTTGGGATAAGTTTGAAACTGTGCCGTCTCATGGCTGATGACCGGTACGCTTGAGCGTTGGCAAGCCTGTTGGAAATTGACCTTTGTCCCCGGCGGGCAGTGGTTGATGATGCCCCCATCATAGGTGTCGGCGAAGGAGAAAGAGCCTCTGGTGTGCGTGTCGAACTCCCCCCACGCCTCACCACCCACACGGCAGGTGGTGAAATAGTCCATGCCCGGTTTCACTCCCTGATAGCCCAGGTAGTAATTGGAGCCAAAGGTGAACAGCTTGCGTGGTGCCAAGGAACGGAAGTCATCGACAAACTCCTTCATCTTCTCCACAGAGCCCCACAACTCATTTCCCAATGCAAACATGACGAACGAGGGGTGATGCCCATAGTCGCGCATGATATGCTCGCCCTCCTTGTGCAGGAAATTCATCAGCCTCTCGTCCTCGGCCTTGAAATCCCCCCAGAAAGGCAATTCCGGCTGCAGATACACCCCCAGTTCGTCGGCAGCCTCAAAGGCAGCCTCTGGCGGGCACCATGAATGGAAGCGCAGGTGATTGATGCCATACTCCTGATTTTTCTTCAGATACCTCATCCATGCCTCCTTGTCCATGGGCACATGCGCCGTAAGGGGGAAGACACAGGCGTCGTGCTTGCCCCGCAGGAACACCTCCCGCCCATTGGCCGTGAAATGATGGTCGGAAACTTTGAAATCTATCAGTCCGAAAGATTTTTGCACCTCGTCATGGCCGTCTATGGTGGCGTGCAAGACATACAGATTTCGGTGATGCTCGTCCCACGGCTGCGCTTCGTCTCCCAACGCGATGGTGGCGGTATAGCGGTTCTGCCCCTTTGTAGTCCATAGGTCAGTGCTTTTCACCTTGCCATGCCAGTTGTCGGGAATGGCGCTGAGAAGGATGTGCTGTCCTTTCTTGATTTTCCCACTTAGTGTGAGCGCCACCTCCACCGTCTTCGCCACGGGGTTGGGTCTCAGCTGCATATCCGCGATATGCAATTGGTCGGCTGCCTCCAAAAAGAGTTCACCAATGATGCCGTTCCAGTTGGTCTGCGTGTCCTCGGTGTAGGCATGGGAGTTGCTGATGATTTGTGGTGGCACTGTCTTGTCGCTGTTGTCCACGACGATGGCGATGCGATGGCGTCCCGGGGTCAGGACATCGGTGAGGTCGTAGCTTTGCGAGGTGGAAATGTCGTCGCACTCCCCCACCCTGTTGCCATCTACATAGACCACAGAGGGTTTGGTGCGACCCAATGTCAGCTTGATGGACTTGCGCTTCCAAGCCTTGGGTATCTCCACGTCACGGATGAATGCCGCTTCGCCCGTGAAGGAATGCAACCTTGTGAGGTGCGTGGTTTCCGTTGTTGTCTGCGGTGGCAGTCCCTTGCCGTTGGTGTCGGTGGTGCCGGGCAGCATAACACTGTCGCCGGGTGCCTCTCCCACAAGCATGGTGGCGGTGGGATGAAATGCAAATGCCCATTTTCCAGACAAGTCGATACGCTGCCGCTGAGGGATTTTCTGGGCAGAGGCTGTCAGTACTATCGCAGCCAGCAAGGCGGTGGTGAGGATTTTCCTAATCATCATGGTTCGCTCTTTTATCAGATATTTTGTCAACTTACGTTTCTCCCCGGAGAAAGAATTTCGCCGCTAAGATAATTGTTTTTCTCCACTTTTCAAAGCGAGCAGCAAGTTTTTTTCTGAACCATCACCAATCCCCAACAAATCTTGTCATTCAACGCTTGTCCAACTGCACATATTTCTTCCCATCGCGGATGTAAATGCCTCCTTGAGGTGTGCTGGTGACCCGACGTCCTTGCAGGTCGTAAGTGCCAACTTTTGCATTTGGCTCTTTTTCACAAGAGGTGATGCCGAGCAGGTCAGACAGTTCAAGTTCGAACAGGTCGTCAGAGGTCAGTACATACAAACTCTCGCGATATGAAAGGATGTCCCAGATGTACATCGACAAGGAGGATGATGCCTGATAGCTGACAATGGGGATCCATGTTTCCCCTGCATCCTCTGATGCGTAAATATACCACCATGGGTGCTCGTCTCCGTCCAAAAAATAGGTGTCTTTCTTCACCAAGAAAATGATGTCGGGGTTGCTCTGACAAAATTCAAGATTGAAAAATGAACATGTGTCTTCGAACACAAGATACCACGATTTGCCGCCATCGATGGATTTATATACATATCCCATACAGGACAAATAGCGCAAGTCTGGATTGAAAGGGTTGATAATCACACTGAGGATGAAATTGTCGCCATGGGGTTCCACCCATCTGTTGCTTAATGATGTTGCCACTACGCCTTGTTGTGAGGTGTTACAGCCATAATATAGCAATTCTGTGGTGTCTTGTGGATTATAGACATATTTCTTCTGATATAACCATTCGGTGTTGATTTTTTTCCAAGTCTTGCCTGTATTAGCAGACCTATAGACATCGTAAGTGGTTGTAAGATGCAAAGAGGAGGGATTTGCGGGATTTTGCACCAATGAGTAAGGACAGTTGGGATAGGTAGGTACCACGTGCATTTCCTCGGTGGTGACATTTTTGCATGTTTTCCCATTGTCTTCAGAGCGGAGAACCAAACATGTGTCGCCCACTGTATTGTTGTAAACAGCAGCCAAAATAATGTTGTTGTTTTTCACAAAATCCAACACGGGATAGCCTTTAAAGCCCAACAATTCCCAATTCCCATTATTCATCATATCCTTGCAATACAATCCATTGCTGCCGCAAACATAAAGAGTGTCATCGAACACTTTCAAATTTGGCGATGCTTTTATCTGCTCTTTAAACAAAGCATCTTCAGGCAATGACATGGGTTTTAAAACCTGGGCTGTCGTAGGGGTGGCGAAGCATATAGATAAAAGAAAAAGTATGTATTTCATATTTATAGTTTGTTTGATAAAACTTAATAACATAATTTTGCTAACAAAGCTAACTCCCAAATAGCATATTTCCAAAGAATTGCGAATTATTTAGCAAAATTTAACAACAATACTCCGTTAAAATAAAAATTCATTATATTTTTCACATCTAAGTAATTGATGTCCAAAAAGTTGCGTGGTAACATCATTTAACATTAATTACGATTTTTATGACAAAAATAGCGGCGATATCGCTGATTTTCAGTAATTTTGAGGCGAAACAAAAATCAAAATTATATGACAAATCAAGCAGACATCAGCCGCTACATGGGACTTGCCCGGGAAGCCCTCGGGGCAACGGGTGCAAAGTTAAGGAAAAATTTCGTATGCGTGTTCATCGAGGTCATGTTTTTATACGTGTCGGTGAGGAAAATCAATTTCACCCAGATGGGAAAGTACGGGGAGCATTGCGAGCAGACTTACCGCAACTTCTTCAGCAAGTCCGTGGATTGGATAAGCTACAACACCGCCCTCATCAGGAAGGTGTTCGCCAACCCCGCCGACCTGCTGGCCGCCGCCGTCGACCAGAGCCACATCGCCAAGTCGGGCAAGCTCACGTGGGGGCTCGGTATGTTCTGGTCCGGCTGTGCGCAGGCCGCCAAGCGCGGGCTTGAGATAACGGGCATCGGCATCGTCAACGCCACGAGACGCGGGTGCATGGCCTTCAGGGCGGTGCAGACCCCCGGCAGGGAATGGTTCGAGGAGCACCCGGACGAAAAGGGAAAGGTGATGGACCTGCACGACTGGTACGTCAAGGTCATTGACGATGTCAAGGAGCAGCTGCTGGAAATCACCAACATACTGGTCGCCGACGCGCTCTACTCCAAGGAGAAGATAGTCACCGCCGTGGTTCTCATGGGGTTCGTCATGGTCAGCAGGCTCAGGAAGGACACCGTGCTGCGCTACATCCACACCGGGCAAAGAACCGGGAAGAGGGGGGCGCCGAAAAAGTACGCCGGGAAAATCGACCCCATGAACCCCGACCTCGACAGGATGGAGCTCGTGGAGGAACTCGGCGGCGAACTCGGCGGCGAGTTCTACATGCTCGTGGCCAACGTCAAATGCCTCAAACGCAACGTCAGGCTCGTCATCTGGTACCCCATGGGGCTGGCGGGCGTGAACAGGAAGGGCGGCGGATACAAGCTCTTCTTCTCCACGGACACCGAAATGTCCGCCAAGGGCTGCATTGCCGTCTACAAGTCCAGGTTCCAACTCGAATTCGTCTTTCGTGACGGCAATCAGTTCGCAGGGCTGGAGAGCTGCCAGGCAAGGAGCAGGGAAAAACTCGACTTCGCCTTCAACGCCTCCCTCGCCGCCATCAACACGGCAAAGGCGGCCATCAAGGAAACAGGAGCGGACTTCTCCATAGGGGAATACACGGCGCTCATGCACAGCACTTTGCTCTACCAAAGAATTATGTGCGTGTCTGGAATCAAGCCCGACCCTGCAATAAATCGAAAGGTCATGAATGAACTCGTTATGTTGGCCAAGAATGCCGCGTGACAACATATATGAAAAATTAACGAACCTTTGTGTAAAAAATAAATTGAGATTCACTTGTGTTATTTCGTTACAAATTGGCCTGGTGTTGCGAGTTAATGTCATCGTAGCATCAAGAAGCCGTGTGTCAAACATTCGCCCTTCCGGGCGAGCGGATGGACATAAAGTCCACCCCTACAGGCGCACCAACCTCTTGGGTTGTATGTTCCAATTGAATCGCTGAAAAGTTATCTCATTAGCCAATAATAATAAAAAAACATAAAACTTCAAGGCGTTATGCTTATATATGTGAAATAATACTTACCTTTGCCAAAATTGGGGAGTGGAATGCAATTCCTATTTATCCCGATGAACAAACTACCCTCAGAAGACATCACCAACTACTACAAATAATTATGAGACATCTTACATCCATCCTGATGGGATTGCTGTTCCCCTTGTCGCTGTTGGCGCAAGGTTGGGAGAGCGAGTATGCCAAGATTGAGAACAGCATTCGCAAGGTGCAGTTTCCCGACAAGAGTTTCGTCATCACCAAGTATGGCGCGTCGCCCGATGCCAGCGCCGCCAAGAACCAAGAAGCCATCAACAAGGCCATTTCCGCCTGTTCGAAAGCCGGCGGCGGCAAGGTGGTTGTTCCAGCCGGCACCTGGGCCACCGGCGCCCTTCGCCTGAAGAGTCATGTGAACCTTGTGGTAGAGAAGGACGCCCGCCTGCTCTTCGCCTTCGACCCCTCGCTCTACCCCACCGTGCTCACCCGCTGGGAGGGCATCGACGTTTACAATTACTCCCCCTGCATCTACGCCTACGGCGAGACCGACGTAGCCATCACCGGCCAGGGCACCATCGACGGCAACGGAAGCCGCGAGACATGGTGGCCATGGTGCGGCGCCCCCCGCTACGGATGGACGGAAGCCACCCCCGAGCACCAGCGCGAGACGCGCCCCCAGCTGTTGCGCATGGCCGAGGACGGCAAGGATGTTGAAGAGAGGCAGTTTGGCCCCGGCAAGGGCCTACGCCCCCAACTCATCAACCTCTACAAGTGCGACGGCATCCTTTTGGAAGATGTGACCTTGGTGAACTCCCCCTTCTGGGTAGTCCATCCCCTCATGAGCACCGACATCACCGTCCGCGGCTTGAAGATATGGAACGAAGGCCCCAACGGCGACGGTTGCGACCCCGAGTCGTGCGACCGCGTGCTGATAGAGAACTGCCTCTTCCACACCGGCGACGACTGCATCGCCATCAAGAGCGGCCGCAACGTCGATGGCCGCAAGTGGAACATCCCGAGCCAGAACATCATCGTTCGCAACTGCGAGATGCAGGACGGGCACGGCGGCGTGGTCATCGGCTCCGAAATCTCCGGCGGTTGCCGCAACGTGTATGTGGAGAACTGCAAGATGGACTCCCCCAACCTGGACCGCGTGCTTCGCATCAAGACCAACTCATGCCGTGGCGGCGTGATAGAGAACATCTACATGCGCAAGGTGGAGGTGGGCGAGTGCCGCGAGGCCGTGATGCGCATCAACCTCAACTACGAGCCGAAGGAGAACTGCTGCCGCGGGTTCAACCCCACCGTCCGCAACGTCTACATGGAGGACGTCACCTGCAACAAGAGCAAGTACGGCCTGCTGCTCAACGGTCTTGACGACGCCGACAACATCTACAACATCAACGTGAAGAACTGCCGCTTCGACGGCGTGGGCGAGAGCGGTCTCCACCGCACCGGCCTGAGCCACGACCTGCACCTCGACAACGTCTTCGCCAACGGTTCCCTGCTGCTCACCGAGAACCCCTACGAGCACTACAGCGAGTGGCTCACCTACTCCGAGATGCAGCGCGTGCCCAAGTCCTACCTCCTCGATTTCTCCACGAAGCCCAAGTGGAGTTACGTGATGGGCATCGAGCTGGAAAGCATGCTCGACACCTACCTTGCCTATGGTGGCGACAAAATCATGAACTACTGCAAGGAATACACCGACACGATGATTGACAGCAAGGGTGTCATCCGCGGCTACAACATCTTGGACTACAACCTCGACAACATCCGCACCGGGCATTTCGTCACCCGCATGTACCAACTTGCCCCCGAGAAGAAGAACCTCGTGGCGATGCAGACGATGATGAAGCAGCTCGACAAGCAGCCCCGCACGGTGGTTGACAAGGTCTATTGGCACAAGGCCATCTACGCCTACCAGGTGTGGCTCGACGGCATCTTCATGGGCCTTCCCTACCGCGCCCTCACCGCCTCCAACCTGCTGAAGCCCTCAAAAGCGAAGAAGATTTACGACGATGCCGTCAACCAGGTGAGCATCACCTACGACCGCACACTGGACCCCAAGACGGGCCTCAACCGCCACGCCTACGACGAGAACCGCAACATGTTCTGGGCCGACAAGACGACGGGCCTGAGCCAACACTGCTGGGGCCGCGCACAAGGCTGGTACACCATGGCTTTGATTGAGTTGCTCGACGCTGTTCCCGAGGACTACGCCCGCCGTGGCGAGTTGGTGGAACTGCTGCGCAAGGACCTTGACGCCGTCATCAAATGGCAGGACAAGAAAAGCGGTGTGTGGTACCAGGTGATGGACTCCCCCGAGCGCGAGGGCAACTACTTGGAGAGCACCTGCTCCAGCATGTTCGCCTACGCCCTGCTCAAAGCCTACCGCAAGGGTTACCTTGGCGAGAAATACCGCGACGCCGGTGTGAAGGCCTACAACGGCATCCTCAAGCACTTCATCCGCGTGAACGCCGACAAGACCATCTCGCTCACCTCCTGCTGCTCCGTCGCCGGCCTTGGTCCGGGCATCAGTCCCGAGGTGGAAGCCGCCCTGAAGCGCATCAACCCGAAGGCGAAGGCCAAGGAGAACACCCGGCGCGACGGCTCCTACGAATACTACCTCAGCGAGAGCGTGCGCGACAACGACGCCAAGGGTGTCGGCCCCTTCATCTGGGCCTCGCTCGAAATGGAGCGCATGGGGCTGAAGTAAAACTCACGAAAACAAGTATAACCATTCAACGATATTTTTTAACACGAATTACCACGAATTAATCAGAAATTTTTAACGAAATGGACGTTAATATTCATAAATAACTATTATGGTAATTATATGTTAAAAAATATTCGCAGAATAGGTTACAAGCAAACTACACAAATTAGAAACCATCCATTATGAAACAAATCATCATTGCCTTCCTCACCCTCATGGCCGTGACGGCCGTGAGGGCGCAGGTTCCAGCATTCCCCGGTGCGGAGGGTCATGGCCGCTATGTCACCGGCGGTCGCGGCGGAGAAGTCATCCATGTGACCAACCTCAACAACAGCGGCGCCGGCTCCCTCCGTGCTGCTGTCAGCGGCAGCAACAAGAAAATCATCGTCTTCGACGTGGGCGGCGTCATCCCACTTTCAAGCGACCTCTCCATTGGCGACAACACCACCATTGCCGGACAGACCGCCCCCTATCCGGGCATCACCCTGCGCTACTACACCGTGCGCCCCGGCAACAACAACATCATCCGCTTCATCCGCATTCGTCGTGGTGAGGAGAAAGACCTGAACGACGGTGCCGACGCCATCTGGAACCGCGAGAAGAGCAGTATTATCCTTGACCATTGCTCTTTCTCCTGGAGCATCGACGAGGTGGCCTCTTTTTATGACAACAACAACTTCACCATGCAGTGGTGCACCATCGCCGAGAGCCTCGTCGATGCCGGCCACGGCAAGGGAGCCCATGGCTACGGCGGCATCTGGGGCGGCAAACTCGCCTCCTTCCATCACAACCTCATCGCCCACGTGGCCAACCGCTCGCCACGCTTCTGCGGCGCACGTTACGTATCCAACATTTACCAGTCAAACACGGAGTACAGCACCTACCAATGGGCGAACCCTGTTCAGGCGGAGAACGTGGACTTCCGCAACTGCGTGATTTACAACTGCGGCAACGGCTGCTACGGCGGTCCGGGCGGCGGCCAGATCAACATGGTGAACAACTACTACAAGTCAGGGCCGGCAGGAGCCACCAGCCGCATCACCCAAGTTTCCGTGGCCAACGAGAGCAACTCTAAAGACAAGCCCGACTACTGGACGATGACCAGCCGTTACTACATCAACGGCAACCGTCTCAACAACACGTCCAACGCCGACTGGGGCTATGTCATCTACGACAGCGGCGTCTATACCTCCAACAACGAAAAATACTCCGCCGACCCCGGCAACTACTACGGGAGCGGCGTGGAGCACAAAACCATCAGCGGGGTGAGTTGCGTGAGAATCAAGATGGACAGTCCGGCCCCCACCGGTGAAGTCACCACGCACACCGCCGTGAAGGCCTTCGACAAGGTGCTTGCCCACGCCGGAGCCTCCCTTGACCGTGACAATGTAGATGCACGTTATATGACAGAAGCCCAGAACGGCACAGCCACCTACACCGGTTCGGTATCAGGCAAGCAAGGTCGCATCGACCGCGTGAGCGACGTGAACGGCTACACTGAGGCCAATTTCGGCACCGGCTCCCGCGACTCCAACTACGACACCGACCGCGACGGCATCCCCGACGACTGGGAGACAGTCAACGGCCTCAACCCCAACGACGCGAGCGACGCAAAGACCTACACCATCGACCCAGAGGGTTGGTACTGCAACTTGGAAGTGTTTCTCAATTCCATCGTGGAAGACATCATGAAGGAAGAGAACGAAGATGCCACCGAGGCAGTGGAAGATTATTATCCTCCTTACACCAAGGTTGTGAAGGAAGACCCGACGCAGGACGAGGTGACCTACACCATTGCCCAAAGCACCTACTTGAACAGTCCTGCTGATGCAGAATGGGCGTTTGCCGAGGGTATCACGGTGACCAACAACAATTCGAAGAAATACGGTGCAGGTTATGAGGACGGCATCAAATACTCCGCCGGCGTGAAACACACCATCTCGCTGCCCGAGGGTTTCAACCTTACCAAGGTCACCATCACGGGCTATGACAACTACTCCGAGGCCGATGCCTACCTCTCGGAACTGAACGGCACCACCTACAGTTCCACGCAGTATGTCTTCCCGAAAAAGACGTCATCCGGCACCTACACCGTGCAGTCCTACAACATCACCTTCCCTGAGGCCGTCACCGGCTCGTTCACCATCACCCCTGCCGGCAAGCAAGTGGTGTGGGTGCTCGCCCTGACAGGCTACTATGAGCAAGAGGAAGACACGGGCGAGCCGGCGGAGTACACCATCGCCACCACCACCCATACGAGCGACCCTGCCACCGCGCAGTGGGGTTTCCAGAACGGCATCACCGTGACCAACAAGAATGACAAGGGGTACACCACAGGTTTTGAGAACGGCATCAAGTACTCTGCGGGTGTGCAATACACCATCCAACTGCCCGACGACTTCCACGTGGAGAAAGCCACCTTCGCCGGGTATGACAACTATGATGGCAGCGACTCCTACATCAATGAGTGCAACGGTGTCAACTACCCCTCCACGCAGTATGTCTATCCCAAGAAGGACAGCAGCGGCAACTACACGTGGACGAGCCATGAGATTACCTTCGACACGCCGGTCGATGGTTCGCTCACCTTCACCGCCGCCGGCAAGCAGGTGGTGTGGGTCATCACCCTCTCCGGCAAAGTGGGTGGCAGCGTCACGCCTCCTCCGACGAAACTGCCTGGCGATGCCAACGATGACGGCGTGGTGTCCATCTCCGACGTCACCGCCGTCGTGGACTGCGTCCTCGGCAATCCCCCTGCTGGTTTCAACTTCACCAACGCCGACGTCAATGAGGATGGCAAGATGGATGTCACGGACATCACCCTCATCGTGGACATCATATTGAAAAATTAAAGATGAAAATGAAGAGACGAGAAGATGAAAGAAGGAGGTATTGAGGGGCACCAAGATATCTTTGTAATACACGCTGGAGGCCGGCATAGCCGACCTCCATTTTTTTGTTTTGCTTCTTTTTTTCAAAAAAAAGCGTGAAAAACGCATTGTTTGGAGAATTTTTTGTAAGTTTGCAATCAACTAACCAATATCAACATCAAAAAACACATTATGAGAAAACAACTACGACTATTCATGCTGACACTGCTGTCCGTGGTGTTCGGCACTGCGTGGGGTGGCAGCATCACCTTCGCAGACTTGGGTTTGGAAAACAGCGTCCAGTATTCCGACCCATTCGACGGTGGCGATTTCACCGTCACTTTCTCTGGTGGTGCCAATGACGGCAAGTACTACACCACCGGCCAAGGCATCCGTGTCTATGGCAACGGCACGATGACCGTTGCAGCGAAGAGCGGCAGCCACCTCACCAAAGTTGCCATCACCTTTGCAGGCGACACCTATCGTCCGGAGAGTGCCGACGTGGTGGACACCGGCAGCTACGACCCCGAGAGCGGCGTGTGGACCGGCTCCGCCTCCTCAGTAGCCTTCACCCGTCCTACGGGCAGCGGGCACTGGCGCATCCAGGTGGTGGAAGCCACCGTGGAAGGCGGCTCTACGGTGGAGAAGACCACCCCCACCCTCTCCTTCGAGCCCTCCTCGCTCACCATCACCAAGGGCGAAGCGTTCACCGAACCCGTTCTGAGTTATGACGGCGACGGCAAGGTGACCTACTCCATCGACAAGGAGTCCGTGGCCACCATCAACGCCTCCACCGGCAAGCTCACCATCGTGGGCATCGGTACGGCGAACATCACCGCCACCGCCGAAGAGACCGCCAACTACAAGCGCGGCACGGCAAGCTACAGTCTGAAAGTGGAGGCTGGCGAGACACCCGACGAGGGCGACGCCATCGTCTTCGCCGAGTTGGGCTTGGAGAACTCCGTCCAGTACCCCGACCCGTTTGACGGCGGCACGTTCACCGTCACCTTCGCCGGCGGCGCCAACGACGGCAAGTACTACAACACCGGCCAGGGCATCCGCGTCTATGGCAATGGCACGATGACCGTTACAGCGAAGAGCGGCAACCTGACAAAGGTGATTGTCACCTTCGACAACAGCAACCGTCCCGAGAGTGCCGACGTGGTGGACAC
>Ga0129307_1001993_pt1 | contig 18359 bp, 14 predicted proteins | sample P1105metagenome_FD_94437 | JGI IMG/M metagenome (GOLD analysis project Ga0129307, IMG submission 94437) | Capybara group fecal microbial communities from Wisconsin, USA - P1105 metagenome | ecosystem: Host-associated > Mammals > Digestive system > Large intestine > Fecal | place: USA: Wisconsin... | reverse complement strand
CCTGCATGAGCACAAGAGTCCACGTGAATCGAAATTTACCTTCTGGGGAATCGTTTTAATCGTAATCGGCAGCATTGCAACCGCATTTGCCTAAACATAAAAATAAAGACAAGAGAGAAGCAGTTTGCTTTTCTCTTTTTTTATACAATAATTGGTTTATAATTCATTTAAAAACGGGTAAACTAGAGATAGTTTAAAATACATACTAACCTAGAAAGGGGACCCCGACATGAAAAACGATAGTCGCAGCCTGGTCCGGGTAGCGAATCGGCAGCTGGTACTACAGCAGCTGTTCAATCATCCTGCCACGACTCGGGTTGACATCGCCCGTGAATTAAAAATCAATAAATCAACCGTTTCAGCAATTTATAATGAACTAAATGATGAAGGCTTCATTGAGGAACTGGGACAGGGTGAGTCGACCAACCGTGGTGGACGCAAGCCGAATCTGGTCTGTTTGAACAAGCGATATGGCTTTGTGGCCAGCTTTGAAATCGGCACTGGTCATCTGCGGGTTATGTTCAGCTATATTAATGGCGAGATCATCAGCTATGAGCAGATTGCATTGGAAAAACGCGATATGCTTTTAATCATGCAGACAATCAAAGAAGTGCTGCAGAAGATGGAACAAAACGATGATACGATCCATGGCTTGTTGGCGATTGGCTTTTCCGTTCATGGAATCGTTGACCATAATCAGATTGTTGACGCGCCATTTATCAGTACGAATGGCATTGACCTGGCCGCCTATTTTGAAAATGAGTTTCACGTCCCGACGATTTTAGAGAATGAAGCCAACCTGGCCGCGATTTTTGAACGTGATTTTGGCGATCGGGAATCATACCGCGATTTGTTGGCAATCAGCATTCATCGTGGCGTGGGTGCCGGAATCATTGCCAATCAGCAGCTGTATCGCGGCTTTCATGGTCGAGCTGGCGAAATTGGCCGCAGTCTGGTCGTTGGTCAGGATGGACAGCTGGTCAAAGTTGAGGCACTCTGCTCTGAAGATGCAATTCTGACTCAGATTGCCCAGGCAAAGGGATTGGATAATCTGCGACCAGCACGGCTATACGAGCTGTATCGGCAGCATGATGAAACCGTCATTCGCGTGATTAACCAGGCAATGGGAAATCTGCAGAAGCTGGTTTATGATGCAATCGTCAGTTTTGGCCCACAGGCGGTCTACTTTGATTCACCGCTGTTTGATGAGATGCCTGAATTATACCAGCATTTGCGCGACTGGCTGCAGGCTCACCAGATCGATATTCCGCTGCAGATGATCAAAGGCTCTGAAATGGCATCGCTTTTAGGTGCCAGCTCAATGGCTATCCATCGTTTTTTAGATATGGATCGCTATTCGTTGACGCTGAAATGGCCAAAATCAGTTTCAAACATTAAGTAAAAACACGTCTCCGAGCATGACAGCTCAGTGAGACGTGTTTTTTACTAACGAGGAAGCTGTAGGACTGCCGCAATCTGATCAGCAGGTGCCTTTAGGATGGCAGGCGCGCCGATTGTTTTGACGTAGACTAAGTTTAAGTAACCATTATGATTTTTCTTATCGTGTTTGATTAGATCCAAGACCTTATCAGAGGCCAGCCATGGTGAAGTTGTTGGCAGACCAACTGCTGCCAATCGGTCTTTAATTTTTTTGGTTACGCCAGGTGCTGTTTTGCCTTCGTTTTCAAAGGCTTGACAAATCGCAACCGTGCCAATGCTGACCGCTTCACCATGGCGCAACTCACCGGCAGATAAAGCTTCAACCGCGTGACCGATTGTATGGCCAAAATTGAGCAACTGTCGCTGACCACTTTCTTTTTCATCGCTCATGACGACTTCAGCTTTAAATTGGATGGAATATTTGATTAGTCCTAATGCATGTTCCAAGATTGCTTCAGGAGTGTCAATTTGTTCAATTAATTGCCAAAAATCACCACCAACCATTGCGGCAGCTTTAACGATCTCGCCATAGCCTTCTACTAGATCGCGAGGCGGCAATGTCTTTAAGGTTTCTGGATCAATCAGCACCAGATCAGGTTCGTAAAAGGCACCAACAATATTTTTGGTCGTTCCTAAATCAACGGCAGTCTTGCCACCAACTGAACTGTCAACCTGAGCCAGCAGCGATGTTGGAATTTGAATCAAGGAAATCCCTCGCATGTAAGTAGCTGCCAAAAAGCCTACTAAATCACCTGTTACGCCACCGCCAAGCGCAATTACCGCATCATCACGATTAAAATTGGCCGCCACCAATTTTTCACTTAGTCTTTGGAGCTGTGACAGCGATTTTGAAGCTTCACCGGCTGGAAAATCATAGCAGTGGACCTCAAAGCCGTGTGCGGTCAGTTGGGTAGCCAAGTCAGTCTGATAGAGTGGTGCAACGTTGTCATCGCTGATCAGTGCTACCTTTCGCGCTGACCAGATTTTGGCGATTCGCTCCCCGGCCGTTTTTAACAAACCCGGTTCAATTAAGACTTGATATTGTTGATTGGCTAAAGATACCGTGATTTTTTCCATGATAATTCCTTCTTTGATTATTCAATCGACTGCAAAGCTTGGCGGACCGCATTCGTTTTGACTACCATTTCGTTAAATTCATTTGGTTTTAAGGCTTGCGCGCCATCAGAAAATGCATGGGCTGGGTCATCATGAATTTCAACAATCAATCCGTTGGCACCAGCAGCAACACCTGCCAAGGCAAGCGGCGTTACAAATTCAGTATGACCAGCAGCATGGCTTGGGTCAGCAATTACGGGGTAGTGGGTCAACTTTTGTAAAACCGGGATGACACCAACATCAAAAGTATTGCGCGTGTATTTGTTGTCAAACGTTCGAATCCCACGTTCAACGATCATAATTTGGTGATTTCCACCAGCAGCAATGTATTCGGTTGCGTTCAAGACGTCATCAACCGTTGCTGACATTCCACGCTTTAACATTACCGGTTTACGGGTTTTTCCAACCGCCTTTAGAAGAGAAAAGTTTTGCATATTGCGGGCACCAATCTGAAAAATATCAGTGTAGGCTTCAACCAGCGGCACCTGCTCAACATCCATGACTTCTGTTACCACATCCAATTCTAGTCGATCGGCTGCATTTCTCAAGGCAATCAGACCTTCTTTGCCTAATCCCTGGAATGAGTATGGTGAGGTGCGAGGCTTGAAGGCACCACCGCGCAGAACGGTTGCACCAGCATTTTTAACAACTTGCGCCATTTTTAAAATATGTTCGGCGGATTCTACTGAGCAAGGTCCAGCCATTAAGGTAAAGTTCTTTCCGCCAATCGTTGAGTGTGGCGTTTTAATGATCGTATCCTCGGGATGGAACAAGCGGGATGCTTGAACGGCGGCTGGAACATCGGTAATAATTTCTTGAGCAGCGGCTTGTTCGGCTGGGGTAAGGTCGCTTGGATCGGCATTTTGAATGGCAACACGATTGTTATGGACAAAAATCTCCTGCTGACTGCCGAAATGCTGCTTTAATTCTTCAATTGCTGCTTTTGCTTGATCATTTTTTAATACGATAATCATAATAAACGCTCCCTTACTAATCAATTCAAAAACCCTCATGATGTTAAAACACCATGAGGGTTCGCGCTTGCATTGATATGCTGGTTGGAGCGGAGCCGATTACATAGTGCTTTAACAAAACATCTGCCATGTAATCGGTAATTACAAACTATTATCAATCACATAGACTGCTAGACTAACGCCAACAATCTATGTCATGTCAGCGTTAATATGATTGATAATAATAGCTAAATCGTACGTTTGTAATTTTCATAATGCTGCTCCTTAATTTAAGTATTTCCTAAAGGTTGAATTGAGTATATATTATGAGAAAAACAAAGTCAACTCTAATTTTATTTTAATCTATAATCATCGTTGTTTAATCAATGAAATAAATAAGTGCCTTGAAAATAGAATGGTAATAAGAAAACTCACTTTATTTTTTTAAGAAACTGGATGATGCCAGAATCAGCACCATGCTGTTAAGCGCAATAAAAAAGCCCGACAATAAAACTGCCAGGCAAAATACTTACTATCGATATATTGAGAGGGTTTAGGATTCAGCAAGTAAGATTAAATTTAGATTTAAGATTTGAGTGGGATTTTGAATAATGACTGAGATTAGTTCTTAGAACCAGCGTGGTCACGCAGCGTCTGTTCAATATCTTCCAAAGACTTGCCACGGGTTTCAAAGACTTTGGCATGGACGAACCAAATACCAAAGAAGCAAAGGACGCCATAGCCGATAAACAGACTACCCGTACCGAAGAAGTCCAGCAAGGTTGGGAAGGTTAATGAAACAATCAGGTTGGCAGTCCAGTTGACCACGGAACCAAATGAGTTGCCCAGGCCACGAATATTAAGTGGGAACATTTCACCAAACATGACCCACATAACAGGACCCCAAGTACCAGAGAAGAAGGCAATGTAAATCGTCATGGCAACGACACAGATGACCGCCGCAGCCTTTGAACCGCCAGAGAATTTCATCCCGGCACTCATGACAAACAATGAGATCCCCATGCCAAGACCACCATAGATCAGCATCTTTTTACGGTCAACCTTATCCATGATTGAAAGGGCAAATGCCGTAACGATGACATTAAAAGTCCCGATCCCAATGTGAGCCAACAAAGCAGCGTTAACACCGAAACCAACATCAGTGAAGATCGTTGGTGCGTAGTAGAGCACGGTATTGCAGCCCATGACCTGTTGGAAGACGGCCAGACCGATTGCTGCAATCAAAGCCGGCCGAACCATTGGACCAAACAGTTCTTTTAAGCCGCCATTTTTCATGTGGACTTGCTGTTCAATCTGGGTCATGTCTTTATCAACGACGTCTTTGTCATTGCGGTTCATGTTCATCAAAACAGCCCGTGCGTCGTCTTCACGACCAATCTTAACCAGGTAACGAGGGGATTCTGGCAAGTAAAGGGCACCAAAGAACATGATGGCAGCAGGGATAGCGGCAAAGCCAAGCATCCAGCGCCAACCAGTGTACATGTTTTCAAACGACCAGTTGGTGATGTAGGCAACCAGAATACCAGTCATAACCATTAATTGGAACATACTGGAAACCATGCCCCGCTTGTCGGCTGGCGAAAGCTCGGCTAAGTAGGTAGGAACCATTGAAGATGATGCCCCAACGGCTAAACCTAAAACGATCCGGAAGCAGAGCAGTGACCAGAATCCTTGTGAGAATCCAGAACCAAGTGCACCGACAAAGAAGATAACCGATGACAATAATAGCAGCTTGCGACGGCCATACTTATCAGACGATGGCCCGATAAACAATGAACCTAAGATGGCACCCAGCAGTACCGCGGAAACGATCCAGCCTTGTTCCCAAGTTCCCAGATGCATCTGTTTTTGAATAAACAGAATGGCCCCGGAAATAACACCAGTATCGTAACCGAAGAGCAAACCGCCGAGGGCCCCGAAAAAGTAAATGAAGCCCGCAGATACTTTGCGCATGATTACACAACTCCTTAACTATAAAACACTCCTATTGCTTTAGTTGGTTTAAAACTAAAACCAACCCGCGAATATAATATAACCGCTTTCAAAGATAAAAGCAAGCAAAATTTGCAAAATAGTCGCGTGAATTTTTAGTGAAGAACTAGGCAGCAGCTTTTTTAAAAAATTGCTGCTGACGATAGCGACTTTTTTCTTCATTATATATTTTAAAAGCCGCTGCTTAGGATCAACTGATTTTGAATTTTTTTGCTAGAAAGGGTTTACAAAACAGCAGGCATGGTCTATATTAAAAGTCGTAAGTTAGTTGTTTATTCAAACTAATAAATTTCAGGAGGCCCATATTATGAGTGATTTATGGCAAGGTATTGATAAAGTTAAGTATGAAGGTCCACACAAAGGCCTGAACTCACGTCTGGCATTCCAATACTACAACCCAGAAGAAGAAATTCTGGGCAAGAAGATGAAGGATTGGCTGCGGTTCTCAGTTGCCTACTGGCACACGTTTGACCAACGGCTGGTTGACCCATTTGGTGATGGCACGGCGGTTCGTCCATATGACAAGTACACTGACCCAATGGACAATGCTTTGGCAAAAGTTGACTATGCTTTTGAATTCTATGACAAGCTGGGTGTTGACTACTTCTGTTTCCACGACCGCGACTTGGCTCCAGAAGGCGACACGTTGCGTGAAACCAATCAGAATTTGGACAAGGTCATCGACAAGATCGTTGAATACCAAAAGACGACTGGCATGAAGGTATTGTGGAACACGTCCAACCTGTTTACCAATCCTCGTTTCTTGGCTGGTGCTGGAACGGCTCCATCTGCAAAGATCTACGCATACGCCTGTGCACAGCTGAAGCACAGTCTGGAAGTCGGCAAGCGGGTTGGTGCTGAAAACTACGTCTTCTGGGGCGGCCGTGAAGGTTACGAATCACTCTGGAACACTGAAATGAAGCGCGAACAATCACACATTGCCAAGTTCTTCCACATGGCTAAGGACTACGCAAACGAAATCGGCTTTGATGCTCAAATGCTGCTGGAACCTAAGCCAAAGGAACCAACGACGCACCAATACGACTTTGATGCAGCAACGACGCTGAACTTTATGAAGGAATACGGCTTGGACAAAGACTTCAAGCTGAACCTGGAAGGCAATCATGCTAACCTGGCTGGTCACACTTACCAACACGAAATTCGCGTTGCTCGTGAAGCCGGCATGCTGGGCTCATTGGATGCCAACCAAGGTGACAAGCTGATTGGCTGGGACATCGACGAATTCCCATCCAACCTGTACGAAGCTACGGCAGCTATGTACGAAGTTGTTGAAGCAGGTCAGATCGGCCCTCGTGGTGGTCTGAACTTTGACTCTAAGCCACGTCGGACTTCCTGGAAGCCAGAAGACCTGTTCTACAGCCACATTGTCGGCATGGACACGTTTGCTGCCGGTCTGCGGGTTGCTGCTGCCCTTAAGGAAGACGGCTACCTGGACAAGGTACTCAAGGATCGTTACGCATCATGGGACGAAGGTCTGGGCAAGTCCATCGAAGAAGGCAAGGAAGACTTCAAGTCGATCGAACCAACTGTTTTGGACACGCCACAAAGCGAACTGCGGGCTGCTACGCAATCTGACCACCTTGAACAGGTTAAGGACACGATCAACCACTTTATGATTGAAACGCTGGCTAAGTAATCACTTGAAACTCTAACAATACTAATAGAAAGGATTCGCATCGCCGCAGCTGGCTGCGGATCCTTTTTTCTTGGAGGAAATATTATGAACGAATACGTAATCGGGGTCGATCTGGGAACGAGTGCCGTTAAAGTTTCGGCAATGGATCGTTCTGGCAAGATCGCTGCTCAGCAAAGCTATGACTATCCACTGAGTCAGCCTAAGCCAGGCTACAGTGAGCAGAATCCACAAGACTGGCTTTATGGAACAACGATCGGTATTGACCGCATGATCTTAAAAGATGGGATTAAAAAAGAAGAGATCAAGGGCATATCATTCTCTGGTCAAATGCATGGGCTGGTACTTTTGGATGCGGACAATCAGGTTCTGCGGCCAGCTATTTTATGGAACGACACGCGTACGACCAAGCAGTGCCAAGAAATCATGGATAAGCTGGGTGATCGTTTTGTTGACATCACCGGTAACAAGCCGCTGGAAGGATTTACGCTGCCTAAACTGCTGTGGGTTAAAGAAAATGAGCCGGAAATCTGGGCGAAGGCGAAGACGTTTTTGCTGCCTAAAGACTATGTTCGCTTCTGTATGACCGGCAACCTAGGCATGGACTATTCAGACGCTACAGGAACCGTGCTGTTGGATATTAAGCAGGAGCAATGGAGCCAGGAAATCTGTGAGGCCTTTGATATTCCAATGAGCATGTGCCCACCATTGATGAAGTCAGTTGACTATGCTGGCAATGTTTCCGCCAGCTATGCAATGTTTTCGGGTCTTTCAACTGCTACCAAGATCTATGGCGGTGGCGGTGACAATGCCTGTGGCGCGGTTGGGGCCGGCATTCTGCATCCAAATATGGTGATGTCTTCGATTGGGACTTCTGGCGTGGTGCTTAAATATGAAGAAAATGCTGACGTCAACTATCATGGTCAGATTCAATATGAATGCCATGCAATTCCCGACACTTACTACTCAATGGGGGTTACTTTGGCAGCGGGCCATTCGCTGAATTGGTTCAAGCACAAGTTTGATTCGGATGAAGACTTCTCAATGATGGTCGACAAAGCTTCTCAACGGCCATTGGGTGCGAATGGCTTAATCTTTACGCCATACGTGGTTGGTGAGCGAACGCCATATGCTGATGCTGATATTCGCGGCAGCTTCATTGGCGTTGACAGCATGCAGGATCGCTATGACTTCTGCCGAGCCGTTATGGAAGGAATTACCTTTAGTTTTCGGGATATCTTGAACATCTATGATCAAAACGGTCAAGAGTTTGACACGGTTGTAGCAATCGGCGGTGGGGCCAAGAGCGACTTTTGGCTTCAGATGCAAGCCGATATCTTCAATAAGAAGGTCGTTGCCTTAACCAATGAACAGGGGCCTGGTCTGGGGGCCGCTATGATTGCAGCAGTTGGCCTGGGTTGGTTTGAGTCTTTGCAGGACTGTGCCAAGGAGTTCGTTCACTTTGGCAAGGAGTACCTGCCAAAGCCGGCCAATGTCGCCAAGTACGATGAACTGTATGCAATCTACCACCAAGTCTATGGTCAGACTAAAGACCTGTGCCATGCTTTATTAAACTTCCGTCGTGAAGACTAGCTGGTTGGGCCAATCCTTAAAACTTATTTCATCAATTAACAGCTTAAAAACTCATTTGCATCATTAAAAAGCGCCATGCAGACTGCCATTAGGGCAATTCTGTATGACGCTTTTATGGTATTTGAATTTTTCTACTATTATATAGGATCAAAAAAAGTAGACAAACAGCGATCAGCGAATCAAGCCATTTGTCTTTATAAGATGATCATAATTAATATAGTGGATGAAAAAGTAGACAAACAGCGACCAATCGATCAAGCTATTTATCCTTATAAGATGATCATAATTAAACCGAATTCGTAGACAAGTTAACGGGCCTGTCAAAACCGAGTTAACAGCAAAATTTGTGAAATGAGTTTTGCCCATTGTTAAAAACAATCGGCAAAACGATAATAACCAATATTCTATTTACCAATGAGTATGAGTAGGGAAAAACAGAATTGGAGTGTTTTATAGTCAAAGGCTGATTTCAATAAAGAGAGCTAAGGAAATAGTCAGCCTGACAGCCTAAAGACAGACTGATTCGATATGAATTAAAATCAGCAGTATATTGATTTTCCCTAGCTCATGCTATTATTTTATGTAATCGCTAACACAGTAACTTGAAGATTAGAATCATTTTTTGAATAAAGGACGGATTAGAATGGAAATGGTAACTGAGTATCTAGAGTCACTAGGGGTACCGGCTACAATCTGGGAGTACGATCGTGGCCAGTATAGCCTGCAGTTTCGCCAAGGTAAGCTATTATTGATGGACTATCTAAAAATCCTGCGCCGCTGTCCACATAAAACGCTGCAGTTTTTGCGGCACAGTCAAAATCTTTACAGCTGCCTAATGTGGCATGATCAAACAGTTGTCTTTTTTGGCCCGGTGATTGTCAACGTCAGTCAGCGCTATCAAAATAACAATGCGATCAGCAGTCATGCCGTTATGTATATGCCAAAGCTGCTGAAGACGGTTTATCTGGAAGAAAAACAGTTTTTACAGCAGATTTTGGTGTTGGGACGGTTATTAGAACTGCCGATCGATTTTGAAACCATTAGTGACGAATTTCATCAAGCACGTATTTCAAGAGACCTTGATGCCCAATTGCTGAAGCTGCGGATGAGCAGTGAGGGAGGTCACGTTAGCTATCTGTATGAGCGAGAAGTCAAAAAAGCAATTGCGCAAGGAAATCTGGCTGCCTTGCCGATTATATTCTCTAAAAACATCAATTCGGGGCGGATCGGCATTTTAGCAGACAATCAAGACGCACTGCGCAACGTTAAAAACTGGGGTATTATCTCGGTTTCCGTAAATCTGCGCGCGCTGTTTCAAGTTGGGCTGGATTATGAACTGGTATATTCGCTGAATGATCAATACGTACGACATATCGAATCGTTGACGTCCTACAATGAAGTGCTGGCGGCAATTGAGGCAGCAGATGTGGATATGGCCACACGCTGCCGTGAGATGGTTAATGCCAAGATGACTGCAGCCGTCAGCAAAGTCTTTTGGCAGCTGATGAGTGATCCGACTACGGACCAAAGTATCGATGAGCTGGCAATGGCGGTGGGATTGTCCAGTCGCTATCTTGGCAGCCAGTTTAAAAAACAGGTCGGGGTCAGCATCAGCCAATTTAAACGCCTGGTTCAGATCAATCATGCAATTGAGGATCTGATCGGTACCAATCTGTCAATGGCTGAACTCGCTGAACGCTATGATTTTTCTGATCAGGCCCATTTCTCACGTGTTTTTCATGCCTTAACCGGGATAACGCCTAAAGAAGCCCGTACTGATGCCGCTAAAATTGCCGATTGGAATCTTTACGACTATCTATTTTAAAAATAGTATGAAAAATAAATCATATGTATTTTTAAATTTTATTACTAAGCGACCGCGTTTTTGTCAGCGGTCATTTTTTGTTGACGCTATATGAAGAAAAGAGCTCGATTATTTTAGCGAAATAAAAAATTCTAACTCAGGAATGATAAAAAAATTGATTTTTAGGGTAGCGTTTTCAAAAAGACTATGTTAGATTTTGGTCGTTGGTTGAAAACACAAACTAACGTGCAGCGCTGCACCTGTTTGAATCAAATCTATAAGAGGTGTAAAAACTATGGACAAGCCACAAAACAAGCAAGTCGATGAGTTCGCCAAACTGTCTTGGGGCGAGCGAATCGCTTATGGTGCCGGTGACTTGGCACAAAATCTGATTTTTGGGACGATTGGCTCAATGTTGCTGTTTTATCTGACAACGGTTTTTGGAATCTCAGCAGCTGTTGGGGCCACGATTTTTCTGATTGTTCGCTGGGTCAATGTTTTTTGGGATCCTTGGGTTGGAACGGTTGTCGATAAGAGTCACTTTAAGCACGGCGGCAAATACAAGCCATTTTTGATTTACTTTGGAATTCCGCTCACGATCTGCTGTGCCATGCTGTTCTTGCCAATTCCAGCCGTCCGCGGCAATGTTGCCTATGCCTTCTTGATGTATCTGGCAACGGCCTTGATCTATTCGTTCGTTAATATTCCTTATGGCTCGCTGAATGCTTCGCTGACGCGGGACAATGATGAGATCTCAACTTTAACGACGGTTCGGATGACGGAAGCCAATATCGGTAATCTCTTGGTCTACACGTTCTTGCCATTGTTCGTTCAAATGGCATCCCCTGCCAAGCATTTAAAAGATATCGGGATGTTTGGCATCAAGCTTAATTTAGGTAACTATGCCTCGCCACACGCTGCTGGTGCCTACTTCCACGTTATGTCAATCTATATGCTGATTGGTTTTATTCTGTTGCTTTGCACTTACTTTGGTGTTCATGAACGGGTGCTGCCAACGGAAGAAGAAACGGATTCCGTTAAGTTTTCTGATCTTTGGAATGAGCTGCGTCGTAACAAACCACTACGGGTACTAGGCTGCTTTTTCCTGGTTGGCTTTACCTTCATGTTCTTTGGCAATACGGTTTGGCCATTCTTTGTTCAGTACAACATTGGTCACTCAGAATGGATGGCTTCAATCAATCTGATTGGTTCGATTCCAGGGATCTTCCTCGTCTTCTTGTGGCCAATTGTGCGGCGCAAGATCGGCAAAAAGGGATTCTTCCAACTGTTCTTGGGAATGTTTATCGTTGGGACGCTGCTTCTTTGGGTATGGTCATGGCCACAGTTTAAGAACAGCATTGCCCTGGGCTACATTGGTCGCTTTATCATGCAGTGGGGAATTACGGCCGCTACTGGCTACATGTGGTCACTGGTTCCGGAAGTCGTTTCCTATGGTGAATGGAACTCAAAGAAGCGGGTTGCTGGGATCATCAACGCCTTGATGGGACTGTTCTTCAAGATTGGTCTGGCACTTGGCGGGATCATTCCAGGCTACATCAATGCAGCTTGCCACTTTGACGGTACTAAGGCTGCGCAATCAGCAACGGCCTTGAATGGGATTACGATTTCAATGATCTGGCTGCCAATTGTTTTGGCAATTGTTGGCATGTGGGTGATCAGTAAGTACCCATTGTCTGATGCAGAAGTTGACAAAATCAATCACGAAATTGAAGATCGCCGCCAAGCTGAAGAAAAGTAGCTGTCTTAATGCAGAAATAACGGAAAGGATGAAAGTTCATGAAAATCTATGTTGATGCGCAGGCACCATTTGATGGCGATGGAAGCAAGCATCGTCCATTTAAAACGATTCAAGCAGCCGCGGATATCGCAATGCCAGGCGATAAGGTGTGCGTTTTTCCAGGCATTTATCGTGAAAACGTTAATCCTAAGCATGCGGGCACGGCAGATCAGCGCATCGTCTATGAGTCGGTTGAGCCGTTAAAGGCCATTATTACTGGGGCGGAAGTCGTTAAAGGCTGGGAAAAAACTGCAGATGGCATTTGGCAGGTAAAAATTCCCAACAGTATGTTTAGTGAGCGCAATCCATACACGACCAAGATTTTTGGTGACTGGTTCGATGCACGAATCCTGGCTCATACAGGTGAGGTCTATTTAAACGACAAGGCCTTGTATGAGGTCAACACGCTGGCTGAGGTAAAACAGCCCGTTCGCAATGAAAAATCATGGGATCCTGACTTTACGATCTATACTTGGTATACGGAACAAGATGCTGACACGGATGAAACGATTATCTATGCCAACTTCCATGATTTCGATCCCAACCAGGAAAACGTGGAGATTAACGTGCGTCAAAGCTGTTTTTACCCACAGGCTGAAGGAATCGGCTATATTACCTTAAAAGGATTTGGCGTTACCAAAGCGGCGACGCAATGGGCGCCACCAACGGCTTACCAAGAAGGGATGGTTGGTCCACACTGGTCAAAAGGATGGATCATTGAAGAATGTGAGATTTCGCATTCCAAATGTTCTGGTATCTCGCTTGGCAAGTACCTGCAGCCAAACAATGACAATAAATGGTCTAAGTGGAAATACAAAGATGGTACTCAGACGGAGCGTGACGTAATCTGTCAAGCATCTTATGAAGGCTGGGATAAAGAACACGTCGGCTCGCATATCGTACGGCGCAATCGCATTCATGACTGTGGTCAAACCGGGATTGTTGGTCACTTGGGCGGTGTCTTCTCCTTGATTGAAGAAAACGACATCTACAATATCAACATTCGTCAAAATCTGGTGGGAGCCGAAATTGGCGGCATTAAGATGCATGCTGCCATTGATGTGATCTACCGTCATAATCATATTCACCACTGTACGCGTGGCTTATGGCTGGACTGGCAGGCACAAGGGACACGTGTAACTCAAAATGTTTTTGACCACAATTCGTTACCAGAGCATTTTGAAGTCAGCGAAGAGAACGTGGGCGACGTGCTGCAAGGGCTTGGTGAAGATATGTGGGTCGAGGTTTCGCATGGACCAACGCTGATTGACAACAACCTATTCCTTTCAGAACGCTCAATTCGGTTTGCTGCGCAGGGAATTGCCATGGTGCACAACCTGATTGCGGGCAGCTTTACTGCGGTTGGCGTTGGGACGGACAATAATTCTGTCAATCTGCCATCCAACCGCTTTACACCATATCATGAACATCACGGCACCAAGGTAATGGGCTTTATGACGTTCCAACATGGCGACAATCGTTTTTACAATAATGTCTTCGTTCAACAAAAGCTGCGGCCGGAAATGCAAAAGCTGGCTGAACTGATGCATGACAAGCCAGATGCATGGGATACTTACAACTTTAAGGTCGGTACCCAGCCATTTGAAGAATATCCAACGTTTGCAGAATGGGATCAGCAGTTTGATGGCTATTGCGGAATCTATGCGCCAAACAGCGATCACTATTACAACCACCTGCCAGTATGGAACGCGGGCAACGCTTACTTCAACGGTGCCCAGTCATGTAGCAAGGAGCAGAACCAATTCGTCGACGATAAGGATCAAGTCGTCCTGGAATTGGAGAAGCGAGCTGATGGCCTGTATCTTAAGACTAATTTGGCTGACTTCCTGCCGCAAGACAACGATGCCAAGATTACAACTGCTACGCTGGGGATGGCGTTTGAACCAGAAGAACGCTATGAAAATCCTGATGGCACGCCAATCGTCTTTGATGCTGACTTCTTTGGCAACCATCGTGACGGTGCCATGGTAACGGCTGGTCCTTTGGTTAAGTTCCAAGCCGAGCAGCGTGTGTTCTAAAAGCTTGATGCTGGATTAGTCATAATACTGAATCTGAATCAACTAAAAAGCGCTTCGTCATTTTGAAATGGCGAAGCGCTTTTATTGGTTGTTGATTTTAATGAATTTTAGCGATTTTACAATAGGAATTTTGTTTAAAAGAGTTGAGATGATAAACCAACGATCAAGTGTAAAAATTATTTCACAGAGCGAATCATCTGAATAAAGATACAGGCCAAAACGATCGCCATCCTAGTCACCCAAAGAATGGCACAGATAAAGAAGCCGGGCGTAAAGCAGATACGCCCGTTTTTATCTAACTTGATTTCTTCTGTTTTTTTAGCAGTATCCATATTTGACCGTCAATTTATCACTGTCAGCTCTAAAAACACTACCCAAACCTGCCATGACTGCGGTTTTGTAATGGGGAGTACCGGGACCAAAAAGCTGACACTGGCAGATCGCGAATGGATATGTCCACAGTGCCATGTTCATCATATCCGTGATTACAATGCAGCACTGAATATTTTAGAAAAAGGACTCCAGAAACAACAAAAAGCCTAGTCAAGCGATTGGCGCAGTTCGTCATAGTAAGGCGCGGTCTGATCAATAATCTGGTTGGTAAAGTTTTTCACCAGCAGATATTTGATTGCTGGGCCGTCAAGATTGAAATGCATGGTAAAAAGGTCATTGATTCGTTGCCCCAGCAATAGTTAGTGTGTTTCATGCCAATGGGAATGACCATCATCTCACCAGCCTTAATGATTTTTTCGGCTAATTCGGTAACGGTTCTTTGCGCGCCATCCAAGATGTACAGAATCTCAAAGGCTGGGTGGGCGCCAGCCGGGCTCAACGGTTTCAGCATGACCACCGAAAAAAGAAAACGTAGTGTTGATCGTTGGCAGATAGCCGTTTTCCAAAAACTGCATGCTCATTCCTCCTGCTTTTAGCTTATGACATTGTATCCGCTTTCCAAAGAAAATAAAACTTGTTAAAATAAACTCGATAGCATTTTAATGGGCAGAGCACGTTTTGGTTATCGATTTCAAAAATAAATCTAAAAAAGTAAAGCAATTGCAAAATTAAAAGTGATTTGATTTACATCGAACGGTAAAAGTGTTAAATTATAGTTGTAGTTAATAATCATTCTAAATTAAAGGAGAGGATTATAATGAACTTTATCGGTCAAGAAATCGAGGACTTTAAGGTACGTGCCTATCAAGATGGCGAGACGATGGATGTAACCAAGCAGGACGTTCTTGGCAAGTGGAGCATTTTCTTCTTCTACCCAGCCGACTTTTCATTTGTCTGCCCAACCGAACTGGAGGCACTGCAAGATAATTATGAAGCCTTCAAGCAGGCCAATGCCGAGATCTACTCGGTTTCTGAAGATACAGAATTCGTTCACAAGGCCTGGGCTGAAGCATCTGAAAAAATCGGCAAGATCAAGTACCACATGCTGGCTGACCCGGCTGGCAAGCTGGCACGCATGTTTGATGTTTTAAACGAAGATGAAGGTCAAGCCTACCGGGGCGTCTTTATTGTTGACCCAGATGGCAAGATTCAATCATACACGATCAATAACATGGGCATTGGGCGCTCAGCTGAAGAGATTCTGCGGACGCTTCAGGCGGCTCAATTTGTTCGTGAACACGGCGATCAGGTCTGCCCAGCTAACTGGAAGCCAGGTCAAGATACCATTAAGCCAAGTCTGGATCTGGTCGGCAAACTTTAATGATTGCAGGTGATAAAAATGGCTGCAGAACATATTTATGACTTAATTATCGTTGGTGCCGGCCCAGCTGGCTTGACGGCTGGTATCTATGCTGGTCGTGCCACGCTGGATACCTTGATTTTGGAGGCAGATACGGTTGGCGGCCAGGTTACTACGACTTCGACGGTCTATAACTATCCTGGCAACGCGGCCATTGACGGTACCAAGTTGATGAATCAAATGCAGCAGCAGACTGCTGACTTCGGGGTATCGATTCAAAAAGACGATATCGTTAAGTTTGAGCTTGATGGCGACGTTAAAAAGCTGACTGGCAAGAGTGGTACCGTCTATCAAACCCGCAGCGTCATCTTGGCAATGGGTGCCAGTCCACGTAAGGTTGGTTTCCCTGGTGAAGCAGAGTTTCGTGGGCGAGGGATCGCCTATTGTTCAACCTGTGATGGTGAGTTGTTCAGTGGACTGCAGGTATTTGTCGTTGGTGGTGGCTATTCGGCCGCTGAAGAAGCTGACTACCTGACGCGATTTGCTAAGCACGTTACGGTTTTAGTCCGGGGTGATCATTTCAAATGTGCACCACTGACAGCTTCTCGGGCGCTAGACAATCCTAAGGTCAGCGTGATGTATCATACCGAAGTCAAGCGCGTTGATGGTGATCAATACCTGAACTCGCTGACGATGGTCAATAATCAAACCGGCGAGGAAACGGTCTACCATGTCGATGATGGCGACCAAACCTTTGGCGTCTTTATTTATGTTGGTACGCAGCCGGCTACTGAGCGGTTAAAGGGTATCGTTGATCTGGATGAACGCGGCTATATTCACGTTGATCAAAACGGGGCAACCGACCTGCCTGGTGTTTATGCGGCGGGCGACGTCATCGTCAAGCAGTTGCGTCAGATCATCACGGCCGCGGCTGATGGGGCGGTAGCAGCTACCAGCGCGGAAAAATACGTGACGGAACAAAAGCAGCGGTTGGGAATCCCGGTTCATGTCAAAAAAGAGGTTCCTAAAGCCGCTACGGTTGGTCAGACTTCACAGGTTGAAAGCAAACAGCCTGTAGCTCATCATACTGGTGACTGGTTTACCCCAGATCTGGTGGCGCAGATGCAGGCCGTCTTTGGCAAATTGACCAAGGACGTAACGCTGCAGCTTTTGGATGACGACACGGAGCTGAGCCAAGAAATGGACAGCTTTATTGGTGAAATGGTCAAGCTCAGCGATCATCTTAAGATTCAAAAAGCCACCGCACCCGATAGCCTGGTCTACACACCTCAGCTGCGTCTGGTCGTTGATGATATCGATACTGGGCTGCACTATGCCGGCGTGCCAACCGGTCATGAATTGACGTCATTGATTTTAGGCATCTACAACGTGGGCGGCCCAGGGCAAAGCGTTGAACCGGCGCTGGCTGAACGAATCAAAAAGCTGCCATCGACTGATATTAAGATTGGGGTCTCTTTAACGTGTCACTTCTGTCCGGATGTCGTGGCTGCTTGTCAGCGGATGGCTTCGCTCAATCCGCGCATTACAGCAACAATGATTGATCTGCAGCATTTCCCGGCTTTACGTACGGAACGCCAGATCATGAGCGTGCCTGCAACGATTATCAATGACGGACCGGTTATCTTTGGCAGCCAGTCGCTAGAAGAATTGGTAGCTGCTGCTGAAAAAGCAACTGAATAATGAAAAAATGTCTTGGACTTTTGTGGGGCTATAATGCCCTCTAAGTATACAGATGAAATAGAAAATTCGTCTGATACTTGGAGGGTGTTTTTAATTATGGGAAGACGAGCCAAATTTTCAGTTCAGCAAAAATTAATTATTATCAAGAAAGCTCAAACAGAATCTATTGAAAGATTAGCTCAGGAATATTGCGTCAACGCACACACCATCAGAAGATGGAAGAGAATGTACAAATACCAGGGAATGAGAGGACTTGAAAGTGCTCACCATAATAAAGTTTATTCCGTTGAGTTTAAGCGCAAATTAGTTGTGGAATTTGAGCATTCAACGGATACCTTAGAAAAATTTGCTTTAAAGCATGGTTTAAAATCCGATTGGCAATTATCACAATGGATTATCCAGTATAATGAATCAAAACTGAAGGCTTATACGCCGAGAAAGCGAGATTCAATTATGCCAGGACGCAAAACTACTTTTGAAGAACGATTATCGATTATTGAAGACTTAATCAAGCACGATGTTAATTACAGTTGGGCTGTAGATAAGTATCACGTG
>Ga0129307_1001992_pt1 | contig 18378 bp, 16 predicted proteins | sample P1105metagenome_FD_94437 | JGI IMG/M metagenome (GOLD analysis project Ga0129307, IMG submission 94437) | Capybara group fecal microbial communities from Wisconsin, USA - P1105 metagenome | ecosystem: Host-associated > Mammals > Digestive system > Large intestine > Fecal | place: USA: Wisconsin... | reverse complement strand
TTTTCGCACGAATGTCGAGCCTGAACGGCTTGACTACGGGAAAGACAATGTTGATTTCGGGAGTCTTGATGACCACGGATTCAATCTTGTTACGTTCATCATTGAACACCCCATTCAAGAAATTCTTGAGAGCCTGCTCGTCGCTCAGGAAAGCCTTGAAAGCCGCATCGAAAAGCGGGTTGAGGTACTTGTGTTTTTTAATTTCTTCGACGGTCTTATCGACCCATTGTTCGCGATAGAGGTCCCTATCAGCCAAACTGACCGGCATGATGCCATTGTTTTCTGACATGAAATTTCCTTTCTCTTTTTTGAGATAAATTCATATAGCAAACGATATAAGAAAGGATTTAGCAAACGATATAATAAAAGATAAAACAAAGTTAGTTCATTAGAACCTTGCTGATAATCTAACAAAGTCGATTACGAAAAACAAGGGGGAGGTTTGATTTTTGTTTATTTTGAAAACAACCATTTGCATAGATCCTCGATCGGGTCGAGGATGACGAGAACGCGCGAGGATGATACGTTTGCCTCATCGCTCAAAGAACTTCAAAGGTTTTGGGGAGGTTGTCAGGCGTGCAAGTATTCTCGAATGGCGTTGACGAAACGTTGTCCGAATTTTTCGATTTTCACTTCGCCAAAGCCGAATACGTCTTGAAGTTCGTCAAGCGACAAGGGCGTTTTGTAGGCGAGGTCTTTCAGCGTTTTGTCGGAGAGTACCACATAAGCGGGCCAGTTGTTTTCGTCGGCGATTTGCTTGCGGACTTTTCGCAAGATTTCGAATAGGGAATTGTCTTCGTTGCCGTTTTCGTTGATGTATTTCCACGCGTCGTCGGTGTTGAACCGTGATTCTCCAGACTGTGCGTACTTGGACCGGGTCTTGCGTTGTTTGGTCTCTGGCTTTGTTTCGATTTTCGGTGGTACGGCGAGTTCCGCTTTCTTTTTGCCGAATAGCACTTCGTTTCCGCTTGCGGTAATCTTGAGGTGGTTCGATTCGTTGTAGGCGATTTCGATGTAGCCCAGTTGCAGCATTTGGAGCAGATAATCGTACCAATGCTTGAGTGTCGTTTCGGCCCCTACGCCGAATGTCTTGATTTTGTCGTAACCGTTTTGAATAATCTCTTCGCTGCGGAACCCTTTGAGGATTTCTGCGGTCATCGAAAAGCCGACTTGCTCGTTGGTGCGTTTGATGGCGGAGAGTGCTTTTTGCACGAGAATCGTGCCGTTGAAACGCTGTGGCGGATGTTTGCAGATGTCGCAATTGCTGCAGTTGCTGCTGTTGTTTTCGCCGAAATAGTTGAGCAAAATGCGGCGGCGGCAAACTTGCGATTCGGCGTATTCCTGCATACGGTCTAGCTTCTCGGAATTGATATCCCGTTGCCCGCTTTCGTTTACGAATCCGCGAAGCGTCATGATGTCCTGAAAATTGTAGAACAGCACCGTCTCGGAAGGGAGTCCGTCGCGGCCCGCACGACCGATTTCTTGATAAAAGCTTTCGATACTTTTTGGCAAGTTGTAATGGATGACGTAACGGACGTTGCTTTTGTCGATTCCCATGCCAAAAGCGATGGTGGCGCACACCACATCGATGCGATCGTTGATGAAATCATCTTGCACTTTGTTGCGTTCGTCGGCGCTCATTCCCGCGTGGTATGCTTTGGCGGAGACACTCGCATCTACAAGGTCTGCCGCGACTTTTTCGGTGTTCTTGCGCGAAAGGCAGTAGATGATTCCCGATTCGTTTTCGTGCTTCGAGATGATGGATAAAATAGTCTTCAGCTTTTCGGAAGAGGAATATCCGCGTCGCACGTCGAGACTCAGGTTTGGGCGGTCGAACGAACTCACGAAAAGTTTAAAGTCGCGGAGGTTCAGCTGCTTGACGATATCTTCTTTCGTTAATTTATCTGCCGTTGCCGTCAACGCCATGATAGTCGCTTTCGGGAACGCTTGGTGCAATCCACCGAGCTGCGTGTATTCCGGACGGAAGTCGTGCCCCCATTGCGAAATGCAGTGAGCTTCGTCGATGGCGAACAGCGAAACGTTCAAGTGATGTTGCAACCATGGAATTTCCCGCTGCAAACGCTCCGGCGAGATGTAGAGAATCTTGGTCTGGCCCGCTTTGCAGCGCTCCCGGATGGCCGCGTTTTCGCCCTCCTCGTTGTTGCTGTTGAGGGCGTCAGCCCCGATGCCATTTGCGTTCAACGCATCGACCTGGTCTTTCATCAATGAAATCAATGGCGAAATAACTACAGTAATTCCATCGAAAATCAATGCCGGAATTTGGTAGCAAATGGACTTGCCGCCTCCCGTGGGCATCAATACGAGGGCGTCGTTACGTGCGACAACGTGTTCTATAATCTCTTCCTGCATGGGCCGGAAGGAATCGTAGCCGAAAACCGTTTTCAGAATTTCGCGGGGCGTGGGCATGGAGCTTAGATCTCTATTTTACTGCAATCCGGTCCCGATTTTGGCGAACTTCAAAGGAGTAGTGTTCGGCAAGGTACTTTTCAGGCAGATTGAACAGTTCTTTTGCTTTTTTCATCGTGATTCCCGAAAATAGAAATTTGAACGCCTCTTGTGCTGGGACATTGTTGTCTTCGCACATTTTGAGGAATACGTTTATATCGTTGCATTTTAGCGTCCGTGCACCAGCCGAAAAACGGAATGTGTCGGATACGTTTTCGGAACAATCTTTTAGAATGGTGTATAAAATCGGTTCGACTTGCTTGATGAAATTATTGCAATCTTTAATGAAGGCGAATAAACAAGCTAAGTCTTTTTGATTATCGGAAATGGCGCTGACATCACCATTTTCTAAAAATGAGATTAATGTTTTCAATCCTTCGACGGGTCCGTTAGGGACGAAATGCAGCCATTTTGTCAGTTCTTCTATTTCATTGTTTGTCGTATTCATTGTTTGGTCCCCTTACTTTTATGTGTACTTGGAAGTATATAAACTTGTAATGTCAAAATATGGCATGTAAAATATTTTTTGAAAAAATTGCAGATTTAGGTGCGAAAATAAAAAGCGTCTCCCATTTTTCATTTTTAATTTTTAACTTTTAATTATTCTTAAAATTCTAACCCCTAACCACTTCCTCATACCTCGAAGCGAAGCGAGCAAAAATATGGCCGAACAAAACAAAGCAGAAAAATTCGTTTTCTACATGTACAAGATGACCAAGTCCTATCCGCCTAACAAAGAGGTGCTGAAGGACATTTCTTTGAGCTTCTACTATGGCGCAAAGATTGGTATTATCGGCCAGAACGGTGCCGGTAAGTCGACGCTCCTGCGCATCATGGCGGGCATTGACAAGGAATTCCAGGGCGAAGCTTGGATTGAACCGGGCCGTACCGCAGGCTATCTGCCGCAGGAACCGCAGCTGGACCCGAACCTGACCGTCAAGGAAAACGTGATGCAGGCGGTGGCCAAGAAGCAGGCCATTCTCGACCGCTTCAACGAGATTTCCATGAAGTTTGCCGAACCCATGGAAGACGACGAGATGAACAAGCTCCTCGACGAACAGGCGAAGCTTCAGGACATCATTGATGCTCAGGACTTGTGGAGCCTTGACCGCAATATCGAAATTGCAATGGACGCGCTCCGCTGCCCGCCGGGCGACTGGCCGGTGACGAACCTCTCTGGCGGTGAAAAACGCCGCGTGGCCCTCTGCCGCTTGCTCCTCGAAGAACCGGATTTGTTGCTCTTGGACGAACCGACGAACCACTTGGATGCCGAAACGGTAGCTTGGCTTGAACGCCACCTCCGCGAATACAAGGGCTCCGTGATTCTCGTGACACATGACCGTTACTTCCTTGACAACGTAACGAACTGGATTTTGGAAATCGACCGCGGTCGTGGCATTCCTTGGGAAGGCAATTACGCCCAGTGGCTTGACCAGAAACTTGAACGCATGAAGAACGAAGAGAAGGGTGAATCTGACCGTCAGAAGCGCCTCGCTCGTGAACAGGAATGGGTCAAGCAGAGCCCGAAGGCTCGCCAGGCAAAGAGCAAGGCACGTCTCAAGGCTTACGAAGAACTCTTGGCCGAAGATTCCAAGGAACAGATCAAGGTGGCTCAGATCCACATTGCAAACGGCAAGCGCTTGGGCGATGTCGTCATTCAGGCGGAACATTTGCAGAAGGCCTTTGGCGACAAGGTGCTTTTCGACGATTTGAACTTCAGCTTGCCGCGCTCGGGTATCGTGGGCATTATCGGTCCGAACGGTGCTGGTAAGACGACTTTGTTCAAGATGATTATGGGCCAGGAAAAGCCGGATGGCGGTACGCTCAAGATTGGCGAAACTGTCGAAATCATCAGTATGGAACAGGGCCGCGAAAGTTTGGACGATTCCAAGACGGTTTGGGAATCCATCACGGGTGGCAATGACGAAATCTTGGTGGGCGACCGCAAGATGAACGGACGCGCTTACTGCGGTCTCTTCAACTTCACAGGTGCCGCCCAGCAGAAGAAGCTTTCGCAGCTCTCCGGTGGTGAACGCAACCGCGTGCTTATGGCAAAGAACTTGCAGAAGCCGGGCAACCTCTTGTTCCTTGACGAACCGACGAACGACTTGGATATCGAAACATTGCAGGCTTTGGAACAGGCTATCCTCAAGTTCGCGGGCTGCGCCGTGATCATCTCGCATGACCGCTGGTTCCTCGACCGTATCGCAACGCACATCCTCGCTTACGAAGGTGATTCGAAGGTCGTGTGGTTCGAAGGCAACTGGAGCGAATACGAAGCTGATCGTCGTAAACGCCTCGGCGAAGACGCCGACAACCCGAAGCCGATTCGATACAAGACGCTCACGAGACAGTAATACAATGTGAGATGTGTAATGTGTGATGTGAAATTATTAGTCATCACACATTTCTCATTGTGCAGCGTAGGCCAGGGTCACCATTTTTCGTGTCATCCTGGAGGGGCGTAGCCCCGATAGGATCCAGTGAATAAAAGGGAATTGCGCATGAATCGCTTGTTGTGGATACTTTTGTTCGTTTCTACGTCCGTGCTGTGGGCATGGGACATGGATGAAAGTATGGTCAATGGCTTCCTCGTGAAGCTTGATTCTGTGCGTTGCCCGACTTGTGAAATCTCCCGGTATGTTGAAACTCCGGGGTATGAATGCGAATCTTGTGCATTTTATGTAAAATGCAAGGAAAAAAATGTTGTCTATGAGTTTACTGCGGGACCTATGGGAAGCTTTGAAATTATAGATGGTGTTACAGTTTCGTATGGAAAAACGGCTGACCTCAAGAATTGCTCAGTTCATTTTTCTTTTCGCAATGGCATGAAATTGGGCATGTCCAAAGCGGATGTCAAAAAATTGGGAATTCCGTTTAAGGAAAAAAGTAAAACGGTTTGGAAATGGGAGGATGCAAAACGGTTAGGCCCACAAGAACCGTCGGATCCAAACGATTGGCATGAATGGCAATGGCTGACTATTGAATTTTGCAAGGATAAGGTCTGCAAAATCAATTATGTGCGTAACACGCAGGATAGTGGCCCGTAATAGTCTTCGTCATTCAACTATTCCAATCCAACCCCAGCTTACGCTAATCCTACAATGAGGATACACCAAGAATATACACCAACTATGGGTTTTAACGGATTGGAACTTTGATCTGTAGCTTCTTCGCTAAAACTCAATCTTCTCCGGGAACGCTTCCTTTCTCATGATGCTCCACATCTTGTCAATGTAAGAGAGCGTGTAGAATTGTTCGTAGTAATGATAGTAAAACGCACCCTTCATGGTCGTGGAATAGATTCCGTTTTCTTTTGTCAGGAATCCGAGTTTTTGCGCTAGCCAGAAATCAAAGCCGTACATTTTCTGGAGCGGAACGCCAAAGAACTGCTCGAATTTTTTCTCGTCCAGTTGCATGCTGTAAAGCGTCCAGAACAGGTAATACACCATCCTCTGCCTTGGCGTAAAGCGGATGGTCAAAGATGTCGGCAGTTTATCGCTGTCAATCCTCTTGCAGTATTCTTCAACGGAGAACGTGTTTATCTTGAATTGCTTTTGAAGTAGCGTCGTGGCGGAACATCCGAATCCGAGGAAATTATCGCGAGTCATGGAAGAATACTTGGCTTCTTTCTTGTTTGAGAACGTCCAAATTGAACTGCGGTGGTATCCCTTCTCGTTGAAGTAAGCCGTGATACGGTCCAACAACTCCTTCTTCTGCTTTTTCGGCATCGTTTTCACTTTACTCTTGGTAAAGGAAAAATCGATGAATGGGTAAATCGCCACGTGGTTGGCGCCGCTTGCGAATGCGGTATCCACGTCCGCTTTGATGTCTTCGTAAGTCTGGTCGGGGAGCGCGAAGATGAAGTCCATGGAAACCGTTTCGGAATCTACGGTGCTCAAGGCTTCTTTTAATTTATCTGCGTCAACTTTCTTGCGTCCGAGAATGTTCTGGTATTTCTCTTGGAATGACTGGATGCCTATGCTAATCTTTGTAACGCCGGCATCTTTCAGCCTTTGCAGCGTCTCGACATTCACGTTGTCGGGGTGCAGCTCTACGCCGATGCCTTCGGTCACGACGAAATGTTCCTGAATCGCTTTTATGATTTCGCCGATTCTATCTGCAATCAGAGCGGGCGTGCCGCCGCCAAAATACAGGCTAGTCGTCTCCTTTTTGCATTTGTATTGACTGCCGACCTTGTGGATTTCCTTTACCAGCGCGTCAATGTACCTGTCGCATAAATCTTTGTTATAAACGGTTTTGCAATACGGACAAAATGTACAAATGCTTTTGCAAAAAGGAATATGGACGTAAAGGCCTAACCTTTCGCATTCTTCAAAAGGTAAAAAATCGTCGTATTCGTTTTTGAATAAAAAAGGCTTAGAGGACCGGGTCAGCCACGCTCTAGTTAAAGTCGTTATCAAGCTCATTCACAAAACTCTCGTTGGCCTATACGTACTTTAGGTATGTCCTTACGGCTTCGAAGGCAATCTTTAAATTGCCCTTGAAAAGCAGGGTGTATTCTGCGACAAAGAAGTAGCCGCATTCTTCGCAAAGGCCCGGCACGTCGATGCACCTTCCGCATACAGAAATTTTGCCGTTTTCGATGACCAAGCATTGGTAGCAAGGAGTGGGGAAGGTGTTGTTGACGAGATACGGGAGTGACGTTTTAAGGTTGAATATCGGAAATCCTTTGTCCATCATTTGCGAGATTGTGTCTGCAATCGTTTTCTTTTCGTCTGTAGATAAAAGAAGATTTCTTGTGTCAGGGTAGGGCGTGTGGAAATTGAACGAGACTGCCCTTACGTTTTTCGTCTCTTTGGCGATGAGGCAAACTTCTTGCACCGCATCCTTGTTGATTTGGTTGATGGCCATGTAGAAGCAGATGTTGTTCGCAGTGGCGTTCTTGACGTTTTCCATGATGGTGTCGAATGTGTTGCCTCTGATGGCGTTGTGGCGTTCCCTGTCGCCGTCAAGGCTTAAGAGAATCAAGTCCGCTTCGGGCAAGTTAATCGGCTGCGTTCCGTTCGTGACCACGTTGACAATCATGAAACCCATTCTCTTGGCTTCGATGACCAGATCCCTGACGGTCAGGTTGCCGTCTCTCCACAGGAACGTCTCGCCGCCGCAGAAGAAGAGAATGCGGGTGCCCATGTCGTACAAGGTCTGCATCTCTTTTTTGATTTGTGCGTAGGGATGCATTATCGAGGTGATGTTATTGACGGAACAGTGCTTGCATTTCAGGTTGCAACGGTCAGTTACGATGACGGTGCCAAGGATGGGGTCTTTCTTTTTAAATAAGACTGTCTTTAACCAAAAGTTGGCGAAATATAAGAAGGACGAAATTTTCATAAAAATATTCCTTTGACAAATACATCTTTACCACTAATTCTTTAATGATATTATACAAAAAAGTGGATCTTGCGGAGCTGATTTTGTTTTTTTGCTCTTTTTTACGTGACTTTTTGAAAAAAAAAGACTGCTTTTCACGTAAAATTTGGAATAAAGTAACTGAATTAAGTCGCTAAAATTGATTTTTGGTGATATCTTGGCGATTTTGGAGATTCAAAAGGTGGGTTTTGGATGATTTTTTGGGTAAAAAAAGAACTTTGCTCAAAAAAAATGCGTAATTATTATATACAACATAGAAATTTTACGTGACAAAATAGAAAATTTGGCTTTTTTTCACGTAAAAAATGGCATTTTTTCAAAATCAGACTTTTTTACAGGCCTTTCGCTTCGCGCAATTCTGCTTTCGTGATGATTAAACTATCTTTTGATTAAATGTTACATCCTTAACCACCAACCACTGCTTACTAACCACTACCACCGACCTAACCCTTAATACTTAACCATCATTCACCTTTCGTCTTTCGTCTATCGTCTAATATGCTCCACATTCTCAAACACGAACTTCGCTTGATTTTCCGGGAACCGCGTTTTTGGATTCCGTTCATCATTCCGCCGATGATTCTCGCGGCGAGCCAAGCGATAGCCGTTTCGCGTTACGGTGGCGAAATCATGAAGGGCATGGAAGGTTATATGATGCTTTTGCTCGGTTGTCTCATGGCTCCGATGGGGGCGCCGCTTGCTGCTGACAGTTTTGCGGGCGAGCGCGAACGCAATTCGCTTGAACTGTTGCAACTTTCTCCGGTTAAGCCTTCGCATCTCTTTTGGGGAAAACTTTTGGCGGTTCTTCCGTTCCCGATTATTTTTTCGCTGATGACGCAAGGGGCGTATTGGCTTGGGCATCGCGAAATTCCGATGGTTGCCGCTGTAGCTTCGATTCTCGGTGCGCTTTCTGCGGTGTTGCTCGTAAATTCATTTACGCTTTCTTTGTCCTTAAAGGCGAAAACTGTGCGGTCGGCTACGCAACTTTCGCTTTTCTTCGTGGTTCCGATTCTTTTGCTAGTGCAATTCGGACATGAGATTTTTTTGCAAAGTTTGCTCCTTCCGCTAATGTTTTTTGCGTTGTCTGTAATGACATGCCTCATGATGACATTCATTGGCTTGAGAAAATTTGTAAGTTTATAGGGACATGACTTAAAAAAGGAAAAAAGAATGAAAAAGTTTTTGCTTGCTCTTGGCATGCTCTCAATGCTTGCTTTTACCGCCTGCGATGATTCCGCATCGAGTAGCGGCGACAACAATGGTTCTGGCTCAAAATCAACGAGTAATTCAAAGGGGAGTTTCCCTGCGAATGGGGATGAAGGCTTCTATTGCGTCGTTACGGATGGCAGAAATGCAGATGGCTCGTACTGGAAACAAATTCAGTGGAATATCCCGGGTTACAAGGGACATGTGGAAAAATTTACGTTTGACGAGAACGGCAACGGGACGCAGTATTACGAGGAAGCTCAATTTTATATAACGCCTTATGAAAAAACAGCCATGTGCTTGGAATTCGATGATGCGATAAAACAACAATCCCATAAGAGAAACTTTACCGAAACTTATTGCGAAAATGGCGTTTCCTACTTTGTTATTAGCTTCCAGAACGTGAATCCGGGAGCGCTTTATTCGTCCATTGTGGATTACGAAAGCGATTGCGAAAATTATGAGCGAATGTGGAAAGAAGGTGAATACGACGAAGTCATAGAAAGAAGGGCTTCGAGATAAACGAGTATGGAGAAGGCTTCCTCTTTTAGAGGAAGCCTTCATAAACGGGTAGTTATAAGCCGGGTTCTGTACTCCGATGTTGTCATTAGCCATCGGAGCGATGACCATCTCTCTGGACGAATCGTTACCGACCGCCTCAAGCGACCTACCCGGATATCCAGCTGGCACGGGCCGCACCAGGTTCTTGCGAACGGAATCCTGCTTGGTCTTGCACCGGATGAGGTTTACCATGCCACTCCTGTCACCAGTCGTGCGGTGAGCTCTTACCTCGCCGTTTCACCCTTACCTCGCTGAACCGAAATTCAAACGGGGCGGTTTGCTTTCTGTTGCACTTTCTGTCGCGTTTCCGCGCCTGGACGTTATCCAGCATCATGCCCTGCGGTGCCCGGACTTTCCTCCAGCTTTGATTGCTCGCTGCCGGCGGCCATCCGCTACCCAGCCCAAATGTAGAAAATGCGAGAGAATTGTTCAAGAGTTGATGAGGCCGAAGCATGCGGCAGATTGAAGTGTTGGGTTGCGAAAAGAGTCGTAATGGGCGTCGTAATCGGGGGTGTAATAGTTGAAAAATCAAAATTATGCTACTAAAAAGCAAAAAACAATGGGTTTGGTATCATAATTTTTATACAAATTAACTTAAAATGAGGCTAGGCTTGGGAAAATTGTAAAAAAAGTGCTACTGATTCTTGCAATTGCATGTGTTTGGTAGCATTGTTCTCCTTTGACTCTCCTTTTTTATTACACACAACGTTGAAAAAGTGCTACTAAATAAATAGAAATCCTTGATTTGGTAGCATTTTTTTGCAAAAAGCATAAAAAATCTTAATTTGCGCCTTTGCGCAAGCAACTCATCGCTTTGGATCCTTCGACTTCGTGCTACGCACAGAGTTTACCCTGAGCTTGCCGAAGGGCCGGGCCTAGGATGACACACTGCGTCACATTCTACACCTCTATCGTCTAACTACTAACCACCAATCACTGTCTACTTCCTGCTTCCTACTTCCTGCTAATTATCAACATTTTTCTATTCTTTGTCTCATGAATCCGAGAATATCCTTTGTCTTGCAGATGTCGCCATCGACCTCGTACGAAAACTTAGAGGCAATTGCGCGCAATTTGCTGGAGGGATTGAACGTCCTTTTGACCTCGGAGCAAGTAAAGTGCTCTATCTATCTGGATGGCCCGATGATCGAGATGCTTTACAATATCGCAAAGCCTTTGACGTTTGGCAAAATCCAGAATGCGATTCACAATGGCATTATCGAATTTTTAGGCGGCGGTTATTACGACCCCATGCTTCCGCTGTTCCCGGAAGATTTGCAGACCATGCAGCTCGAATTGCATCGCGATTTTTTGCGCAAGGTGCTGGGAGTGGAACCGCAGGGATATTTCAATTCCTCGCTGGTGTGGGAACCGGGCATGGCCGATGTCTTGGAACGCTCCCGCTTTGACTATGCGTTGGTGACGGAATCTGCAGTGCAGGATGCTCTTGGCCGTTCGACTCCTGTTTCTGGCTGGTTTACGCTCGAAGACCGTGGTGCGCTTATCCGCATTGTTCCTGTGTCCGAAGTTTTATCTAAGGCGATTGCCGAAGATGACCTTTCTTGGCGGACTATTGCCGAATCGTATTGCCGCGACGGAAAGTCTGCGATTGCGTTTTTCGATATTCCATCGGAACCGACGGAAATCGTCGATTTCTTTGGCCGTCTCGTTGATTTTGTCGAGATGAACGAAGTTCAGACTAGGACGGTCGGTTTTGCCGTGAATCAACTTGAAACTTGCGGTTCCGTCAGTTTCCTTGTTTCGGCGGGGCGTAAATTAGGGCTCCCTTCGACGGCTCATACTTGCCGTGAACTTTTGATCCGCCGCCCCGAAATTAATTTGCACCACAAGGCTTTCTTGAATTTGTACAGGAGAGCCCGCAATTCTTTGACGGGAAAAAAGTGGCTTGAATTTTGCAAAACGCTTTTGCCCGCGATGGCTCCTCGCTATTTTAGAGATTTGTTCAATAACGAGGGTATGCGTTCCATGAGAGTCCGCAAACGTGCAAATCGTTTGTTGATAGAGGCGGCGCAGGTTTTGGACAATCTCACCGATTTTTCTGGACTCCGCGTCGATGTGTGTGACTTTTTACTGTTGGGCAAGAAGGTCCTTTTCTGTGAAAATCCAGATTGCTCGTATCTGCTCGATACACGTTTTGGTGGTGCGCTTCGGGCTTTGAATTATAAAGGTGCCAACATCAATCTTGTGAATACGTGGCGTGATGATGGCGAACCTTCGGTGGCGTTTTTGGATTGTCTCTTGCCGAATGCGGATATTACGCCTGTCAAGCTGGAGCAGATGCTTTATGACCGCAAGCATTTGCTCGCGGACCCTTACGATTACCGCATTCTGCGGACGGAGGCAGGGTCAGAAATTCTGCTGGACGAAGAACAGGGCTTTGCAAACGATGAACGCAAGGCTTTGTTTAGAATAAAGAAAAAATTTGCCTTCCAAGGCGATTCCGCGAAGTTTACGGTATCTTACGCTATTGACAATTTGGCTTACGTCAATACCAAGGGCTTCTTTGGTACGATTCTTGAACTGGGGCTATTGTCGAAGGGCGATGTAAACAAAGTTATTATAGATGGGTTCAATGTCAAGTGGAACATGGCCGAACCGTTATTGTATCCCGACGGACAGAATCTTGAAATTCGCGATGAAAAAGCGGGTTGCGTTTTCCGCATGGCTTTTGACCGGCCTACATCGATTTTTGTAGGCGCGATTTATGGGGCGACCTCTTCGGCGGCACCGCAGGCGTTCCAAGGCATTCGCGTGTTCCCGTTCTGGAATGCTCCATTTAACATCCTTGACCGCAAGGCCTTTAGCATTTCCGTGTCGGTGACGAAGAGGTAATGGATGCGTGCCGATTTGATTGACATTCAGGTTGAAGATCGCGGCGAAGAAGTCGAAATTTCTTTGTACGGAATCCTTGGGGAATACCAGCTTTCTGCAGTTCGCGAAAAACTTGAAATGTTGGTTCGTGGGCCAGGTGTCTTTTTCTTTGTGAATCTCCAGAATACCCGTTTCACGACAGAAGCTTACCGTGGTTTGTTTTTGGAAATTCTCAACTTGGTGAAACAGCAAAACGCAACGCTCATTTTGCTGTTTGATAGCGACGAGTTGAATGCTTATTTCGATCGCTATCGGAACATTTTTGAAATTTACAAGAACCGCGAAGAATACCGCAAGTCGGGGCTTTCAAAGCAAGTACATTTGGTCGGACTCCATTACGAAAAGAAATCTATTAGTTTGTCTATAGGGTTTGCGATTTCTGTTGCTTTGTTCTTGGTGGGTTGGACAATTACGATGTTTGCTGTCGTTGTTGGACAGGGGCGAGAAATCTCTGACAAACAAGCTCAGATTACGGCTCTCGAAAGCCAGAAAGCCCGCTATATTCGCGAAATCGATCGCTTGGAATCTGCAATTGGTCCGATGCGCAAACTTGGCGTCGTGCAAGATACGACTCTGTTGAGTTCTTTCGGAGCCATTCAAGACTGGGTTACGTATCTAGAAAATTTGGAGAAGAATCGGCGTGAAAAATAGCGTTCGACTTTCTTCGATGGGTGTAAGCATCCTGTTCATCATTATCTTTGCAGTCTTTTTTACGTTTGCAAGCGAATGGTATTCCAACAGGGCTAAACTTGAAAATCTCGCTTATCGGGAACGTATTCTTCACAACGATTTGGAACATTTGGAAGTGGTGGGCAAGTGGACGCTCGATTACGTGAAAATCGAAAAAGCGTTGACCTACATGCTTGGCGACCGAATCTCCGAGGTGAGTTTCCGCATTCTGGCAGAACAGCTTTGGCAGATTTCGCAATCGTATTCTCTGGACCCTTTGATTATTCTTGCTGTTGTCGCTCAAGAAAGTCGTGGCAATCCGATGGCTCGCGGGCGGTTCCAATCGGGGCGTTTTTCGGGGGCGTTGGGTTTGATGCAGATAAAGTTAGAAACGGCGACAAAGATGGGGCGTCGGTTCGGCCTTATCGTCGAAAGCGAAGAAGACTTGATGCGCCCCGAAGTCAACGTCGTTGTGGGATCAGCCTACCTGATTCGCTTAATTGGCAAATATGGAAACTTGCGGGAAGCTTTAGTGGCGTATAACTTGGGCCATTCCGCAGTCGATCGGTTGCTTGAAAAAAGCGCCCCGCTCCCGACATCTTATTATGAAGGTGTTATTGCAAGATACAAGGACTTGGTGAAGCACAGCTCGTTTTGATGAGGTGTGAGGTCGGGGCTCGCGCCCCTTTGAGGTATGAGGATTGAGCGATGATTACTGTGTAATGAGTACGTTCGATGTAGTGACCTTTGTGTCGAAGTAAGATGCCGAAGGCGTGAATAATAAACTCAGTGCTCCGTAAGGAGCGACCTCATACCTCATAGCTCATAGCCTGTTTACCAACCACTGCATACTAACCACTGTTTACTGCCTACTTCCTACTTCCTACTGTTTACCGACCAATTTCTTTTTTCTAAATTCTAGTTGTGATTAGGAATTTGATTTTTGTTTTGGTGATGGTTGGACTTGCCTTGGCGGGTGAAGTCCGTTATAATTGTTTGCAATTTGTAGAGCAGGGGCTTGCAAATGACCCGCAAATGGTTGAAAAAAGGTTTGAAACGGAAAGTAAGACGAACAAGATTCGTTCGCTCAAGTCCGAAGTGATTCTGCCGACTTTCAATTTGTCCATGATGGTGGGGCCGGCTCCCGGTTTGAAAGAAACCGTCGATGAATGGGGCGATACCGTAGATACTTACGACTTTACACGAATGGGGCCCTTCTGGGCGTTCGAGGCGAAGTTCATCCAGCCGCTGAACTTGGGACAGTACCAGACGGGTAAAAAAGCTCTGGAAGCGGACTTGCAGCAAAAGAGCTTCGAAATTGAAAATTCTGCACTCAAAAAAGAAGTCGAACTCCAGTCCTATTACTACAACTACCTCCTCGCTCTCGAAATGAAACGTCTAGCCGCCGATGCGCAAAAGCAAGTCGATAAGGCGTATGACCAGCTCGAAGAAGCGTTGGACGAAGATGAACCGACGGTCTCGCAGAACGACCTCTTGAATTTGAAGGCGAAATTGCATACGGTCAAGGAAGGCGTTATCGATGCGGACCTCGGGATGAAGCGTGTAATGCTTGCGATTCGGTTTGCTCTTGCTTTGTCGGAAGGCGATACTTTTGTCGCCGAAGATTCCGTGCTCGCGATGAGGACCGAACACATGCCGACCGAAGATGAAGTTCGCGAATTGACTGTGAAGTTCAATCCTGAATTGAAACAGCTCTCAGCGGGAATGCGTGCCAGAAGATACCAGATGGATTTGGCCGAGGCAAAGCTTGCTCCTGAGTTCTTTGTGATGGGCGAGTTCCAGTATGTGAAAAGCTGGGCGGGGAACCGCAATGTGCTGCAAAAAAGTGCTTTCGCTCAGGACGCCGTCAACAAGATTTCAGGCATGATTGGTGTCGGTCTCCGCTACCGTTTGAATTTCTGGAAGAACTGGGAAGATTACCGCCAAGCGAAAACGGAATACCGCGGCCTCCAGCTGAAAGAAAATTACGCAGCGGATGGTCTTGTGGCTAAGGCCGTGGAGCAGTACTACCAGGTGGTTGCCGCCAAGGAAAAGCTCGATGCTATGCGTGAAAGTCTCCGTGCATCCGAAGCGCTTTTGAAAGGGGCGGCCATGAAATACGACTTGGACAAGTCCCAAACCGGTGAACTCGTTTCGGCTTATACGCAGAATGTAAGCATGAAAAAAGATTACTATTTCGCAGTTTGCCGATATAATGTCGAATTTGCCGGATTAGTGGCAAAGATGGGGTTGTCTCTTGGCGAATATAATTCGTATTTTAAATAAAAAATGAGGAGAATCATGATGTTTAAGAAAATTCTTATTGCCATTGCCTGTGCTTCGCTCTTGTCCTTTGCCGCCGAAGATCCTGTATCTGTCGTCAAGAGCAAGGACGTTGAATTGCAGAACATTATCAAGAAGTCGAAGCGTACCGCGAAAGAAACGGAACGCGTCAAAAATCTGTTGAACGATTCTTTCGACTTTGCCCTCTTGGCTAAGAAGTCCTTGGCGTCTAGCGTCTGGAAAGCCCAGGACGAAGCTTCTCAGCAGAAGTTCGTGACGGAATTCCAGCGCATGGTTCGCAATTCCAGTGCCAACCGCCTTGAACTCTACCGTGCCGATTCTACTATTTACGAACCCGCAAAGATGAAGGGCGATGACGAAGCTCGCGTTGTGGCTCACTTGTGGAACCAGGGCAAGGAATCCGTGCTCGAATACAAGATGACGACTGTTAACGGCAAGTGGAAGGCTTGGGACTTGGTCATCGACGATCTTTCGACGGCTCGCAACTACAAGGAACAGTTCAGCAAGATTCTTAAGGACAAGAGCTTTGCCGAACTGATTGATATTATCAGCAAGAAGGCTGACGAAGCCGAAAAATAATGGGCTTTTTTTTCGGGTTCCTTTGTACTATTCTCGTTGTAGCGCTTGTGCTACTGCTCTTCCCGTTTTCTGTTCGGATAGACTTTGAAGCGGGCGAACGCAGTGCACGGGCGCTTTTCTTTTTCTTCAAGAAGAAAGTTTACGAGTACGAGAAGAAATGGGGGAAGGGGGGAGACGACAAATGCGTAGATCGAGAGTCGCGACCAAGCTCGCTTGGGCATGACCGAGATCAGCATTTGGGACAAGAGCGAAGCGATTGTCCAAAGACGAAAGACGAAAGACGAGAGAAGGACATAGAAAGACAAAAGACGAAAGATGGTGAGGGTGAAGGGAAAGAGGCGAGAGACGATAGTGATGGTGATGTCATTCTGGAGCCGAAGGCGATAGAATCCACAAAGACAGACTTAGCTGAGGTGGCGAAACCTGCAACATCGTGTCATCCTGAGCAGTCATTCTCGACCAACGGGAGGGAATCCATACAGTTCCAGCCGAAGGATCTAGAATGTTTAGACGAAAGACGAAAGACGAAAGACGATAGAGGTGACGATGTCGTAGTTGAAGCGAAAGCTCCGGCTGCCCCTAAGGAAGAACTTAAGGCCGCTCCCGCTGAGTCTAAAATTGATGATGCAAAAAAAGAGACGCCCAAAGTCCTGGCTTCAAAACCTATCGAAGTGAAATCGTCGAAGTCTGCGAAGCCTGAATCCGAGAAAAAAGAAAAGCCGAAGAAAGAGAAGCCAAAGCTCACGGACCGCGAATTTTGGACGATCCTCTTGACTCCAGATTTGGATGCAAGGGCGTTTAAGTACGCTTTGAAAATTATTGCCTCCGTGTTTTCTTTGTTCCGAATCCGCTTTAGCGATTGCTTTGTCGAGGGCATCCGCTCGGATTATGTTACCATGGGCTATATTGCCGCATTGAACGGAATCTTGAAAGCATACCCGTTTGTTGGTGATTGGGACTTGCGAATGGATTGGCTCCATGAAAAAGAGCTCCGTGCTGCGGGGAACGTTCGCTTGAGTATTACTTTGCTCCGCATTTTCTGCTTTGTTCTAGAAACGCTTGTGCTTGCCGGAATTTTGGCATTCATTTTTTGGCGCCGCCGGGCGCATGTGCTTAAGACAAAAGAACTCCCGGAAATCGGATTTATCCGCAAAAAAATTGTTGACCTTATTTTGGAGGACTGATGCCCGCTTTGACTTTGGAACGTTTGCTTGCCTCGATGGGCTTCGGTAGTCGCAAGGATGCACGTGCACTTGTCCGTATGGGACTTGTGGAATTGAACGGCGAAGTGCTTGAAGATCCGTTCATGGAATTCAAAGAACGCCCAGAATCCATTACGGTGAACGGCGAAGAAGCGCCGACGGTTGAGAAATTGTATGTAATGCTCTATAAGCCGACCGATGTCGAATGCAGCCATAACGCCCGCGACCATAAAGCCGTCTATGAGCTGTTGCCGGACCGCTTTACCGCGATGGGAATCCAGTCCGTTGGCCGTTTGGACGCCGATTCGTCGGGACTCTTATTGCTCTCGAATCAAGGTGACTTTATTCATAAAGTCGAAAGTCCGAAGAAGGGTCTTTGGAAAAAGTACCGCGTGACGCTAGCCCGACCGTTTACGGATGCGCAAAAAGCGGAACTCCTAGCGGGTGTGATGCTCAAGGACGAACGCCGCCCAGTGCTAGCTCGCGAAATCGAAGTTGATGGTGATGCTGTAGTCATTTCGATTGGCGAAGGCTTGTACCATCAGGTTCGTCGCATGTTTGCCGCTGTCGGCAATCACGTCGAGACGCTTGAACGCGTAGCCATTGGCCCTGTCCTTCTTGACCGCACGCTCGGCGAGGGCGGCTGGCGATTCCTCACCGACGAAGAAGTGGCTTCGCTTTCGTAACATCCCGCAGATATCCCCTCGCATTGTCATCCTAGACCAAGGTCCCTGAGCTGGTATGCTGAGCTTGTCGAAGCTCTGCCGAAGGGCCGACCATCCTTACCTAATGCCGAACGTCTATTCCGTCTGCCCGAAAAAAAGGTATATTGACGCTAGAGCGTCCGCGACTTCGCCTCGGCAATAAAAATATGCAAGCATATTTTTGCTGCTCTCGGCTCGTACGCTTTTATAGTCGATATCACCAAGTTCGTTCCCGGAAAGGGGAACACCTTGGAGCAGCAATGGATGGAACTCTTCAAGCTGATGCCGACGGCCAAGCGGATTCCCGCAAACATCGACAATGTGCTTAAGGACGTCTATGAACGGCTGTTGGTGAAAAAATCCCCGAAACGCTTTATCGCAAAGGTGGCAAGAGATATGGTTGA
>Ga0129307_1001990_pt1 | contig 18401 bp, 20 predicted proteins | sample P1105metagenome_FD_94437 | JGI IMG/M metagenome (GOLD analysis project Ga0129307, IMG submission 94437) | Capybara group fecal microbial communities from Wisconsin, USA - P1105 metagenome | ecosystem: Host-associated > Mammals > Digestive system > Large intestine > Fecal | place: USA: Wisconsin... | reverse complement strand
GGTCCGTTGCGAAGGAATATTTCCTCGCGTTCGTGATCCCTCTGCTCCTTCATACCGCGCATGACACATTCACCGTCAGCAACAGGTTTCTCGATGCCGGCGACGATACGATGCAGATGATCGGCCTTGTCCTGTCTTTTGCTACGCTGATCGTCATGTTTGTCGTGCAGCTGAAGGTGTTGCTGCGGCTTCGCAGGGATACGGCGCACTACTGTGAAATGGTTTTCTGATCCGAAGGCACGATGCAGCGGATATCGAAGAAATATGGAGGCTTGACGGAAAGGATTGTATTTTTTATAATAAAGTTAACCAGGTTAACCAAATATATAGATAGGAACTATTCAGTATAAGAGGAGACCGCAATGACTTCTGTCAGTATTTTTGAGGCGAAGGCTAATCTTTCAAAGTACGTTTCTTCGGTGGCGTCCGGGGAAGAATCTTATATCATTATTATGAAAAACGGGAAGCCGGTGGCAAAGCTGGTTCCGTTTGATAAGGATACGGATTCCAGGATAGGCATGGCAAAGGGCAGGCTGCCGGCATTGAATTCACTGGAAGAATTCAACAGCATTGACGTTGCTTCTGATTTTTGTGCCGGGGAGAGTTTGTTATGAAAATTTTGCTGGATACGCATGTGATCATCTGGGCACTGACAGACGATCCGGGGCTGCCCGGGAATGCGCGGGAGCTGATCAGCTCACCTGACAGCATTATTCTGTACAGCGCGGCATCCCTGTGGGAAATAGCGCTGAAGAACCAGAAGTCGCCGGATAAATGCCCATACAGAGAAAAAGAAATTGCCGATTACTGCAGGCGGTCCGGTTATGAGCCGCTCGGTATCCTGCCGGAACATATCTTCGCGGTTCGTGATCTTGCTGTTCGCGGAGACCGATACCTTGGCAATCACGATCCCTTTGACAGTATCCTGATCGCTCAGGCAAAAACGGAAGACTGCCTGCTGCTCACACATGACACGATGATGGGGAATTATGATGAAAGATGCATCTGTATGATATAAAAGTCAAAAGTCCCAATCGCACGATGAACCTGCTCTATTGATGAAATACAGCAGGTTTTTTTACGTTTTTCCCGGAAACCGCGTCCGTTTTTTTGTACGGCATCCGAGTACAATATAAGATGGACAGACAGACGGGTATCCCGGATACGGGGCCGGGTAATGCTGACGGCCCGGGCATGGCGGGATGAAAGGCGGTGTATTTATGGATATGAGTGAGATCCGGCTGAATGAAGAACAGCTGGAGGCGGTGACGTCGACGGAAGGATATGTGCGGGTGATCGCGGGCGCGGGGTCCGGCAAGACGCGGGCGCTGACGCACCGCTTTGCCTTCCTGGTCAACGAGATGGGCGTGCTCCCGGAGAACATCCTCTGCGTGACCTTTACCAACAAGGCGGCGAACGAGATGCGCCAGCGCATCCACAACCTGATCGGGGACCGGGATACGGGCTATATCAATACTTTCCACGGCTTCTGCGTCTCGGTGCTGCAGGAGGACAGCTACGCGGTGCAGTACCCGAAGAGCTTCCTGGTGCTCGACAACAGCGACATTGACAGCATGCTCAGGATCATCTACGAGGAGCGCGGGCTGTCCTTAAGGGATAAAACCTTTTCGGACGCAAGGGACATGATCGAGATCCGGAAGCTCTTCAAAGAGCCGGAGTATTATCTCGACATGATCGACATGTCCCCGGAGACGCTGCATGAGAAGTATCTTGCGGCCGTATCCGCGGACGACATGATCTTCTACGGCTACCTCTACCAGGAGAAGAAGTGCTTCGGCCTCGACTATAACGACCTGATCAAGTTCAGCCTGTACATTTTCAGGGAAAATGCAGAGATCAGGCACAAGTGGCAGGAGCGCCTTGCCTATATCATGATCGACGAGTTCCAGGACATCGACGGGCTGCAGTATGAGCTGATGGAGACGCTCTGCGGTTACCATCATAACCTCTTTATCGTCGGCGATCCGGACCAGACGATCTATACCTGGCGCGGAGCCAATGTGAAATACCTGCTGGACTTCGACCGGCAATTTCCGGGGACGAAGACCGTCATGATGCTGAAGAATTACCGCTCGACGCCGCAGATCATCCGTGCGGCAAACTCCCTGATCTCGAAGAATGAAAAGCGCATCCCGAAGGACCTGGTGCCGGTGCTTCCGGACGGGGATCCGGTCCTCTTTGAGTCCGCTGCCAATGCTGACGGCGAGGCGGAGTGGATCGTATCGCAGATCGGAGAGCTTCATGAAAAGGGCGTGCCGTACCGCGACATGACGGTCCTCTACCGGGCGCATTACGTCACGCGGCCGGTGGAAGAGGCCCTGCTGAAGGCGAAGCTCCCGTACCATATCTACAGCGGCGTGCCTTTCTTCGGACGGGCCGAGATCAAGGACGCCTTAAGCTACCTTAGGATGATCCTCCTGCAGGACGACCTTTCCTTCCGGCGGATCGCAAACACGCCGAAGCGGAACCTCGGCAGGCGGCGGATGGAGTTTCTGGAGCAGTATGCCGCGGAGCACGGCTTAAGCCTCTACGGGGCTCTGAAGGCGACGCTCGAGGACGAGATCTTCAAAGGCACGAAGGCCGCGCGTTTCGTCCGGCTGATCGACCGCTTCTCGGTATCCTTCGAAGGCCAGCCGGTCTCGGAGGTGCTGAGCGCGATCCTCCATGAGAGCGGATACGAGGAGATGCTCCGCACGGAGGGCAGCCAGGAGCGGCTCGACAACCTGGCCGAACTCCGGCAGGCGATCTACGAGTATGAGACGAGCTGCGGCGAGGAGCACGCGCTGCAGCATTACCTGTCGCATGTGGCGCTCTTTTCCAATACGGATCTCGAGGAGGCGCAGGACAAGGTGAAGCTCATGACGATCCATGCGGCAAAGGGCCTGGAGTTTCCGTACGTATTCCTTTGCGGGATGAACGAAGGGATCTTCCCGTCGCGGAAGACGAAGGATCTCCCCGGGATGGAGGAGGAGCGGCGGCTCGCCTTTGTCGCGATGACGCGCGCCTGCAGACGCCTCTTCCTTTCCGCGGCGGAAGGACGGAACCTCGACGGCACGCCGCGGTATCCTTCGCGCTTCGTGCTGGATATCGGCCCGGGCCTCCTGGAATATGTTCATAAGCCGGCGGATCAGCTCATCGAGGATACCCGGGAGTATGTCACGCGCTGGCACCGTTTCGCAAGGCCGGCGGGAGGCGCGGATGCGGACGATGCTTCCGGCCCCGGCGTCTTTCCGGAGGGCACACGGGTGAAGCATCCGTATCTCGGCGCCGGCACGGTCTTAAGTATCGATACGGACCGGCAGGCCTATACGGTCCGCTTTGACTCCGTGCCTACGCCGCGTGTCCTCGCGTTCCGTTCGGTCGAAAGGGCGTGAAACGCTGCGGAAGGAGACATTGGCAGGAAAATCGCCTGCATCCGGGGAAGACAGCTTGATTTACGCCCGAACTTCAAATAAAATCTGCATATAGGGCCGCGCCGGGGGACGTATGCCGGGGCGGCGGAACGACGTTGATGACAGGAGATCTCGGAGGATGGAACAGGAGCGGGGGACAGTCTATATCACGGGGGACAAGCACGGGTCGCTGCGCTTTCTGTTCGGACTTGCGGAGCGGAAGCTGATGCGGCCGGAGGACGTGCTGATCATCACCGGGGACGCGGGCTATGTCTGGGATGAGGATTATCCTTATACGATGCGGACGATCGGGCAGCTCTTCCCGGGAATTCTGTGTTTTATCGACGGCAATCATGAGAACCACCGCCTGCTGGAGACGCTGCCGGAAGAAAGCTGGAACGGCGGAAGGGTCCGCCGGGCGGGCGAACGGGTCCTGCAGCTGATGCGCGGGGAGATCTATGAGATCTGCGGCAGTAAGATCTTTACCTTCGGCGGCGCGAGGACGGTCTCCCGTTATGTGGAGGGCGTCGAGGGCGTGGACTGGTGGCTCGGAGAGGAGCCTTCCGAAGAGGAGACCGCCTACGGCAGACGGCAGCTTCTGGCGCATATGGATGAGATCGACTACATCATCACGCACGAGGCGCCGCTTTCCGCAAGGGAATGCATTGCCCGCCCCAAGAGGATCGACGCCGACTACCGGCTTCCCGCGGTGCTCGAGGAGTGGCTCCGGCTGCTTGACCAAAGCCCGCGGCTCAAATGCTGGTATTTCGGGCACATGCACGTGGATCAGGAGATCCCGCCCCGCATGCGCGCCGTCTTCAACAACGTGCTCGAGCTTGGGACCGGGCGCAGGATCGCCTGGGCTTGATTAGAAACTGATGAACATACTTTCTCTGGAACATATCGAAAAATCATATACCGGGCGGATGCTCTTTGACGACACCGCCTTTTTTCTGCATGAGGGCGAGAAGGTCGGCGTCATCGGCATCAACGGCACCGGCAAATCGACGCTGCTGCGCATCATCGCGGGGGAAGAGGAGCCGGACGCCGGCAAGGTGACGATGGCGAACCACATCCTCGTGCGCTACCTGCCGCAGTCGCCGCAGTTCGACGCTGCGATGCCCGCGCTTCAGGCAGTGCTTGAGATGGCGGGAGACGGCGTTTCGGAAGCGGACGCGAAAGCGATGCTCATGCGGCTCGGCATTGCCCGCTTCGACCAGCCTGCGGGCGAACTGAGCGGCGGACAGCGCAAACGCCTTGCGCTCGCGGCGGTGCTGCTCGGGGACTGCGACGTGCTGGTCCTGGACGAGCCGACCAACCATCTGGACTCCGAGATGTCCTCCTGGCTGGAGGAGCGCCTCAGGGCGTTCCGCGGGACCCTGGTCATGGTGACGCACGACCGCTACTTCCTTGACAGCGTCTGCAGCCGGATCGTGGAGCTCGACAAGGGACGGCTCTACTCCTATGAGACCAATTACAGCGGCTTTCTGAAGCTCAAGGCGGAGCGCGAGGCGTCGGCTTTTGCCTCGGAGCGCAAGCGCCAGTCGATCCTCAGGAAGGAGATCGCCTGGATGCAGCGCGGCGCGCGTGCCCGTTCGACCAAGCAGAAGGCGCATATCCAGCGCTATGAGGCGCTCCGTGACCGGGAGGCGCCGGAGCTTGACGCGAAGGTATCGATGAACTCGGTCTACACCCGCATGGGAAAGACCGCGGTGGAGCTCCTCGGGATCAGCAAGTCCTACGGGGATCAGGTGCTGATCCGCGACTTTACCTACCGTTTCCTGAAGGACGACCGGATCGGCTTCATCGGGCCGAACGGCTGCGGCAAGACGACCCTCATGCGCATGATCGCCGGCCTGGAACAGCCTGACAGCGGGGAGATCGTCATCGGTCAGACCATTAAGATCGGGTATTATTCGCAGGAGATCAACGACCGGCAGGCTGACGCGGAGACGGACGCCGCACAAAACGGCACGGACCTTTCCTACATGGACCCGAAAATGCGGGTCATCGACTATATCCGCAATACGGCGGAATACGTGCGCACGGAAGACGGGACGGTCTCGGCGTCGGCGATGCTGGAGCTCTTCCTCTTCCCGGGCGAGCAGCAGTACAGCCCGCTCTCGAAGCTTTCGGGCGGCGAGAAGCGGCGGCTGAACCTGCTCCGGGTGCTGATGGAGGCGCCCAATGTCCTGATCCTCGACGAGCCGACCAACGACCTCGACATCACGACGCTGCAGATCCTGGAGGACTACCTCGACAGCTTCCGCGGCATCGTCATCACGGTCTCGCACGACCGGTATTTCCTGGACCGCGTGGTCCGTCGGATCTTTGCCTTTGAGGAAGGCGGCGTGCTCCGGCAGCATGAAGGCGGCTATACGGAGTACGAAGCGAGGATCCGCGAAGAGCGCGAGGCGGCAGGTCTTCCTGCCAATGCTTCCAGCTCAAGGCCTGCGGCATCCGCTGGAGGCGCATCCGGCGGCAGGGCAGCCGACGGGGCTTCCGGCGGAAAGACGGACCCGAATGCCGGCCGCGGGCATGAAAAGAAGCTGAAGTTCAGCTTTAAGGAGCAGCGGGAATACGAGACGATCGACGACGATATCGCTGCGCTGGAAGCGAAACTTGAGGAACTGGAGCAGGAGATGGCCGTCAATGCGACCAATTCAGCGAAGCTGACGGAGCTTGCGGCGGCGCAGGCGGAAACGAAAGACGCGCTCGATCAGAAGATGGAGCGCTGGATGTACTTAAATGAGCTCGCGGAGCAGATCGCTGCGCAGGGCTGAGGAAGGACTCCGGCGGGAGGCATTGGCAGGATCGCTAAATGAGGAGGCTATGATATGCGGCTTTTTATCGCGGTACAGTTATCGGACGAGATGAAGACGGCCGTCATCGGGACGATGCACGGGCTGAAGCAGGCGGGCGTGAAGGGCAGTTACGTGCCCGCAGCCAACCTGCATATGACGCTGGCGTTTATCGGCGAGGTGCCGGATGCGGATGGGGTTCAGGCGGTCAAGGACGCGATGCGCGCAATCAGATATAAGCCGTTCCGCCTTTCTCTCGCGGGACTCGGGACCTTCGGGGACCGTCTCTGGGTCGGGCTGAAAGGAAACCAGGGGCTCAGCGCGCTCTCAAAGTCGGTACGGGAAGCGCTGGATGCCTCCGCGATTGAATATGACCGGAAGGGATTCACGCCGCATATCACGGTCGTGAGGAAGATGTCGGGCAAATGGCAGCAGGTGCCTCCGGCGAAAGGCGATATGATGGTGAAGCGCGTTTCCCTCATGCGTTCGGACATGAAGGACGGGAAACGGGTATATAAGGAGATATTTGCGGTATAAGGAGCAGCGATGGGGCACATATATTTTGTAAGGCACGGGCAGACCGTATGGAACGCGGCCAATAAGATCTGCGGCGCGACGGATATCGAGCTGACGGAGCTCGGGCACGCGCAGGCGGTTGAAGCCGGACAGAAGATCCTCGCGGAAGGCATCCGTGCGGACGAGATCTTATACTCGCCGCTCATCCGTGCGGCGGAGACTGCCCGGCATATCTCGGAGATCACCGGGATCCCGCGGCGGGCGGAACCGCGCATGATCGAGCAGAACTTCGGCAAATATGAATCGACTCCGCGTGACGGAAAGGAGTTTTTCCTCGCAAAGCAGCAGTTCATGAACCGCTTTGAGGGCGGCGAGTCCATGCTGCAGGTGGCGCAGCGCATCTATAACCTGCTTGACGATATCAAAGCCGAGTCGGATCATAAGACATATATGCTGGTCGCGCACAACGGGATCGCCCGTGTGCTGAACTCGTACTTCTACGAGATGACCAACGAGGAGTTCGCGGCTTTCGGCGTGAAGAACTGCGCGGTCGTGCGCTATGACTTTTCGTAAGGCAGGAAAGGACAGGACCATGGATCAGAACGAACGTCTCGATTACCTGGTGGAACAGTTCAAGAAGGATTCCGGGGAATATAAGGATATGGCGACGCCGCGTGATACCGAAGGGAAGAAGCGGGTGCTCCGCTCCCTGATGAATATCCGGATGCCGCGGATGATGGCGCCTTCCGTCCTTGCGGTACAGGACGAGTACCTGCGGGAACGGAACCGTGAGAGCGGGATCGTGCAGGTATCGGACATCCCTACGATCGCCGACGAGGGGAGCCGGCACGCCTTTGCGGATCAGATCTCCGTCTGGGTCGGCGACATCACAAGGATCGCGGCGGACGCCATCGTAAACGCGGCCAATTCGCAGATGCTCGGGTGCTTCGTCCCGATGCATTCCTGCATCGATAACTGCATCCATACCTTTGCCGGGATCCAGCTCCGGGCGGAGTGCAGCAGGCAGATGGATGCGCTCCGGGCAAAGTACGGACCGGGCTACGAGCAGCCGACCGCCGTTCCGATGCTGACCGGAGGCTACAACCTTCCCGCAAAGAAGGTGATCCACATCGTCGGGCCCATCGTATCCGGAAGGCTGACTCCGGATCTTGAAAAGGACCTTGCGGACTGCTACCGGAACACGCTGGATATGTGTGCGGAAAACGGACTCGGGACCGTCGCATTCTGCGGCATCTCCACCGGCGTGTTTCATTTCCCGCAGGATCGGGCAGCCGGGATCGCGGTCAGGACCGTGACGGACTGGCTGGGCGCGCACCCGGGCCGGATGGAACGGGTCGTCTTCAATGTCTACAGGGAAGCAAACAGAGCATACTATGACAGAGAATTGTTTTAAGCCGGAAGGCGGAGAGGAGTTCTATGGCACATATCAAACTGGATACAGACACACTGACCCGTTTCTGCAGGGACGCATTCTGCCGCTTCGGTTTCAGCGAAGAGGACAGCTCGGTCATCACGGACAATCTCCTGATGGCGGATATCTACGGCATCGAGTCGCACGGCGTGCAGCGCCTGCAGCGCTACCACAAGAGCATACAGAACGGCAAGATCCTGCTGGACGCAAAGCCCGAGGTGGTCTTTGAAACGCCGCTTTCGGCAGTCATCGACGGCCATAACGGCATGGGACAGCCCATCGGGCATATGGCCATGCGCATGGCGATCGACAAGGCAAAGAAGTCCGGCATGGCGATCGTGACGGTGCGCAATTCCAATCACTACGGAATCGCGGGCTACTATGCCAAGATGGCCTGCGACGAGGGGCTGATCGGCCTTTCCTTTACCAATTCCGAGGCGATCATGGTGCCGACCTTCGGCAAAAAGGCCATGATCGGTTCCAACCCCATCGCAATCTCCATGCCTGCGGAGCCGTATCCGTTTTTCTTTGACGCATCCACGACCGTCGTGACGAGAGGCAAGCTGGAGCTCTACAACAAGGCGGAAAAACCGCTGCCCGAGGGCTGGGCGCTCGACGAAAAGGGCGTTCCGTCCAAGGACGCGCCGAGGATCCTCGCCAACATCAACCAGCGGGCAGGCGGCGGCATCATGCCGCTCGGCGGAAGCGAAGAGATGACCGGCAGCCATAAGGGCTACGGCTACGGCATGCTCTGCGAGATCTTCACCTCGATCCTTTCCCTGGGAAAGACCTCCAACAATACAAGGATCAACGGCCTCTGCCACGGCTTTATCGCGATCGATCCCGCCATGTTCGGAGATCCGGAGGAGATCGAAAAGCATCTTTCGGCTTTCCTGCAGGAGATCAGGGAGTCGCCAAAGGCCGAGGGGCATGACCGGATCTATACGCACGGCGAAAAGGCGGCGCTTGCCATCGAACGCGCGAAGGAAGAGGGCGTGCCGGTCGACGTGAAGACCGTGATCGAGATGAAGGATATGGCAGATTATCTGAAGATGGACTTCGAAGCTTATTTCGGAGACCTCGGGATCGATTTCAACACCGGTTATCAGGCCTCTTTCTGATATTCAAGGAGCGGACGATGAAGATCGCATGGTTTTGTATTCCCGCATACGGACACACCAATCCGACGCTCGGCGTCGTAAAGGAAATGACAGACGCCGGACACGAGGTGACGTATTTTTCTTTTGAGAAGTTCAGGACGGAGATCGAAAATGCGGGAGCAAAGTTCGTTTCCTGCGACGGAGCCGACCTTCATGTCGACGCAAAGGACGGCGGGAACCGGGCAGGGAAGGACCTGGCGTTTTCGATCGAACTGATCACAGAGTCCGTGCTGGCAATGGACGGCCTGATCTCACAGGCCATTCCCGCACTGGGACCGGACCTGATCGTGGCGGACTCCATGGCTGTCGGCGGGAAACTGGCGGCAATGAAGTACCATATCCCCTTTGTCTGTTCCAACACGACTTTCGCGTTCAACCGCTATTCCGCAAAATACATGAAGCAGGGAACGGGCGGCCTGTTCCGCACGCTCTGCGCCCTGCCGAAGATCAGCAGACAGCTGAAGAAGCTCCGGAAGGCGGGGTATCCCGTAAAGAACTTCCTGGAACTGATCTCAAACAGCAACGATACGAAGACGATCGTTTATACCTCCAAAGAGTTTCAGCCCTTTGCGGAAACATTTTCCGACAATTACTGCTTCATCGGCCCTTCCGTGCGTCCGGTGACGAGCCCCGTGGAAAAGACGGCGGAAAAGACCGTCTATATCTCCATGGGCACGGTCTTAAGCGACCGGGAAATTTTTAAAAACTGCATCGAAGCGCTTCGCGGAACAGACCTGCAGGTGATCATGTCCCTGGGCGAAACGGCGGGCGGATTTACGGACCTTCCCGATAATATCAGGGTCTATGATACCGTGGACCAGATGGCGGTCCTTGACATTGCGGACGTATTTGTCACGCACTGCGGCATGAATTCCGTATCCGAAGGACTGTATTATGAAGTCCCGCTGGTCCTGGTGCCGGAGACGCCGGAGCAGCTGGCCGTGGCAAGACGGACGGAAGAACTGGGGGCGGGGCTGATGCTGAAGCCCTCGGAAAGGTCTGCGGGGGAGATCAGGAAAGCCATAGAAAAGGTACTGAACGACGGACGGTATAAAGCGGCTGCAGCCCGGATCTCGGACGGATTCAAACACTGCGGCGGCGTGAAGGAAGCAAGGGCGTTTCTGGAAAAAGCGGTATAAAACACCTGCTGCCCGTTATTAAATAAATGTCGGTCCCGCACTCGGCATCCGCTGAGTTTTATATACGGAACCCGGAGAAAACTGATTTGGCAACATTGGAATCATGGAGGAACCGACAGGTATGAAAAAGACGATCTGTTTACTGATGGCCATACTGCTGCTGGCGGTCTTAAGTGCCCCGGCATTTGCGGCAGCGGGAGAGAAGATCACGGAGCCCGGCCAGACCATGCCGGACTTTACCGTGCAGCTCACGGACGGGTCGAGTGCCACGCTCTCGGAGCTCCTTAAAGAGAAGGACCTGGTCGTGCTCAATATTTTCGCGACCTGGTGCAGGCCTTGCGAAATAGAGTTCCCTTATATGGAAAAGGTCTACGAGGCAAACAGTGACCGGATGACGGTCCTGTCGCTCTCCGCCGACAGGGATGACACCATGGAGATGGTCGCCGGCTATAAGGAAAGCCACAGCCTCAGCTTCCCGATGGGACTGACGGGCGAGGCGCTTCCGTTTCTGGATGTTCCGGGATATCCTACGACTTTCTTTATCATGAAGGACGGCAGGGTCGTCTTTATCAAGGTCGGCGCGTTTATCGCAGAGGGCGCTTTTGAAGAAAAGGTCGGCATCTTCCTTGCAGAGGATTACGACGGATCGGCGCTTGCGCCGGAAAAGGCGGTCCCCTTTATGTCTTTTCTGTTTCTTATCATCCCCGTCTTTCTGTACCTGATGAGGGTGGCAGGCAGGTGGCGCCTGTTCAAAAAGGCGGGCAGACCAGCCTGGCACAGCCTGGTCCCCTTCCTGAGCACCTATACGGAATACGATCTCTGCTGGAAAGGAACGGCCGGAATTTTCTACCTGCTGATTGTCACGGCGATCCCGATAAGTTTTCGCCTGCTTCCGCACAACGACGGCCTGGTTCTGCTGGCGGCTGCGATGACTCTAGCGGGCTTCGTGATCAGCCTGCTTGAGGCGCGGAAACTGTCCGGGGCTTTCGGAAAAGGTTTGATCGCCGGCATTTTCCTGCTCATCGCACCGCATCTGTCCAGGCTCATACTTGGATTCAGCGGAGCGCAGTATCAGGGAAAGCAGGGACGGAGGGACTGACGATGAATAATAAACTGATAAGAATACTGTTTATCTGCCACGGCACTCTACCAACCATGAGGTGAAAAGCCTTAAACATCAAGCTTTGAGAGATGTTTCGATCGTGGATCTGCACCTTACTTGCACCCTTAAGTAACCAATCAATCCGGACTCCAATACAACATTCTTTATACGCACATTGGCTAATACAAAGAAAAATGCCGATGTGTGTTTTTTTTGATATATTTCAGCGGATCTAATTCTATATGCTCACATGAGTTAACCAGAAACAGGATAAATATATTATTTGGCACGGTGATAATTTAATGATATATTGTGGGTATAAGGAAAGGAGCGGATACTATGGCATATACGAAGTTTGGGGAAATAGTACGAGTATTGAGAGTAAAGCATCATGAAGTTATGGGTGACATGGCAAAGGTGCTGGATACTTCACTGCCATTCCTTTCGGCGGTAGAAAACGGAAAAAAGAATGTTCCTGTTGAGTGGGTGGATAAGTTGGTAAAGCATTATGTTCTTTCCGATAGTGAGAGAGCTGAAATGGAAGAGGCTATTGAAGAATCAAAAGTGCAGTACAAGATATATTCTAAAAATGCCGGAAACATTCAGAGAAAAACAGTGCTTGCATTTGCTCGTGCTTTTGATGAAATGGACGATGATACCGCACTCAAAATTCTTGAACTATTAAGCAAAAAGGAGGACTCATCGGAATAAATGGATTACGAAACTAAACCAACAAGCCGTGATGACCTCCGGCGATACTCCGTATATTTTCGCAAGCTGTTTGATGTTCCTGAAACAGGACCATTTCCGGTATTGGAGGCATTAGATAAGGTAAGCGAGGTTTTTGAGGGAAGTAACTATACAATAGTTGAAGACGAACAACTGCCTCCGCAGACTATGGCGCAATGTTCTCCCAATGATTTGGGCGGGTTTACGATAGAGATAAAGGAATCCGTATACAAAGGTGCGTATGAACATAATGTTGGAGCATTATTGGGATTCATATGTCACGAAATATGTCATGTGTTCTTGTTTGAAATAGGTTTTACGCCTATTTATGCCAGGAGCCTTGAAAAAGGGGAGATTCCGGCATACAGAAGTGTGGAGTGGCAGGCAAAAGCGTTATGCGCGGAGGTTATGATCCCGTATGAAGAAAGCATGGGAATGAAACCAAAGCAATTAATAGAAACGTATCATGTTTCCAAGGCATTTGCAGTTAAGCGCAGGAAACTTGATAAGAAAGAGAGGTGAAGGATTATGAGTGTAAAAAAAACGTATTGATTAACTGTTGGAGCAGTGAATCAATACGTCTTTCAACTCGGAAATGCTATTACACAAATCCAAGTGTAGCTGCTTGAATAATAGCATTTCCTCGTAGCACGGTCAATTCTTTTTTGAAAGATGACTTTAGTTTTTTTGACTTGTCAGTCGAAAAAAAGCGAGGTAAATACTATGACAAGTGTTGAAATGAGAGCCAATGAGCTCTTTAGCCGAAATGGTTTTATTACCTCGGGGAAGTGGCAAATCCCCTTAATCGAAAAACAGAATATGGATCTTAGTGATATCCAGCTTATTTCCTATTCGGATATCCGTACAAACGATAATGAGATTAATCGGAGAAAGGGCGTTCACTTTTTTATCGATGATTATCGTTTCGAGGGTATTTACCGGAACCCGGAGAAATCATTGGCGAGGTTATCCCAGTATAGATTTCTATTAACTCCGGATTACTCAACCTATGCCGACATGAATTACTGGAGACAGTTGGAAAGTGTAGCGCATAGCCGATGGGTAGGTGCTTATTGGCAGGATCAGGGACAGGTTGTTGTACCGACAATCAGTTGGAGTACACCGGAGAGCTTTGAATTCTGCTTTGATGGCATTGAAGAAGGGGCTATTGTTGCCATTGGGATGATAGGTTGCAAGCGTTCAAAGGGCGAATTTATGATCGGATATAATGAGATGCTTTCTAGAATTAACCCGGAGGCTATTATCTGCTTCGGCACTCCGTTCCCCGAGATGCAGGGCCGCATCATTGATATCGATTATTTAAAATCGAGAAAGGTGGTGCGCTGATGGGCGGAAGAGGTAGTAGTAGCGGAATAAGTGATTCAGGAAAGATATATGGTACAGAGTACAAATCCCTGCTCACTTACGGTAATATCAAATATGTTGTCAGATTGGATAATAGTGCATCGGCTCCAATGGAAACAATGACGAATAATCGAGTATACGTTACATTGAGCCCGGAGGGAAATCCGAAATACATATCCTACTATGACAAAGAGAATAAAAGAAAGAAGCAGATCGATTTGGACAAACCACATCGAGGTGTTTCACCACATACGCATCATGGCTACGAGCATAATGAAAACGATTCTGCTAAAGGCTTTGCTCATTTGACACCACAGGAAAAAGAGATGGTCAGTCGAATTAATAAAGTATGGAGGGAAAAGAAAAATGTTGCATGGAGCAGATGGACAAAACACAAATAAAATGACGTGGGACCAGTTCATAAAGTTTCAGCGCTGGGAAGAATTTCCGGAGCGTAGTGATAATCCTCCAATGACGGTGGACTTCATGTTCTGGAAAGATGGACAGAAGTTTTACTGCACCGGAGAGGATCACGGATTTGTTATTGTAGATGCTGATTGGAATAGACTGGCATACGATAAGAACTTCCTAAAACTGTTAGAAACATCAATATGGGACGGCAGGTCGTTTAAAGACAGTATTGATAATTTGCTTTTTGCTGATTGAGCCTATGTCGTATAATAAATAAACAGGGCGGAAATCAAAGATCTATAGTGCGACAGCCCCTTCTTCATTTAGTTATACTCTGGGAAGCAAAATATCATGATATAGTTATCATGTGGATGAATCGGCAGTGATCGCAAATGACCGAAAGTTCACCGCAGATGACCGCAAATGCGCCTTTACTGTGGGTTTGGAGCATGATACATTTATGATGGAATTGATGAGGGGGCTGTTTTGGCAGTATCCCTTATTTTAATAAGGGCGCACTTCTATACATACCCCTGGGATGTAGTGCGTTCTGCGAAGCGGGGATCCGGCTGAAGCCGGGGAGTTGCCTTCGCTTCGCTGCGGAGAAGGACACAGAGCATACTGCAACGACACCTTATGTGCGGATGTAAAATGCAGTAGGAAGCAGATCGGTGGCGCACCTGAAATCCACCTTCGTACCACCTGAATACTACCTTGTTTCTACCTGAATACCACCTTTTTGCACTTTTATCTTCAGTGGGAATAAGGTATCATTATAGTTAGGGATGAAGGGAGATGTCCACCATTTGTCTACCAAATGTCCATTGCAGGCAGTTGTGACGGATGATACTGTAACAGTAACAGATTTTCAAGAGTACAGGGAGAATGCATCAAACGAGTAAAATGGAACAATGCCTGATCTATAGGGAAAACTCGAGGTGTAAGTCCTGCGGATTTGCACCTTATTTTGCACCTATTGGCGGATAAAATATGCCAAAATATGCAAAGATATGCCAAATCGTGAAGGCGCAACAATTCAGTATTTATGAGGTTTTGAGATATGGTAAGGGTACTGTTCGTCTGCTGGGGCACTCCACCGACTAAGTGCCGGAAACCTTGTAGATACAGGCTTTGAAGGCGCTTGCACAGTGATTTTGCACCCCGTTTGCACCTTCGTATCAGCTTTGAAAAATCGCAAATATGAGTACATATAAGGAGCAACGATTCCTATGATCAAGATACTATTTATCTGCCATGGAAATATCTGCCGCAGCACCGCCGCGCAGATGATCATGCAGCATATGGTCGATGAAGCCGGGCTTACGGGCCGGTTTGAGATCGACTCCGCGGCGACGTCCCGCGAAGAGATCGGGAACCCGGTCTATCCGCCGATGAGGCGTGCGCTGGAAGCGATGGGCGTGCCGATCCTTGACCACAGGGCGCGGCAGGCCAAAAGCGGGGAGTATGAACGCTGGGACTATATCGTCGGCATGGACGACGAGAACATGTGGAACATTGAGCGGATCTTTCACGGGGATCCGCAGGGGAAATGCGGCATGCTGATGTCCTGGACGGAACCGGGCAGTCAGCGCGAGGTCGAAGACCCCTGGTACACCGGCCGTCATGCGGAAGTCGCCCGCCAGATCGAACGGGGCTGCGGCGCAATGCTGGAGCAGCTTGTATAAAGATCATCCCGGGCGGCATGAAGCCGGACGTGTTTACTGCCGGGATCTGTGATATAATGACTGACTATGGAGCAGATCATCATACATGTGGATATGGATGCGTTTTACGCCTCGGTCGAGATGCGGGACGATCCGTCGCTTCGGGGAAAGCCGCTGATCATCGGCTCGCTGCCCCATGAGCGCGGCGTGGTCGCTACCTGCAGCTACGAGGCAAGGAAATACGGCGTGCATTCCGCGATGAATATCAAAGAGGCATACCGCTTATGTCCCGGCGGCATTTACATGCATCCGCATTTTGACAAATACAGAGCTGTATCGGAACAGCTCCATCAGATCTGGAACACTTACGCTTCGGCATCCGAGTATATCGCGCTGGATGAGGCTTATCTGGACGTGACCGAACAGGCGGCAGACCTTGAGGGTGCGCGGAGGATCGCGATGCTCATCAAGCAGAGGACGCGGGATGAACTGGGCTTAAGCTGTTCCGTCGGCGTTGCTTATTCCAAGACGGCGGCAAAAACGGCCAGTGAAGAAAAGAAACCGGACGGGTATTTTGAGATCCCGGCACCGGAGGACTTTGTGAGGCTGATAGAGGACCGGGACGTGTCGGCACTCTATACCGTAGGCGCGCGTACAGCGGAAAAGCTCCACTCCGCCGGTATTTTCACGGTACGGGATATCCGCGAGAAGCCGGAGATCACGGTACGCCTGCTCGGAAAGCAGGGTCAGTGGATCACAGGTCTCGCAAACGGGATCGATGAGCGGAAGGTGACGCCGTACCGCCCCGAGGATGCCAAGTCCATCAGCCGGGAGGTCACATTTCAGGAAGATGTCAGCGATTATGATTTTCTGAAAGACGTGCTCTTTCTTCTCGCGCTCAGCGTCGAGCGCCGTGCAGCGCGGTTCAGCCTTCACGGAAGAGGCGTTTCCCTGAAGCTGACCTATGCCGATATGAAGAGCATCACGCGGTCGCGTGCCGTGGAATATTGCGATGACGCCGTCATGATGAGCCGGATCGCGGAAGAACTGCTGGACCAGGTCGGACACGAACCGGTGCGGCTCGTGGGCGTGGGGATTTACAACTTTGCCGGGGAAGAAGGCCGGCAGCTCACACTCGAGGATTTTCTGGACAATGCTGCCGGTCGGAAGAAAGATGCGCGGCAGCGAAGGCTGGAGCAGCTTCAGCTCCGGTACGGCCTTGATCTCACGGCTCATTTCGAGGAGCTCTTCCGCGGGGAAGCACTCTACAGGACCATCGAGTACATGAGAAAGCACTAGTTTTACAGAAGAGGAAAATGCAGAACGCCGCGATTCCCCGGCTGACCGGTGAGAAAAGCGGCTTCGTTTTGAAAGAGGAGTCAGGGATATGAATGACTGCAGAAAAGACCTGCTGGTATACGCGGTCACAGACCGGGCATGGCTTCGCGGCAAAACGCTCGCGGAGCAGGTGGAGGAAGCGCTGAAAGGTGGCGCGACGATGATACAGCTGAGGGAAAAGGAACTGACCGGGGAACCGCTCGAGCAGCTCGCGAAAGAGGTGCAGGCGGTCTGCCGGCGCTACGGCGTGCCCTTCCTCATCAATGACGACGTGGAGCTCGCGGTGAAGATCGGCGCGGACGGTGCGCACGTCGGCCAGGAAGATATGGAAGCGGGCAATGTCCGCAGACTCCTCGGGCCCGACAGGATCCTGGGAGTTACGGCGAAGACTGCGGAGCAGGTGCGCGCGGCGGTGGCTGCGGGCGCGGACTATCTCGGAAGCGGCGCCGTTTTCGGCAGCGCGACCAAGACGAACGCAAAGCCGATGACGCTTGCGCAGTTTAAGGAGATCTGTGAGGTGTCGGAGGTGCCGGTCGTCGCGATCGGAGGCATTAACCTCGACAACATGGCTCAGCTTAAGGGCTGCGGCATGGCGGGCTTTGCCATCGTCAGCGGGATCTTCGCGGCGGATGACGTTGAAGGAATGACCAGGAAGATCCGCGCGAAGGCGGAAGAGCTGGTGAAATAAATGTTTACCGATATCAGAAGTAAAAAAGTCATATTTATCGCGCACTGCATGCTGAACCAGAACGCGATCTCCGACGGGACGGCGGTCTGGCCGGCAGCGCATAAGGCGCTGATCGATAAGTGCCTGGCGGCGGATGCCGGTATCGTCCAGCTGCCCTGTCCGGAACTGATGTGCCTGGGTCTGGACCGCGGCGATCCCGCGGGTGCGGAACGTCCAGTGACGGTGGAGAACACGCGCATCCGGCATGCGATGTCGGATGACCCGGAGTCCCCCGCTGCAGGGAGGCTTCAAATGCTGGCGGACCAGACCGTATACCAGATCCGGGAGTACCTGAAGCATGGTTTTAGGGTCCTCGGCATCATCGGCGCGAACCGTTCCCCGAACTGCGGGGTCGAAACGACCTCGGACGGCGGAGCGGAGGTAAACGGCATGGGGCTTTTCATGGAAGCGCTCAGTGAAAGGCTCGAAGCGGAAGGCATCCGCATCCCCATGACGGGGCTGAAGGGGCAGGACGATCTCGATGAGAAGCTGAAGGAGATGTTTTCGTGAGCGGGCGGAAAACGATCAGGGTCGCGGCGGCCCTGATCCTGGATAACGGCCGGGTATTTGCCACCCAGCGCGGCTATGGTGCTTATAAGGACTG
>Ga0129307_1001989_pt1 | contig 18402 bp, 15 predicted proteins | sample P1105metagenome_FD_94437 | JGI IMG/M metagenome (GOLD analysis project Ga0129307, IMG submission 94437) | Capybara group fecal microbial communities from Wisconsin, USA - P1105 metagenome | ecosystem: Host-associated > Mammals > Digestive system > Large intestine > Fecal | place: USA: Wisconsin... | reverse complement strand
GAGACCGTCTGTCTGCTGACACAGAAGGATCTGCAGCGCTGAGAGCTAAAAGCAAAGGAGGAAATCACGTGGGAAAGCCAATTGCAGTAATCGGGGCAGGTAACGGCGGAACGGCCATCGCGGCATTTCTTTCCAGCAAAGGCGCGGAAGTACATCTTTGTGATCTTTTCCCGGAATATCTGGCGGATATCCGGAAGAATAACACGATCGTCTGGTCCTTCCGGGGAAAAACTTCCCGGCAGAAGGTCGCCATGGTGACCGAAGATGTAAAAGAGGCGCTGAAAGGAACCGGGCTGATCATGGTCGTTACGCCTTCCTTCACGCATGCCATGATTGCAGAGGCTGTAGCGGATGCGCTGGAAGACGGGCAGTCGATCCTTCTTAATCCCGGACGGACATGCGGTGCAGCCCAGTTCCTTACTACACTAAGAAGCCTTGGATGCAAAAAGAAGATCTCAGTGGGAGAGACTTCTACGCTGATCTATTCCTGCCGGCGGGCCGGCAGGAAAAAAGTGGAGATCTACGGGACCGGTGAAGAGGAGACCCGCGTTGATATCTACGGAGTAAAGAATGAAGTCCTGGTAGGTGTGATACCGGTGGAAAGGACGAACGATGTTCTTGCCGAGATCACTCCCTACTATCCGCAGTTTAAAGCTGCCAGGAACTGCTTTGAGACTTCCCTTTCCAATATCGGAGCCCTGTTCCATCCGACCCCGACCCTGCTGAATATCGGCAGGATCGAGACGGATCCCCGCGGCTTCAAGTATTATAAAGAGGGGATCAGTCCGGCCGTATCAAGGCTTGTACTGGAGATCGACAAAGAGCGGCTGGCGGTGGCGGAAGCATTCGGAGTCAGGATCCTTTCCGTCTGTGAATGGATGACGGCTTCCTACGGCGTCACCGGCGGCACACTTTATGATATGATCCAGAATAATGATGCCTACAGCGAGATCAAGGCGCCGGACCAGATCCAGGTAAGATATATTCTGGAGGATGTTCCCATGAGCCTGGTGCCTTTGTCGGAACTGGGGAGGACAGCGGGCGTCCCGACACCTAATATCGATGCCGTTATCCGGCTCGCGGAGACGATCTACGATAAAGACTTCCGCAAGGAAGGCCGCAGCGCGAAACGCATGGGGATCGAAGGTATGACCAAAGAACAGGCAGCTCATTACTTTGAGACAGGTGAGCATCTCGCCTGATCCGGTATGGTTTGCCCGGAGCGCCGCTGCCGAAAACAGGCAGTGGCTTTGCGTCTCAAATCGATAACAGGCAAAAACAGGGACCCCGGCCGGGATGATCCGGCCGGGGTCCCTCAGCATTATATGCCAGAGAATATGCCGCATTTTTTTGAAGCGGTCTTGATTATCTCCCTGGCGGGCAGTTATAATAATACGGCAGTTAGTTTATGCTAACAATGATCCGGCAATTGAACTGCTTTTTTTTAAAACCGAGGTTAGCATATTCTAACCAATCTAAAGAAAAGAGGTCAGCGATATGATCAGAACAACTTTGAAGATCGACGGTATGATGTGCGGGATGTGCGAGGCGCATGTCTGCGCCGCGATCCGGAAGGCGGTCCCGTCTGCGAAGAAGGTCACCGCTTCAAAAAACAAAAAGGAGGCTTCCTTCCTGACAGAGGAGGCTGTGGATCACGACAGCCTGAAGAGTGCTGTCGACGCCACGGGTTACACCTGCCTGGGGATCGAATCGGCTCCTTATAAAAAGAAGGGCCTGTTCGGACTGGGATGAAAACGGTGATCGGAGGGCTTCTTATCCCCTTTATCGGAACATCCGCCGGCGCGGCCTGTGTGTTCTTTCTGAAAAAGGACTTCAGCGCCGGTGTACAGCGTGCCCTGAACGGGTTTGCGGCCGGCGTGATGGTGGCGGCGTCCATCTGGAGCCTGATCGTCCCTGCGATAGAGCAGTCGGCAGGGAAGGGCAGATGGGCCTTCCTTCCGGCCTTTACCGGCTTCTGGCTGGGGATCCTGTTCCTGCTTCTCCTGGACCACATAGTCCCGCATCTGCACAGAAGCATCGACCGGGCCGACCAGGCGGAAGGACCGAAGGCGAAACTGGACAGGGCCCTGATGATGGTCCTTGCCGTAACGCTTCACAACATTCCGGAAGGAATGGCTGTAGGCGTGGTCTACGCGGGTCTGCTGTCCGGCATGGCAAATATCACCTCAGGCGGCGCGCTTGCCCTGGCACTGGGAATCGCGGTCCAGAACTTTCCGGAAGGCGCGATCATCTCCATGCCGCTCTTTGCTGAAGGAAAAAGCAGGCTGAAGCCATTCCGGCTGGGTGTCCTGTCCGGCGCGGTGGAACCGGTCTTTGGCGGGATCACCGTTCTTGCCGCCGGCATGGTGGTTCCGGCAATGCCGTATTTTTTATCCTTCGCAGCCGGAGCCATGCTGTACGTGGTCGTGGAGGAGCTGATCCCGGAGATGTCTTCAGGCGGGCATTCCAATATCGGCGTTGTGTTCTTTGCCGTCGGCTTCAGCCTGATGATGGCGCTGGACGTGGCTCTGGGCTAGCAAAACGAGGAAACCGGAGGAAAACCGGCCTGGCCTTCGGATCTTAACAAGGAGGAAGATCTATGAAGAAAAAGAAACAGAGCGATGCAGCCGTTCTGCTGAAATATGCGGGAAGCTATAAATGGCTGACCTTCCTTGGCCTCGGTCTTTCCGCCGCGGCCATGATCCTCGGGATGGCTCCCTATATCTGCATCTGGCTGGTGGCACGGGACCTGATCTCCGTGGCGCCGGACTGGACGGAAGCATCCGGCGCCGCCCGTTACGGATGGATGGCCTTCGGCTTTGCCATGGCCGGGATCGCGGTCTATTTCGCGGCCCTGATGTGCACGCATCTGGCTGCGTTCCGTACCGCTTCCAATATCCGCAAGCAGGGTATGGCGCACCTGATGAAGTCCCCGCTTGGCTATTTTGATTCCAATGCGTCCGGCCTGATCCGCAACCGTCTGGACGGGGCCGCCTCCGAGACGGAGACCCTGCTGGCCCACAACCTGGCGGATATCGTCGGGAGCGCTGCCATGCTGATCTCAATGATCGTCCTGATGTTCGTTTTTGACTGGCGGATGGGCGCTGCCTGCCTTCTGGCGGCAGCTGTCTCCATCGCCGCGATGTTTTCCATGATGGGCGGCAAAAACGCCAGGCTGATGGCCGAGTACCAGGCGGCGCAGGATGTGATGAGCAAGGCCGGGACAGAATACGTTCGCGGGATCCCTGTGGTCAAGGTGTTTCAGCAGACGGTCTATTCGTTCCGGGCCTTCAGACAGGCGATTGAAGACTACAGCACAAAGGCGGAGCATTACCAGGGAGATGTCTGCCGGATGCCGCAGGCGGTCAACCTGACCTTTACGGAGGGCGCGTTTGTCTTCCTTGTCCCTGTGGCCCTGATCCTTGCGCCCGGCGCTCTGAAAGCCGGTGATTTCCCCGGCTTCGTCACGGATTTTGCGTTCTACGCGGTATTTTCCGCGATCATATCTACTGCGCTCGCCAGGGTCATGTTTGCCGCGAGCGGCATGATGCAGGCAGGCACGGCGCTCGCGCGTATCGATCAGGTGATGAGCGCCCCGGTGCTTAAGATCACAGAACAACCGCAGGTCCCGAAGGACAACAGTGTCGAGTTTAAGGACGTGAGCTTTATCTATGACGGATCGGAGGTCCCGGCTCTGGATCACATTTCATTCCGCGTTGAGCCGGGGCAGACCGTGGCCCTGGTCGGACCGTCGGGAGGCGGCAAGACCACGGCTGCCAGCCTGATCCCGCGGTTCTGGGACGTAAGCTCCGGTTCCGTGCTGGTCGGCGGCGTGGATGTCCGTGAGACCGATCCCCATGTGCTGATGGATCAGGTAGCTTTTGTTTTCCAGAACGACCGCCTGTTCAAGGCGAGTATCCTGGAAAACGTGCGGGCGGCCAGGCCGGAGGCGGCGCGGGACGAGGTACAGGCCGCCCTTTCCGCGGCGCAGTGCGATGACATCCTCGAAAAGCTTCCGGATGGGATGGAGACGGTCATCGGGCCGGAAGGGACCCATCTTTCCGGCGGCGAGCAGCAGCGTGTGGCTCTGGCGAGGGCGATCCTCAAAAACGCCCCGATCGTCGTACCGGATGAAGCCACAGCATTTGCCGATCCGGAGAACGAGGCTTTGATCCAGAAGGCTTTTGCCGTTCTGACAAAGGGCCGTACCGTCATCATGATCGCCCACCGTCTGTCAACAGTCGTCGGCGCGGATAAGATCATCGTGCTGGCTTTCCTGGTGCTGTCGGTCATCATGCATATGCAGCAGTACCGGGCTACCTACGGCCTGGTCTACGGTGAGGTCAAAGCAGTCCGCATAGGCCTGGCCGAGCGTCTTAGGAAGCTGCCCCTCGGCTATTTCGGAAAGCGGGACCTGGCTGACCTCACGGAGACGATCATGGGCGACGTGAACCGCCTGGAGCACGTCTGGTCCCACTGTCTGGGATATCTGTACGGCTCCTTTATCTCTACGGCGATCATAGCGGCAGGTATGCTTCTCTGCAGCTGGCGGATGGCCTTTGCCTGCCTGTGGGGCGTCCCGGCTGCATTTGCCCTGCTTTTCGGCAGCAGAAGACTCACAAGGCACAATTCCGAGATCACCAAGGCGGCAGGCATCCAGGTGTCAGACGGTATCCAGGAGATACTGGAAAATATCCGGGAGATACGCGCGACGAACCAGGAGGACCGGTTCCTGAAGGCCCTGGACGACAGGATCGACTATCATGAAAGGACCTTGCTCCGGGGTGAGCTGCATACCGGGATCTTCGTCAATGCCGCGAGCGTGATCATGAGGCTTGGCGTGGCAACGACCATACTTGCCGGAACAAGGATGATCCTTTCGGGCCGGATCGATTTCATGGTCCTCTTCATGTTCCTGCTGGCGATCACGCGTGTGTACGCGCCGTTCGACCAGGCCCTGGCGCTGATCGCGGAGATGTTCATGTCCCAGGTCTCCGCAGGCAGGCTGATGGAGATCCATGACGCGAGGACGGCGGAGGGCACGGATTCCTTTGTCCCGGCGGGACATGACATCGTGTTTGAGAACGTCTGGTTTTCGTACGGGGCGGATCCCGGCGGAGCCGGAAGGCATCCGGAGGGTGTGTCCGGTGCGGAGGGCGGCACGGCCCGTGATGACGGGCAGGTGCTGCGCGGCGTCAGCTTTACGGCGAAGGAGGGCGAGGTCACGGCGCTGGTCGGCCCCTCCGGTTCAGGCAAAAGCACCTGCACAAGGCTGGCTGCCCGTCTGTGGGATATTTCCGAAGGCAGCATCCGTGTCGGCGGCATCGATATCAGCTCGGTCGATCCCGAGGTACTGCTCACGGACTATTCCATGGTTTTCCAGGACGTGGTCCTCTTTGACGATACGGTTATGGAAAATATCCGTCTCGGCAGGCATGGCGCGACAGACGAAGAGGTCCTGGCAGCTGCCGCGGCGGCCAACTGCGATGAGTTCGTCCGGAAACTCCCGCAGGGCTATGCGACGCCTGTCGGCGAAAACGGGGCAAAGCTCTCCGGAGGTGAACGTCAGCGCATCTCGATCGCCCGGGCACTGCTGAAAAACGCGCCCATCGTCCTTCTTGATGAGGCGACAGCCTCTCTCGACGTGGAAAACGAAACGAAGGTCCAGGGTGCTTTGTCACGGCTTCTGCAGGGCAGGACCGTCCTGGTCATCGCGCACCGCATGCGCACTGTGGAGGCTGCGGATAAGATCGTAGTCCTTTTTGACGGCAAGGTCGCCGAGGAGGGCAGTCCCGGTGAACTGCTGACAAGGGAAAACGGTATTTTCAGACGTATGGCAAAGCTCCAGAGCGACAGCGCCGGCTGGAGCATCTGACGCCGGAGGCCGGACAGAGGCGGAAAAACTTATTTTCAGTATTGATTTCCGGGGGAAAAAGAATATAATGTACTCGAAGGTTAGATACTACTAACAACGTAGCAGGGGCAGACTGTATTTTTTTTGTACATAAGTTAGATATATCTAACTTTTTCGGGCTGCAGTCCGCGTTTCCGGGACCCCGGCTTAAAAGGAAAGGCTTCACCGGCAGGAGATGATTTTTTTTTTGACTGCCGGTTAGATAAATATAACCCGGGCCGGCCTGCCGGCGTTGGGAAAAACGGAGGGAGGAAGTATATGATGCCTCTGATGCTTGCCGATCCCGGCAAGGAAAACATTATCAGACGCGTGGGCGGCAGCCCGGAAATGAAAAAACACCTGGAGGATCTGGGGTTCGTTGCCGGGGAGACTGTCCTTGTCATTTCAGAGATCAACGGGGATATCATCGTGAAGGTGAAAGGCTCCAGGATCGCTGTCAGCCGGGAAATGGCCGGCAAGATCATGATTTGAAAGGGAGGAGATCAGTATGAAAACACTCAGGGATGCTGCTGTCGGCAGTACGGTAAAGGTCGTGAAGCTGCACGGCGAGGGCGCCGTGAAGAGGCGGATCATGGATATGGGGATCACGAGGGGCACGGAGGTGTTCATCCGGAAGGTCGCCCCGCTCGGCGACCCTATGGAAGTAAAGGTCAGGGGCTACGAGCTTTCGATCCGCAAGGCGGACGCTGGTTTCATTGAAGTGGAATAAGATCAGTCACGGGAGGATATGGCAATGGATAAGAAAATACGGATCGCGCTGGCAGGAAACCCGAACAGCGGAAAAACGACCCTGTTCAACGCGCTGACGGGAACGAACCAGTACGTCGGCAACTGGCCGGGCGTCACGGTCGAGAAGAAGGAAGGAAAGCTTCTGCGCCATGAGGACGTCGTGGTCACGGACCTTCCCGGCATTTATTCGCTTTCTCCGTACTCGCTGGAGGAGGTCGTCGCAAGAAACTACCTGATCGAGGAACGCCCGGATGTCATCCTGAACATCGTGGACGCGATGAACCTGGAAAGGAACCTGTACCTGACCACGCAACTCGCGGAGCTTGGCATCCCGATCGTGATCGCCCTCAACATGATGGACCTGGTCCGTAAGAACGGCGACAGGATCAACACGGAGGAGCTGTCCCGCCAGCTTGGGTGCAGGATCGTCGAGATCTCCGCGCTGAAGAGGGAAGGCGTCTTTGAGGCGGCGGAGGCAGCGGTCAATGCCGCCGGAGGCCCGAAGATGGTCCCGCAGCATACGTTCTCCGGCGCTGTGGAGCACGCGCTCGCGCATATCGAGGAGGTGACGGTCCATAACCTTCCGGAGGAGTACCAGCGCTGGTACGCGATCAAGCTCTTTGAGCGCGATGAAAAGGTCCGGGAAAAGCTGAAGGTTTCCGGCGAAATCATCACGCATATCGAGAAGGATATCCAGGCTGCGGAAAAGGAGCTGGACGACGACGCCGAGAGCATCATCACCAACGAGCGGTACGTGTATATCGCCGGCGTGATGAAGAGCTGCTGTAAAAAGGCGGACAGGGAAGTCCTGACCGACTCCGATAAGATCGACAAGATCGTTACGAACCGCGTTCTTGCGCTTCCGATCTTTGCGGCGGTCATGTGGTTCGTCTACTGGATCGCCATGGGACCGTTCGGTTCGTTCCTGACCGACTGGACCAACGACGTGCTGGGCGGCGCCTGGCTGACAGACGGGTCCCGTGCCGTGCTGGAGGGCATGGGCGTGACAGAATGGCTCACCGGCCTGATCTCCGACGGTATCTTCGCGGGTGTCGGCTCTGTGCTCGGCTTCGTGCCGCAGATGCTGGTCCTTTTCTTCATGCTGTGCATCCTTGAGGACTGCGGCTATATGGCGCGTATCGCCTTCATCATGGACCGTATCTTCCGGCGCTTCGGACTTTCGGGCAAGTCCTTTATCCCGATGCTTGTCGGCACCGGCTGCGGCGTCCCGGGCGTTATGGCATCCCGTACCATCGAGAACGAACGCGACAGGCGCATGACCATCATGACGACCTGCTTTATCCCCTGCGGCGCGAAGATGCCGATCATCGGACTGATCGCCGGCGCGCTGTTCGGAGGCAGCGGGACCATCGCGGTCTCCGCTTACTTTATCGGTGTCGCGGCCATCATCATTTCGGGCATCATGCTGAAGAAGACGAGGATGTTCGCGGGCGATCCTGCGCCGTTCGTCATGGAGCTTCCGCCGTACCACGTGCCGTCCGCGGGAAACGTGCTCCGCGGGACATGGGAGCGCGGCTGGTCCTTCATCAAGCGCGCAGGCACGGTGATCGTCTTAAGCTCCATCATCATCTGGTTCATGTCGAGCTTCGGCACTGTCAACGGCCGCTTCGGCATGGTCGATACGCTCTTTGAGGACGAGACCGTGGCCACGGAGGAATATGTTTCCCAGGTCGCGGACAGGATGGGCATCCCGGAGGATGACGTCGTGGCGATGGATGATTCGATCCTTGCGGACATCGGAAACGTTGCGGCGCCCCTGTTCCGGCCGCTCGGCTTCGGCTCCTGGAAGCCTACGGTCGCGACGGTGACGGGCCTTGTCGCGAAGGAGCAGGTCGTCAGCACCTTCGGCGTGCTTTACAACTTTGACTCAAAGGCCGTGCAGGCGGTCGATGAGGAGACAGGAGAGCCCCTGTTCGACGAGGCGGGCGAGCCGGTCATGGAGGAGCTCGACGAGGAGGGCTCCCAGCTCTGGCCGAATGTCAGCGAGGATTTCAACAGGTTCTCGAACGGCAACGGAAAGCTTGCGGCCTTTGCCTTCATGCTCTTTAACCTGCTGTGCGCTCCCTGCTTCGCGGCCATAGGCGCGATCAGGAGGGAGATGAACAACGCGAAGTGGACTGCGTTCGCAATCGGGTATATGTGCGTCTTCGCCTACGCGGCGGCGCTGGTCGTGTACCAGATCGGAAGCCTTGCCGCAGGCAGTGTAAATGTCGTCGGCGCCGCGGCAGCCGTCGCGGTCATCGCCGGGATACTGTTCCAGCTGTTCCGCCCGTATAAGGAAGCGCAGTCGCTGACGGTCAAATAATGTTTTTACAGGGAGGTACATATGGCGGAATGGATCGTGAGTAACCTTGCCAGCATTTTCGCCGGAGCCGCCGTCCTGGCCGCCGCAGGCCTTGCAGTAAGAAGCATGGTCATGGACAGAAGGGCGGGAAAGAGCTCCTGCGGCGGAAACTGCGGCACCTGCGGGCTTTGCGGGGAGCATTTCCCAAAAAACAGCAATTTCAGCGGAAAAGTTTGAAATTATAACTAACTAACTGTATAGTATAAATCAGACCGGGAGGCACCGTGCCTTCCGGTCTGATTGCCATATGGCAGGATCCTATACAGACTGGAGCAGACATAATGAAACTGAATACGCTGAAGCCGGGCGAGTCCGCCCGGATCACGGAGGTAGGGGGCGAGGGGGCCCTCCGCCAGCATTTCCTGGATATGGGCGTCATCCCCGGAGCCTCTGTAACGCTTGTAAAGCTCGCGCCGCTTGGAGACCCGATGGAGTTCCGCATCCACGGGTACGAGCTCACGCTGAGGGTCGCGGACGCGGAAAAGATCGGGGGCGTTCTTCTTCCCGGGCTTCCCGGCAAGGAAGGAGAGGCAAAGGAAAAGACCAGAAAGGAGCACCCGGGCCTCGGTGAGGAGGGAAGGTTCCACCCGAAGGGCAGCGGGGATCCCCTGCCGGAGGACACGACGCTCACCTTTGCCCTCGTCGGGAACCAGAACAGCGGAAAAACGACGCTTTTCAACCAGCTGACCGGAGCGAACCAGCACGTCGGAAATTTCCCGGGCGTTACCGTGGACCGGAAGGACGGCGTGATCCGGGGGCATGCAGGCACGCTGATCACGGACCTTCCGGGCATCTACTCGATGTCCCCGTATTCAAGCGAGGAGCTTGTCTCAAGGGATTTTGTCCTGGACCAGCATCCGAAGGCGATCATCAACATCGTCGACGCGAACAACATCGAACGGAACCTCTACCTGACCATGCAGCTCCTCGAGCTGAATATCCCGACGGTCGTGGCGCTGAACATGATGGACGAGCTGCGCGGCAACGGCGGGACCGTGGACGTGAACGGCATGGAGGCCATGCTCGGGGTGCCGGTGGTGCCGATCTCCGCCGCGAAGAACGAGGGCGTGGACGAGCTTGTCCGCCACGCGGTCCACATCGCGAAGTACCAGGAGAAGCCGGCGCGGCAGGATTTCTGCGGCCCGGAGGACAAGGGCGGCGCGGTGCACAGGGCGATCCACGCGGTGAGCCATCTGATCGAGGACCACGCGGAGCGGACAGGCCTTCCCGTCCGCTTTGCCGCCTGCAAGCTGATCGAAGGGGATGCCCTGATTGCCGGGAGGCTCGGGCTTGACCAGAACGAGAAGGAGATGCTTGAGCATATCGTGCTCCAGATGGAGAAGGAGTGCGGCATGGACCACAGCGCGGCGATCGCCGACATGCGCTTCACCTTTATCTTCAAGGTCTGCGACGAGTGCGTCATCAAGCCGCGCGAGAGCAGGGAGCACGTCCGCAGCGAGAGGATCGACCGCGTCCTGACAGGAAAATACACCGGGATCCCGGTGTTCTGCGCGGTCATGGCCATGGTGTTCTTCCTGACCTTCTTCCTCATCGGCCCCTTCCTCCAGGACCTTATGCAGGGCGGTGTCGACTGGCTGATGGGGCTGACGGAAGCCGGGATGCAGGCGGCTGATGTGAATCCGGCGATCCAGAGCCTCGTGATCGAGGGACTGTTCGAGGGCGTGGGCACGGTCGTCAGCTTCCTTCCCATCATCGTGGTCCTGTTCTTCTTTCTTTCCATGCTGGAGGACAGCGGGTATCTTTCCCGCGTCGCGTTCGTGATGGACAAGCTCCTGCGCCGCATCGGCCTGTCGGGACGCAGCATCGTCCCCATGCTGATCGGCTTCGGCTGCACCGTACCGGCGGTAATGTCCACCCGCACGCTGCCGAGTGAGCGCGACCGGCGGCTCACTATCCTGCTGACGCCATTCATGTCCTGCACTGCGAAGCTCCCGATCTACGGCTTCTTTGTCAGCGCGTTCTTCCCGGAGCAGAGCTGGCTGATCATCACCGGGCTTTACCTCCTGGGGATCGCGACCGGCATCGCCATGGCGCTGCTTTTTAAGAATACGCTGTTTAAGGGCGAGGCGGTGCCCTTCGTGATGGAGCTCCCGAACTACCGCTTCCCGAGCGCGCGGAACGTGGCGCAGCTTCTCTGGGAAAAGTCGCGGGATTTCCTTCAGAGGGCGTTCTCTGTGATCCTGGTCGCGACCGTCGTCGTCTGGTTTTTAAAGAGCTTCGACTTCGGGTTCAACCTGGTGGAGGATTCCCGCGAGAGCATCCTCGCGGCGGTCTCCGGGTTCTTTGTACCGGTCATGCGGCCGGTCGGGCTGGGGGACTGGAGGATCATCACCTCCCTTGTGAGCGGCTTCATGGCAAAGGAGAGCGTGGTCTCTGTCATGGAGACCCTGTTCAGCGGCGGCGTCAGGCAGATCGGGAACCTGTCCGCGGCTTCCATGCTGGTGTTCAGCCTTCTTTATACGCCCTGCGTCGCGGCGGTCGCTTCCATCCGCCGGGAGCTCGGGTCAAAGTGGGCGGTGTACGTGGTCCTCTGGCAGTGCGGGATCGCCTGGCTCATGGCCTTTGCCGTCCGCATGGCCGGCCTGGCGCTCGGGCTGGGCTGAAACAGGGGCCGTGATCCGGCCGCGGAAAGGAGGAGAGAAGCATGAACATCTTTGATATCCTGATCCTTCTTCTGGTCGCGGGCATCGCGGCCGCGGCCTTCCGGGGCAGGAGGAAGGGATCGTCCTGCTGTTCCTCCGGGGGCTGCTCCTTCTGCGGGGGCTCCGGGTCCTGCTCCTCCTGTGGAAGAAACGGGTCCTGCGGGACCTTGAACGGCTGTGCGGCAGGAGAAGGCAGCGGAGAGGCAGGCAGGACCTGCGCAAAGAAAGAGGGACAGGCGGACCCGGATTGAAAAGGCGCCCGGTGTGATATATGATGAATCTGGAACACCATCACAGAAAAGCTGCCCGGCGGCAGCCTCCGCGCGCGGCGGCTTTGTCCCGCAGGCGGGTCCTGGACGAAAAGGGGGAGAGGAATGGGAGGATCGATCACGGATGTCCACTGTCCGAACTGCGGCGCTCCGGCAAAATATGACATCGTCCGGCATAATTACCGCTGTGCCTCCTGCGGAGGCCAGGTAAAGGTCAGCGAGGCACTGGCCGAGAAGCAGGGCTTCCGCCGCCTCCAGCAGGAAAAGATCCGCGAAAGCGCGGGCAGATATAAGCTCATGACCGCAAGCTGCTCGGGCTGCGGCGCGGAGCTCGTGTTCGAGGAGGGCGAGGCGGCTGTGACCTGCGCCTTCTGCGGGCGTGCCCTTGTCCGGAAGGACTACGTCACGTCGAAGGAGATCCCCGAGCTCATCCTCCCGTTCCGCATCACGCGGGACGAGGCGGAGGAGTGCTTAAGGGACTGGTGCAGTAAGAACCAGCGCCGCCCGGAGGCAAAGCGCCTTATGAAGGAGGCCGGAAAGCTGAACGGCTTCTATCTCCCCTATGAGCTGATCCGGGGACCGGTCAGCTCAGCGGTCTCGAGGATCGACGCGTTGAGGTACTATCACTGCAGGGCCTTTGTGGACGATGTCTACGTGAACTGCTCGGGGCAGCTCGACAACCTGCTCCTTGACGCGATGGAGCCCTATGAGACGGAAGAGCTTATGCCCTTCGATTTCGCGTACGCCGCGGGACAGAGGATCCGGATCCGGGACATCAATGACAAGGAGCTTGGCCGCAGGGTCGACGACGAGATCTCCTCGGACATCACGCCGGCCGTCCGGAAGACGCTTGAAACAGAAGCGGTGGAGATCCGTACGGATCCCTCCGCCGTCATGCGGATGCCCGTGCTCCTGCCGGCATATTACCTGAACGCCGGGGGGACGCTTGCCTCTGTCAACGGCCAGACCGGCAGAGTCAGCGTCCGGGCGGACAAGGAGTCCTATTATTTCTTCCTTCCCTGGTGGCTGAAGGCGCTCATCGCCACAGTCGTGATCAGCTTCCTTGCGTGCGCGGCGTTCCGCATGTTCGGAATGCCCGCCGCGGACAGCATCATCGTTACGGGCGTGCTGGCGGCCTTCATGCTGATCGTCTCCCTCTGCGCCTACAGCGACGCTGTGCACAACAGCTTCCGGGTCGAAGCCGCAAGAAAGATCTTCACCTCCTCCGGGGGGATCCTCCGGCGCAGGGGAAAGGACCTTGTCCGGGACGCGAAGATGCCGGAAAAGCAGGCGGTGCAGCCGGCCTTCTTCGAAAATCTGGACGGAAAGCAGCAGCACGTGAAGCTCGTGTTCCGGTCGCCGAAAAGGATCTTCAGGACTGCGCTTCTCACGTTTACGGTCATGTTCCTTCCCGTGATCATCGCCCTGTTCCTGAACGGCTTTAACTTCCGGGGCCTTGAGCTCGGGGGCTCCGCGGTATGGTTCTGCATCATGGTGCCGGTGATCCCGGTCTATATCCTGAAATTCGCGGTGATCGAGCTTTATGAGCGGCCGTGGATCTATGTCATCGGGGAGGACGGGAAGGCCAGGCGGTACGCGAAGAAGCCGGACCTTAAAAAAACAGGCGGGATCATACTCAGCATCCTTAAGCTGCTGGTCATCCCGCCTATGTGCTTCGCCATCTGGTTCGGCATCATCAGTTTCTTTGTTATGTGCTACCTGACCGCGTTCGGGTTCGACTGACCCGCGGAGAGAAGCGAGTCAAGGATCCTTGCGAACTGTTCCTCTGAAAGGACCTGCACGCCCAGGATACCCACATCGTCGGCGCCGAGGCAGTTTTCCGGCCGGTCGTCGAAGAACGCGCATTCCTCCGGCCGGAGCCCGTATTTTTTAAGAAGGAAGCGGTAGATCCGTTCCTCCGGCTTCACCATGTGGACCTCATAGGAGATGACTCCGCCGCTCATGTCGTCCATGAAGGGCCTGCCCGCGGTGTGCGTCCGGAAGAGGACCTCCTCATAGTTCGAAAGGAGGTACAGGCGGTATCCGGCTTCCTTAAGAAGGTGCACGCGTTTCCAGATCCCCTCACGGGGGATCGGGAGGCTTTCAAGATCGGAGAACCAGAGGGCGATGTTCTCCGCGTCCTCGGGATAGATCATGCTGTACTTCTCCACGATCTCCGGGATCGTGACGATGCCGTAGTCGAGCAGCGGCCACAGGTGGCTCCGCGCGATCTCGCGGGAGATGCGGATCGCCTCCTCCTCCGGGAGCCCGGCGTTTAAAAGCGGCGCGGCCCACTGGTAGGAAAGAAGCACGTGACCGACATCGAAAATGATATTTTTCAGCTGACCCGTGCGGGCCGCCTCCATGAGGCGGCCTTCTTTCGTGCTGCCGACCAGGCTTTTGATGTACTGAAGCGACGGCGCCTTTTCCTGCTCCGCGGGGATCTCGAAGTTCAGGATCCCGTCGAAGCCGGACTGCATGATGGCCTTGACAGCAGCCCGGAAATCGATCACGGAGTCCATGGGCGGGTTCCGGTCCTCGCCGGAAATGTCGATCTGGAAGGCGTAGGGGGCGTAGTCCCTCAGGACCTCCGTGACGTCGTAGTGCTCCCGGTGGAGGTGCATGGTGTCAAGGTACATGTGGAAGCAGGGCGAGCCGACTCTTTTTACGAAGGCGAGCGTCTCCTCCGGGTCGCAGAAGGCGCGCGACTCGTCGCGGTCGATCGCCTCAAGGATCACCGGGACGGAGAGCGGCTCGCAGAACGCGACGAGCTCGCGGATGCTTTTTTCCAGCTGCTCCATGTAGAGATCCGTCGTCGCGGCGTCGGAAAAGGTCCCGCGGACGGCGCCGATGATGAGCGCGGGGCACCCTAAGGGCACGGAAAACTCCGCGATCCTTTTCATGCGGGCGACTGCTCCGGCCCGTACGGCTTCATCGCCCGCGCCAAGGCTCAGGCGGTCGATGCTGTAGACCCGCCCGGTGGCGAGCGCGTCGATGGAAAGGCCGGTCTCCGCCATCAGCTGCTTCAGCTCCTCCGCGTCATAGTCGGAGGTGTCGCGGATGGTGAGCTGCACGCCGTCGTAGCCTGCGGCCTTTGCCATCCGGAAGGCTTCCCTGACCGGGGCCTGTATGGCTGCGGAACGGCTCGGGAAGGAACCGTCCGTGATCACTGCGGTATATTTCATATAAGATCCTTTCTGCAATGCTGGTTTCTTATATTATACAAAAACTGCCGGCGGATTTGTATCGTTCTTGCCATGGCACTTTGACCCTTTTTAATATACAATAAAATCGTGGCGCTTATTTTTATCTGATATTCACTGAAGAAAGGCAGCAATGAAAAGACGGAATGCCTTCAAAACAGGAGTATCTGCAGGAGTATACTGAAAAGACAGAAAGGAGACCGGATGAAGGTCAACGACCGGTACTGCTCATTTTATTATGAGGACGATGACGATTACGGCGTGATCGCGCTGGACCCGGAAAGGACAGCGCTTCTGATCGTCGACATGCAGCATGTGTTTATCTCAAGGCCCGCGAAAGCCCCGGAGACTCCCGCGGAGAAGCGCCGCGCGGAGCGCTGGGAGCAGTTCTACCGCGCGATCGATGAGACGGTCCTCCCGAACAACGTGCGCCTCCTTGAATTCTTCCGGGAGCACGGACTCGAGGTCTGCTTCGCGAAGATCCAGGGGCGGAAGAAAAACGGGAAGGACCGCTCGCTTGACCAGAAGGCCACCGGGTACAACGAGCTTCTCCTGCCGCCGGGCGACCCCTCCGCGGAGATCGTCCCGGAGCTTGCGCCGGGGGACGACGAGATCGTGGTGCAGAAGACGACGGACAGCGCGCTGACGGGGACGCCGCTGCGCCTCATGCTTTCCAACATGGGGATCGATACGGTGGTCGTGACCGGGGTGCTTACGGACCAGTGCGTGTCCGGGACGGTCCGGAGCCTTGCGGACGAGAGCTTCCGGGTGTGGCTCATCGAGGACGCGTGCCGCGCGTCGACGGAGGAGATCCAGCGGAACGAGCTCACGATCTTAAACAACATTTACTGCCATGTCGTAAACACGGATGAGATCATCGCGGCGCTTTCGGAAGCGCTTTCGGAAAGGAGCGTAAAGGATGGACAGGATGGGACTGTTTGATTTCCTGCCTGCGGAGATGGAGTTCTGGGGCGTCCCGGGCATGAGCTTCGGCGTCATGAAGGACGGGGAGCTCCTTGCCGCCGGCGGATACGGCTTCCGCGACGTGGAGCGCGGGCTTCCTGCGGACGAGAAGACGCTTTACGGCGTCGCCTCCTGCTCAAAATCCTTTACCTCCTGCCTGGTCTCCATGCTGGCGGACGACGGCGTCCTTGACTTTGACAGGCCCATACGCGGGTATATCCCGGAGTTTTCCATGTATGACCCGCTGGCAGCCAGGGAATGCACGCTGCGGGACATGCTGACCCACCGTACGGGGCTTGCCCCGCACGAGGCGATGTGGCCGGATCCCTTCCGGACGAAGACGGACCTTTTAATGGCGCTGAAATACCTGAAGCCGTCCGCGCCGTTCCGCACGGAGACGAAATACAACAACACCGTCTACTCGGCGGTCGGCGGCATCATCGAGTATGTCACGGGGGAAAGCTGGGAGCACCTTATCCGGAAGCGGATCTTTGAGCCGCTCGGGATGGACGCGAGCATGCTTTCCGCGCATCAGATGTACGCGCAGCCGAACCACGCCCAGGGCTACTGGAACTGGGAGGACGGGCGCGGCGCCGTCCCGGTGGGACCGTGGGAGATGAACGTCGCGGGCGGCGCCTGCGGCGTGGTGTCGAACATCGAGGACATGCTGAAGTGGGTCACGCTCCACCTTGACGAGGGCATGTTCCGGGGGAGGCGGCTCGTCTCCGAAAAGAACATGCGGGAGATGCACGCGTGCCTGGTCCCGAAGGCGCTGTTCCCCTGGGAATTCCCGGAGGCCTCCGGCGCGGGCAGCTACGGCATGGCCTGGTTCATCCAGTACTACCGCGGAAGGAAGTTCGTGTTCCATACCGGCGAGATCGAGGGCTTCTGCACCCTGGAGGGCTTCCTTCCGGACGAAAAGATCGCGGTCATGCTTGCCATGAACATCCATAAACCGCTGAACATCCCGCTCCTTATCACGGCCTGCTATACTGTGTTCGACCGGCTCACGGGAGACGGCCCGGAGGACTGGCCGGCGCGCCTCCATCCGTGGCGCGGCAGGTACAGGGACATGTACTACCACTGGGACGTGGACCTTTTAAAGGACGCGCCGCCCGCCTGCCCGGGGACCAGGCCCTCGCATCCCCTGGACGCCTACGCGGGGAAATACAGCCATCCCGGCTACGGGACCTACGGGATCCGCGTGGAGGACGGAGGGCTGGTCCTTGACTTTAAGGACATGCCGGTCCGGCTTTCCCACAGGCATTACGATGTGTTTACCGCGCCGCGCCTGAAGGAGGACACGACGGTCCTCACCGCGCCGCTTTCTTTCAGGACGGATCCCCTGTCCGGGAGGATCTGCGGATTTGAGATTCAGATCGAGCCGGAGGTCGGGCCCGCGTGTTTTGAAAAGCAGGAATAGGCCCCTGTTTTTTCAAGTTCCGTTTTGACTTGGGACAGCGCATATGATATCATGACGCATGACTGCATAAATATTTCAGAGGAGCGTTCATATGTATATTACGTGTCTTGACATGGAAGGCGTGCTTGTACCGGAGATCTGGATCGCGTTCAGCGAGGCGAGCGGTATCCCGGAGCTCAGGAGGACCACGCGGGACGAGCCGGATTACGACAAGCTGATGAGGTGGCGCATCGGGATCCTTAAGGAGCACGGCCTCGGGCTCAAGGAGATCCAGGAGACCATCGCGAAGATCAATCCCATGCCGGGCGCGAAGGAGTTCCTTGACGAGCTCAGGAGCTTTACGCAGGTCGTCATCCTGAGCGATACCTTCTCGCAGTTTGCCATGCCGCTCATGAAGAAACTCGGCTACCCGACGCTTTTCTGCAACGAGCTGGTCGTCGCCCCGGACGGGGAGATCACCGGGTTCAGGATGCGCTGCGAGCAGTCGAAGTACACGACGGTCCGCGCGCTGCAGTCCTGCGGCTTTGATACCATCGCGAGCGGCGACAGCTTTAACGACCTCGGCATGATCAAGGCAAGCAAGGCAGGCTTCCTCTTCAGGACCACCGAACAGATCAAAAAGGATTATCCGGAGTACCCCGCGTTTGAGGAGTACAGCGAGCTCCTGGACGCTATCCGCGGCGTGATCGGGGCCTGAGGACGTTTTTCCCAAAAAGTCCTGTCGTCCCGAAAGAAAACCGTTGCGCGGAAGACGATTTCTTATTATAATGATTCAGTCGGCAGATGCCGGCTGGACAAGGGGGCGTAGCTCAGTTGGGAGAGCGCTTGAATGGCATTCAAGAGGTCATGGGTTCGACTCCCACCGTCTCCATG
>Ga0129307_1001988_pt1 | contig 18412 bp, 15 predicted proteins | sample P1105metagenome_FD_94437 | JGI IMG/M metagenome (GOLD analysis project Ga0129307, IMG submission 94437) | Capybara group fecal microbial communities from Wisconsin, USA - P1105 metagenome | ecosystem: Host-associated > Mammals > Digestive system > Large intestine > Fecal | place: USA: Wisconsin... | reverse complement strand
CAGCAGCCGTTCCGTCTTTTTGTTTGAAACGGATTCCGCGCCGGAAGACAGCGATTTCGCTCATGCATTCGATGACTTCATTCATTACTATGCGGAAGGCGAAGAGGTTTTTCCCGATATCAGACTGCGGCATGAGAATTCTGAAAATGAAGGGCAGGTCCCGGAGACGGATGCCATCGCCGGCAACGGCGGCCACTTCGTGGAGTATGAGGGCAAGGTCTATTTCAGGATCCCCGGCCCCGCCGCCATGAAGCAGAGGGCGCTTTGGGGAGAATACGCGGACAAAGCAGAAGGTGCGTCCTGTACCGTCGCCGCGCTGGATCTTGAGTCCCTGGAAACCGAAAGCCTGTTTGAGGACGACTCCTACGGCCCGATGGTCATTTCGGGCGGACGCCTGATCATGGCCGTGGGCGATGCCGGCGGGGATCAGCACGTGTATTCCTGCAAGCCGGACGGCTCAGAGAAGACCGAGCTCCCGGGCAGCCGCATTTTCGGCACCCTGCCTTCCGGAAAGTATTTCATCACCGGCGGCTACGAAGAGGACCGGCAGCTGCATTTTTACATCTGCAGTGAAGCAGGTGAATGCCGCGGAATCGACAGCACCGTGCCGCTTCACGATTACGCGGGTCTCAGCGATGAATATCTGTTCTGCATTGCCCGCAGGGAAGATGAGACCTACGGAAGTCTTGCCGCTTACGAGCTGTCATCCGGCCGGGAAATCCTGTACGGGGCGTTTCCCGAGATCTCTGAATTCATGGAATACCCCGGCATACCGGAATACCTGTATGCGGATGGTCAGAATGCTTATCTGCAGCTGTCAGCCTACGAGGGAACCGGACATTTTCACGCGGGCAGCAAATGGTTCCGGGCAAAGCTCGGTGAGGCAGGCGATCTGGAAGAGATCACGCCGGAAGGAGAGAACAGGCAGGAAGAGGGCGCCGTCTGTCCCATCGTGATGCTGAAGGACGGAAAACTGCATTACGCCGATGGTGTCCCGCAGACCGCCGCCGTGGATGAAGACGGCAATGCAGGTTATTACGATGAAAACGGAGACTTTGTTAAGATCGCGCCCGGTTATGGAACCGACGCTGAGAATAACGGCAGGCTCCGCAGTCATACGGAGCTGTGCGAGCTGGCGGGCGGAAGCCTTTATATCATCAGGAACCGTGAGCAGTATGACCCGGAGGAAAGCATAGGCTGGCGGGACGCGTACAGGCGGCTGGAGACCCGGATCGAGCGGGTCGGTCTGGACGATGGCGGCAGCCTTGAGCTCGCGCACATTTTCGGTCCGAACCCGGCCGCCGCAGATGCGGATCAGCCGGCCGGGGACCCGCTGGAAGGCCTGGTTGCAACCGATATCCTGGTGAAATTCCGCGCTTCCGATCCTGTCGATCATCCGGGGTCTGTTTATGAAGAAGCCCGGGCACTGGGCGCCTGGGTGCAGAACAGCATCGGCAAAAACAAGGTGCCCGGCGATATCCGGAAACTGGGGGATTCCATCGGCCGTAATTATGAATTCCATTTCGGGACGGATATCTCGAACAATTTCGATGACAATTTCCCGGAGATCTACGGGACATACTTTGCGTTAAAGGATTACTACAATTCCGGCGGAGCCCGCAGCGCCGATTATTATGAAGCGGTGTCCGGAGACAATGAATTCTTTGGCAGCGGCGATCCCGAAGCCATTAAGGAAATGTATCTGGAACTGCAGAAATTCATCACGGCCTGCAACGACCGCATCCGAGCGCAGAAGGGCTGAAAGAGAGTGTTTCCGGAATCAGGCATCAGCATGTTTGAGATTGACACCGGATCAGCAGGTTGCGTGCCAGCAAGAACGAAGAAAAGATTTAAATGAAGCCGTCTTTCTATTATTCATCCTTCAGGATTTTCAGATAGATTTGTGACTCTGCCTCTTCCCTGGGCCGACCCGCTTTCAGAGCCAGGCCTATTAACATATCCACGTTTTGCTGATAGTTTTGTATTCCCTTCTGCGTCAAGTACATTACGTCTCCGCAGAAATCTACCTTGGTTCTCTTCTCCATTATCCGCACCAAAATTCCACCGTCGCTTTTGTTTTGATCCTTCATTTTTCTTTTGTATTTTCAATCGCCTTCAACGCTTTGCTGTTTTAATTCTTTTATTTTGTCTGCAAATTCCTGTTCTGTCCCGGATGCTTTTAACAATTTATACAAAGCTTCAGCTCGTGCATCTTTTTCCTCCTGAGCTTCCGCTTCCCCGATATATATTACTGTTTCTTCAAAAATTGAAGCCGAGAAATCCGTTTTCGATAAGGCCTTCACAAATACTGCCCTCGAATGACATTACCTGTAAGAATCCAAATGAGAATTGCTGATTGTTTTGAAATAAAACTCTGAAGCATCAAAACTTCCGACTACGCCTAAAGATAGTCCGTTTTCTAAGACAAGCTCTATATTATCCGGCAAGTCATTATTCGATACCGCTTTTTCTGCTTTTTCCTTATCAAAAGCCTCATCATCCCCTTCCCAGCTATCAGCCGTAAAAATATTGATTTGTTTGATTTCTTTTCCGAGATAATCAAAAGAAAGCAGAGGGCTGATTTCGATAAAGAGGTCTTCATAATCCTCGGGATCCTGCTGGGAAGAAAATGTGTCTTCCTTTATTATTTCAAATTCCTGGTTTTCATAGAATCCATAAAAATCCATTCCAGGCCCTGCTGCTCCAATATCCAGAAGCCCGTTTTCAAGAAGAATGTATACACGTCCGCCTGCATACACATAATCAATATGATCAAAATACAACGTGTTTGGATCTAAAAAAGAATATGCCGTTGAATAAATGCCTAAAACCCGGTGATTCAGCGCTTTCTCTTCCAATTCTTTATTTAATTCTTTTTTTGAGTATGCGAATTCAGTCTTGTTATTTCTACGGGTGATCGAAAAATACTCAATATCGTTTTCTTTTCTATTTAACCACAACATACGCGTCTCCTAATCGGGCAAAAAGCTCTTTGATAAATACTTAATATTCATAATGCGTCCAGAGACTGATGATTTTGATGGCCTTCTCTTCTTCACACACCTGATAAACAAGGCGGTGCTTAATGTTAATGCGCCTTGAGTATAATCCTGTCAATTCACCGCTCAGCTTTTCAAATCCGGGCGGTGTTTGAAAAGGATCTTCCCGGATCAGGTCGATGAGCGCTTTTACTTTGGCATCAAGTTTTGCCGCCTTCAGTTTTGGGATCCCTTTTAATGCAGCCTTAGAATAATAGATCTTATACATTACCAGGCGACCTCATCCTCAGGAACCATTTCAGACAGGGGCGTATTCATTCCTTCTATCAGTTCTTCTTTCATTTTCGGATTTGACAAAAGGGCTATGGTTTCCAGCATCCCCCTGTATTCATCCTCACTGATCAGAACCGCATTCCCCTCCTTCGAGGTGATGTAAATTGGCTCGTTGAAACGGATGGAACTCTCGACCATGGAAAAGATATTTTTTCTCAGATTTGTTACTGTTGTTGCAGTCATCGGCTTTTCCTCCTATATGTACATAATAACGTACGTTTCTTTGCGATGTCAAGCGGCCGACAAACTAATATGAAAACAGCTCTAAGGAATCATAATAAAATGCCATAAATTAAAAGCGCGGCAATATGCCGCGCTTTCTTTCTCAATCTTCCACTGACAGACCGTCCGATAACAGGCATACGCGCGTCAGCTGTCCTCCTTGTCCGGCTCAAAGACATCATCCAGAGTACCGAAATTGTCCAGTTTCATATCATCCCCGAAGGAAGAAATGCCAAAGCGGACTACACGCCCGTCGTCGGTCATGAAGTCGAGAAAGCTGCTCAGATCTGTCTGGTAGGGGCGCAGCCTCTGCCCACTGATCAGCGTCCACATGCCGCCTGATACCGCGGCGTCATCGCGGTTCGCCGGATTGTAACGGCCGCCTTCCCGCAGGCGCGCCCAGGGTCCTTTCAGCTCATAAACGCCGTTGACCATCTCCGGCATCCCGTCCTCCTGCAGACGGAAGAAAGCATAAGGATACATCGGCGCGTTTTCGGAAAGCACGGGCAGATTCATGTCCATGGACAGCCAGCCGGGATCTAGCGGTGTGTTCATGCTGATCGCCATATCCAGCGGCTCCTCCGTGATCTTCCGCACAAGCTCAGGCTGTACCTCGTAAACATTTGTGAGCATGGAAACGTCACCGGTCGGGATGCGCATATAGACGTAGTATTTCCGGGATATACAGGCCACCCAGCACTGGGGCGCGCGCCCATAGAAAGGCTCGACGTAGTTGCCCGCAGCCTCCGGATCATTGTTCAGCATCACCTCCCAGATGATCTCATCGCCGTAAAGACCCCCGAAAGTGTTTCTGATGCGGAAGCACTCGCTGATATCGCCGCGCCAGTAGGTCGTTCCCTCATCGACCGGCAGGATCCAGCGCTCGGGTTCAGTCATGTAATATCTTCGCAGCTGGGCCGGATTGAGCACATACGACATGCTTGCGTGCAGCATTCCCGGCTCGTCGCAGAGCAGGTACTCCTCCGCAAAGAGATGGACGAAGCCGTAACTGAGCGCAAAGCTGATGCCCCCGTCGTTGCTCTCAACGCTCTCCCGGATGATCTCCAGCGCATCGTCGCGGAAGGCCAGCTTCGGATAGGTCTGTTCAAATTCCAGAAGCAGAAGACTGGGGAGGTATTCCATATCCCTGAAAACATCTGAGAAGCTCAGCTCCCTGCCGGTTTTTGCCTCCAGGTTGTGGGTCGTGACTGCCTTGAGTACATCGCCCTCTTCTGCATCGTCCAGACATTCCGATCGCTCGTAAAAGCTTACGACCTCGCTGTCCGCGCGGGTGATGAACGCCTCAGTGCGGTCATAGAGCATCTGCTGATCCAGCGCCTTGCCAAAGCCGTCCCAGGCCTCATCCGCAGCGCGTCTGTGCGCGTCGTTGATGTCTTCCAGTGCCCTGTTCAGTGCGTCATATCCGTCAGGCAGAACAGGCTCTCCGTCTGAGGTCAGATAGCCAAAGCCGTAGACCGGGCGGGTCACCTCGGCCCATCCGCCGCTGACTTCACTCGTCTCATGGATGCCTTCCAGGCGCAGATCGAGCACCTCCGGCGTCACTGCCGTTCCATATTCAAAAAGCTTCACGGCTTCGCTTATGAAATTGTACGGAAGCACACATTCCTCATTGTCATGGACACGGATCTGTTCTCCCGAGGCAAATGCAATGTCCAGACGGACGCCGAATTCAGGGGGCAGCCCCTGGACCTCCACATTGTGTCCGTTCAGGTCAGCGACGTGGCAGCGCTCAACAATGCCGTACAGCTCATCCAGAAAGTCTTCGCCGGCATGGAGCGTCCGCTCCGCACCTGTATCTTCCACGAGAAGGCTTCCCTCGGGAATGCCGTTTTCAGCCTTTGCCTGCAGATGATAGATATGATTCCCCAGAATCCCCGGCTCCGCATCGTCAACAAGAGAAAAACGGCAGTCAAATGCGGTGATTTCCGTTGATTCTATGGTTTTGGGCGCCTTTGGATCGCTTCTGTCAATGCGTGCCCCGTCCTGCGGCTGACTTTCCGCGGCACTCTCCCGCATGCCGGGATCAGCTGCGGGACTGCTCTCCGGCCCAGCTGTTTCCGTGCCCGGCTCCGTATGAACTTCCGCTGCTGTCCCTGCCGGAGCGCCTACGGTATGAGGGCCGCCCTCCGCGGCTTTTACGGTTTCATTGTTGACACTGCACCCGGACAGCAGAAAAACCGTCACTGCGATCAGGATGCCCGCGATGCCTATACGTTTCATTCTTCTCCTCCCGCTCCGATGCTTCAATCCGGTATCACGATGCCGCTGACCCTGGCCTCGATGGCCAGCTCGGTGCGGTTTTTGAAGCCGGTCTTCTGCATCATGTGGTTGATGTGGGTCTTGACGGTGGAAACGGAGACGTGCAGCTTCGCCGCGATCTCCTCGTTGGAGCTGCCGCGCGTCACCTCGCGCAGCACCATCAGCTCCGCGGAGGTGAAATCATTGCTGCTGACCATGCCGATGGGCACTGCAGGCGCGGCAGTCGGCCAGACGTGCTCACCTTCCATGGTCCGGTCCATCACCTCCAGAAGGGGCTCATTGTCCAGCTCCTTGTACCAGAATGAATCCGCGCCGATCTCCCTGGCCTCCTTCAGATAGGACGCCTCCGGCATGGACGTCACGATGATGATCTTCACCTCGGGCTTCATCTTTTTGATGCGGGCCGCGGCCTCCAGGCCGTTGGAGCCGTCCTTCATGACCACGTCCATCAGGACCAGATCCACGTCAAAGCGGGCGCAGTAGGTATCGGCAGCCCTGGCGGACGGGATGGAAGCCGCCAGTTCATAGCGCTCGGAATGCGCGACAAACAGCTCGAACAGTCGTCTGGAAATATTCTGATCGTCACATATCAGTACCTTATACATTCGTTTCACCCCTGTTTAAAGTCAAAGTCAGCCGGAATCCGGGGACAGAATCAATCTTCATCTCAACGCCCATCGCCTCCGCTTTTCTGCGGAGCATGCCCAGTCCGCCGCTTTCCGCGATGGGCTGCGCGGGCGGGATGCCATCGTTGGTGATCTCGATCCTTCCTTCCCGCGAGACCACGTTCAGCTCTTCGCCGCGGGCATGGCGGATCGTGTTGGTCAGACACTCGTGGATGGCCGTTACGACCAGCTCCGAAAGCGCCGGATCCTGCGGGAGTTCTCCCTGTATATTGAGGCGGATGCCAACGTCCTGCGCCACGACGCGCATATACGCGTAGCCGTCCTCCGCCGGGTCCTTCGTGTCGGTCTCCAGCAGGCGCCGGCTGCTCTGCCAGACTGCCAGCATGCTGGCGCGGTCGCCCTTTCCCTGGATGTAGCGCTTGGCCAACAGCAGCATCTTGCCCAAATCGTCATGCAGGCGGATGCGCGCGTCCAGCTGTTCTTTCTCGATCGTGTAGGCCGTGATCAGCCTGCCCAGTTCCGAGAACTCCAGAGCCAGTTCCGATGCCCCGGCCCGTGAGGCCGCTGCCGCCGAAGCGGGCGCCGCGGAGGCCACCGTCTCGAAAGGTGCCGCCGCGGAAGGTGCCGCCGGAACAGCCGCTGTTTCACCGCCGGACGGCGCTTCTTCCGCCGCCCCGGCTTCCGGCAGCGATTCCCAGCTGATATAGTAGGTATTTTCATCCGCACGCAGCGCCGCATTTTCCATGAGCGCGCCCGAAGGCGGCACGGACGGATGTTCCAGCGTCAGACGCAGGCTGATGCCGCAGCCGTCGGAACGGATGTTCGCCATCAGGGCTTCCGCGCCCTGCATGGCCAGCTCCGCGGCCTTTTCAAACACATCATAGGCGGCGATCAGCACCTCGCCCGGCAATTCCGCCCCGCTGTCTTCCGAAAACACGGCGCCCGTCACACCGCAGAGCTGCAGGTATTCCAGGCTTTCCGCAATGGAAAAGCGCAGCTCTTCCAGCGGCATCCTCTCCTGCTCCGATGCCTTCAGCACCATATTGCAGCGGCGTTTGATATAGGCAGTCAGCACGCAGGCCCGGGCCATGGCCGGGCGGAAGGCCTCATCCTCTCTGTCCTCCAGCTGGAGCAGCCCGCTGACCTGAACCAGCTGGTCCGTGACGGCAGACGCCATGGACACGTACAGCTGGTTCCTGCGTTCATAATCCAGCGCGGCCTCGCGCACCTCCAGTTCTTTCCTGCGCAGGATCTGCACCGGGAACCAGCCCAGCTGCAGACAGTATTCCAGCAGGCAGATGAAAAAGATGCAGTATGCCTCCGGCAGCTGAACGATGCGGCGTCCGCGCAGCATCGGAAACAGGCCCAGATAATAGGTCAGGAAATAAGCGCCCGGGATGATCAGTATCGAAAGCAGCGACCAGGGAATACGCCTGTCATCGACAGCGCGGTTCTCCAGGATCAGATGATGAAGCATCGCCCCCGTACAGCCGGCGATCCAGACGACCGCCGCATAATAGACCGGCCCGTATTCGTAGCGCAGCCCGTATTCCTGCTGCCTGCCAGCGTCCGTAAAGCGGAAGGCCAGCTGATGCAGGCCGTTGCTCAGGATCAGCAGATTCAGCAGCAGGCAGAACGCGTACAGGACCGGAAGGACGTGCCTGAACCTGTGATTCGTATCATCGCCGACCAGCAGCGCCGCGTCCAGACTGAGCAGCGGGATCATCGTAAACGGCAGATAATAGAGATACCACAGTTCCCTGATCATAGGCGGCGGCAGCACGCCGGTAAAACGATAGCGGATGCCGCGCAGCAGCAGAAGCAGGAGCATCATGGCCGCGATGAGCAGCAGCCGCACCCGGATGGCTTTGACGCCCGATCTGCGCACCGCCGCGCGGCCCCAGTACAGGATCATGACGGAATAGATCAGTCCGGCTCCGTTGATCGGGCCAAGGCCGATGTTATAGACCAGAATGCCCGCGAAAAAAATCATCAGAGTCGTCCGGATGATTCTTTTCGACTCTGATGATTGATTCATGTTCTTACTTCCTTTCCGGTATGCGCTTCTTCAGCTCCGCGATGCCTGCAGGGCACACTTTGTCCGCGGTCTGCGGCAGCCCTTTAGCGGCGTGCTTATCTGGCTTCAAAGTAATATACGTAGTCTCCGACAGCCAGGCGGATCTGTCCAAGTTCATCATAGCAGTAAGCAGTATAATTTGAATAGCCGTATTTGAGGTGAATTTCATCCTCACTGCGCGACCAGTTCAGCTTATACTCCCGGTCGGCTTCGCCGATCCTGATGACGCCGGTGCCGTTGTCATACAGCTCCAGGTATCCGTACTCAACGCCGTCTTCCTGCGTGCTGACGGACTGCCAGCCCTGAAGCTCGTAGCGCTGACCGGTGCTTCTGCCCTGAGAGGTCTGTCCGTAAGTCTGGTATCCCTGGTCCTGAGCGCCCTGGGAGGCGTCCTGATAGACCTGGCCGGAGCTGTAGCTGTACTGGACGGCAGACTGCTGCGCGCCTACATACTGCGTCTGCACCTGTCCGTTCTCGACCCAGGCGCCGTTCACGTTGACCCTGTAGCCATCGGGCGTCACGGTATCCAGCAGGCAGTAGCCGCTGCCGTCAAAGTAATAGCACTCCGCCACGCCGTCATTGTTGCCGTCGCACCAGGCCCAGCCGCCGGCCGGCCAGGTGCCGTCTCCGTTGTCCCACCACCAGCCGTAGCCGTTGTACTGCCAGCTGCCCGCGAATGCCGTGACGGCATGCAGGACCGACAGGACCGCTGCGATCAATAAGATACGGGTGATCTTTTTCATGGTTTATCTCATCTCCTTTTCAACATGTACAGCTGTCTGAACAGGCCGCTCCTCACTCAGTTTGTCAGTCCGGAGCTCGGGTTCACCTGATAGAAGATCTCCGATCCGTCAGCATTGACCTTAAAGAAGATATCCATCCACTGCTTGCCGTCATCCGTGCACCACTCGTATTTATGGCTCTCCGCCGTCCACTGCGCGGGCGATACCTTCTTGCCGTCAGCGCCCAGCTGATCCCGGATGCGCTCATAGGTCAGCGGCTCGTGACCGGCCTTGTCCAACTCGCTGTTCAGCCACTTAAAGGCGGCCTGCAGCGTGCTCATGGACACCACGCCATCCGCGTTCTGCATCGTCTTGCCAAAGTCCTCGGTCTCGGCTTCCGTCTGGATCTGGACCTCATAGACAGGCTCTTCTCCTGCGCTGTAATGCGGATAATCCGCATTGGCATAGCCGTTGGACTCTGCCAGTTTGTCAAAGCTCCAGCCCTGGCAGTGCGTGATGTAATCCTCCGGAAGCGCCGGATCCTCGCTGGTCCAGCCGATGTCATTCAGGTGCCTGAAGTTAAAGACCATGGTAAAGGAGCCGGTGTCCTTGGCGATGGGGATCTCCGCGTGCAGGGTCCCGTTCTCCTCCGTCATGGGGATGTTTTCAAATCTCACGTTGATCCAGGAACCGCTCAGATACATGCAGTCCGCTTCGGGATCCAGCGTTGCCTCCAGATCCATGATGGGCGTTTCTTCCACGTGCACGCCGATGAAGGGCACCACATAGCCGTCCGAATCAATGATGAAGCGCGCGATGCTGGTGACGTTGCCGTTTCCGAGCACGGACTCATACTTGCCGGTGCAGTTGCGGAATCCGAGCATGCCGTGCCAGTCTCCGGAGAAGCGGTCGATGAAGTCCTGATCGATGTATCCCAGGCCGCCGCCGGTCTCCCAGCTGTTCCAGCCTTCCATGAATGACAGGTAACCGGCCATGATCTCCAGGTCGAGCATCTCTTCCGCTTCGCCCATGAGGTTGACGTCGATGGTGCCGCCTTCCTCCACGGCTGCCGCATACAGCTCGCCGAGTTCATCGTACCAGTATTTCCTGCCGCCGTATTCCACGAAGAAGTCATCCTTATTCACGCCGTTCTCTTCAAGCATCATGTCAAAGTAGCGGATGAAGCCCTCCTCCGACACCTGCTCCGAATCTGTATCGGAGCCGGGATCCGAGTCATCGCCGCCGTCATCGCCTCCGACCAGCATGCCTGCGATGGCCTCGAAATCGAGGTCCTCTTCGTACTCGCCCATCAGCTTAACCGTGCCTTTTCCGCCTTCCGCGGCGAGGTCTTCATAAAGATCGCCGAGGGCATCGTAATCGTACTTCTTTCCGCCGTATTCCACGAAGAAGGAATCCGGATCGTCCATGTCTTCGATCAGCATGTCAAACAGCATGTAAAAGCCGTCTTCCGTGAGCTTGTCCTTTGCTGCCTCCGCCACGGCGCTGTCCTTCTGCTTTTCCGTCTCCTTCACAGCCTCCTGCTTTGCGGCAGCCGTCTGGGACGCCTTGGCCTCTGCCTTTGCAGCTGCCGTCGTTTCAGCTTTTGCGGCCGCTGTGGTTTCCGCGGCGCCGCCCGAACATGCTGTCAGAACCAGCGCTGCGCTGAGCAGTACACTTAATAAAAAACAATGCTTCTTCATAACAGATGTCCCTCCTTATCTGTTATAAAGCATAACAGTTCCGCGCCGCAAATGCGTCAATCGAAAGGATGAAGTTTCCCCCTGAGACGTGATATGGAAGGATGATGGGACCCGGCGCCATGAATGGAAGGATGCGGTTTCCCCCGCGGCGCGAATTGAACATCCATGGCCGCTGTGATACAATCAATGAAATCAATGCTTTCGGAAAAGAGAACCACCATGACTACTGCGGAAATACTGGATGAGATCCTGGAAAAAGCAAAGCGGGACCCGGCGCTGAAAGCAAGGATCCTGGAAATGCGGAAGGCGGATGCACCCCTGGCGGGCTTCTGCGGCATCGCCCGCGGGCTGGGCTATGACCTGTATCCCATGGACGTCATCGGCGACGGCGAAGCGGCCTATGCCGCCATGAAGCGGAGCACGAACGGCGGCGGGGAAAACTCGCCCATGCTGGAAGGCTCCGACGACCTGTTTGAAATGTTTCTGGCGATGCTGGACTGAGATCTGCCCGCACCCGCACGGACGCTGAGAGATTAACGGAGACTTGAGATTTGGAAGGCTTTGAGCACGCGGCAGAACGGCTGCTGAACTGGTATGACGAACACAAAAGGGTGCTTCCCTGGCGGGAAGAGCCCTCGCCTTATCATGTCTGGATCTCCGAGATCATGCTGCAGCAGACCCGCGCCGAAGCCGTCAAGGCTTATTACCGGCGCTTTCTGGCGGCGCTCCCGGACATCCCCGCCCTGGCGGCGGCCGATGAAGACCTGTGCATGAAGCTGTGGGAAGGCCTGGGCTATTATTCCCGGGTCCGGAACCTCCAAAAGGCGGCCAAATGCATCATGGCAGATCATGGCGGACAGATGCCCGATACCTATGAAGAGCTTCTCCGGCTGCCGGGCATCGGCCCCTATACGGCGGCGGCCATCGCCTCCATTGCTTTCGGCCGGGCCGTTCCCGCCGTAGATGGCAATCTTCAGCGCATTTACGCGCGCCTCACGGCCGATGGAAGCGACCAGCGTCTCCCCGAGGCCAAAAAGAAAGCATCGGCCTTCTACTCCGCACTGATCCCTGCCGGGCGGCCCGGAGACTTCAACCAGGCCCTCATGGACCTCGGCTCTGCCGTCTGCGTGCCCAATACCCTGCCGGTCTGCGGCTCCTGTCCGCTGAAAGAATGCTGTCAGGCCTGCCTGCGCGGCGAAACGGCTTCCTATCCCTTCCTCAGTCCCAAAAAAGAGCGCCGCATCGAGAACAGGACCGTGTTCCTGATCCACGACGCGGACCGCATCGTGCTCAGAAAACGTCCCGCAAAAGGCCTGCTGGCCGGACTCTACGAATATCCCAACACACAGGGGCATCTCCCGCGGGAAGAGGCGCTCGCTTTCATTCAAAGCCTGGGCCTTTCACCCCTCAGACTCACGCCGCTGGAGCCCTCCGTGCACATCTTCACCCACATCGAATGGCACATGAGCGCCTATGAAGTCAGGACCGATGAATTCCGGCCCTTCACTGAAAACGAAGCCGGGTACTTCTCGGCATCGCTGAGTGATATTGCGGGGCGGTACGCCATACCGGGGGCTTTCGCGGTTTATACCGCGCACATTTTGAAGGGCGTTGAAAAAGAATAAAAGGCGCGAAAAAGGCGACCCGGAGCGCGATTCCTTCGCGCGGAAGATCTGAGCGTTGTTTTCGTCAAAGAAGAGGCAGCGCCCGAACTCGCGCTTCGTTCTGATGAACGAAGCCGCTCAGGCAAACGGGCGCCTCGGGCTGAAAGAGGTATTTTCAGCCCTCGGCCTCTTCTTTTCCTATCCAACGCACGTTCTTCCAGGCGCTCATCCATATGCGCCCCGCCGCCGCCTTTTCCTGCCGTCTCTCATCCCCCTCCACCCTGCAAACATGTGCAGACATGCCCGGTACAACCTGCCCGGTATAGCGTGCCCGGCATAGCATGTCTTCGACCGTTCACACCAAACCGCCCCCTTGCCACATCTATGCCAGCTGCCCCGGAAGCCTGAAGCTCGGCTGATCAGGACGGGGAAGGATAAGCAAACCTGCAAGGCTGCGCTTGCGGCGCGCATATGAATGAGCGCCGGAAGCACAAGAGCTGAGTAAGAAAAAGAAGTGACCGAAGGCTGAAAATTCCTTTTTCAGCCTGAGTCAGCCAACTGTATGAAAATGCCCGCTCATCAGGAGCGGGCATTGAGTTTGGCTGTTGTCACTTCTTTTTCTGTATCAGCTCTCCGTGATTCCCAGCGAATGAATCGCGCGCTGTAAGCGCAGCCTTGCAGGATCGAATGATGCTTTCTGTCCTGATCAGCTGAACTTCAGGCTTCCGGCAGCTACTGCGAGCCCCGACTTCCTGTCAAAGAGCAGAATATCCGTCCCCGCCAGATCGATCCTGATCTCCTGGCCGATGCGGTAGGTCACGCCGCCGAAGACGACGCCGGTCAGCAGGAAGTCGCCGACTCTCAGCTTCAGCGTGGATTCCATACCGGTGGGCATGGCGCCGTAGACCGTAGCGGGCAGGCTGCTGTTTTCGCCGATGCTGATGGCTTCGGGACGGATGCCCAGCACGAAGTCCTCATTGGTCAGAACGGGGTCATCCTGAATGCTGGTGTCTTCTTCCTCGATCTTGGCGATGTGATACTTGAAGACCTCATCCTTGTTGCTCTTTTCAACGGCGCCCTTCTGCTTCAGACGTTCCTTCTCGGCTTCCGCCTTTTCAGCGGCATCTTTGTCCCTCTTTTCAAACCAGGCCGGCAGATCCAGCGGCTCGTTGGGCACAAAGGTGGCTTCCCGGCCGTTCAGGAGCTTCAGCTTCATGCTGCCGTCCCCGGCCTGCGTACCGCTGGCCTCGATAAAGTTGATGGAGGGATTGCCTACGAAGTCTCCGACAAAAAGATTGTTGGGACGGTTGTAGACCTCCAGGGGCGCTGCATACTGCTGCAGCACGCCGTTGTTGATCAGGCAGATGCGGGTCGCCAGGGTCATGGCCTCCATCTGGTCATGGGTGACGTATACGAAGGTGCTTCCGGTCTCCACATGCAGACGCTGCAGCTCGTAGCGCATCTCCAGACGGAGCTTGGCATCCAGGTTGGAAAGCGGCTCGTCCATGAAGAGCACCTGGGGCTCGGGCGCCAGGGTACGGGCGATGGCCACACGCTGCTGCTGGCCGCCGGAAAGCTCTGCGGGATAGCGGTCCATGAACATGCCGATCTTGACGATACGGGAGACGCGGCGCACTCTGTCGTCGATCTCTTCCTTGCTGAGGCGGCGTTTTTCGGTCAGGACCTTGCCGTCCTGCATCAGCTCGAATTTCTCATTCCAGCTCTGGCCCTTGTCTTCCACGGCCTTCTTCATGCCGGCCAGACGGCTCTCATACTCCGCGAGCTTGGCCTTAGCCGCCTCTCCGGGATCTGCCGCCTCATGGATCTTCAGACCGAAGAGTTCCTTTGCGGTGAAGATGTTCAGGGTGTAGGTGTCGATCAGCTTGACGTAAGCCTTCTTCTCATCCAGCTTGCCGTTCTTGTCGCGGCACTCCTCGATGAGCTCCCTGAGCTTTCCGCCGTTCTGCAGAGCCCTGACCAGATCGGCCGTCTGCCTTGCGGGAATATCCACCTTGGGCAGTTCTTCGTTGATGTTCTTCAGACCGAAGGAAATATTGTCATACACCGTCATGTTGGGCCAGAGGGCGTAGTTCTGGAACAGGAAGCCCACCTTGCGCTTATTGGGCGGGATGTTGATGCCGGCATCGCTGTCAAAGACCACGCGGTCGCCGATCATGATCTGTCCCTCGGTCGGCGTTTCAAGACCCGCGATCATACGGAGGATGGTGGTCTTTCCGCATCCGGAGGGGCCTAAGAGGGTGATGAACGAATTATCGGGGATGTCCAGGCTGACGTTGTCAACACCGTAGAATTTTCCCCAGCGTTTTGTAAGGTTTTTAATCACGATTCCTGGCATATTAACCTCCTATACCGCTGTCCAGGCTGGCGCCGGTCAGTTTGTTCACGATCGTATTGAAGACCAGAATGGTCATGATCAGGATCAGGTTGATGGCACTCGAGAATGCGTACAGACCCATTTCATCGAAGTAGTCCAGTGTCGTTGAGAGGATGAAGCCCTGGGTGCAGAGCAGCAGGAACAGGGACAGCTCTCTCAGACAGGTCATGAAGGGCAGCATGTAGCCGCTGATGATGGACGACTTCTGGATGGGAATGATGATCCTGGTCATTCGCCTCACCCAGGGCGTGTCCTGAATGATGGCTGCCTCTTCCAGTTCATTGGAGAGCTGCAGCATCGAGTTCAGCGAGCTTCGGCTTGCAAAGGGTATGTACTTCACCACACCGGCGATGATGAGCAGGGTGTAGGTGTTGAACAGGTTGACGTGCTCATTGGAGAACAGGATGAAGAATGCCGCGCCTACCGCGATGGAGGGCATCAGGTAGGGCAGGAAGGCCACGTTGTTCACATAGTTGGCCCACTTGCTTCTTCTGTTCTTGGCCACGGCATAGCCGATCAGCGTGCCGATGGTTCCGGCGATGAGGGCGCAGGCCAGGGACAGCAGCAGGGTGCCCTTATAGGCATTCCAGATGGTGGGATTGAAGAAAATGCCCGGCTGTCCGTACATGCCGTTCTCCGTGATGTTCTCGCTTGTCATCCACCATTTGGTGGTCAGGTGGCTGATGTCTCTGCTGTACAGGAAACTGTAGTCGCCCGGGTTGGGCAGGAAGGTCTCCAGCGCAAAGAGGATGATGGGCCAGATACTGGTGAAGAAGGTCAGGACGATGAAGAACGCGCCGATGACATACTTGCCGGCCTTGCCGATGTTGATCTTGGTCAGTTGGCCGGACTTGCCGGTGACGGTGGTATAGTTCTTCCTGCTCTTCAGACTCATCTGGTTCAGGCCCAGGATCAGTACACCGAAGACCATCATGATGATGGCCAGGATGGACGCCTCGCCGGTGTACTTGGAGTTCAGGGATATATATTTTGTGGACAGCGTTGTCAGACCCAGATAATGGGGGACCGGATAGCTGCCCATCGCGCTTCCGAAAACCAGAAGGATGGTGGACAGTATGGCAGGTTTGATCATTGGCAAGGTGATCTTTGTCATGATCTTATGCTTGGGCGTATCCAGGATGGTCGCCGCCTCCTCCAGGTTGGCATCCATGTTTTTGAAGATGCCGCCTATCAGGATGTAAGCAAAAGGCGCATAGTGCAGACCCAGCACCATGGCGCTGGGGAACAGGCCCTTGCAGAACCACTTTGGCATGAATATGCCGAACAGCGCTGCAAACAGTCCGTCTGCGGTGCCCAGGACCTTGTTGCTGTTGAACATGTGCTGCCACACGACGGCCAGGGTCCACTGGGGCATGATGTAGGGGAAAATGAAAATCGAACTGGTATACTTCTTGAACTTCATGTTGGTCCTGGTGACCAGAAAAGCAAACAGTCCGCCGAACACGATGGAGATGATGCAGGTCAGCACAGCCAGTTCAAGGGTGTTGATAAGCGGTCTCCACAGATTGGCCATGGCCAGCTTGCTGGTAAACAGGTCGATATAGTTTACCAGGGTATAGCCCGAGGCCCTCTTCGTCAGATGCTGATCGATGGTACCGGGATGGATCTTGAAAGTATCCTGTACGATTGCCACGATGGGAGCCACCGTGCTGAATGTCAGAACGATGCCGAAGAGCAGCAGGATCAGATTCTGAGGCGTGGAGAAATAGGTCTTGATCCTGTTCTTCCGCATCGCACTGCTTCCGGATGAATTAGCAGACATAGGGATACCTCTTTTCACTGTTGATTCTTACAGATCGCAGTTCATCTTTTCGGGACGCGTCGGAATTCCGGCTGCCTGCCCCTTCAAAGCAAAGCGGGGATGCCGTAAACCTGCATTACAGCATCCCCTTCAAAACTAAGCTACTGAAATGTACGCTCTCTTAAGCTTTGGATGCCCGATCAGCCTGCGTACTTGCTGAGCATCTCGATCCAGCTTCCTACGGTGAAGGAAACGTCGGAGCAGTACTGAGGATCCTCAAGGACCAGCTTGCCTTCCTCTACCCACCAGTCATAGCCGCGGTCGTTCTTTGCTTCGAACTTCACGGTCACGCCGTCTTCTTCCATGCCGCCAAGGCTGTGGTGATAGGTCTCCTCGGTTGCTTCCGCGACCTCGGGGTTGGATGAGTATCCGCCCATATCCTTGCCCCATGCGCTGAAGCCCTTCTGGGTGCAGGTCATGTAAGCGATGAATGCGCAGGAGGTCCAGGGAAGAGGACTGTTCTTGGTCAGGAAGAGATAATGGCAGTAGCCGAAGCCGCCGATGCCCTCATAGTCGTCCTGATAAGCTGCCACGGTGATGTTGTTGACGGAAACGGATGCGGACTCCTCAACGGAACGGAGCTTGGAGTACACCAGCAGTCCTGCCTGATCCTTTGCGGACTCGGAAACCAGGATGTTGCAGATGGGGCCGTCATCGGTCTCTTCGGTGTAGTTCTCGACCCAGAGCTTGATCCAGGCAAGCGCGTATGCGCCGTTCTCGCCCAGCATCAGGTCTTCCGCATCGGTCTTCATGGCCTCAACGGTGGGTGCGAAGTAAGCCTTCTTGGTGTCATCGAGTTTATCATAGGCATCCTTCAGATAGCCGGCATACTTGTCGTTGGTCAGCATGTAAAGGAAGTTCTTGCCTACGATCTCAGAGTCGATGTCCATGTACAGGGGGTGAGATCCCTCATAGACGAAATCCCAGCAGTTCTTGTACTCTGCGGTACCCTTGTTGTTGAACTCGAAGACCTTGTTCAGGGTCTGCAGGGGAAGGAAACCCTCGTACTCATCCGGCTCGATGCTGTTGGCCTCAGCCCACTCCTTGGGGATGAAGGTCTTCAGAATGCCGGTATCCACCATCTTGGACTGGATCTGGTTGCCGTCCTGGATCAGGGTCATGGCAAAGGTTCCGGTGGACTTCAGGGAGTCTGCGGTCAGCTGCTCGAAGATCTTGTTGTTCTTGGGCTGCTGCCACTCGAATTCCATCTTGTAGTTGGGATCGATGGTCTGCAGATACTCAATGAAGAGCGGAAGTGCGGACTTGCCGCGGCTGGAGTTGCCCACGCCGTAGAAGGTCTTTCCGTTGGACTCTTCAATGGCCTTCTTTGCAAGCTCCTCGAGCGTCATGGTCTGCGCCTCGGCGATGATGGCGTCGATACCTTCCAGTTTTACCTCAGGAGCTGCTGCCTGGGTGGCTGCGGGAGCCGCCTGCGTTGCTGCAGGTGCGGCCTGCGTTGCTGCGGGGGCTGCCTGGGTGGTTGCGGGAGCTGCCTGTGTTGCTGCCTGTGTTGCTGCCGTACCGCCGGTGCAGCCCGTGAGAAGGCTCAGGGCCATGGCGCCGGTCAGAATGATAGAAAGTAATCTTCTTTTCACGATATCCTCCTAAAACAATGTCCCTGCCGAAGCAGAT
>Ga0129307_1001987_pt1 | contig 18420 bp, 18 predicted proteins | sample P1105metagenome_FD_94437 | JGI IMG/M metagenome (GOLD analysis project Ga0129307, IMG submission 94437) | Capybara group fecal microbial communities from Wisconsin, USA - P1105 metagenome | ecosystem: Host-associated > Mammals > Digestive system > Large intestine > Fecal | place: USA: Wisconsin... | reverse complement strand
TCAATGTTTGGGCATCTTTCGGCTATCGCTGGGGCACAAATCCACCAGATGCTAATAGTCCGTTGCTGGAAGATGGTACACTGTCAATTAACGTAGGGGCAAGCACTGATTTTCAACTCAGCTGCCGTTGGAGTTTAAGTACCGGAATCTTATTAAACGCAAACCGTAAATCATTATGCCATCAGGTGAAATACGAAGATGACGCTCTTGTTGTTGTTGACGGTCAGGAAGATTTCAAGCGCAATCGATTAAAATCCTATTATATTGGTATTCCTGTTGTTTTTAACTATTATCTTGGCAAACGACATACCGATAGTTTTTCGTTTGACATTTTCTGCGGTCGTCTTATCGGAGAAGAGCTTCGCACCAGCAAAGACGCCACCAATTTGTTGGGATTAACCAATTGGGATGGAGAAAACATAAAAAACACATTCAATCCATGGAAACTTGAGGTCGGTATATGCTTCAACACCAACATGCTGGGCATCTTCCACGGCATCAGGGTGTTCGCAAACATTCTGCCCGAATATAAATCAGGTGTGACAAGCAGCGAAATCAGGAATATCGGAATTGAAATTAAGTTCTAATTGTTTTTGTTCTTATCTTTGCAAAAAATTAATCATTTATTGTAGTTTTTCCGTCACTATTGCGTCTAATGTGCAAAAGGTTTTAGACCATGAAGGAGAAAGAATTAGAGTTTAACCGAATCGTGAAGGCCAACAAAGCCGCCATTTTCACCGTGTGCTACCTTTTTTCGAAGGACCAGGACGAGGTGAACGACCTGTTTCAGGAAACGCTTATCAACCTGTGGCGCGGATTCGACGGCTTTCAGGGCAAATGCGACGTGAAGACGTGGATCTGGCGCGTTAGCCTGAACACCTGCCTCACATTCGAAAGGAAAAAGAAACGCCGCGTGGATACGTTGCCGTTGACAATGGACATCAATCTGTTTACCGACACCGACGACGACACTCGGCAAGTGCAGATGCTTTACCGCCGCATCAACAAACTCGGGATGCTCGATAGGGCAATCATCCTGCTTTGGCTGGAGAACATGAGCTACGAGGAAATCGGTGAAATCATAGGCATCTCCACCAAAAACGTCTCCGTAAAACTGGTCAGAATCAAGGAACAACTGAAGAAAATGTCGAACGACTAAAAACGCAAAGCTATGGAAAACAACGAATTAGAAGAAATGCGGGCGCAGCTTGCCGCCTTAAACGAGAAGCTGGAAAAAGAAAGCATCGTTAGCGATAAGCTTATTAGCGAAGCCACAAAGAAACATATTTCGGTAATGAAGCGGAAACTGATCATCAGAATGATAGTTGTGGCTGTACTGACACCTTTTATTTATTTGTGGATATCTCCGTATTTTTTACCATGGTGCTTGGGTGTTATTTCATTGAATCTCTATATCTATCTGAAAACCAGGAAATGGGATTTTGAATCGTTGAATGTGGCTGATAATTCGAAACGAATCCACAAAATGATGAAAGTGTATAGGAGAACGAGACTGCTTTTAATGATATTCTTCTGTCTGTTTTTGATACTCGTTGGAGTTGCTATCCTTCTCATTACAGGTGCATCAATAGAAGGCGTGTCAAAATTTTCATTGTGCCTATATATTGATATAATTGTCGTCGGCATTTATTATGTTATAGACAAAATTGCTGTCAGACCCGATGTTGAACTAGTTTTGGAAGGAATTTTGAAAGAGTTGGAAGAATAAATGTTTTTATTATTTTTGCAAATCAAATACTTAATCCAATGAAAACAAAAGTATTTATTCCATTATTATTGCTATTTATATTAGCAACAATGTGTTTTTCGTGTTCCGGACAGAATGGAATTTCGAAAGAAGAGAAATCTCAGATTCAGGAAGTTATTGAAAATCATGATAAAACCCTGATTTACATCTGGAGCGAAAGCTGTGGAGCGAGCAAAAACATGCTCGAAACAAATATCAAACCTTATCTTGAAGGTCTTGAGAAAAACAATGTCGGCATTGTCATTATTTATTATGGAAAAGAGGAGGATGATGCCAATTTAAAATCAGATAATCGACTGATAATAAGTAGTAATTTGCCTGCTGCATTTGGTAAAATGAATGCCAACAAAACCATGAAGAAAATTCTGAAAGACTACAAGAAGTTCAACGGATTTCCGATCCCGCTGCTTGTTGACAAAAACGGTTATGTGCTGAACTACGACGCCGATAGTGAGTTGCATTACAGCTATTGGGAGATATTCCAAGCAGCAAAATAATAGGATTTTACCCCAACTATTTAGGGTTTTAGAAATTGACACTGTGGATTTTTTATTGTAATTTTGCACTGTAAAACTTCATTCTATGAAAAAACTCTCATTCCTATATTTCATATTGGTCATATTGGTCCAATACGTCCTATCACCAATTACAGTTTTCGCTCAAAACGATAAAGTCCTTAATGTCAATGTTATCGTTTCCGACACCACGGGCAAAGTCCTCAAAGATGTCGCTATTTACAACTCTAGCCAACACCTTATCGGAATAACCAATAATTTCGGAAATACAACAATAACAGCGCATTTAGGCGATGCAGTGGTGTTTTCTCACATTAGCTACGAGCAGAAAACGGTGAAGATTTCCGATGAGAATATGCTTGTAATTTTAAATGCAAAAATCAACATGCTTCCCGAGGCCGAAATCGTTGAAAACGCGCCGCATTTGGCTTACAAAAACAAGGAAGTCTGGGTTTCTGATTACAAGGTTAACAATGCAGGAATGTACCTCATCCTCGACAGCAATTCCGAGCATTCGCTGATATTTCTGAGTCATGAGCAGGACACGCTCGCTAAGGCGAAAATCGCTAAAAAATATGATTATCTCTATGAAGACGCTTTCGGTAACATTCATCTATATGGTGCCGATTCAGCCTATCAGACTTATTACGACGGCGAAAAACTGAAAATGCTTTATTCGATTGATATAAACACGTTCAAGCAAAAGCTGTGGCCGGTTAAAGTGCTGACTGATAGTCTGCTGGTTTTACAAAGATACGCTTCGCTTTATCAGGAAATTCTGTATATCAGCGTTAATCGGAATACTAAGGAAACCAAGGTTTTGGCAGATTTGTACGGACCGTCGCGAGAGTGGGGGAGAAACTATTATAGGGATTTGCGTAAAGATGCAGCGGTTGACGCGATGGAGAGTGAGAATCCGCTGTTCCCCAACATCATGGAACTGCTTGGAATTGAATCAGTTTCGGCATCCGGCAAGGCCTACGACTACACTCCGATGGGCAACGTTGCTGATTTTGCTAACAGCCAGCGCGCGAAGTTTACCATGAACCCGATTTATTGCCCGATAGCGTTTTTCAACGACACAATCTATGTGTTTGATTTTGAGAAAGATAAGCTTTTGAAATATAATCAAAACGGCACACCTGTTTCAGAAACGGACATCAGTTTTCATCGCACGACTTATCGTAAGGACAGCCGCATAGGCAACACTTGGGACAGAAACATCATCATCGATAAAGCCCTCGGCAAATGCTATGCGCAGTTTTCAAAAGACGGCCATGTGACTCTAAAAGAGATTGATTTACAGACTGGTACAATAACGAAAACTATCGAGTTGACGCATCACGTCTTCCCTGAGAACATCAAAGTCTATAATGGTACGGTTTATTACAAATTCATCGACGTTCGCCAAGTCAATGGCCGCGACTGCCGCAGTTTATATAAAATGCAATTGAAATAAATGAAACGTACATTAACTCTCATTTTTTTCCTGCTGTGCGGCTTAACCATGTCCGCGCAACAGGACACTTGCGTAAAATCCATCACGCTCGACGCTGTGTATGTTACTGCGGAAAAAGTATCAGCATACCGCGATTATGACTATGTGATGGTCGATTTTGAGTTGGTTGACGATAAGTTTTTCATTCTTCAAAGAAAAGGAAATTCGTTGAAAAACTTTAGAGTATTGGTTACAAACATGGTTTTTGACCCCGTTGATACCATCAATCTTCCTAAAAATATCAAACCGACAAATTTGGAATTCGATATAGCTGATAATGTCCAGATTGTGACACAAGACTCTCTTTATCAAATAGTTAATATTGATAACAAGCATTATTACGCTTTTCCTGTGGAGAAAAACCACTATCGTGAGGTGATGCAAAATTGCCTTTTTATGACCGACAGTTATGTTTATTTCTGTGACACCCGTGCCGAAGGCTATCTTCTCAATTTTTTTAGAATCAGTCCGCAGAAAAAGGAGCGGGAACTGCTGTTTTGCAATAACGATTTGCAAAAATACAGCGAAATACCACAAGAAGTGCAATGGCATGTGGCTCACTCGTCACGGTTGGGCGCATTGTGGTTTGGTCCGAATGACGATGATTGGAGGTTCTTCCTAAGAAATGTTTGGATGAAGCCAGAGCAGGCTTATCTTGGTCATATCAGTGATACTTTGGTTTATTTTGATCATCAAAACCGTAAGATTTTAATGTATGATGAAGATTTGAATCTACTTCATAGTTGCGATATCGATTATCCCGAAAAAGAAGCTTTTTGGCGGCATTCCATCTATCAAGATCGCACATGGGGTACATTTTACACTGTCTTTGGCTCCACTTTGAATGAAATTGACATCAGAACTGGCAAAACAATCCCAAAAACCAACGCCAACAGCTATCTCAGTCAAAAGATGATTATCTACAAAGGAAATCTATATTCTCTGAAAAAACGACGGGATTCCGGCAACGCCGAAATATCATTTATCGAAAAAACTAAACTAAATTAAGAATAATCCCATGAGAATCAATCAGATACTTTATTATGTCTTATTAGTCATATTGCTGTTTTTGTCGCTTATCGGTTTTGCCCAATCCAATATCATCAACGGCATCTGTCTCGATAGCCGCAACAAGCCGATTCGCGATGTCGGTATCTATACCATCGACTCGACAATTCTTACCGTAACCAATAACGACGGACTTTTTTCGCTGAAATATTCCAATCCTGGCGATACTATTTATGCAAGCCACGTGGCATTTGAAAATGTTGTTTATATTATTGACAGTCTTGATGTTAACAAGCGAATTGTGCTGAAGATGAAACCTACCAGCCTGCAGCTGCCTGAGGTTGAGATTGTCGACAATGCGCCCCATGTGGCTTACAACAACAAGGTGGTCAGCGTTATGGATTTTGAGATAAACGAGAAAGGCATCTATCTCCTTGCGCGACGCCGTCGTAACAACTCTCTGCTGCATCTCAACTTCAACTGCGACACTATCACCGAGCTGAAAATCAGCCCCGATTATTACAATATTTACAAAGACGTTTACGGCGAAATGCAACTGGTTTCTGACGAAGACGTGTGGCAGATAGGGCATAAGACTATCCGAGACTATGTTTTTGAGATGGAACTGATGTACCGCACTCCAACAAGCCGTTTTGTAGGTCTTTTCAAAAATATAGCGTGTGCCACCGACAGCCTTCTCATAGGCGGTCGATATGTTTTCTTCGGTCAGGAGATTTACTATTATTACTTCAATATCGGGGGCGACCAGCAGGCTCACGAGCTGCATCACTGCGTCAACGAAGAGAACCGCGATCTGATGATCAACTTGCTCAATCCGCGATTCGGAACGTTTTACCGCTCGGCAGGATTTCTTGATCCTAAGCCCACCTACGACCCGGTTTTCGCTTACGACAACAAGATTTATCTCTTCTCATTTGATGAAGATAAGCTATTTGTTTACAATAATTTAGGAGAAGTTATTGAAGAATATCCTTTAACATTTCATAAATACAAACATTGGCGTGGCGATATGCGCGTCATCAAGAAATGGGACAAGAAAGTGATCTTGGATTGGGCTACAGGTGACTTTTACACCACCTTCACCGACGGCGGCGTCACCACCATCAAGAAAGTCGACCTCGAGCACGGAACCGCCCACAACGTGGCAGTGTTGGGAGGCTTTCCGTTCATCGAAAACCTCCGCATCTACAACGGAAAAGCCTATTTCTTGTTTAAAAACGATAATACAAGAAACAGTAGATTGTACGAGGTCGCGATAGAGTAGAGATGATGTTACATCGTCTCTACTGCTATTCGTCAACATTCCATTCCTGCACCGAGACGCACACACCGATATATTTTTCAGGATATTCTTTCACAAATTTCCTGTCTTGCACTTTGTGCGATACGCTCAGTCGGAACCATTTCCCGTTATATTTATAAAGGCAGGCGAAGTAGGCATACGATTTATCTGTCGTAGGGGCTTCTGCTATTTCTTCACCTATGCGGGTGTCGCCCAACGAGCCGCTTTTATAAACATGACCGTCGCTTGCCGCTTTTTTCGCTGCTTCATAAACCTGTTGCAGATAAGCCGTTAACGTCTCAGGCGACACTACTTTTGTTGTGGTTCCCGTATAGAATATCACTTCGTCTTTCAGTGGACGGTTTTCCGAGCGCGGATCGGTTGTTTGTTCACTGATTTCAATAGCAAACGAAGGCACGAGTTTGTTGCTTTCAAGTCCTGCAAATGCAAATTTGTCGCCAAGGTCGAGGTCGTTGCCACCCAAAAGAGGCAAAGCCCATAAAGCAATAATTGATAAAATTTTCAGCATATTTTTAAGTTTTAAATTTTCTCTTGCAAAAATATATCATTATTTTCAGTTTGTCAAGAAAATTTGTTGAGTAGTTTCAAAGAAATTCCGTGAGATCCGTGTTCAAAAAATGTTGGATAACATTTTAGCGTTTTTCGTGTTTTTCGATGTGAAAAAATACTATCTTTGCATATTAAAAGATAGTAATTAAAATCATCATATCATGAAAAGAAATAAAATCGTTGCCGGCAACTGGAAAATGAACCTCGATTTTGAGGAAGCACAAACCCTTATTGAAGACCTCGAAAACCTCCTTGACGAGAAACAACCGTCGTGCGAAGTGATAATCTGCCCTCCGTTCCCTTACCTCGAACTCGCTACCGACGAGGCCTCGGAACATGAGCTGTTTGAAGTGGGCGCACAGAATGTAGCCGCCTGGGAATCAGGAGCTTACACTGGCGAGGTCTCCGCCAAGATGCTCGACTCGATAGGAGTGAGCTGCTGCATTATCGGACACAGCGAGCGCAGAAAATATTTCGGTGAGGACAACAAAACTCTTGCCGCAAAGGTGAACTTGGCTCTGCAATATGAAATAGTGCCGATTTTCTGCGTGGGCGAGGTACTTGAAGAGCGCGAAGCCAACAAGCATTTCGACGTGATTCGCAAACAAGTGGAGGAGGGGTTGTTCCATCTCGACATCGCTGATATTGAGAACGTTATCATTGCCTACGAACCTGTGTGGGCTATCGGAACAGGCAAGACCGCAACGCCGGCTCAGGCTCAGGAAGTGCACGCATTCATTCGCAAACTGGTGAAAGAGAAATATGGCGACGACATCGCAAGTCAGATTCATATCCTCTACGGCGGCAGCTGCAACGCTAAAAACGCCTCCGAACTCTTTGCCCAGCCTGACGTTGACGGCGGCTTGATCGGCGGCGCATCGCTCAAAGCTGAAGATTTTGTGAGTATCTGCGAACAGGCTTCTAAGTAACTGACAATGAATTATATAGCCTACACTTTCTCGAATCCTCATAACGAGGCTCTGAAAGATATGTTTGCCGAGCTGCTTGGCAATATCGGCTTCGACAGCTTTATGGATGCCGACGAGGGCTTTACGGCTTACTGCACCGAGCCTTCGTTCGACAAGGAAGGCCTTGATTCCATACTCGCCATGGAACAATTCGCTGATGTTCAAGTGGTTAAGAAGGAACTTATTCCTGATCAGGATTGGAATGCCACATGGGAATCGTCCTACGAGCCTGTGGTAATTGACAACACCTGTCGCATCCGCGCGCCTTTCCACGAAGCTGACAATAGCTATAAATACGACCTCTGCATCGAGCCTAAGATGTCGTTCGGAACAGCGCATCACGAGACGACGGCGCAGATTATAAAGCTTATGCTTACCGAGGATTTCCGTGGCAAAGACGTGCTTGATATGGGCTCGGGAACCGGCGTTTTGGCTATCCTGGCAAAGAAACTCGGTTCTGCAAAGACTGTCGCTATCGACAACGACGAATGGGCTTATCGCAACGCTCTCGACAATGTGAAACTCAACGATGAGAACGAGATTTTAGTTGAACTTGGTGATGCCAACTCGTTGAACAACAGACAGTTTGATATTATCATTGCAAACATCAACCGCAACATCCTTCTTCGCGACATGCACGAATATGTGAAATGTCTGAAAAAAGGTGGTAAAATATTCTTTAGTGGTTTCTACGAGGCTGACTTACAATTGATTAGAAACGAGGCTGAGCGTTTGGGTTTGACTTACTTGAATCATATCAAGAAAAACGAGTGGACGGCGGCGATTTTTATAAATCAGTAAAAAAATACAAAAAAATAGACTGCATTTCAAGAAAAAGTTGTAATTTAGCAGTCCGAAAAATTATTGAGATATGAAATTTATTCTTTCGAGTTTAAAGCTCCTAAAAGCGATTCAGGCACTCAGCGGTGTCATCAATTCAAGCAACACATTGCCGATTTTGGACGACTTTCTGTTCGACATCAATGAAGACGAGCTTAAAATCACGGCATCTGACCTTGAGACTACGATGACGGTCAGCATTAAGCCTGATATGGTGGAAGGCAAGGGTCAGGTCACCATTCCGGCACGTCTGCTTATCGACGTTATGAAGAATTTCCCAGACATCCCGGTGTCATTCAATATCGACGAAGCAACTCTCGCTATCGAAATCACAACAGGCGAGGGACGTTATAAGATGGTCGGCCATAAGAGCGACGAGTTTCCGCAAGTGCCAGTTATTGCTGAGCCTTCAGTGTGGGATATTCCAGCCGACGTGCTTGCTTGCGGCTTTGAGAAGACTATATTCGCAACAGGCAGCGACGAGATCCGCCCGATTATGACAGGTGTTTTCATGGCAATGAGCGATACATGCCTCACTTTCGTGGCCACCGATGCTCACAAGCTTGTGCGCTACAGAAGAATGGATGTGAAGTCGGATGCTGCAGCATCGTTCATCGTGCCTAAGAAACCTATCAACCAGCTCAAGAACATCTTGGCTGGCCGTGCTGATGAGCCGGTTCACGTTGAGTTCAACAACACCAACGCATCGTTCACATTTGGCGAGTATAAGCTGATCTGCCGTCTCATTGAAGGTCGTTATCCTAACTACGAGGCAGTCATTCCGACAACAAATCCTAACAAGCTTATCGTTGACCGTCAGCTGCTTAACGCTGCCATCAAGCGCGTGGCTATCTTCTCAAGCAAGGCAACACACCAGATTCGTTTCAAGATTAGCGGTCAGGAATTGGTTCTCACGGCCGAAGACCTCGACTACTCGAACGAAGCTAAGGAACGCCTCACTTGCAACTACACTGGCGAAGATATGGAAATCGGCTTCAGTTCGAAGTTCTTCCAGGAGATGCTCGCCAACCTCAGCCAGAATGAGATTCAGCTCGAGATGTCGGCACCAAACCGCGCCGGAATCATCACTCCAATCGACAATCAGAACGCCGACGAGGACATCCTGATGCTGTTGATGCCGGTAATGCTGAACTAGGGCGACGCAAAACACAACAAAAAAGACCGAGTTTCAAACCCGGTCTTTTTTTATAACCAATAAACTATTCACAATCATTGTTCCTTAACAGTAATCGTTGTATTACCCTTGATTGTTGTTGGAATATCAAATCCTTGCTCGGATATGGTAACCGACACGCTGTTGTTGATAGTGGTCGACATTACTAAGCCCGTGTGTGGATTGATTGTTGAAGTACCTTCATACGAACCGGTGATTTCTTTAGAATCAATTACTCCCGAGAAACTTAACTCAACGCTTTTCTTCGATATACTTGTTACAGTATATATCATATTGATGTTGATGTCAATGTCGCTGACTGTTTGAGAATTGACGACACTCCATTGGCTTCCGACATGCAATTCTTCTTTAGGAAGCTCAATGATAACGTTGTTCAATTGATTCATTTCAATATCATCGCTGTCTTTGTTTACGCCGAATTCATCATAAGTAATTGATGTCGGTTTGTTGAGTATGTTGTCAATTTCATTGGTCTGACCAGCAAGCATAGGGCTGTTGGTCTCGGGGTGTTCCGAGTCGTATTTGAGAGTCATTCCCATTGTTGTAACTTCCATCTTTACAGCTTCTATTTGTGTCTCAATAACGATTTGGTCGGCAGAAGTTTCTTTTACGTTAAAAGATTGACGGCCTTCGACGCTGTTAATTGAGCGCATGGTTTGATTCTGCACTTTCATGGTTGTAGTTTGAGTCGTTTTGGAGGTTATGGTATAAACCTTATCCTTTTGAGGATGAAGTCTTAATGTAACGCCGACACCAGCAGTGAACGACAATGTCATTAAGGCAAATGCCGCAATAATTGCAATTTGAAATATTCTTTTCATAATAAATTAGTTATAAAACAAAAAAACTATCTAAATAAAACAGAGAAATCCTTTTAAACTTTTAGACTATAAACTTTAAACTACTCTAAACTCTCAACTAAAAGGATTTCTCTATTCAAAATGATGACTAAAGTCTAACGTCTAACGACTAAAGTCTCATTTCGGCAACTGTGCGCCGTAACCCTGAACTGCACCGAACAACTTCAGCGCATCTTCAAATGGATAGCGGTTTGCAAACATCGATGATGATGAGCTGATTGAACCTTGTTTGTTCAATCCCAAAGCAGCACGAAGCTTGTTGTCGGCTGAACTTGGTTGGTAATCAACGCTTTCTTTGTATGTTGCATTGGCGAATCCTTTCAGATATGCCTCGTTGATTTTGCCGTTGAACACCTTCGGGTCTGACATTCCAATGCAACCGTCGATTTCTGTCAGAGGCTCGGCATCCTCAAATTGATCAACATTGATCATGATAAACTTGCCACCACCGGCCAATGCTGCGTCAGCGCGTCTGTTCAAGAAGAACATGTTGTTTGTGGTCTCTGCGATTTTCTGTGCTTCTTTGTCCTTGTAATCCAAACGGCAGCGGTCGAGACCCGCATAGATGCTGCAGCCGATAATGCAGTGGTCGACATAGCTGTGTGTGCCGTTGTTGTAACGGAAACCGTAGCCCATGTCGTCGAAGTCTTTCATACGCGACCATGTAAATAGCACGGTGTTGTTTGTGAAATGCACTGTCTGGTAATTTTGTCCGTTACTGCCCATCACATCGCAGGCAATCATACGGCAGTTTACGAAAATGCAGTTGTCAATGGTGACTTCGCCTTGGAACATGCCGCCGATGCCGTAATTAGGTGCGTTTACAAAAGCGCAGTTGCGGATGGTGATAGTCTTGCAATTCGGGTTATCGAAATACAACTCTCTTGTTTCTGTTGTCAAAACGCCAGTCAGTTCAAGGTTCGGGCCACCGATACCGGCAGAACCTATCGGGTTCATCATAGGTGATTCAACACCTTTTGGCTTGCCTTCGCCTTTGGCATTGTATGCAATAGAGTTGCCGCGGTCGAACAATAAACCGTCAATGACAATCTCGCCATTCGGATTGTATACCTTGATTATCATTGTTCCGCCGCCCTTCGCAGTGCCATTCGACTCTGCTGTTGGCTGAACTAATGTTCTGTATTTCAAGATGTCGCGTGTAGTAAAATCAGTATTGTAACCGCCGTAAATCTTCACGCATTTTGTAACATTGATGTTACCGCAATCCAAAGTGCCGAAATAGTTGCCTTCTGCAACATAGATTGTTGATCCTTCCGGAACAGCATCAATGGCCTTCTGTATGGTTTTGTAAGGTTTCTCCTTGCTGCCGTCGCCACGTGTGCTTCCGGTAGTCTTGGAAACATAATACTCCTGTGCGCTGATGCTCATGGCAAAAAGCATTGCTACCGCTAACATTAAGAATCTTTTCATGTCATTAATTTTTTTAGTTTATAATTAATCATTTTGTCATTTCGACTGGAGCGGAGCGGAATGGAGAAATCTCCTGCAAATTGATGTTATTCTGTTTGTAGGGGATTTCTCCGCTCCCTTCGGTCGGTCGAAATGACGAGTTGGTGTTTAAAGCTGTGGACCAGCTTTAACAAGCGCCTTTCCAGCCTCATTCGTTGTGAACTTAGCGAAATTCTTAATGAATCTGCCGGAGAGGTCTTCAGCTTTCTTGTTCCAATCCTCAACATTTGCGTAGGTGTCGCGTGGGTCGAGAATCTTCGGGTCAACGCCTGGCAATGCTGTAGGAACCTCGAAGTCGAAGTACGGGATCTTCTTGGTTGGAGCCTTCTCGATTGATCCGTCGAGGATAGCGTCGATGATACCACGTGTATCGCGGATCGAAATACGCTTGCCGGTACCGTTCCAGCCTGTATTTACTAAGTAAGCCTTTGCGTGACTCTTCTCCATGCGTTTCACGAGCTCCTCAGCATATTTCGTTGGATGCAGCTCGAGGAATGCCTGGCCGAAGCATGCGCTGAATGTTGGTGTAGGCTCGGTGATGCCGCGTTCTGTACCAGCCAGTTTTGCAGTGAAACCGCTCAAGAAGTAGTATTTGCACTGGTCTGGAGTCAAGATTGATACTGGTGGCAATACTCCGAAAGCATCTGCTGAAAGGAAAATCACGTTCTTTGCTGCAGGACCTGATGACACTGGACGCACGTTCTTCACAATCTTCTCAATGTGCTCGATAGGATAGGAGACACGTGTGTTCTCGGTCACGCTCTTATCTTTGAAGTCGATCTTGCCCTTTGCGTCAACGGTAACGTTTTCAAGCAAAGCGTCGCGTTTGATGGCGTTGTAGATGTCTGGCTCGCTCTCTTTGTCAAGGTTGATGACCTTTGCATAGCAGCCGCCTTCGAAGTTGAAAACGCCCTCGTCGTCCCAGCCGTGCTCGTCGTCGCCGATAAGCAGACGTTTCGGGTCGGTTGACAAAGTTGTCTTTCCTGTGCCTGACAAACCAAAGAAGATAGCGGTGTTCTCGCCCTTCATGTCAGTATTTGCTGAGCAGTGCATTGATGCAATGCCTTTTAATGGGAGGTAGTAGTTCATCATCGAGAACATACCTTTCTTCATCTCGCCGCCATACCAGGTGTTCAAGATAACCTGTTCGCGTGATGTCACGTTGAATGCTACGCATGTGTCGCTATTCAGACCTAACTCTTTGTAGTTCTCGACTTTAGCTTTTGATGCTGTATAGACTGTGAAGTTCGGTTTGAACTCTTTCAGCTCTTCCTCAGTCGGTTTGATGAACATGTTGAGCACGAAGTGTGCCTGCCAAGCGACTTCCATGATGAAACGCACAGCCATGCGGGTGTCTTTGTTAGCACCGCAGAAAGCATCGACGACGTAAAGATTCTTGCCTGAAAGCTGTTTCTTTGCAAGAGCTTTTACTTCTTCCCACACTTTCTCGCTCATCTCGTGGTTGTCGTTTGGATAAACCGGAGTGTTCCACCACACGGTGTCCTTCGAGTTCTTGTCCATGACGATGTATTTGTCCTTAGGCGAACGGCCGGTGTAGATACCAGTCATCACGTTGACAGCTTTGAGTTCGGTCTCGACGCCTTTCTCAAAACCTGTCAAAGCAGGATTCATCTCGTCTTTGAAAAGCTGCTCGTATGAAGGATTATAGTAAATTTCCTTGACATCCTTGATGCCGTAAGAAGCCAAAGCTTCTCTCAATTCGTTGATGTTTTTAGCCATATCTTTTTAAATTGTGATTTTAATCCTAAATAAAATGCAAAGTTCCAAATAATATTTCAAAAAAGCAACACTTTGAAAAATAAATTTTTTTGACGTTTAAAACGGATAAAATGTGTAATTTTACGGCTCAAAACTTTAGAGATGACATATTTTTTATTCTATTTCATATTATATCCGCTCTCGATATTGCCATTGGCACTGTTGTACCTGATTCTCACACCTTTTTATATATTAGTGGCATTTGTCATAAGGTATCGCAGAAAAATAATCGACGATAATTTTGCGAAGTCGTTTCCGGAATGGAGCAGGCGAGAGGTGAGGAGGGCGAGAAACAAGTATTATTGGCACTTCATGCAGCTTGCCGCCGAGATGCTCAAGATGTTGACAATGAGCCGTAAAAACGTGATGCGCCGTTATCATTGCTCAAATCCTGAAGTTGTAAATAAATATTTCGATCAAGGCAAAAGTGTCGTTTTGATGTCGAGCCATCACAACAACTGGGAATGGATGGTTTTGAGTGTCGACATGCAGTTTAAGCACCATGGAATAGGAGTGGGGGCGCACAATACAAACAAGGTCTTTGAAAAGCTAATCAACAGAGCCAGAACACGTTACGGCGACCAAGTCGTGTTTCATGACAATGTCCGCGAGGTGATGGCATACCATGAAGAAAACCACATCCCAGCCGCCTACATGATTCTCTCCGACCAGAATCCTTCCAACCCTGAGCGCTGTTATGTCACTGATTTTCTGCATCGTCGCACAGGTTTCATCCGCGGTTCTGAGGGTTTCGCGCGCAAATACAACCTCCCGGTCCTCTATTATGAAGTGATAAAGGAGCGCATCGGCAAATACCGCCTCGATGTCCATGAAATCTGCGAACATCCTAATGAATTGCCCGAAGGTGCCATCATGCAGAAATACGTGGAATTACTGGAACAAACCATCAAAAACCACCCTTATTATTGGCTGTGGAGTCATAGGAGGTGGAAGCATAAGTTTGATTAAACTGAAAGTGTAAATAAAACTTTGACGTTCAACTTTTTATTGTAGCTCGACACTGTTGAATTTACAATCTCTCATTTATAATATGAACGAGCAGGATTTCCGACTCGTTCTATGTCTTATTTAGTCTTTTTTGATAAAAACATTACTTATCGCCAATCAGTGATTTGCTTTCCTTTAGAAAATTGCGCCTTTTTTACATTGCCATCTGCTAATTTTACAATAACTTCACCATCAGGTTCATTATTAACCATATCACAGAACATGATATAATCTTTTGTAGTTACTTTACAATGCCCATTTAATTTGTTATTTTTAACTGTAAATGAACCTTCTATTTTATCACCATTATTGGTCCAAAATACACCTTGGCCATTGGGTTCTTCATTTGTAAAGTAACCTTCATATCTACCAGATTCAAATGTCATAACGCCATATCCATCAATTACACCATTTTTCCACTCTCCATCATATTTAATTATACCGTCATGATGGTTTTTGTAGTATATAATACCTTGTCCATTAGGTTTATTATCTAGAATACCACCAATATATCTACCATATTCAAGTTGAAGCTCTCCACTATGTTGTTTTGTTAATTCATCATAAAGTTTTTGGGTATTATCTTCAAACACAAACGTATTCTCATCACTATAAGGTTTTAAAACAATATCTTTATATTGCCAACCATACGGTTCAATAATCTTAATATGTTTTGTTTCTTCTGATATTCTCTGAAAAAAGAATGAATATTCCCAAATACCTTTACCTATTGATGTATAATTTTTTTCGTTTGGATGCTTAAGATTTATATTTGAGGCATCTTTTATATAATACTTTACTTGTGTGTCAATATCTTCAATATACGTACCCCAATTTATTCCTATTTTTGCTGTTGGGCTAACTGACACGTATTTCATACTTACAATAGTGTAAGAATCTCTATTCACAATTTTAACAATAAAACTTTCGTTTCCTCCATTATCACCATAAGCATATGTGGAGAACTCTTTTGTATTTCCAATCAGTTCATCTGCTAATGACTCAGAAACAGATATCAATTCACCCAATGATTTCAATTCAGATGATTTCCTTGCTGTTTTCCAAACTCGTTGGGTCCTGATATCCAAAAGACGAGAAACAATGTAATATTCATCACCGAATTTGGTGATTTCTGCAACACAAACATTACTAGCTCCATATTTTTGACCTAGTTCAAACAATTTTTTATCATCAATATTATTATATCGACCTTGTTCTTGTGAAACTTGTGCTAAAAATTCATTTGTTCTTTCAATAGCCACGTAATCTGGATTTCGTGTAATGGCAGCTACTAGTTCACTGCCTAAAATTTTACTTGTCTGTTGTGGAACGTCAGCATTGGGCGTAACATAAACTGCCACAGTCTTTTGAGCATATGTCATCAATGATAACATCAAACCAAGAATTAATATAAATGTTTTTTTCATATCGAATAATTTTTAGTAATTTATAAAAAAATTACCGGCCAAGCCTTTTGAATGAGTTGTAGCTTTTATCTTTATTAACTATTTTTTGAGTATTATTTTCGATTATATAATAAAGCATTGTTTTTTTTATTTCGCACCTATAATTGTCGCAGATCTTGTTTCCCAATTTATGCGATTTCTTATACCTTGTGGTTTCCTAATTTGAACTTCAAATGGTTTTGTCGTTCCAGGAGCATATGTTCCTTTAATGGTATATGTATCAGATTGTATAACTGCTTTATTACTATCATAATAATTAATTTCAATTTTTATTTGCGAATAACAATGATGTTTTGCAGTATTTTTAATCTCACCTTTTAACACATTATCATCCTGTACAGCCATATTTATCAATGACAAATAAAACTTCGGATAATTACATTCTGATTCCAATGCCTTATTATACTCTTCTTTCCATTGATTATATTGAACAGTCTCTATCGCTCTAACGACAATAAATAACAATATTATACAACCAACTATAATGCCAATTGTTTTTGCTATTTTCTTTTTAGGTTTTGTTTTGCTCTCATTATCAATATCATTTGGTTTGGGCATCGGCGGTGGAGTAACAGTCTTGTTTTCTGGAATTGGAGGTGGGGTGGCTGTTTTTTGTTCAGGCAGCGGAGGTGGCGTTGGTATGTTTGGAAACAAATCAACTAATTCAGCCACTTCACTCGCTTTTGTCCATTCTGTTAAACCTTCGGACCACACAAGAGTATCTTTGGCGATGCCTTTACTTTGTATTTCTTCTTTTGATAATGGCCCAATTTGTTGTTTTCCGTCTGAATAATAGTATTTTTTCATATTACAAAAATTTGTGATTGATAACATCTTTTTTTAACGATGCTATTATTCAGCATATAATAAAAAACGTGGAAGCTTCCTTATCCACGCCTTGAGGCCCTGAGAGTGCCTGTGAATGTTGATAAGTCCACGTCCACGCTATAGCATGGACGTTTACAACTAATCCGTAACACTCACATCTTAAAATTTCTCAGGTTCCAAGGCTGTGCCGAATAGCAGCAAACGCTATATAATTATGTCTTTATACTTTATTTAACTGTCTGTTTCTTAATCTATTTGTTTAATTTGACACTGCAAATATACAAAAAAATCAACATACCGCCAACAATTCTCTGCCAATTTCATGAACCCCATCAACAATGCGCTGACGTTGTGCCGGGCGAGGATTGCGCAAACCGTTGGCATAATGCGACAAAAGCCGTTGGTTAATTCCAGTAACACGGCTCAATGCCGCTATTGTTGCATACGGTTCACAAGCGTGAAGCAGCGAAGCTACATCAATATAATTGTAGTCAAAAGTATAATCACCATCAACTAACCATTGAGGAACAGTATCTCCGTCACGAAGCATGCCGTCAACATGAAAACGTAGTGTGTCGGCAATTTCTTTCTTCAACTCATTGATATCACGAGCGGTAACAACAACAGAACCTGGCACATTGTCACCCAATGCTGCGCAAAAGTTCTTTTCAATCCATTCAACATTAACTTTTATTGTTTCCATATTATCATGATTTTATTATTTACTATTTCCAACCGGCCTGTTTCCAAATACTATTAAGAATAAACTGACTTAAGTCGTCACTTTCCTTACCCCTGACAGTAACCTTGCCTTTCTTAACCGGATGCTTGAATTGTCTATGATCTCCTTTTGAATAACAATATATCCAACCGTCTTTTTCAAGCATTTTGATTACCTCAAAAACCTTATACCTTTTCATAATTAATTCATCCATAAAATTAACAATGCAAAGATAGTAAAAATAATATCAAAAATAACAAAATAATAAAAAATTTTTTGAAGGGCATAAAAAAACGTAGAGAAGCACGCCCGTGCTTCTCTACGTCTCTAATGGCTAATAGCTAATAGCTAATGGCTATTTTCTGTTAGCTTTAATCGCTGCCTGTGCAGCAGCCAGTCTTGCAACCGGCACGCGGAACGGTGAGCATGACACGTAGTTCAAACCGCAGCTGTAGAAGAACTCTACTGATGCCGGGTCACCACCGTGCTCGCCGCAAACACCGCACTTGAGGTTGTTTCTTGTCGAACGTCCGCGTTCAACACCGAGCTTCACCAGCTGGCCAACGCCTTCCTGATCCAATGTGTTGAATGGATCGGCAGGGATGATCTTCTGGTCGATGTAT
>Ga0129307_1001985_pt1 | contig 18424 bp, 11 predicted proteins | sample P1105metagenome_FD_94437 | JGI IMG/M metagenome (GOLD analysis project Ga0129307, IMG submission 94437) | Capybara group fecal microbial communities from Wisconsin, USA - P1105 metagenome | ecosystem: Host-associated > Mammals > Digestive system > Large intestine > Fecal | place: USA: Wisconsin... | reverse complement strand
TCTTGACAATCAAATAATCATGTGCTAATATGCAGATAAGACCGACTGCTTTCACAATCGGTCTCATCATACACCCTTCTATTGCACTATTTTACGTTTACACAGAATTTGGGATTGACTCGCAGAACTCCCTGTTTTGCATTTTTCTTATTATATCATTTTAGGCTTGATCAGGTAGTCTTGAAAGTTAAGTGTAGGAAAACTGTAGGAAAACAACGAAAATAGGCACTTCTGAATTTTCAGAAGTGCCTATTTCATGACAACTGTGTTATAATATAAATACCGTTTTTTTCTAAAAACATATTTTATGCTTATAAGAAAATATTTACATTTTAAGGTTAGCCTCAAGTATATCCTTTGCTTGTTTTCTAATCATATAATTCGAGTCATTTATCAGTCTGAGTGTGATTTTATTAATCAATGCTTTATGAGTCGTATTGTTATCCTTGAAAATACGTAATAATTTGCTTCGTATAGCTGGAGCAGGATCTATTGACATTTCGCCTATTTTTTCTTCTGCTTGCGTTGTATATGGTGATTCAAGAATATACCATAAGCATTCGCAAGCCGTTGTTCTGATATATACATCTTGATCTTCTGAGCATTGGAATATAATAGAGGTTATTAATGAATCTACATCTGAACTAACATCAACCGAATATTGAAGATAAGTCTTTAGGCATTGTACTAATGCACGGCGTTCTTTTGCATCTTTTTTACTATAAGAGAAACACCATTGAATCAAAACCTTTTTTTCAAGAACGCCAACAAGTATTTTCAGTGTAATAAGTCTGCACCATAAGCCTTCATTACTTCTATATGTCATTATGAAGCCAGATGAACCTTCTAAAGAGACGTTTTCTATGCAGTTAACCACTGCTGAAGGAATATCAATGCCGTTTTTATGATAGTAACCAAGAGCAATACATAGGCATTCAGCACATTGATCTTTGGTAGCAAAAGAACAATTACTGTTAAGCACATCAATGCATAATGGAAAAAGATTATCTGTTACATATTTTATAATATCAGGAGAAGAATTGTTTTCAAACACATAGGATATGATATTGTATGGATTTATACCAAATTCGCGATAAACTCCTTTATGATTGTTGTCTTCAAATTGTTGTCTGGCAATTTTAATCTCCGATTGTAATACAGCTAACCAATCCCCTTTATTTGTGTTTAGATCATAGATCAACAATTGTTCTCCAGAAAGTCCATTATTAGGTAGGGTCTCCAATTCTGAAAATACATCTGGTTTAGCATTTACTAAGGCCGCTATACATTGTGGATCGCCGTTTCTATTCACCATATCAGGTAAGTTTTCCTTCAAGACTTTACAAAGCATTTTTAATGCTTCGTGTGATACCGCCTGCAAATCAAGGCAACCTATTAAATTGGTTATACGATTTGCAGTCATGTATTTATGTTTGTCTATAATAGTAGTAAGAATCTTTACCGTATTCTCATTACTCAGACGTCCACAGTTATTAATTATGCAATCTGTGTAATTATCTGACATATCCCATGGCAGACGTACAGATAATTCTAATAAGTAACGTTCTGCTTCTGTAAACGAACTGTCACTGAGATAAAGACCTATTCTGTACAATACTCCTATGCATATAGTATCCTTTGAGTTTTCGTGGAAGCTATAGGCTTGATGCCATAATTCATCAGCATTCAAAATAAAAAGGTTACTGATATTATTCCATTCAAGATTGCTCAGGCGTAAAAAGTCTTTATACTGTCCACCAAAAAGATACATTTTTATTGCAGAGTATAGCAGTTCAGAGCTGTTATATAATTTTCCTGTACGATAGAAAATAGTTGCAAATACCTTTCGGGTAATAGCAAAATGTGTGTATGAACCATATAAGAGAGAGGAAAAAAGATAGTTTTCTACACCGGAAATGATTTCATCAATGTTAGTTCCAAAAAAGGTTGTTCCAAATGACGCAGTGTTTCGTTTTATTTCTTCGTTTAAAAGCGATTCATATGTATTTTCTAAATATCGGTCAAGAACAGGCACGTAAACGATTGAATCAAGTGAATCAAGCCTCTTTTGGTAAGCTTCATCTTCTGATCCAATCTGATCTTTTGTACACAGTATTTGGAGATTACGTAAATCTATTAGAATGTTTGTTATTATCCAAGCTGCGATTTTTGCTTCTTCAGCCAGCTTTAGTGCTTCTTTTTCAGAAAGATATGCATTAACTAAGTCACCTTGAATAAAATAATCAATAGCATCAAGGCGCTTTGAATACCATTCGGCATTAGGGTAAATTGTAGCAACTGTGTTTACAAGTTCTGATTTGACCTCAGGTGATAAAAATTTCTCACCATTAAGTACCCATTTTATAACCTGTTCACCTACATTATGCAAACTGGATAAAGGAACGTCTAATTGTTTCTGAGATAAATATGGCATACCAATGTAGTTGTATATAGATTTATAACTCGTCTTAAATTGAGACAAAACAGTTTTAGTTGGTATATATGAAGCATAGTCGGATTCAGTTTCAACTGAAGTACCATCAATATCTATAGGTTGTGAAAATGTTGTATGATGATTATAATGATAATAGAAAATGACATCTTGGATTACTGCATTAGCTATAATTTTTTCAGCATTTATGTAATCACTCATTTTACGAAATGTGCAATAATCACTTGATTCAAGATCTTTACGTAATTGTGTTACTTTTTGGCTGGCATTCTCGTCACCAAAGAAAAAAACAAGCAAAGGTTTATTAGTTTTACGACAACGCTTATATTCAACTTCAGTGCCGTCTCTAAACTCATTCTTTATCAGTAGAACAACAATATCTGATGAATCAACGTTGGCTACCATAAAATCATTGGATTTCATACTACTTGTTCGGTCTTCAATGGTAAAAGCTTGAATATAACTGCATTGGTTAAGTGTATTCTTAACTTTTTTTCTGAAATCCATCCATCTAAAACCATCTTCTGAACCAGTATTTTTTTCAGCTCCCATTGCTGAGCTTACAAACACTTTCAGTCTTTCCTCAATGATAGGAATATCCATAAAGATACCTCCTTACGCTTTTTACTTAATTATACTACAGATTGACATATAATTCAAGATGAAAACAATATCTATTCATTATTTAGCGGAAATGTATACAATTGATTGTTTATGTAATATCCAACATAATAATTATCAAAATCCATTGTAATATTTATTCGTTCTCTCAAAAGGCCGCTTTCTCTTTGATATTTTCTTAATATGTATATCAAAGAATATCCAACTTTTTTCATTTTTTCCAAAAGCAAATCAGAATCGCACCATAAATATGATGAATGTATTTCGTTGTAATCTCCTGCTTCAGACCACAGCACAATAGGTTCTTCTTTTGAATTATAGAAAATGTAATTATCTGTATTAACTATACCAAGTAGTTCACGTAATGGTTTTGAAGGTAAATAGAATTCTTCATCCCCAACTTCAGGATAATATTTAGTACATTTTTCAACAGATGAATGAATATTATCTATCAATATTTCTTCTAAAGCATATCCATCGTTATAGTTCTTCCATGGACACCAGCATATTTCTTGCGGCGTAATATAACAATCAACATCAGTAAAACCGACAAGATGATCATGATCAAGAATACGGTAATTTTCACTTTTAGTCATCATTCGTATCTCATTAATACAGTCTTCTATTTTATCATTTGGTACAAGTAATGAGTTAATAAAAATACCTGTTTCTATATCTGACGCTCCACAAAAACACCAGCGGCCGTATAATGCTATTTTATTTTTTAAATAAATGTTACTATCATCCACCTCTTTTTTCTGAAATATCCATTTAATCCATTCTAAATCGGATATACTAAGTAATAGCTCTTCCACTTCTTCTTTTGAAGAAAAATCCGTTTTATAAACGATTTTATTTGCTTCTGGAATGCAGAAATTTTCTTCCTGTATATTTGTTTTTTTGTGTTCTCTTTCATATGAAGGGATAATAAAGTCTTCGATAATACTATAATCTTCTATTTTTTTATATCCGTCACCACTAATCCATAATAGATGATCAGAAAGATATCCTATAATCCAATTTCTTGCTTGCCATACATATTTTTCGCATACAGACATTATCTCACTTTGCGAACCATGCGTAGCAGGAGGATAATTATGAATTATATTACAATCAATCCCATATATATTATCTTTCTTGCTAATAATTGAATAAAAATCAGATTCATTCCATCCGCAATCAAGAATAAATGCATATGCCGCTGATAAAATAAATTGTTCACTTTTAATATCTTTATAGTCTGGATATTTTTCACTTATCCTTTTTATAAGATCCACAAATTGTTTCTTGCCATAATCGCTATATCCTTCAAAGAAATGAGTTATATGATCAATCAAAACATATCTTGACAGATCATAATCAATCGCACTATAGCCATCCATTCTTGTCCCAGAAAGAGCATCTTTATTTAACCTTACAGTATAATCAGTAGATATATGTGGTGATAGTAACGATGTATAAATATCGCTTGATACAAGGTTTAATGATAACGCTTTTTGAAGAATTGATTTCGAGTAATAACGTATGGATATATCTTTATTACTATCAATATTATTTTCCATAAGAATATTATCGGCTATCCATATTGCAACCTTCTTAATTACTTCCTCATCGTTAATTTCAAATATTAGGCTCATTAATATAGAATAAATATCTGCACGTATCTGAGGATCGTTTACACTATCAAACTTTAAGAACAATTTGAAGAATTCATAGGGACATATTTTAGCCCATTCTAAAAGAGCAACTCGACATTTCCTACGATAACTATTATCAACTGATGCTAATAACCAAGCATTAATAATTGGTCTACCGTTATGCTTATCATTAATTGTGAGCTTGTATTCTTTAGAGAATACATTTATCTCCCTTGACTTATACCATTTTTGGTTTTCTGTATTTAATAAATTGCATGGCAATGATAAATACATATCTCTTTCTGCAGTTTTTTTAAAATCTGAAAGAAAACAATCTAATAATTTGACACCAAATGGATGGGATGAATTGTATGACAAAGGAAGTATTACTTCATTTACAACATCCGTAAAGGCTTCAGCACCATATCGCATTATATCAATCAATCTTTCTTTATTCTTTTCTGCATTGTCTATACTTGCAAATCTAAATGCAAATAAATATATTTTTATTTTTAAGTATTGATTATCAATAATTGCATCTATAGTATCATTATCGGTTATAAAACAATCAAAATCTTGCATCGAAATTGCAGATAACATAAATAATGCTTCATTTGAAATTGCAACATTATTCGAGAAATCTATTGATAACGGGCTACTATATTCATCAATTAATTTTAAAGCAACAACGTAATCAAAATATCCCTGAATACCTGGATAATAATAAATTACATCAGGTGAAAACAATCCTTTTCCTGGGATTATTACTTTATAAATAATTCCATAATCACTTAAAAAATCAATCAAGTTATCCGCATTTTTTTTATCTAAATAACCTAACTCATCACATAGTTTATCTATAAGCTTTTCGTAAATAATTGAATTACTTTGGGTAAATAACATAGATAAAAAAGTTATCGTTTTTAAAATTGTCTGCCTATTACTTGAAATATCAGAAGCTTTTTTACGAAATTCATCCTCTATAATTTCTATTTTTTCTTTCATAAGAGATGCGACTGTAAGTGCAACTGAGTCGGTATATGTGAATGATTTATTGTTATTATTCTCACAAAACAACTTTAAAGCTAACGGTGTTGTAATTGCATTTTTTATAAAATATGCATTATCTACTTCTATATTATACGCATCAATATATTTGTCAAACAATTCATAGACTGGAATGTCGCCTGATGATCTGATATTTATAACATGAGCATATTTAATTATATTTGGAAATGCATTTGGTCTTGAAGTAAAACAAAATTTAATTCTATAATACTGTAATGAAATAACATTTGCTTCCTTAATTCTATTATACCAAATATCGTAATTCATTGCTTCGTCTATACCATCTATGACAACTAAAACTTTAGAACTTAAACTGTTATAACCATTTAGAACTCTTTTCCTATCAACCGATGCTAACAGCGCTTGCCATAGTTCATCATCGCTCCAATTATATGATAACCCAAGTGTTGAAACTATGATATCTTTCCACTTATATGCATCGGGTATTTCTTTTGCTTGAATAATAATTGGACAATGATATCCTTGATTCAATAAATACTCTACAGTTGCAGCAACACCATGGGATTTTCCGGTGCCAGGTTCTCCAATAAATAAAAGACTATTATTCTGGCGTTCTTCCTTTAGCTCATTAATATAGCTGGGTATATCTAAATCATCAATACTTTGTACAATATTTAAAAGGCGATATAGATGTGAGTGAAATTGAAAAGGAGAACAACAATGTCTAATCTCATCAACTTTTGAAGCGTAATTACTTTTAAACACTGAATAATCAATTTCAACTTTTATTGTATCATTTTTTAGCCATAGCGCTATTTTACGGCATTCCTTCTGCAAACAACTAAGCTCAGCATCTAATTCAGAAATCTTTTGATTAAATTCCTCATCCACATTAACAACATTTTTAACCAATCCTGAATGTATAAAATACTTGTTACATCTTTCTATTAATCTATCAAAAGCCTCTTCTTTTTTCTTTTTTGCTTCATATTGGCCAACAAAAAAATTAATACGCTTAAAAATTTCACCACTGACATTTAAGTCAGGAACATACTTCTTAGATAACCAGCTTTCTTTGCTCCTAATAAACGAGTTTTGAATACATTCATCTGATATTTCTGAATTTTTGAACCAATAAATATATTCTCCTTTATTATTGGGCTTTTGAAGCTCTAATAATAACCTGGATTCATTCCATAATTCGATTTCTACATTAGCATGTGTTTTTTTTGCTGCTTCAACAAAATCATCCCATCGTTTCTTTTCACAGCTATCCGATCTTCCGGTAACATTGCTCAAATCTCTCGGAATACACACTATGTACTTTTTTATAGTATTTCTTATTTTTAATGCTGTTTCAAATGATTTTTTGATTTGATTGATTTGATTATTTTCAATACATGACGGAAACCATTTTGCTTGTAACGCAATAACGCTATCATCTTTTAGTAAAGCGTATGACTCGACGCCTCCGTCCCCTCCACTGCCGTTATTGATTACGAATTCCTTTATTTTTTCACCATATGTCTCATTGCACCAGTTTTCAAAAAGTTGATTACACATAGTTTCAAAAGCATCATTTTCTGATTCACCATATGTATTAAATCTAGTCCAATTCATAGATTTGCCCTCCGATTACAACAATTCATAGTATCCTCCTGTCTAACTCAACTTTTAAAGTAATTGAATAAGGTTATTTCTAGTTACATCAATTATACCATATTACTAAAAATACTTCAACATTTTGGGTACTATTACTTTAATATATTTATGAAAATATCCAAAACACAGTAATAAAAGCTATATGACTTAAAATCACTTATTAAACTTCATAAGATCCCAATATGTAAAAAGAACAAGATAGTTTATACCAGAAATGATTGCATATTATCTTGACAATACAATATAAAGATGTTATAATATGACATATAGGAATATTAATATTCCGTGCAGTATCTTGAAAATTGAATACATACGTATTAATTTATTAACTGAGGAGGGGTGTTTATGAAGAAACGCAATTGCCTCCGTCACACAAAAGGCAAGAGGGTTGGTAAATACTTAAAAACAATTGATACTCTATCAATTATTGTCAATGTTTTGGTTTTTATAACTAAATATCTGGTAATACCAATAAGCAGTATTTTCCTTTCAACCTCAATTTGGTTTAAAATTACAGCTATTTGTTTTACTATAGCTGTTTATTTTTACGATAAACGCAAAAAAAAGTGACGGATTCAAAGACGCAATTCAGTTTGAAAAAACTGAATTGCGTTGATTGAATTATTTGTTGCTTAAAAAGGAGGGATATAATAATTAAATCTATATAATATGAATAATATAATGTAATCAACATGATATTCAAAATGAACAATAACTCAAAAAGAAAAAATCTTTATCTAATAAGAAGTAAAAGAGGTGAATATAATTTGTGTATATTAATAGGTGATGTTCTTAAGGGGGTAAGAAAGTGTTCTGGATTAACACAATCTGAATTTGCAAAAGAAATTAATGTTTCTCAATCATACATATCTAAACTTGAAAAAAATGAAATAAGTCCAAATGTGGAATTATTGGATTTATATGCAAAATTTTTTGATGTTGAACCAGAATTATTCTTAAAATTTAGGAACTTGAAAGACAAAGATAGTTTAGCTACAAAAATTAGAATTGCTTTATTCAAAAAACTAATATATAACACTGATAATACAGATGAATAAAACGAAAGATAAACTCTCATCTATAAAAAAGAATCCTTCAAAACAAGGAAAACTAATTAACCTCAAATTCGTCTTTTTCAAAAACAATGTGTATATATAAAATGGATTGCTCATCTCATTTTTTATTAAATCTAATTTAGATGTCGAAAAACATTTTATAATATTCAAATCATTTTTTATCTTTGGAATCTAAGATTTTACTAATAATTCTTATTTAACAATGAAAAGATCCGAATTTTGGTAATGTCATTAAGCTAACCGTATATAGAAAGTAATCAGGAGTATGTTTGAGATAATTGTACATACTCCTGATAAATTTTATTAGGAAAAAGGGGACGACGAAAAGACAGACCGTTTGATCTGCCTGTAAAAATATTGATACTGAAAAAGAATTATGATAACTTGTAATTGAAAGGTATAGCAGAGGTAACGAGTTTTTCTATCAGCGTTACGATCATAACTATTCATTACACGAAAAAATGTAAATAATCGGCATTCAACTCTGTAACTCACACTGTATCTTATATCCGCCCTTAAAAGTGACGGATATTTCATCTTTACTGAGGACTTTAACACATTCAACGATCTTTCGCACTAATACGTCATCGTACTGCTCAAGTTGAAACTTACTGTTGTCAATATCAGTTTTTATTGTCTCTGCAAGCTTATTTGATTCTGCATCTGGTTGTGCTTTAAGAGAAAGAAGTTTCTGATTCAGTTTTTCTTCTTCGCTATATAACCTTGCGAACTCATCATCAAGAGAATCCGGAGTACAAGCTCCTGTTGCAATAAGATTCACAAAGTCATTACGAGCTTGGTCAATATCCTTTAACCGCTGTTTGATCTGTTGTATTTCGTTGCTGTTTACTCCCGAAAGAACCATGTCTGTAGCGCCTTTTAGTATATCTGTAACATCATCGCTGCAGTTATAGAACTCATTTATAGCTCTTACAATCGCATTATGAAGAGGAGCTTCGTCAATAGTAGGGGACTTACAGTATTTTGGACCATGTTCCAAGCGGTTAATGCATCGCCATACAGTTCTGTTTCTGTTATGTGAAGTCCATCTGCACCGCCTGCAGGCTGTACCGCATTCACCACATATAAGAAGCTCTGTCAGTGCATATTTACTGCAGTATTTGCTTTGTTCAGTAGGATTATTGGTACTTACTGAACGCATTGAATTACGCCGTGCGATTTCCTGCTGTACTATATTGAAAGTGTTTTTATCAATGATTGCAGGGTGACAGTCGCTAACATAGTACATTGGACGTTCGCCGTTGTTTTTGACGGCCTTATGTGATATACAGTCAATAGTATAGGTCTTTTGCAGCAGGCAGTCTCCGATATATTTTTCATTCTGGAGTATCCTTTTTATAAGCATAGCACTCCATTTCCCATTTTTAGTACGTGTTGGATACTTTTTAGCATTAAGCTCTTTAGCAATTGTATGTGTCGAACCGCCGTCAATATACAGTTTGAAAATAAGCCGTATGACTTCAGCTTCTTCAGGGATAATAACAGGCTTTCCATCATCTCCCTTTTTGTATCCGAGGAGATATTTGTAGTTATATCGGACCTTTCCCTCTTTAAAAGCCATCTGGTTTCCGAGCGTTATGTTCTTGCTTATAGACTCACTTTCCGCTTGAGCGAAGCTGCTATACAAGGCAAGAATGAATTCGCTCTGCGCCGTCAGCGTATTTATATTCTCTTTTTCAAATATAACGCCAATACCTAAACTTTTCAGGAGTCTTATATAATCAAGACAATCGACAGTATTTCGCGCAAAACGACTTGTAGATTTACAAAGAACAAGATCTATTTTCTTCTTTTTGCACATTCTTATCATACGCTTGAACTCTGTTCTGTTCTTGGTCTGCGTACCGCTGATTCCCTCGTCAGCAAAAATTCCTGCCATCGTCCATTCGGGATTGGAATTTATGTAATTGGTATAGTATTCAATTTGTACATGATAGCTGTTCTGTTGTTCCTCCTGATCAGTACTGACACGGCAGTAGGCAGCAACATTAAGCCTTTTATGCCCGCTCACATTTTCAGTTTTCTTAGGCTTTGCAGGGATTATCCTTACATTTGCTGCCACTTCCATTATCATAGCTCCTTTCCGTTTCATTTCTAATTATGACACCATTTATGAATTCAGCTTCTATAACGCAGGAATGGCTCACTGTTATCCGCTTTATGCAGGACCTCAGCAAGCCAATATCAAGAGTATTAAGTTGAATTCTATTCTTAAGCAGAGACTTTAAAAGCTCGGTTTTCTGCGGAACATCACTGTATTTGCAGTTCTTGTACTTTAGTTCAGCAAGTCTGATAATGTCGTTTCTTATTTCTTCAGCAGATTTAGTGCCATTATCAATGGCACGATTGATCTCAGCCTGTTTGCAGCGTATCTCAGAATTCGGAATATATTCACTTACTGTTGCTTTGACTTCAATAAGCACAGGATTTGATATGACAGTATTCAGAATATTGAGTATAGCTCCTGTCAGCATTTCGTCTGTTAATTTGAATAAAAACGGATTGCAGCTGTTATTCCGACAATCCCATAATTCAGCTTTAGTCCTGAACAGTCTTTTACTGCATTCTTTGCAAACTGTAAGACTGCGTATTTCCTGTAATTCATCAGAAACTATACAAAGCGATGTTGCTTTTGCGCTCTTTCGCTCGTTCACTGCTCTGAATACTTCCTCGCTGATCAGTTGAGGATATGTTTCAGTACCAAGATATTTCTCGTTCTCAAGTACTCTTTTGACCATATTCTTATTCCAGACCATGTTATCGCTATATGGAACCCCCATATTCTTAGCAATAGAATTAAGGCTCTTTCCTGCCATATATTCGCTGAAAATAGTGAGTACCGCAAGAACTTCCGCAGGGTTAGTGGTTATTATACCGTTCTGCATCATGTAGCCGAATGGTATCGTTCTATTTTTACCCATATATTACGCCTCTTTTCTGACATCACTATACCACAACGGAGGCGTTTTTTCTATTCACCACAACCGACAAAAATGCTCCCTGTATTTTAGGCAGGGAGCATAAAAGCTATGTTCATTCGTTCCCGAATATTTTAGGATAGTCTCTTTTACCATTCACGATATGATAGATATATACCTTTTTACCGATAATTCGGTAAAAGCACAGATATTTACAGCTTATGAGACGTCTGAAATTATCCGCAGCAAGTATCTGTTCCTCGCAGGCTTTACCTAAATATGGAGTGATACTTAGCCTGTCAATATCATCAAGTATTTTATCTGTTATTCTTTTAGCCGACTCAGCTCCTACAAGCGCAAGGTGCATATCGGCTATTTCTTCGAGTTCACGCCATGCAGGAGCAAGAAGTTCAATTTCATATTTATACATCGTACTTCTTCGCCAGCCTTTTTCTTGCCTCATCGATTGACACTGTCGGCTCACCTGATAGTCTGCTCTGTTCTGCAGCATCGAGCTGTGCTTTCAGTCTGATGAGTTCTTCGCGCCTTTCAAACGCATCGATACTCATAATCACAAGGTCACCCTCTCCGTTTTTAGTAATATAAATAGGCTCTTGCTTCTCATGTGCAAGATTTGATATCTGTGTATAATCGTTCCTTAAGGTTGTCGATGATTTAATGATCATAGAAATCACTCCATTCAGTTTATTCTACGATTATTATATCATAATTATACAGGAATATCAATAGAAAAATCAAATTATTTCTTTAAAATTTATACCTCCGATCACGTAAAATTCAAGTATGCTGTCTTTGACAACTATCTTATCTATTAAAAATCCAAACTCCTGCGGCTCGAATTCAATCATTATATTCTCGCGTTTCTCAAAATGATCTATGAGTATTTCTATATCTTTCAAAGTTGTGTCATCTGACTGCGATAATAATCTAATATCCTTATTCAGCTTTTTTATTCTGGAGTTGACTTCATTGCTCTGTTCCTTGTACTTGGCTTCATTTAAGAAGCCTTTTGTATGAAGTGTCGCTATTACCTTAAGCTGTTCTTTTAACTGTAATATACTGCGGCGGAGCTCAATAATATCTTTACTGCCTGTAGTTTGCTTTACTATCATTTCCTGTAATGATTCTTGTATCGGCAGAAACAGCTCTGTATAGTTGAAATATATTTTGTTGAAGAGGCGTATAAAAGCTTCATTTATGCTTTTTTCAGTTATTTTGTTGGATTCACAAAGGCTTGCACTGTAATCATGCTTCTGACATACCCAATAATACTTGTTCCTGCATACTTTACGCTGAAAATGATTACCGCATAGCGAACATTCAAGCTTTCTTGTAAACGGATATTTTACAGGTTCACTTTTACTTATAAAGCGCTCTCTCCTCAAAGCTTGAGCTGTTTCAAATGTTTCTCGTGTAATAATAGGCTGATGAGTGTTCTCGATATAATACATATCCTTTTCGCCTTTATTCTCAATTTTCTCCGCCCCCATTATATCTGGTGTATAGAATTTCTGTAACAGGGAATCACCGATATATTTTTCATTTCTGAGAATATATCGCATAGTTGAATAGGAAATATTAACTGTATCGCCGTACTTTTTATTAATGTATTCGGCTGTTCTGGATATTCCACATCCGTTGACATATTGTTGAAAAATATCTTTTATGATTTCGGCTTCACAATCTTCTATAACCAATGTCTTATTTTTGAGCCTATATCCTAATGGAGCGCAAATAGGGGAGAAAGTTCCATTTTTCATTTTTCTGCGAAAGCTCCATTTTATGTTCTGCGATATGGAAGTTGATTCTTCCTGTGCCAGTCCACCCATAATTGTGATCATGAGCTCGTCATTTATATTTGCAGTATCAATATTCTCTTTTTCAAACATAACAGTGATTCCCAATGAGGAAAGCTCTCTGATATTTTTCAGACAGTCCCTTGTATTGCGAGCGAAACGGCTGATAGACTTGGTATAAACGCGGTCTATCTTTCCTTTTCTGCAATCGTCTATCAAGCGCAGGAATTCTGGCCTCTTTTCCGTGGACGTACCTGTGATTCCTTCATCAGCCGCTGTCAAGTAAGGACTAAATATTTTTGAAATTTGTTTACAATTTCGGGGGTCAAGAAGCCGCATCCACCGTTTCAAGGCAGGTCAGCAGCTTCTCCAACTCGTCACGCAAGGCAAGCTCGATTTCAATGCCGCCGTCCTTGTAAACCGTAACACGCTTCACAACGTCGTTTGCGATGTCAGAGGTCAGCGTTTCAAGCTCGGTGTATTCCTTGTATTTTTCAATAAAGGCTCCACCTTGCTCGGTGGTGGTCTGCGAGGATTTTTCAAGGCGTTCCATTTTCTCAGTCAGCTCTTGCATCTGTGCTTGGTTGCTCGCCTTATGGGATAAGTACGTCTCCTTGTCGATAGTACCGTCAATCAGCTTTTCATATAAATCCTGGAGAGATTTTTCAAACTGATTTTTTTTGCTTTGCATTACGGCAAGCTCACGACGTGCTTGCTTTTTCTCTGCCTGGATACGCTCTTTCTGTAACAGAAGCAGGTGTTCCAAACTGACCGCATAAGCGGCATAGGTGCGAATTAAGGTAACGACCATTTCGTGAATATCCGCTTGCAGGATACCCTCGGAGGTACAATCAAAATCCGTTTCCAGATGTGAAGTGCGGCAATGGTATTTTGCGTTTTTCGTATTGGAGAGCACCATAGCGAACCCACAGGTTCCGCAGATCACTTTGCGGCGAAGCGGATTTCTTTCGGATACACTCGGAATAAATTCCTTGTACTCTTTCATACGGCTTGCTACTTTCTGAAAAACTTCCTTTGAGACAATGCCCTCGTGGGTCTCGTCAACAACGATCCAATCGACCTTGCTGCGTTTTACGGTGTGCCAGTTGCCCACCATATCACGTTCACGCTTACCATAGACACATTTGCCGATGTAGCGTTCATCACGAAGAATTTTGAAAATCATGGTCTGTGTCCAGAAGTTTTCCTCGTGGATGCTCGGCCAACGGTCACGGGAGCAACCCGCAGCCCTTTTGTGCAGCATCGGTGTAGGAACGCCCTCACGGTTGAGCATAGCAGCTATTTCCGTGGGTCTCACTCCGTCAATCGTCAATGCAAAAATCTTCCTAACAATGTCTGCCGCTTCCTTATCAATAAGGAGGCGGTTTTTATCGACCGGGTCTTTCACATATCCATACGGAGCAAAGGGGCTGAGAAACAAGCCTTTTTCAGCTCGCATACGCTTTGCGTTTTTGACCTTGCCCGAAAGCTCTCGGCTGTAGAGGTCATAGATTAATGTTTTGAAAGAGGTATCAAGGCTGTCAATGTCCTGCGGTCTGGAACTGTCGAAACCGTCGTTGACGGCGATGAAGCGGACACCAAGGAACGGAAATACACGGCTGATGTAGTTGCCGACCACGAGATAATCACGCCCGAAACGGGAGAGGTCTTTGACTACAATGCAATGTATCTGCCCCTGCTTTACCTGTTCCATCATTCTGAGAAAATCCGGTCTTTCAAAGTTCTTACCACTCCAACCGTCATCACAGAACTCGGAGATTTCCCAACCGCTGAACTCGGAACGACTGCTGATGAAGTTCTGCAGAAGCCCTCGCTGATTGGATATACTTTCGGACTCGGCTTTGCCGGTATCCTTTAAGTCGCCGTCCTCGCTGGACAAGCGGAGATACATCGCCACTCTCATACAGCAGCCCTCCCTTCGATAAATTTCAGTAGTGCTATATATTCATCCCGATAACGCAGGCGAATATCAATGTTTTTCTCGGCATCCACATAGATGCGATCCACAAGTGCGGAAGCCATTTCTTTTGTAAGAGTATCCGTTCCCATAAAAGAACGGAACTCTGTGAGAAAGCGGTTCTCGGAAGTATAAACCTTTCTTTCTCGCTGTTCCTGCTCCAGTACGGCAATCAGCCTTTCGGCTTCTTCTACCTCCGCTTTGTACCTCTCTTTGAGTGTAACATACTCTTGCTCGGTCATAAGTTGTTCCACATAATTCTGATACAGGCTGTCATACAGAGATTGGCTGCGCTTTAAGGTACGCTTTGCCGCTTCGAGCTTTGCTGTTGCATCGGAACGCTGACGGCGAAACTCCGGCTGTGCGTTCAATCTCTTTACAACATCCTCTAAATCTGCAGCAAGCTGTATCTGCGACTGTATCGCCGTGAAAAGAACTTCGCTCAGATCATCCTCTCGTATGCTCACGAACGGACAACGGGCAGGATCATCGGCATGACCAGGGCAGATATAGGTGTACCACAGCTTTTTGCCGTGGCTTACGTTCTTGTAGCGAACCAATGGTCTCTTACAATACGGACACCATACAAGCCCTTGCAGAATGTTCTCGCTGTGCTCTAAACGAGCAAACTTGCCGAGCCTTTCGTGATACTCGCTCTTTTTCTGCTTGGCGATCTGCTGAACCTTTTCAAAGGTCTCGCCGTCAATGATTGGCTCATGGGTATTACGGACAATAATCCAGTTGGCTTCGTCAACATAGGTCTGACGTTTTCCTTCGTAGAAGGATTGCTTTTTTCTCCCTTGAACCATGTGACCTATGTAAACGGGATGTGCCAACATATTTTTGATTATCTGTGTATGCCACAGCACACCCTTGTATTTTTCCGTCTTGACTTCGCCTGTCTCGTAGAGATAAGCGGACGGAGAAAGAATACCGGCATCGTTGAGCCTGCGTCCGATCTGCACAACGCTGATGCCCTCGGAACGCCACTTGAATATCTGTCGAACCGTTGGTGCTGTTTCTTCGTTGATAACAAGATGGTGCTTGTCATCGGGGTCTTTGCGATACCCATACGGTGCCCACGCTCCGATGAACTCCCCACGCTGTTGCTTAACGTGAAGTGCGGATGCAGATTTCTTGGATATGTCCTTGCTGTAAACCTCGTTGATAAGATTTTTCAGCGGTACGATATATCCGTCCTGGGTTCTCTCAGCGGTCAGCGTATCAAAGTTATCGTTGACGGCGATGAAGCGAACACCGAGGAATGGGAAGATACGCTCCAAGTAATTTCCGGTCTCCTTGTAGTTACGACCAAAACGGGAAAGGTCTTTGACTACAATGCAGTTCACACGACCTTTTCGTACTTCCTCCATCATCTTTTCAAACTGAGGACGGTCAAAGTCCGTTCCGGTTCGCCCGTTGTCACAGAACAGGGCGACAAACTCCAAATCGGATTTACTTTCAATAAAGGACGTGAGCAGAGCTTTTTGTCCCTCAATGGTATCAGCACCGGGCTTTCCGCTGTCCTCAACAGACAGACGAACATAGGCGGCTGTTTTGTATGTTTTCCTCGCAGGAGCAGGGCTTTCCACTTCCTGCACAAGAGGATTTATCTTTCGTTTCGTTCTTGCCATTTATACTACCTCCCGCAGCTTTGTACTCCGAAGAATGTCAAGCTGCCAAGCAAATTCATCATTCCATCGATAGATGATTTCTACCACGTCATTGGAGTGAATCAGTATTTTATCAATCAGTGCAACCACAACGGCACGGTCAAGAGAAGTAAGTCCTTGTCTCTTGATAAACTCATTCATCCAGACATTTTCCGTTCCATGGTTGTGTATATCTTCAAGCTGTGCTCTGAGTGCGTCCATCTGCTTCTCCGCTTCATCGGCACGAGCCGTAAAGCTGGCTTTGAGCCGTGTGTATTCCTCACGGTCGATGATGCCGTCCGTAAGGTTTTCGTATAAGGACATCAGCAGCCTTTGGAGCTTTTCGTATTCCTCATGCTTCTTATCGAGCTGTCTCTGCACCTTTTGAGCCTGTGCGGTTCTTAGCGGTGCGGTGTCGGTAATCGCCAACAGCTCGCTCATATCCACGACCTCGCTGATATGCTGCTTCAAGCTGTCCAGTACGATTTCCTCTAAAACAGTATCTCTCATACGGTGGGGCGAACAGCTCTTGTTCTGCTTGTGTGCGGAGCAGACGTAATATACATATTTCTTCTCGCCTGCAGGGACGGTCTTGCGAACCATACTGGCACCGCAATCACCACAGAAAAGCATTCCGCTGAAAAGCCCGACTGCCTTGCCGTCTGGACTGCGGCGGGTATCGCATTTGAGCACCTTTTGAACGCTGTCAAAATCAATCTTGGAGATAATCGCTTCGTGGCTGTCGTTTATGACTGTCCACTCGCTTTCATCTTTGGTAATACGCTTGTGAACCTTGTAGCTCGGTGTGGTCTCCTTGCCCTGTACGAGAACTCCGGTATAGATGGGGTTCTTTAGAATACGGATAACCGTTCCTGCCGACCATAAGGCTTTGGCATTGGTCTTGAAAGAAGTTGTGAACTTCATTCCAAGGGAGCGTTTGTATTCCATCGGGGAAAGGACACCGAGCTTATTCAGAGCGTCGGCTATATCCTGTGGGCTGACACCCTCCAGTTTCCATTTGAAGATGTCACGGACAATATCGGCGGCGTACTGGTCAACGACCAATTTGTTTTTGTTCTGCTCGTCTTTCAGATACCCGAAAGCGGCAAAGGAGCCGAGGAACTGTCCGTTCTTACGCTTGATTTCAAGCTGTGAGCGAATCTTTACCGAAATATCTCGGCAATAGGCTTCATTTATGAGGTTCTTGAACGGAATGATAAGATCATCGGAGGCTTTTTTATCTCCGAGACTATCGTAGTTGTCGTTGACGGCGATGAAACGGACACCGAGGAACGGAAATATCTTTTCGATATATTCGCCTGCGTCCAGATAGTTACGTCCAAAACGAGAGAGGTCTTTTACGATAATGCAGTCCGTTCGTCCTGCTTTTACGTCCTCGATCATCTTCTGAAAACTCGGTCTTTCAAAGGTCGAACCGGAAAAACCGTCGTCAACTCTTACCGCATACTCCCGAAATTCGGGTCTCTGCGATATGTAATCACGGAGCAGCTCACGCTGCCCGGTGATGCTGTTGGATTCCTCCTTATCGCCATCGTCACGG
>Ga0129307_1001984_pt1 | contig 18426 bp, 16 predicted proteins | sample P1105metagenome_FD_94437 | JGI IMG/M metagenome (GOLD analysis project Ga0129307, IMG submission 94437) | Capybara group fecal microbial communities from Wisconsin, USA - P1105 metagenome | ecosystem: Host-associated > Mammals > Digestive system > Large intestine > Fecal | place: USA: Wisconsin... | reverse complement strand
GATAATTGTCTTGCCGTCGTCTGCAAGCTTTGTCTCGCCTGTTGTTTCAGTTGAAACGCTGCCCTTCTTTACAACGCCGTTCTCGACCTCAAATGTGAACTTTGTTACTGTTGTGTAGCCGTCAGGAGCTGCTGTTTCCTCTAATGAGTACTTGCCGTCCTTCAGACCTGTCATCTTTGTTGAGAGACCTTCGATGTCGATGGACTTCTGTCCCTCTGCGCCTGTTACAGCTGTTTCACCTTCACCGAATACCACGCCTTCAAGTGTTGCGTTTTCATCCAGTGCTGTAAGAGTGAACTTCGCTGTTCCTGATGTTATCTCTTCTACCTTCTTGTCGTCTGTGCCGAGGCCCTTCTTGTCAAGGGTGATCACTGAGATATCATCGGTTATTGTGATTGTTCCATCAGCAGCGGTAACTGTGTTACCTGTTGTTGTGGCCTTATCGAGTGTCACCTTGCCATCCTTGTCAACTGTGAACTCGAACTCTGATACTACTGTGTATCCGTCGGGAGCAACTGTTTCCTTGAGTGAGTACTTGCCTGCTTTAAGACCAACGATCTTGTCAGCGTTGCCTGTGAACTCAAGGCTTGTGTCGCCCTTCTTGCCCTCAACTACGTCTGTATCTGTAGAGATCTTGACGTTTTCGAGAGTCTTGCCTGCATCCTTTGCAGTGAGAACGAATGTAGCCTTGCCTGCGCTTGCGGGAACATCCTGTGCACCAGCTACCTTCTTATTAATAGAGATAACGTCTTCCTTCTCATCCTCTACTACAAGCTTGCCGTCCTTAACGGATGCCTTACCTGTTGTAAGAGCTGTGATGCTGTTTTCATCAACAACACCGTTTTCAATTGTGAATGTGAAGGTTGAAGTTACTGTTCCGTCTTCAGCCTCAGCTTCGATCTTCTTGAAACCTGTAGGAGCAACTGTCTCTTCGAGAGTGTAGCTGCCGTCCCTGAGGCCCTTGAATTCCTTGCTGTTGCCTGTGATCTCGAGATATGTCTTACCGGTTGTTTCGTCAATGCTGAGAGCAGCAGTCTTGCCGTCAACGGTTACATTCTCGAATGACTGTCCATCATTAGCGAAGAGCTTGTAAGTAACTTCTCCTGCTGTCTTAGGAAGAGCACTTGTACCGCCCATCTCTCTCTTCTCGATAACGATATCCGAAGGAGCGTCATCGATAGTGATAGAACCGTCATCATTCTTTTTAACTGTGCCTGTTGTTGTAGACTTGCCCACCTCGGTAACCTTACCGTTATCAACTGTAAAGTTGAATTCGGAAACTACCTGATAGCCGTCAGGAGCAACAGTCTCTTTTAATGTATAGTCGCCGTCCTTGAGACCTACGAGATCGAAGTCATTGCCTTCGATTGTGATCTTCTTGGGAGCTGTCTCATCATCAAATGTTACCGTTGCATTGCCTGTAACAGTAACGCCTGTGAGATCCTTGCCGTCAGCTGATGTAAGCTCAAACTTAGCATTGTCAACGGGAGTACCGCCTGCTGCTGTCTTGTTGATCTTCACATCTGACTGCTTGTCTGTGATCTGAAGTGTGCCGTCATCGAGAACTTTTACATCGCCTGTAGTCTCTGCGCCGAGAGGCTGAACTGTACCGTTCTTTACTTCAAATGTGAACTTGGAAACTGTTGTGTATCCGTCAGGAGCAACTTTTTCTTCAAGCTCATACTTACCGTCTGCAAGGCCTGTGAGATCAGCGGTATTGTCTGAGAATTCAACAAACTTCTTGCCGTCTTCAGTCTTGACTGTAAGCTTTGTGCCTTCGTTGGAGATCTTTGAAAGATCCTGGCCATCAAGTGCGAAAAGTCTGAATGTTGCATTGTCAGCAGGAGCAGCCGTGCCCTCGCCGGCAGCAACGACCTTGTTGATCTTGATGGACTTGACCTTTGCGTTGTTGATCTCGATAGAATTAGCGCCTGTGATGAAGCCGCCGACTGTATTGTCGTTTGCTTCGTATGTTTCGCCGAGTTCTGTATTATCTCTCTTGGTGATAGCACCGTTTTCGATAGTGAACTTAACGTCTGATGTGATCACTTCGTAGAGCTGCTCGCCGATCTTTACAGTACCGTCTGCATCGCCCTGCTCATGGAGTGTGTACTCGCCGTTAACGAGACCCATGACAGCCACATCTGTATCACCTGAAACCCACTCAAGACCGATAGTCTTGTCGCCGTTCTTCACTTCCGTGAATTCAGCACCTGTGCTGAGGCCCTTGATACCTGCCCAGTCGATTGTCTCGTCTTCGCTTGTGAGTCGGAGAACAGCGCCTGCCAGAGGAGCCTTGCCCTCAGTAATGTCGAACTTGCCGATAGTGATATTGGCAGTTGTTGTTACTGTGGTTGTGGTTTCTGTAGTGGTTGTTTCAGTTGTTGTAGTTGTAGTAGCTTCTGTTGTAGTAGTAGCTTCTGTTGTAGTGGTTGTCGGGCCGTCGGGCTTACTGTTTGTGATGCCAATAGTAACATCCTGACCGCCTACCAGACCGTTGTCTGTATACTCTGTTTCGTATCCTGTAACGGGCTCTTCTACAATGTAATAGAACCATGTGTAACCCGAATCATTAAGCTTAGGCATATTCTCCCACTTGTACTGCCAGTTGTTGGAAGCATCAAGTGTAGCTGATTCTACCTTTTCAACCTTGATAGGGGCAACGCTGTCAAGAGGTTCACCATCGATCTTAACGACCTTGCTGTCAACGATCGTCAGGTTATTACCATTATTGTAAGTGAATTCCCAAGGATTACCGGGTTTAGGCTGAGGAACGCCTAACCAGTATGTGTTCTGGTAAGTATCGCCGCTCAAAGTCGGAACAACAGATATACTGCCGTCATCTTCGACCTTGAACAACTCCTCATTTGTCACTTCCCGAGTCCACATATTCATGCTAACTGAACCTATAGTTCCGTCATCAAATGCATAAACATTGTAGAAATTCATGCCTGCAGGGAAACTGTTTCCAACAGGATCGCCTGCTCTGTCCTTTGATGTATAAGTCGACAAGAAACGTCCTGACTGTGTTCCCATAGGGATATTAGTTCCTTTTGCGATCTTATTATCAAAGAGCTTTAAGTTGTTGTAGAGTTCAAGGAGTCTTTCCTTGTTTCTCTCTGATGCTGTAGCAGCGTCAGTTTCATATCTCGCAGCTTCATCAGCGGCTTCCGCTTCGAGAGTTGCCGGATCTTTGCCGGCTTCAAGAGCACGATAAAGTGTTACTTTTACTTTATCAGAACCGTGTGTGTAGTTTCCGTCGCCCCATGACTTTGCAGCAGTGATGTCACCTGTCTTGGTATCAGTTAAAGGCTGCATGAAGTATGCCATATGAGTTTCACCTGAAACCTCAACATCCTCAGCAATGAAAGTACCGTTGGTACCCTTAACATCCAGATATACATCAGGAGCCAGAATAGACAGGGTAGCTGTGCCAACTTCTATTTTCAGCGGATCAGATGAATCTGTCTTCTGATCATGCTCAGGTGCATTTGCAAAGTTGACCAGAACATTAGTACCATTTACAACAGTACCTTCACCGTTCTTGATATTCAGCTCAGTAGAATTCTTGATCTCATCAAGTGACTTGTCAACGGAATCAACACCGAGATAATGGATATGTTCGGAGATCTTAGAGAAATTATAAGCAGATCCCTCATATCCGTCAAGATCGATATTGATCACAAGCGACTGGTTGCCGTTTATCTTGGTTCCTTTAACCTTTTCCTGTTGTCCGTTCTTGTTAGTAAAAGTAGTATCATACTCTTCAAGATTAAGACCCGTGATGTAGATAGGAACTTCTCCGTCTTCTACTCCGTCAGAGCGCTGTACGATCTGATCAGGGGTAAGATTGATAATATTCTCCCCCTCCGGATTAAGTCGGATGATTATTGCCTTCTGATTTGAGCCAACATCCACGTGTTCAATCACAGCATTGTCAGGCTTTGCAGCATACTTATCTGATAAGTTAGCATAGTACGTTTCAAGTGCTTCAAAATCAATGAAGTCCTTCGACCAATGCGCAAAGTAGTGTGGAACATCAACATTGGCTACATCAATAGTATGAGATACCGTTCCATCGTCAGGGAACGCATATCCCTTGGGTTTGACCGTCGGGTAGGAGAGCTTTGACTCCTTTGCCGAATCACCGTAAATAGTATACGTCGGCGGAAGAACGATATCAGGGATCTGGTTCATAATGTAATCACCGTTTCCCGCAGGATCCCAGCTTGTTCCAGCCACGCTGACAAGTCTGCCGATATACTGGTTTGGTGAAGCATTGGCGCCAATGATGTTAGGAGCCGCAACGTTACCATTAGTATGCATACCAACAGTCGCCGTGTCAAAAGCGAAGATATGGAAATCGCCCGCCACGCCAAGTGGTCCGCCACGATACCATATCGAGTTCTCGTACGATTCATCTAATATCGGCAGTCCGTCATCGGGATTGGTCGCAGCCGCTGTACTAACGCCGATCGACGAGGGAATACCATAGGTGATCGCCAAGAGTGCTGAGGTTACGCCGCTTAAAAGGCGCTTCCCCATAGTTTTTTTCATGGTCATTCCATCCTTTCATAATATATTTTAAAATCCCATCCCCCAAAAGCTAAAAATGTACGCAGCTTTTTCAGCATAGAATTTTACACCTTAATTATACCACACTGATATACAAATTGCAATAATTCAGTAATGTACAAAGATTAGAAAAATCAAAAAAATTTTGTATATCATGCCATATGCTTTATGAAAATTATTCAACTTTTCTCCTGTTTATTGTGCAATACGATATATTTTTCGCTCGATATTTTTTCATACTTAAGATTTTTTATTACAGCTTAGCGACTTAATTATATGTTTGATCTTATACCAATTGTAATATATCACATATTCTTCACATATCTACCATGTTTTTTCGTCATTCTGCACTTTTAGCAGAAAAAACACAGATGAAAATTTTCTCAAAAAAACCTATTTACTTTTTCGGCGAAACATGGTATCATATTGGTGTTGTATTATATCCCAAAAGGAATAGTAACAAGGAGGAAAAACAAATGAAATTCAAACTCGAAACCAAAAGCGTGGTACTGCTCGGCTTACTGACAGCCATAGTGGTATTATTCTCATTCACCCCCATCGGTTCTATCCCGATAGGACCTCTGGTAATCACGCTCAACGTCATCCCCGTAGCAATCGCTGCAATTGCCCTCGGCCCCATAGGCGGTGCGATCATGGGAGCTATCTTCGGCATATTCAGCTTCTTACAGTGCTTCGGTATCGGAATCCCCAGCGGAATGGGAGCTATTCTCGCTGAGATCAACGTTCCGCTCGCTTTCATCCAGCGTTTTGTTCCCCGTGCACTTGACGGCTTCCTTGCAGGCCTCATCTTCAACGGCGTCGCAAAGGCAACAGATGTACGTCTCTCATGTTTCGTTACAGGCTTCTGTACAGCACTCATGAACACTGCATTCTTCATGCTTGCTCTGGTATTCCTCTTCGGCAATACGGAGTATGTTCAGGGACTCATGAAAGGCAAGAGCGTTATCCCGTTCATCGTAAGCTTCGTCGGCGTAAATGCTGTATGTGAAATGATCGTATGTACGATAATCACAGGCGCTGTCGGATTTGCACTTTATAAGGCAAAACTCATCAAGCCCATCACAGCAGAAAAAGCATCTGCAAAGTAAAGATAATACAACAGGCCCTTCCCGGCAGCGGGGAGGGCTTTTTCATGTATTGCAGATCCCTCCGTAAGTCTGTCTCGCCCCCGATAAGCAAAGGAGGACAAAAGACATATCAAGGTGTAAAAAACGCAGAAAAATTTCCCCTGTTTGACTTAAATATAAAAAAACTCGGTGTTTCTTGATAAAAATTTGTTACCGCAATTTTTGGGCATATTCAATAATATTGCGGGTCGATTAATGTGCACTTGCACAAAATATTCGGCTTAAATTACTAAAAAAACGCCATTTTGCAATGTTGTAATATTTAAGTATTTGTTAACAAAAGGGATAATTATGCATTATTCCCCAATTTATTTGATGTGTGAAAAACTTTCTATATCAAACTGCAAAAAATTCAAAACCGCTCTTTTTCTATTGACTTTTTAATGCTTTTAATGTTAATATAAATATACGGTATGCAATATTTTTAGTTTAGTATACAAAAAGCTATTGCATTATTATATATAGATATTTAAAATTAAAAGGAGCATCAGAATTAATGTACAACAGAGCGTTCTTATTCAACGGCATAGGTTCAAAGCCCGAAAAGCTTGTAGAAAAACTCCCCCCCGAACTCAGAAATAAATACGACTTTTACCGCCGTGAAGCTTTCTCACGTCTCGGTCTCCCAATGGATATGAACGAGCTGTCACGCCATCAGGCTCAGGCCGCTGAATGGCTGCTCCCTTTCATCTGCGACAGAGTCGTTTTTGAATATTACATAGAACAGGGCATAACTCCCGATATCGGCATTGGCTACAGCTCAGGAATAGTTATCGCAAGCGCCTGCCTCGGTTCGATCCGCCATGAGGACACACAGCGCATCATCATGGCTCACTGCTCAATGCTCCAAAAGGTCGAGGAAAGCGGCGAAAAGCTGGATATGGGCGTTATCATCGGCTTCTCCTACGACGAGCTGAAGGAACTCTTCAAGGATAAGTTCAGCCCCGATGAACTCATCATCGGCAGCGGAAACTCCAGCTTCCACGTTATGGTCTGCGGCAAGTCCGAGGCTGTTGCAAGAGCTGTTGACTACTGCACGGAAGAAGGCGCTATCAAGGCCTTCGTAATGAAGACAGGCACTGCTTTCCACTACCCTGTAATGAAGGATCTTGACACCGAAAGCATCGAGGTCTGCAAGTCCCTTGAATACAAGGATCCTGTTTGTCCGCTCATGTCAGTATTCGACATCGCTCCTCTCGAAACAGCCGAACAGGTGCGCAGAGAAAATATTATTAATGTATACACTCCCATGCGCTGGGATCTGGCTCTCAAGAAGCTGGAGGAACTCGGCGTAAAGGAATTCATAGATACCAGCGCAAACGGCGCCATCAAGAAGTTCTCAAGAGTAAGCAGAAAATGCAAGATCTACACCTTCGAGGACATTCTCAGCGGCAATTACAAACCGCATACCCACTCTGCTAAGAAGACAAAGCCTGATAATGCGGCTTTGACATATACTAATTCACAAAATTCAAATGGAGGCTACTACTATGAGAGAAATTACAGATGAGATCAGACAGGAAATAAAGGACATGATCTTCGATTACTACGCTGAAGAATGCGAAGTTGACAAGTCTGAGATCACAATGGAGTCCAACCCTACAGAAGACCTTGGCAGCGATTCACTTATGTTCGTTGAGCTTATCGAAATGACAGCTGACAAGTACGACCTCGACATCAAGCTCCAGAGCATCGGCAAGTATATGCTCAAGACTCCTATGGACACTATGGCAGATGTTGTTGATATGTTCTGCAAGATCTATCAGTACGGCAACGATGTTGTTGATCAGTGAGGTAGCAAACGGTGAATTCTAATTTATCAGAGCTTCATGCTGTGGATAATATCGCCGTACTCACAATTGACAACGGTCCTAAGAATCTGCTCTCAGAACCTGAATTCATAGACCGCAGAGAGCTCCTTAGCTGGCTGGACGAAAATCCACAGACAGGAGCTCTTGTCATTGTAGGAAAGGGAAGACATTTCTCCCACGGCGCTGACGTTTCACGCTTCGGCACTACCGAGAGCTCAGCCCTCTCGGAAAAGCTGGAAAGTGCCCGTGAGCTCCTCAGAACTATCGAGGACCTCCCCATAGTAACAGCAGCAGCTGTCAACGGCGGATGCTTCGGCGGCGGACTTGAAGTCGCTCTCAGCTGCCAGTTCCGCATAGCTTCACCCAAGGCTCTCCTCGGCCTCACCGAAATAATGCACGGCGTTGTTCCGGGTATGGGCGGTATGGAGCGTCTCTACAGACTCCTCGGCAAGGAAAAGGCTCTTCAGATGATACTCCAGGGCGAGATGATAAACGCTCAGGATGCCCTCGCTATGGGGCTTGTAACAAAGGTCACAGAGCAGAAGGACGCTTTCGAGGAGACCATGAGCTTCGTTAAGGAGCTTATCTCAGGCAAGTCAATGGCACAGATAAACGGTATCGTCAATACCATCAACCGTGCCGCTCACGGCGTGGAAGATCCTTCAAAAGGATGCTTCGAGGCTGCACTTGCGGAGGCAGGAAAACAATGAACAAAAGTACATTCCGCCTGACAGTACGAGGATGCGAGCTTGACTCATTCGGTCACGTCAACAACGCTGTATACCTCCAGTACGCAGAAACAGCTGTCTGGAACTTCTTCAGGAACAGTCAGCTGCTCGATATGCTCTTTGAAAGAGGACTTTTCCCCGTTATACTGGAAAGCACCCAGCGCTACATCCACGAACTGAAAATATTCGACGAGGTAAGGATAGAATCGGAATTCCGCACCTCAGGCGGTATTATAAACTATAAACACAAGATATTCAACGAGGGAACAGGAAAGATATCATGCAAGGTCACCGGCAAGCTTGCTTTTGTTGACCATGACCGTGTGATATGCAGTGTCCCCGATGAATTGATGGAATATCTGGAGAGTGACAACGATGATAATAAAAACTGACGAATTCGTAACAGAAGTAAGCGGTATCGCTTCACTCAGTGAACTCAAAGACGCAGAGCTGGGCACACCTTGTATGCTTATCGTACAGGGCAGCGACAGTCTCTCCGCCGATAGTTCAGACAAGGCTCTGGACGACTTCTTCCTGAATGCTCCTTATATCACAGCTCTTGCTGCCGATTCTCCGTCCGGAGATGCAGCATCACGCTTCGATATGGTCATCCCCGCAGGTGATACAAGCGAGTACACAGCGCAGCTTTTCAAGGATAAGACAAAGTGGCAGGCTGACCAGATAAACGCCTGCTTCATCGCAGCAAGAAAGGGCAGCCAGGCTGATATCCTCGACTGCGAATCAAGAGCATTCTACCGCCTTATGGCAGCAAAGAACGGAGGCAGCGACAATGAGTGATACTATCAATATCGAGCTGACCGAGGAAAACGGCGTTCTCAGCTTCGTTATGAACGCACCGAGCAACAACATCATGTCCGCAGCTTTTCTTGAAAAATTCGAGGCCGTTATGGATCAGGTCGCTGAGAGAGCGGCTAAGGGCGGCATAAAGGGCATGATAATCAGAGGCGGCGGACGTCACTTCAGCGTCGGTGCTGATGTGGACGCTCTTTCAGACCGCTCACAGAAGGAAAGCTACAGCGACGAGGACGGTATCCTCCCAGCTTCTCATGTGAGACAGAAGGCCCGCTTCACTTTTCTCCGTGATCTCCCTTTCCCCGTTATCAGTGTAATCACAGGCTTCTGTATCGGCTCAGGCAGTGAGATCGCCGTAAACAGCCACTACAGAATAATCGAGAAGAACGCAAGAGTCGGTCAGCCTGAGTCAACTTTCGGCATCCTCCCTGCACTGGGCGGTGTCGCAAGAAATATTGAGATATGCGGCATGAAAAACGCATACGAACTGGTAATGACAGGCGAGATGATACCTGCTGAAAAGGCTTACGAGATTGGCTACGCCGATATCTTCGCCGACAAGAAACAGGGCGTTCCCGAGGCACTCAGCCTTATTGAGTATATTTCCGAGAATTACGAAACTTTCTCCCCTGCACGTTTCAGGGAGTACATTGCTGCTTACAAGCAGAGCAGGGAGGCATAAGGTATGAATATCGGCATTATCGGCTACGGAAAAATGGGAAAGGAGATATTCTCACTTTTCTTCGACAAGCTTCCCGACGCAAACTTCAGGATATACGACATAGCACCATCAGAAAAGAATACTGCTGATGTGCTCAAAACTCTCGGCAAGAGCCTGAAAAGGAAAAAGATCACCGAGGAACAGTACGAATCCAAGAAGGATTCCTTCCTCTTTACTGACAGCATTTCGGATTTGAAGGACTGCGATATAGTCATCGAGGCTATATTCGAGGATGTAAAGGTCAAGCAGGACACATTCCGTCAGCTTGCAGAGACAGTTTCCGAAAACTGCCTGCTCCTGACAAATACTTCCACTTTGAAAATCTCGGACGTTTTCGAGGGTATTTCCCACAGAGAACGCTGCTTCGGCCTCCATTTCTTCTACCCTGTGAAGCTCTCGGGCTACGTTGAGCTGAACATCCTCCCCGATTCCGCACCCGAAGCTGTTGCAAAGGCAAAGGCTCTCGTTGAAGCAGGCGGAAAAAGACCTGTAGTCCTTGAAGGCTGCTACCACATCTACCTCAATCAGCTCCTTTCATGTATGGTGGGACACGCTATCATCATGAAGGATATGGCAGGTGTTTCCGTCAGGGAAATGAACAAGGCACTCTCTCCCCTCTTCTCACTTGCTCCCCCATTCGATATCCTCGACAGCGTGGGAGTAGGACTTATGGGCAAGAGCCCCGAAAACTTCAATATCCCAAGATGCAGACAGCTTCAGGACAAGTGCTATGAAGTATTGCAGAAATGGACTGCGGAAGGATGTCCTCAGGGACCTCTTGCTTTCCTGGATCATATGGCTGAAAAAGAGACCGATACAGGAAACAGCTGCGAAAATGCAGAGATCGATATGATGGCTTACCTCCTCAATGAGACAGTGAATACTCTTGAGGACTACAGCGGAGACAAGGAAGTGCTGTTTGAGGCAGTTTGCGATACACTGGGTCTTGCAGAAAAGGCCTCTTACTACTACAATGAATTCGGCGCAGATGCACTCTTCTCCGCACTGGATAAATATAAGGAAGCAACAGGCTTCTCTTCTTACGACCACAAGGATAGGACCGTATGGGACGGTTATCTCGGATAAGTCCCCTGAAAGAAAGGATAAATATGAATAAAGTAGTTATTACAGGTATGGGTGCAGTTACTGCCATCGGCCTCAACACAGAAGATTTCTGGAACGCTCTTATCAACGGCGAGGGCGGTATCGACAAGATCACACGTATCCCCGTTGAAAACCACGACACTACAGTTGCTGCTCAGGTAAGCGACGACTTCGAGGCGCTCGCTTCAAAGTACTGGAAAAAGCGTCAGCTCAGCGCTACTACAAAGAGCTCAAGAATGGGTCTTATTGCAGCAGGTGAAGCTGTAGAAAACAGCGGCGCTGACATGAGCGCTCTCAACGGTTCAAGAATAGCAGTTATCTTCGGTATCGCAGATAACTCCTACGACGACGCTGAAACTGAGATCAAGCCAAACATCATCCTCAAGCGTATGCCAAGTGAAGTTCCTGCTATGCTGGCTATGAAGTACGGCATCACAGGCGCTACATTCAACGTAAGCACAGCCTGCGCTTCATCCGCTTATGCAGCTGCTCTCGGAAAGCAGTTCATACAGTCCGGTATGTACGATATGGTCATCGTAGGCGGTATGTCAAACGTTGTTTCACACATCATCCTGAGCGGATTCAATCAGCTTCTTGCAATGTCTGTAAATCCCGATCCCGCAACAGCTTCACGTCCTTTCACAAAGAACCGTGACGGCTTCATCATGGGTGAAGGAAGCGGCGTTATGGTCCTCGAATCAGAGGAACACGCCAAGGCAAGAGGCGCAAAGATCCACTGCGAACTTGCAGGCGCAAGCATGACCTGTGAAGCACACAACCTTACCGCTCCGAAGACTGACGGTGAAGGCATGGCTGAGACTATCACTCTCGCACTCAAGGATGCAGGCATCTCACCTGATGAAGTTGACTATATCAACGCTCACGGTACTTCCACAGGCCTCAACGATCTCTATGAGACAATGGCTGTAAAGAAGGTATTCGGAGAGAGAGCTTACGATATCCCCATGTCATCCATCAAGGCAGCTATCGGTCATACCCTTGCAGCCGGCGGCGCTCTTGAAGGTATTGCCTGCGTAAAGGCAATAGAGACAGGCACACTTCCTCCGACTATCCACTACGATGAGCCGGATCCGGAGCTTGACCTGAACTACATCCCGAACAAGGCTATAAAGAAGGATATAAACGTTGCTGTATCGAATTCATTCGGTTTCGGCGGCAACAACGCTACCCTCGTATTCAGAAAGTACGAAGGCTGAAAGAAAGGATAAATTATGCCGATAGCACAGATGAAAACCAACTATAAGCTGGACGCAAATGCAAAGACAAAGTTCCTCGATGAAGCAGCAAGAGAGCTTTCAGATATCCTGAAGAAGCCCCTCCCTGCTATCATGGTAATGCTGGACGACTGCTCCATGTATATGAACTGCTCTGATGATACAGTATTCTTTGCTGAGTTCAGATACATCCTTCCGCAGGAATACGCTGACAACAAGGCAGCTTTTCTGAAGGAACTGGCTGACCGTATGCTGGCGCTTATACAGAAGCACACCCATGTTGACCCTTACCGTATATATATGCAGTTCACGGAGATGACCCGTGAGGGCGCATGGAAATATACAGGCTGACAAGAATGAAAGGAACTGATTAACATGAAATGGGCAATTAGAGATCTATTAAATCCGGTAGTAACAAGATCAATGCTCTACGGCAGCGATCCATTTGATATCGAGTACATCCTCAAGCAGGTCGATCAGATCAAGGCTATGAGCGGAAAAAAGATCCAGGCTGTATGGCTGGATAACTGGCACGCAAAGATCGACCACTACTCAGCTCTCCGTGATAAGGCTGAGGCAAACGGTCACAAAATTTCCGCAAGAGCATATGCAAAAATGGTAACAGAGTGCCACTATGCCTGCTTTATGATCAATATCGATGATGTTGACACAAAGAGAGAGATCTACCACGGTCTTACAGAAAGCTACAAGCGCTATGTAAGCCTCTGCGACAACAAGATAGAGTACATTGAGATCGATACAGAATACGGCAAGCTCCCTGCTTATATCCACTATCCCGATGACGGAAGCAAGGAAAGCTACCCTGTAGCTATCACATACTCAGGCATCGGAAGCTGCAAGGAAGAGCTGGAAATGCTCTCACAGCCACTCAACGAGAGAGGCGTAGCAGTTATCACTCCCGATATGCCCGGCGCAGGCGCTGCTATCATCGATAACAACGTAAAGTGCGGCGGTCCTCAGATAGAAGCTGCATTTGAAGCTATATACAAATTCATCGACAGCAGAAACGACCTTGACAGCGACCGTATCGCTAACTTCGGCCTCTGCATGGGCGGCGGCTATGCTTTCCGTGCAACTGTAAAGAATCCTAAGGTAAAGTGCTGCGTAAGCCTTTTCCCTCTCCTTATGCACTTCGCAGATCAGGGCTCTATCCCGATCTGGATGAAGAAGGGCAAGTGGAGCAGCTATCAGTACGCTGAGGATTACCTTGAGGGTATGAAGATACTTGAAGAAGGCACTCATGCTGCTGACTTCCTTATGGTGCACAGCGATGACGACAACTGGATGAGCCCTGAAGCTTCCGAGAGACTCTACGAGAAGGCTACAGGCTACAAGGAGAGAATGCAGGTAACTGAAAAGCCTGCTTATGCTTCAGAAGAGACTATCATGCACGCTATGCCGGTTGGTGAGCAGTACCACTGGGTAAAACACGAAGCAGCAGACTTTATTGCTGAGAGACTGACAGGAGAGAAAAAATGAGCAAGAACTTTTTTGATTACTACAGCAAATACGCTCAGGAGACACCTGACAAGGTCCTCCTCCGTATCGATGACAATACACTGACATACAGCGAATTCATGGAAAAGACAGCTCTTTTCGGTTCCGCACTGAAAAAGCTGGGCATCGGCGAAAACGACAAGGTTGGTCTTGTAATGCCTAACAGCATCGAGTGGTTCATCGCTTTCTGGTCAGCTGTAAGAATAGGCGCTCAGCCTGTTCCTATGGACCCGCAGAGCGGCTCACTGGAGCTTTCAAGACTTATCCCTGCTACAACAGTAAAGGTCATATTCGCATTTGAGAAGTACAAGGCAAACAGCATCCTCGGTGCTGTAAGCGCACTTGTACCCGAGAAGATCTCTCTCACCAAGGTCATCTGCTTTGCTGACGAGAATGCTCTTCCAAAGGATGACTGCTACATCACAGCTGACAAGTTCGTGGCTGAGTACGGCGAGAAGGAATGCGAGATATTCCAGCCTGAGTACCTCCACACAATGTCACTTGCCTGCACATCAGGAAGCACAGGCACTCCTAAGATCCTTTCAGTTCCTTCAGGCGGATTCCTTTCCACTCAGAAGGACATGGGCGACTACCTTGAATTCACATCAGACGATGTAATGATGCTCGGTATGACACTCTACCACCAGGGCGGCTTCGGTATGGGTCAGCAGATGGCTCTCAAGGGCGGTACTATGATGTATCAGCCGCAGTTCAACCCGGTAGAGTTCCTTGAAACTGTTCAGAAGTACAAGGTAAACGTTATCCAGCTCACATCCACACTTGCAAAGGTGCTCCTTTCAACACCTGATTTCGACAAGTATGACCTTTCAAGCGTTCGTGCCTGCTACTTTGCAGGTGAGGTACTCCCCAAGGAGATTGCTGATATCTTCGTTGAGAAGCTCGGCATCAGAGTTATCAACGTTATCGGTTCATCCGAGACCTGTACAATGGTAGTATGGGATTCTGCAAGAGATGCAGGTACAGACCCCAGCGACTTCCGCAAGCTCAGCTTCACAGATGTAAGAGTTATCGACGCTCAGCACAACGATGTTGCTGAGGGCGAGATCGGTGAGCTCTGCGTATACACAGACGGCGTTATCACTGACTATTTCGGCAACCCTGAACTTTCAGCCGAGAAGATCCTCAAAGACGATCAGGGCCGCAGATGGTTCTGCACAGGCGACCTTGTAAACAAGCTGCCAAACGGTATCGTTCGTTTCGCAGGCAGAAGCAAGCGTATCATCAAGCGTGGCGGCAATCTGGTACACGCTGAGGAAGTTGAGGCTTGTCTCCTTACACATCCTAAGATCGCAGCTGCTGCTGTAACAGATGAGCCACATCCTGTTATCGGTCAGCAGATCGTTGCATACATCCAGCCAAAGGGCGACGAGAAGGTCACCAGAGGCGAACTTGCACGTTACTTCGACGGCAAGCTTTCAGCATACAAGGTACCCGATAAGGTAGTTCTCGTTGAAGAGATACCAAAGGATATCGGTAAGATACAGTTCAAATACCTCAGAAAGAAGGAGTATAAATAATGAATAATCTCGATTGGAACAAATTCACACAGGTCATCTCCGATTACGTAGGCGTTGACGCTTCAGAGATCACAAAGGATACAGACGTTTACGACGATCTTTACCTCGATTCACTGGGACTTTTCGGTCTCGGTTCACACATCACAGAGACATACAAGCTCGGTCTTCCCCTTTCACAGGTAGCTTCTATCAGCAGAGTAGGCGAATTCTTCGACCTTCTCAACGAAAAGGGTACACCTTCAGAGGACTGATATGGTACTTTTCTTTCTCCCCCACGCAGGAGGCTCGGCAAAGAGTTACAGCTCATTCAAGCGCTTCCTGCCAAAGGAGCTTACAGTAGTCCCTATGGAGCTCTCAGGACGCTTCACACGCTCCTCTGAGCCTCTCCTTGATACGATAGAGGACTGCGTATCCGACCTCATAGAGAAGCATTCTGAGCATCTCAGAGGGGATTACGTTATCTTCGGCCACAGTATGGGTACTGTTCTCGCAACAGAAATGGTACGTCAGGCTAAGGCAAAGGGACTGGCAATGCCGAAGCATATCTTCCTCTCAGGCAAGAATCCTCCCGATGAAGACGTTCACTGCTTCGAGGATGTGGAAAATGCTTCCGACGAGGATATAGTAGCTTTCTTCAACAAGAACAGCCTTGCATCCGCACCTGTCATTCCAGATGAGGAACTGGTAAAACAGCTGAACAAGGTGCTTTGTACAGATGTACGAATGGCTGAGAGATACAAGGCAACTCCCGATGATATCGACTTCGGATGCGATATCACAGTGCTGTACGGAACGGAAGATCCGCTTATGCAGACAGTTGATATGAACTCATGGAGCAGATTCACTTCGGGCAGATGTGAGGTCATCCCATTCAGCGGCGATCATTTCTACTTCGGCGCACACAAAGAGGAGATATGCAAAATAATCCTTGACAGGATATGAGAAAAGCCCTGCGGAATGCAGGGCTTTCAGCTTGTCAAAAAAGTAATATATTATCGTAAATAATGGGCTGTCGGGTGATTCCCCACAGTGTGGGGAAATGTCACGCAGTGACAAAGGGGAAGGGCACGTGTTAAGTGCGCCAGCCCCTACAATTTGGCTATTCTTCGTGAATGCTTTTGTAGGGGACGGCGTCCTCGACGTCCCGATAATTGGTGTTGTAGGGGCTGATGCCCACATCAGCCCGATAGATCAACGTAACAGCACGGGGCGATGTGGGCATCGCCCCCTACATTTTCAATTTATCACATATGCGGCAAATTCTGATTTAGGAGCATTTTATTTTATCCGTATATATTTATTTGAAATAAGCTGTATCAAAATCCTCACCGTTGTTCAGCTTATCAAATAATTCCAGCAAGCCTTTCTGCTGATGAGTCTCCATCCAGACGCTTACCTCATGTTTCGCATTCAGATAGCGGAAACGCCTGTCATCTGCTGTTCCTGCATAGAATTCGGAACCTGTATCAATCTCTTCAAGAGGGAGTGCATTTTTTCCGTTATCAGTCTGTTCAATCCATGCATCCAGCCCATATTGCTCACGATAATCATTCTGCGTGGCAAGTCCCTCATCAAACCATGTGGGAAGACTTTCCAGAACATCCATATTCAGGCGGGTATGCAGTTCTGCATGAGTGAATTCATGTGCTATTATATCGATATTAATGTATTCATCCGAAACAGAAATGTAATTCTTCTTTGAATTGGAAGTTCTGGTATCTTTTTCTCCGCCAAGCTTTGCAAGCAGTTTATCATCATCGCAGAAAATAATGATCGTAGTATCGGTACACTGCAATTCTCCGAAAAATGCTCTGTCCCGTTCCAATGCATCTTCCGTGAGCCTGATCGCTTCTTTGATATTACCGGAATAGTTCTTGTTGACATAAATATTATCTGCTGCTTTTTCAAAGGAAATGCGGTACGGTACTGACATCCGATAGCCTAAAGGCGTAAACTGAAAAAACCAGACAGCTGCCAGCAACACCAGAAGTATCAAAGAAATACAACAGCATATTATGATTTTCTTCTTTGATTTCACTTTCATGTTCATTTCTCCCATTAATTATATCTTTGCATTTTTGAATACGCTCATCATCTCGTTGGTAAGGCTGAGATCGCTGGGCTGTAGCACCACATCTTCACGCTTAACCCATTCGGCATATTTCAGCTCATTTGCGTCCATATGTATCTCGCCGTCGCCGTCAGCCTCGCAGTAGAATCCCACAAGGATATCCTGAGCCATTCCCCAGGGCTGAGACTTATAGTAGCGGATATTCTTTACCTTTACGCCCGTTTCCTCCATTACCTCACGCTCGACGGTCTGCTCAAGAGTTTCGCCAATCTCGGTAAAGCCTGCCACCAGTGCGTTGTGAGCGTAGCCCTTGCGGTAACGTGTGATGAGTATGCTGTCTCCTTTTGTAACTCCCACAATGACCGCAGGATTGATACGTGGATATATGACATTTCCGCATCCGGGACATTTCATGGCACGTTCAGTTTCATGGAAAGCAAGTCCGCCTCCGCACTTGCCGCAGAATCTGTTGTCGCTGTACCATTTCCACAGATGATAGGCTGTGAAAGCGGCTAAGAGTTCCTTCCCACGGCATATGTCACGGAGTTCCCTCAGTGTGCGGTAAGCGAATCCGTCAGCGCTGAATCCTGTATCATCAGCCGCCATGAAATAGCGTCTGTCGTCCAATGAAAAGAGATAGACTGCCTTTGACAGGTCAGCGCCATTTCCGGTGGTGAAGCTGAGGACTCCCTCAGAAACTGCTGTGAGAAGCTTTCCGTCGCTGTCGAAATGGATCAGGCAGTCCTCATCGCTGAGTGTGCATTTTTTATAGCTGTTGTCAAGTCTGCTTGGGTAAATATCCTGTATCATAATTTCTCCTTTATATGCAACAAGAGTCGCCATAACTGTGGTGCTCATACAGCAGCTTTATATGTATTTATAGGGGGAAACCTTTCTGAGGAAAGGTTCCCTCTGACGGAGGCCGTCCCCTCTGTCAGCTACGCTGACACCTCCCCACACTGTGGGGAGTCGACCCCGAACCCCTTTCCAAAGACTTTTAATAGAATTTTGCCCCATAGAGAGCGCTCCACGTAAGATGTAAAAACCAGTAGTTTCACTGGGAGCGCCCTCTATGGGGCAAAATTAAAAGTCATGGGAAACAGATTTGAGAAGAATCTTCTTCAAAACGTCTGCCTCAATAATACGTAAAAACTTCTTTATGTG
>Ga0129307_1001983_pt1 | contig 18432 bp, 8 predicted proteins | sample P1105metagenome_FD_94437 | JGI IMG/M metagenome (GOLD analysis project Ga0129307, IMG submission 94437) | Capybara group fecal microbial communities from Wisconsin, USA - P1105 metagenome | ecosystem: Host-associated > Mammals > Digestive system > Large intestine > Fecal | place: USA: Wisconsin... | reverse complement strand
CGATCCCTCGAATCGTGGTCGTGCCCTTCGCAAAAAGCGCAAGCACAGAGACGGTCATCGCCGCATCCGGGATGTCGTTCAAGTTCATGTCAAGCCCTTGCAGTTCGCAATCGTGACCGTCGCATTCAATCCAATCCGGCCCGATCGTGACCTTCGCGCCCATCTTTTCGAGGACCTTCGCAAAGCCGACATCGCCCTGACGGCTGTTGGAGCCAACGCCGAGCACGCGCACCTTGCCCTTCGCAATTGCAGCCGCCGCCAGCGGATAGCTCGCGGAACTCGCATCACCTTCGACAAAGAACTTTCCGGGAGACTTGTAGCGGTCATGCGGGACATAGAAATCTACAAGGCCGTCATGACGCACATCCACGCCAAAACGTTTCATCACATCAAGCGTAAGCTCGATGTACGGAGCCGAAATCAATTCGCCATCGACATGGATATGCAGCGGAGTCTTGCAATACGGAGCGCAAATCAAGAGCGCCGTCAAGTACTGGCTCGAAATGTTCCCGCGAACGCTCACGTAACCGCCGTTGAGCCCGTCCGCCTTGATACGCACAGGAGGATAGCCTTCGGATTCCAGATACTTGATGTCCGCGCCAAGCGTGTGAAGCGCATCGACAAGGTCCCGAATCGGACGTTCGCTCATGCGTTCTTCGCCGCGCAAAATGAACTTGCCCCAACCCAGCGTCAGAGCCGCCGTCAAGGAACGCATCGCCGTGCCCGCATTCCCCAGGAAAAGTTCGATGGACGGACTCGGGCCGTCAAACACACCCGCATGCCCTTCGACAACGGCATTGGTATAATCATCCGTAAATTCAATTTTCGACCCCAAACGCTGCAAAGCCTCTCCCATATAGCGGGTGTCATCGCTCTTGAGCAAATTGTTGAGTGTGGTCGTCCCTTCGGCAAGTGCCGAGATCAAGAGCACGCGATTCGTGATGCTCTTGGACCCCGGAAGACAAAGAGAACCTTCAAAAGAATGATAGGCAGGGAGCTGAATAAAACTAGGGCGAAATTGAAACTCGTTCATACGAGAAAAATTTATACATTTTTACTAAAGCAGTTTTATTTAAATGTGACGAAAGCCACTGAAAAACGCAATAAACCCCGTGAGGATAACATGGAACCGGAAGTCACCACCAAAAATTTTGAAGTACGTTTCTCGGACTGCGACCACCACAGCCGACTCAAACTTTCAAACCTCTTCTTGTTCATGGAAGAAACAGCCATTGCCGATGCCGAACAAAACGGATTCGGTCTCTGGAAAATGATGAAGGCGGGCTACACCACGGTCATCACGCGCCTGAAAATTCGTTTGTTGCACCACCCGGTCTGGGGCGAGAAGCTTTCTATCTCCACATGGGCGAAGGACATCTTTATGGACAAAGTTTGTTTTAAAGACTACTCCATCCTCGATGCCCAGGGGCACTCCATCGCGCAGGCGACGTCTTCGTGGCTTTTAGTCAACTTGAAAACTGGCAAGGCCGAAAACTTGGAAAACTCGCCGTACCCGATTCCCTTGATTCCGGGCAAGAATGCGCTCCCCGAGATGATGGATATTTTGGACCCGCAAATTGAGCCGAGGGTTGTAAGCACAGAAATCGCGAAGTACAGCGACCTCGACATGAACAACCATGTGAACCACTGCCGCTACGTCGATTGGGTGATGGACTCGCTAACCCCCGTCGAACTCAAGACGAGACGTATTCGTTCGATACAGATAAACTACATTTCACAAATTCCGCTGGGCGGGAAAGTGAACATTGTCCGTTTCAAGAACACAAACCACCACGCCTATTTCTTCGGGATGAACGCCGATGACATGACGCAATGCCACTTCCAAGCGAGAATCGGATTTGCGGATTGAGTTAGTAGGAAGTAGGCGGTAGGAAGTAGGAAGGAATTGCAATAAGGAACGCGCGGGAACAGGCTCTGGCCGGGATGAAAATGTAAAGGAGCCATTTTGTCACCCCGCACTCGTTGCGGGGTCGGTTGTAGTTCTCTCAAAAACAACCTTAGCGTTCTTTGAGCCTAAGCTTCGGTTGTTTGTTTTGAATGACGATGTTCGAAGAACCATTTTTAGCGGAAACGCCGTTGACTTTGTACGACTTAACGTCTAAGTTATTTAAATTTTTCAAATTTTGATTTATCGGAGGCAAAGAAGATCCATCACCATTTGGACATCCTTGCGTACTAACCATTACATCCGGATCTGGAAGCGAATCAAAAACAAAAGAACCATCATTTTGATAAAAACATCCAATTTTATAGTAACATAGCCAATCCTCAATTCCACAAAGAACGGCTACCGAATTTTCTTTTTTATACAAAAAATAATCGTGAAAATGTATTACAGACAAAGACTGAATATAATCTAAATTTTCAAAATATCCAGCACTATCCTTTGGTAAATTTCTATTTATTTCTACATCCACAGGCTGATTAGTAGCATGCACCAAATATTGAACATGAGTTGAATCGAACTCTAATTTTGTGAAATTTTCCAATGTGAGCGATTTACCTTTTTTAAGTCCCGAGTGCAACGAATCTATATCGGAAAAATCCGTAAGAACCCATATATTATCATTTTGTTTGCTTTTCAAATTTTTACCAATGAAAAACCTTAGATATTGAGGGGAATCACAACATGGACCATCCCAACCATGTTCCACATAAAAATAAATACCATCTAAGGAATCCGCACCAGAAATTGAATAATCCCCTTCATTGTTTATTTTCGCGATATCAAAATAACCATTCTGCAATCGACCACCAACAACAGAGTTACGTTCAGAAGCCAAAGCAGAACTAACGCAAATCACCATAAACAGAATACTATGGAAACGATTCATCTTTACACTCCCTTCTTGTATGGTGAAAAATATCTTTTTTACAAAATAATAAAAATTTCCGTTATTCGGTCATATTTCGCAAAATTTTTTCTTCAACTTCAAATGCGCTTGGTTTGTCTTTGGGAGTCAATCGCGGGCCGGTGCCGTAAAGGTGACGCATCATCTCGAACAACGTGTACTCACGGTCAAAATAGCCGATGTCGGGATTCGGACAAATCGTGACCGGTTCACGGATCCGTGCTGGTTGCGAACCGCGTGCGACGGCGACACATTCCGGTTGGTAATGGAGCGAGGGATTTTTTTCGCGGATTTCTTCGCGGCCTGCGTTCCCGAGGAATCGGCAGATGCACTCACGTGAAAGAGTTTCGCGGCGAAGTTCATTGTACTTTTCGCGAATCGAAGCGACCGTCTCTTGGATTCTATCGGTCGCTTCGCTCCCTCCAGAATGACAGTCCGTTTGTTCATCAACTTCGCATGTCATCCTGGAGCCAAAGGCGATAGGATCCAATGCAGAATGGCAAACAGCGCAAAGTTCTTCTTTTTCCAATGCGTCGATTTCGGCCAGACGGTGCATCACGTATTCGCGGGAGGCCATACACACGGGATGCTCAAATCCGGGTATTTGCCTGCAAAGGTAATGTTGACGGCACGGAAATCCCGGCTTCAATTCAGGATCATTAGACTTTTCGCTTTGCGGTTTAAAATACTCTTGAACTTTTTTGCGACAAAGTTCCGCCGCTGTAGATGTTCGCAGGTTCACAAACGGAAACCCAAGCGGGGACGCATGGCTTATATAAACGTCATTCGGAGTCGCAAAGGCTAGCAAACGCCGCGTTTCTTTATCGACGCTTGTCGCCTGCGGAACAAGCAAGAAAGGCGTTCCGACGCCGACGCCATCAACCCCAAGCGACATGATTTTTTCGATGTCTTCGGGCGAGCAAAGCCCGCCTTGAGCAGTAATCCGCGCAGGAGACGACGGCGGAACAATTTCACGAACGCAAACATTCGCCGAAACCGTCGATTTCGCGGCAGCGGCACTATCAGAGGCATTAGCGGATTCGGCAACAGACTGCGCGAACTTCGCAATCATTCCGCGAGTCGTTTCAAAAAGTTCGTTCTTCTTTGCGACAAATTCACGTACAACATCTAGCAGCAACTTTTTCGATTCAAAGAACGCGTGGCCACCGCAGTTCACGCCAGATTCTATGCGGTATTCATAGACTTCCAAGCCTTTTTTCGCCAAATAACGTCCTTGAATCAACGCCGAGCGAAAATCCGAAACTTTCAGAATAATCTTCTTTGACGGGGCCTTGTCGCAAGTTCTATAAAAGTCCTTGCACTTCGCGATTTCTTCAAATACAGCCAAGTTCACGCCCGCGCTCAGCACCAGCGAGCCCTTCACTTTGGAGGCCGCAAAACCGCGAACAGCATCAAAAGCCGCTTCGTCATGGTTCAAGCCGACCATGATGTTCGCCTGGATTTCGCCCGGTTCCATTTTTTCGGTGAGTGCAGCCTCGGCGGCGATACGCGCAAGCCCCGTCTTTGCAAAAATGCCATCGTATTCCACGCGGAGTCGAGAATTTAGCGGCAACATCAAAAAATAACGGTCCTTGTCACTCCCCCCATCAAAACGTTCCGCACAAAGTCTCTCGAATTTACGATCCACCTCGTCTGCGACAAAATCCAAATACGAGCGGATGCGGCCAATCCGAGTTGTCTGCGGAGAACCCAAATCAAGCCCCAAGCGTTCTGCATAAGCCATGCGGTATTCTTCGAGGAGTCCGTCATCGACAAGCGAAATCACGGACGTGATGCCAAAATGAGCCACGCGAATCGGCGTGTCCGCCGTGTAGCAAATACCCATGACCGGTATGTGAATCTTGTGCACCATAAGCGCAAATTTAGATTAAATAAACGGAGAGCAACGAGAAGCCGCTCCCGGCACAGGGCCGGGATGACAGCGTCCCTTCTATCGCTGTGGATCCTATCACTTCACTACGTTGCGCTCCAGGATGACAGCCCCATCTATCGTCTTTCGTCTACCAGCGCAGCGGTCTTTCGTCTAATCCCCCACCACTCCCATGCTGGGATAGAGTTCAAACAGCACTGTTCCGTGCAAATCTGTGCGGAAAAGTTTCGTCGAATCCCCAAGCACTAGGTTCAACTTGCGAACAACAGATGGTGCCGGGTGCCCATAGCCATTCCCGGCCCCGACGCTCACAATCGCATACTTCGGCGAAACCTGCGACAAAAACGATAGCGTGTTGCTCCCCGCCGACCCGTGATGCCCAACCTGCAAAAGCTCCGCCGAAAGCGTCGGGTTCATCTCTAGCAAGCGACGCTCGCCCAGCGAATCCAAATCCCCCGTCAACAACGCCCTTGCAGCTCCGTAGCGAACAAGCAACACAACACTAGCCCCGTTCCCCTCGACATGCACATACTTCGTCGGCCACAGCACGTCCAACCGCGGCACTTCACCAACAGACGTTCCACTCGCAATCCCCGTCGCCCCAGCAAACGCATTCTCCGCAAACCGCAACGACTCCCCACGCCGCACCGTATCCACCGGAATTTTCAGCCGACTCGCCAACCGATAAACGCTATCGCAAAAAAAATTGCATGATTCATCCGTCCCCACATACAGCCGCCGCACGGAAACGCCACGTCCCAAAAGCTCCAAAAAACCGCCAATATGGTCCCGATGGTAATGGCTCAGCAACACCCATTCAAGCGTATCCACCCCACGATGCACAAGCGAATCCACCACGCCCACCGAATCCGGCCCGAAATCGTACATCGCATAACGGCCATCCCACTCCATGAGCACCGCAAGCCCCTGCCCCACGTCAATCACCGAAAGTTTCATGGACGGCTCGCTCTCCGAAGTTCCGCTCACGTACATGCAACCAGACAGAAAAACCTCCATAACCATTAATGTTCCCCAAAGCTTCATAAGCTCTCCTTTTTAAGGTTCCTACTTATATAACACGCTTTTTTCGCCATTTTGGACCAAAACCGCCCTCGCAAAAACGGACTCACCACCAAAGCCCCTATTTTTTATTATCTTTACTACTCGAGGTCACTATGCAATTACCTAAGTACAAAAAGAAAAAACGCATCAAGCTCAAAGTCTGCCAGGAACCCGGCTGCGGCCGCGAATTCTGGGGTCACCCGATCGCCAAGTACTGCGAACTGCACCGCGACATCAAGCAGCGCCAAAAGCAAAAGAAGGATATCGAAAACATCGAATCCAAGAACATTATCTTCCGCCACAACTACTCGGAAGCCATGGACCTTGAATTCAAGTGCTGCCTAGACGGTTGCGACAAGACCTTCACCATCCGCATTTTCCCGAAGCAGTACGTCTATCCGCGCTTCTGCATGGAACACCGCAACGACTTCAAACGTGCGAATTTCCTCCGAATCATGCAAAAAAAGTAGGCGGCAACCCTTAAAAGCAAATTTTTTTGAAAAAATTTATCGCCATCCCTTGAAATTTGGGATGGCTTTTTTATATTTGGTCTCGCTACATGGTGGATGTAGCTCAATTGGTTAGAGTCCCAGATTGTGATTCTGGATGTTGCCGGTTCGAGTCCGGTCATCCACCCGCAAAAAAGCCTCGCAGAAATGCGAGGTTTTTTGTTTTGCGAGCTATTTTAGCCCCCCACCGCTTCTATTGCTGACCCACAAACTTGAGAGCAAGCATCGTGATGTCGTCGAATTGCGGGGCATCGCCCACAAACGCGTCAATTCGGGACTTGACGAACGGACAAATTTCGGCTGGTTCCAAGCCATGAGCATCACGGAGCGTCTGCAAAAGGCGGTCATCGCCAAAAAGTTCCTCGTTTGCATTGGTCGCTTCAGTTACGCCGTCCGTATAAAGGAATATGGTATCGCCCGGTTCAAGCTTGAGCGTCTGGCGTTTATAACGGGTTCCTTCCATGGCTGCCATCACGAGACCGGGCTTGCTCTTCGCGAACTCGACGGTTCCATCGGCACGGCAAATCGCCGGCGGGTTGTGTCCCGCACAAGCGAATTCCACTTCGCCTGTCCACAAATCGAGAACACCCATCCATACCGTCACGAACATGTTCATGTAATTGCGGAACGCTAGACGGTCGTTGACCACATTGAACGAATCGACGACAGAACTCCCCGCGAGCAAAACGCTCTTGAGCATCGAGCGAGACGACATCATGAGCAACGCCGCCGGAACGCCCTTCCCCGAAACATCCGCAATGAGGAATGCAAGTTTATTCTCATCGACCTTGAAGAAGTCATAAAAATCGCCACCGACTTCCTTTGCAGGCAAAATAAACGGACAAAGTTTATGGCGGTCGTCCTTTACATTTTCGTCGTCGTCATTTTTCGCCAGCAGCCCCAACTGGATTTTCCGAGCCATTTCAAGCTCGTTCTGTACACGCTCCACACCCTTCTGCTTTTCGATATTCTCTTTGAGCGAATCGCGCATGTGCCCAAACGCTTCGGCGAACTCCGCAATTTCGTCCTTGCCCTTGACTTGCGGAATTTCGACTTCAAAATCGCCTTGGCCCAAACGTTTCGCCACGCTTGCCAGTTCCTTGAGCGGACGGGAAACGCGGCTCGAAATCACGAGCACAAGCCCGAACATCAAAGCGTATCCCACCAAGCTGAGCATGCCCAAAATCGAAGTCATCTTGCGGCGTTTTTCAAAAAATTCATCAGCGGGCCACACAATGCCAAACACCCAGCCATCCACCTTCATGTGCGAAAAGTAAATGCAAGCGCTCTCGCCTTTAAATGTTTTTCCAAGCAAAATACCGCTATGGAGTTCACGGACGGCCTTCTCGAAATCAGACAAATTCGCATCACGGCCTTTCGCGAGCGAATAGAGAGTTTCCTTGAAAATCCAGTCGTCACGCGGATGTGCCACAATTTTGTTTTCGGCAGACAAAATAAACGCATAACCAGAATTTTCAATCTGGATCGATGCCACCGCCTCTCGCAAAAAAGAAAGCAAAATGTCAAGGCAGACAACGCCCTTGAATTTTTTACTGCCATCGGGGAGAGTTTCGTAGAAAGGCATGGCATAAACCGCAACAGGCTTATCGACGTAATTGCTGATAAACGGTTCGCACCAAATTCCCTTGCCTTTCGCCTTGGCTTCGACATACCAAGACATCGACTGGTACCCCGATCCATCGAGAACTTTTCCATTCAAACCGTCGCCCGTAATCCGTATAAACTCCTTTCCATTTTCGGGTTCGTAAGCCACGACCAACGCAGATGTTATCGTTACTTTATCATGAGCTTTCCGATGCGCGGCAGGCAAGAATTCGTCCATGTCCGCTTGAGTAATCTCACCCTGTTCAATCTTATCCACGATACCCTTTACAATGGAGGCACTACCGTCAAAAATATTGTCAATAAGGGAAACATGCTTTTCGCTGATTTCCTGACCGCGGGCCATAATCAGTTCGGACATGCGGGTATTGACGAGCCGCTGGAGCGTAAACAGCAGTGTGCCAAAGACAACAGTGATACCGAGCAGTATCAAAAGAGTCTGCTTAAACGCAAGGCTGTGAACATTGAACTTCATTTGGAACCCCTCGATTCTACACCACCGAAAAATCTTCTTGTAAACATATATAATTTTTGGGGAAAGTCAACCGGAAGAGAGGGGTTCGTAGGCGAAAGGAACTGAGCCGAACCATTACCTACTTTTCATTGAGCATTAGAAAACACCTCTATAATCCGCTACGAAACAACTTTTTTTCAGTTCGTAGCGGATTATCCCAACTTTTTGAGATTCTATCGTTTCAACAGCATCACTTTTTCGGTTGCCTTGCCGCTCACTTGCAGCACGCCAACATAGCGGCCTTGGGCAATTTTTCCAGCATCAAGCGTTTCGAAGTGCACCCCCGTTGTACGACGGCCCAAATCAAACGTCCGCACCACTCGGCCTTGCATGTCGATGAGCGAGAACTTTACCGCAGCAGCCGCAGGGACTTCAAAACGCACTGCGATGTCACCGCCTTGGAACACAGCACCGAGGGGAGTATTACGAACAACCGCCATTTCGCTAAAGCGAACGCCCGTCGGAGATTCAACGCGAAGTTCCATCGTAGAAGCCTTGCCCCAAAGCGTATCGTTCCCGACAAGCACGCCTACACGGTAAAGCACGTTGAACGTTCCAGAAGGTGCATTTGCATTTTCCAAAGAATCCAGCAAAGCCTCGCTTGCAGAATCTAGCTTGAGCACCTTTTCCGCAGACGCATCCATCACGAAAGCGTCGTCCAGCAGTTTGCCGCGAACATTTTTCGCAAGCGACTTGTTGTCTTTGTACGAAATATTTTCATTTGCGGCAACAGGAGTATTCGCCATATTGCGGAGCAGCGGATAGCTTACGCCTTCTTGCATGTTCCACACAGAATCGAAATCGAAACCCTTGAAAGATTTTTTCAACGTCATTTGTACGTTAGTCAAACCCTTGCCCGACATCGCGGAATCGCTACAAGCATCGGCAAGGTAATAGAATTCATCAAAGTTTCCGTCCGGAAATTCGTTTGACCTCGCCAACGCTGCACAAACAGACTTTTCACCTTCACGAATAATCTTGCCGAACGCATAGCCGCGAACTTGAGCGGAATCCGAAGTAATAAACGCAAAGCCCAACTTGACAAATTCCTTTTGCGGCATTTGTGAATCAAAGCGCACATTGCCAAGGGAGTAGCCGTCTTCCACAATCCAGTAATTGCGGCCAACAAAACTAGATCCGTTATAGACATCGCCTGTAGAATAGGAACGTCGAATAGTTCCGCTATTGCTACCGGCAAAGCCTCCTACGGACCCCACAATCGGTCCATAGAATCCACCTGAATAGCCCTCGGACATTTTCGGCACACTCACATTCCCTGTTGCAACGGAATTAGAGATGACCGACAAGTTAGAATTGATACCGATAAACCCGCCAACAATGCTACTGCCCGTTACATCGACCGAAGAATAGACATGGTCTATGCGCCCTTTGTACGCCTCGCCGACAGCACCACCAATATTATAATTTTGATCAGGGACACCCACAATCTTCCCCGACACAGTCGAGTTTTCAATGATACCCCCACTACTATAGGCGATTCCGCCAGCCTGATAGTTATCCACTATATCCACCTTAGCAGAACACTCAGAGATAACGCCAGCGCTATCATTGCTCAGCACAATTCCACCCACACCACTTGACGAATTAATAGACACATTGACACTGGACTTAGAAACAGTCCCTTCGTTATACACGACCATGCCACCAACGCGAGAGCCGCTAATAGAAGCCTTCACGCTTGAATTCGTGATGGAGCCGCGATTCGTCACCACCATTCCAGAAGGCGTGTTTTCGAGTTTTCCCTCTATAGAAACATGTTCAATGGTCCCCCAGTTATCCACAGCAAAAGCAGCCGCCATATATTCAGAGTACAAATTCACCAAGGACAAACTATCTACATAACCTTTTTCGGCGATTTTGGCAAAGAATGCACGGTCTTCTATGGTTGCACCACCATTATCCGATTTCATATAAAGGTTTTTAATTGCATGTCCGCCACCGTAAAACTTTCCGGTAAAATCCCTAGACATATCCCTATCGCCAAAAGGCCCAAACAGCTTAGACTTTTTATCGAGATAATCATTTCCGATAGGTTCAAAGCCCTCCACAAAGTAGTGACCTACATTTTCGTTCTTGGAGGCGGAGGCATCAATATCATTCATCAAGCGATAAACAGCGGAAAGTTTGTACCGCCCCTTGCCAATGGATTTCAAGTCACCGTAAGTCTTGATGAGGAACGGATCCGCTTCGGTTCCAGAACCTGCCATGTGAAGCATCGACGTATCACTTTCAAGAGCCGGCTGAATCATATCCTTATGCCAGTTCAAGCAAGGGTAAGTGGAGTCCGTTGCAGGCTTCCAAGTTTCCGCGAAATCCCAGTTTTTATAAGTTTCTTGCAAGAACATCTGCTGCGTAGAACGTATTTCACCTGCCGCCGTAGCCTTGACTCCCCAAAGATCCCCATCGTAATAAGAAGACATGACCGTAGAGGAATTAACATAACCCACAAGGCCTCCCCATCGGGACGTACCATAGACATAGCCAGCCGCAAAGGAGTTTTCCACATTCGATACGTTCAAGTAACCCACCAAACCACCAACATAAGCGGTTCCTGTTGTTGCTGAAACAGAATAGCAATCTACAATACCCTTCGCTCCACCGCTTGCCTTGTTCAAGCTTCCAACAAGACCACCGACAGAATTGTCCCCGGCAACAGAGCCCTTCGATGCACTACGAGTAATCGAGCCACCCCCCTTTTCGCCGACAATTCCACCCACGTAGTTTACGCCAGAAACATCCGCCCTCACAAAAACGCTATCTAGCAAAGCTCCATTATCGATACCAGCGAGACCGCCTACGTAATTTTTTCCGCGAACCGTCGGCTTAAATGTTTTTCTTTGGTAATCCCAGTTATCGCTTCCAGTAAAATTGGAGGAAGTATCAATGACAAGCCCCGTTATTCTAGCCGAGAATTCAAGAGCCCGGAAAAGGCCCACGGAATCCTCGTCGGGGCGATTGATATTCAAGTTTCCGATAATTTTATTGTTGCCAATGAACGTACCATCGAAAGATGGAATCGGTTCGAATCCCTTACAAACGCTGCTATCGGCATTGCAGTTGTCATAAATCGAAGCGTACGCATTGATGTTTTGCGTCAACATAAAGTAAAGACCTGAAGCTGCATACTCATACCTGCCGACATACTTAAGTTCACTATACTTTGATATTTTATACGGATTATCGGCAGTACCGCGACCAGCGAGCATATTTACTGTTCCGTCATCCTCAAGCGTACCCGGCAATATTGGGGCCATGCCCTTGAAGTACGGATAAGATTTGCCTTCCTGAATAGACCAAACAGAATCGAAACTGAATCCAGCGTATGTCGATTGTTTTAGCATTTCTTCGGTCGTATTTCCGCCAAGCACGTTTCCTGTAACCGTACTGTCGAAGTAACATGATTCCATGTCTTCGCCCGCGCCGAAGAAATTTTCTCCGATAATTCCTTGCGGCTTGGGAGACTTAAGAAGGCTTGCAGAATAGATGTTCTTTTGTCTGCTCGGTGCCGAGAATTCATTCGTAGCCCCCATGACTCCGCCCACACTTTCATAACCCTTGACGACATTCACCGAGAACGCATTTTCGACTATTGATGCAGACCCTCCGATTAAGCCGCCAACATAATCGTTCCCCTTTACAGAACCCGTAGTGCCCACAACATTTAATTTACTTGAACGAGTAATACCGATCAGTCCACCGATAAACGACGTTCCCGACACATTTCCATTCAAGGAAACCACATTGCTTACAACGGAATTGTCTATTCCACCCGCCAAGACTCCTGCATACCATGAAGCGCTCACCTTTGCGTTTTTGAATGTCAAATTTTGAATAACCGCCCAGTCTGTATATCCGAACATACCCACAAAATCGGAGTTCGAATTTTCGATTGTGAGATTCGAAATCGTGTGATTTTTACCATCAAACACTCCACTAAAGACATGGACGCTATCGCCGATAGGCTTAAAGGCAAATCCCGAGGCATCAATATCCTTTGTCAATTCGTAATTAGCCTTTAGCGGATACGCAATATCGTTTCCGATTTTCTGAAGTTCCGCGATGCTCGAAATTTCAATCTTGTTGGGAACAGCCATATAGCTAGACGTTCCCCAAACCGTATCCTTACCATCAACAATACCAATTCTATAGCCGTAATAAAGCGAATCCCTAAAATTGGCATTTCCATCCACTTTGAATTTTGTCCAGCCAAGCCATTTACCAACAAGTTCACCATCTACTTTAAAAAGCGTTGCAACTTTCGGAGTCTCTTGCCATTTCGGGGCCGATGTCGGAACAGCAATCGGGATAACCGTTTTTTTCACGAACGGATTATCGTTCAAGTAGGGGAACGATTTACCTTCGTCAATGTTCCAATAGCGTATAAACTTACCCGTAAGACTATAACAAACACCAATATCTTGATAATAAGAACATGTATCTGTACCGTCAATGACATACTCATCATAGCCCAAAGTATCCCAGCCCGCAAACGACGCAAACTTCATCATTTTTGCAGTCGAGAGTCCCGTGCCTCCCGCACTTGTATCTAAGCCAGAGATTTCAGTATTCCAATAAGAACCCACGACATCACCACTTGCTTTAGCAACAAGTCCGCCAACAAGGCTATCACCACGGACTATGTTCGCCGCATAGGAATTTGCAACCGATCCGTAACCCACAAGGCCACCCACATACTCTTCACCACGTACCGTACCCATAGCAAAAGAATTTGTCACCCCGCCGCTTCCAGCAATGCCACCCACATACCGTTTGCCTTCGATTGTTCCAAATGCATAAGACATACTTACTGAGCCTCCGTCACCGACAATACCACCTATATCCTCATCAAAATAATAGGGTGCGGAATGCAGCAAATCCATTGTCGAAGCACACATGCTAATCGTATTTTCAGAACTTCCTGCAATACCGCCCACTTCATCCACTTCTTCGGAAGCCGGCGTAATCGTACCGCTGGAACGGCTATTGACAATAATCCCGTCACTTAATCCGACAATACCACCAGCACGTTCTTCCAACACAACAATGTTCACGTCGGCAAAAGCGTTATCGACCGTAGCGCCATCCGTTTCACCCACAATTCCACCTACGCGTGCTGTCCCTTTAATATCGCCCTGGAACGAAACATTCTTCATAACCATTTTTTCGTTAGAATACCCAATAGTCCTCATAGCACAGCCAGCAACTCCACCAACGCGCTTTTGACCTTGAACAAAACCGTTCGTCACATGAACATTTTCGATAGCCCCCACAAGCCTTGCGACAACACCTCCAACGTGATTCGATTCAGTCACTCTGCCTATTACGTTCAAGTTGTCGAAATTCAAATTCTTGATAGAACCAATAAGAGCATAGACAAATCCTACGCCATCTTCACACGGAAGCCAAATATTCAAATTGCGAATCGTTTGATTCTGGCCGTCAATATTACCCCAGAAGACCGTACTATCCGCTGCATCCTTATTTTTTCCGATGGGAATGAATCCATTGCAGCCGTCTTCGTTGCACATCTCGTTTTTCGAGGCCGACGCATCGATATCCTTCGACAAGACGTAATCCGAAGAATAGAGATAAGCGCCCTTGCCAATTGCCTTGAGGTCTTCGTAATCCTCAATCTGGAACGGTTTGGCTGTAGAGCCATCGCCTTTCATGGTACCGTTCGCTGCAAATGATTGGATTGTAAGCAGCGATAATACGATGGTAAATATGTATTGGAATTTCATATGAATCCTCACTCGTCTTTAAAATGTATCCTTGAGGCAACGCACCGAAGCCCCATTGTCTTTAAAATTCTTCTTGAAAGAAACTGTAGCGTTTTCAACAAAATAAGCTGCATAGGCGGAATTTTCAGATTCTTCAGGCAGAGCTGTCGCCGTCCAAATGAATGCTTTCGTTCCTTCGGAATCAAACGAACCGCTGTGATATCTTTCGCCGACGGCAACCGCCGAGAATCCGTAATCATTCGTACCGTTCACACTATCCCAACCTAATATAGAACGGAGAACAGTCCCCGCATTGGCCGTACCGCCCACGGATGCAAACAACGTATTCCACTCCGTCGTGTCGGGCAAATGATAGCCTTCGGGGCACAACGAATCTTTCGCCACAGTCCATGTGTAAAGGCGGCCAGCAAGCGTGCAGTTTCGAGGATTGTTGTCATAGCACCAACTACTGTCTTTGAAAATCGCCTTTGCCGTGTCGATATAATTCAAGTTCTGCGCCATCCAAACCTGCTCACCGATTTTTACAGTCTTGTAAATTTGTCCGTCACGGTTATCGACGATGGAATCGTATGGCGTTACAGGATTCAAATAAGAATCTCTCGATAAGCCTTCGCCAAAACTTTCCACGTACTTTTCGAATGCAGAAACTTTATTCGATTCATTCCAATTTTCAACATTCTTGCGGATCATTTCAATTTTTCCGCTAGCTTCGGCATCGCGCACCCAATCCGCAATTTCAGTCTTTGCTTCTTCATTATCCCACGAACCGTTTGTAGCAATGGCTGCACTAAATTCATTTGTACGTTCTTCAAGTTTAGCCACGTCCGCATCGGCCTGCATCAAAACGCTTACGGCAAGGAGTGCGGCATTTCCGTCACCCGATTCAAAGATGTTCAGATTTTCGAATCCTTCCACTTCATTTGAAATATCAAACGATGCAAGCACTTCGCGTTCCGCTTGAGTTTTTGCCTCCGCAAAAGACAATTTTTTTTCAGTCACGAGATGCTTTATACGTTCATACTCCAGATGCGTGAGCAAGTTGATGTTCACGTTCTTACGGTCCGTGAGATCCGTCAATGCACGAAGCGTCAATTCGCCATTCGTCTTTTGTCCAGAAATTTCATTCAGATAAAAGCCCGTCACTTCGAACACGGCACACGTCGAAGACAAGTTAACATTATTGACTTCAAAGTCGCCCTTGTCGCTCTTGACAACGCCATCGAAGCGCTCGCCCGTCAATTCCATCGTCTTGCAATCGATTCCCTGCACCGTCACCGCAGAGCCCTTGACAAACGGGCCTTTCTGCGACACGCCCGCCACGTTCAAGTCCGCAATGATTCCCGCATCGTCCGAAGAACCGCCTGCAACCTCGGAATTCGAACATGCGACAAAGATGCTCGAAATCAACGCAAACATAAAAGCAAACAATTTATTCAAATTCATAAAAATTCCTTTTGTCTTTGTCACTCAGGCCTTTCTACTCAATTCTTGAGCCAACTGATCCCGGAACAAGTCCGGGATGACATCCAGACTCATCGACTTTTTCGTTTCCATCACATTTGTCAAGCCGTTCGCTTATCGGGAACAGTTGCAAGTTCAAGCGGTAAACTCTCTGCGTTTTGTCACTTTCCGTAGCAATCGCGATAATGCGGCGACGGAATTCCAGAAGCTCTTTCTTAATCTGTTCATAGGATTCCTCCGTAAGCCCAAGCACAACTCCCGACATCGCGCGTTCCGCAAGAGGCAAGTCCAAAGCCTTCACGGCAAGCTCGCCCATCTGGCGCTGCAAATCCTTCGCGGCAAGCGGCACTGCATCCACGGAACCCATAGAAATAGACTTGTCCGTCTGCACGTAATTCCCTTCTCTGTCTTTTTTCAAGAGATTCGCATCTTCCAAAAAGTCGAGCGTTTCAGAGACTTCCGCCGCAGAAATTTTCGGCTTGCACGCACGGGCCATTTCGGCAGGCCTTGCTCCCGGCATGTGTGGAGCGAGTTCACGGAGCAACGGATTTTTCCAGGACTTGTAATAATCGAATTCTTCTCCCCCAAGCACACGAACCTTATGTGCCCTCGCCAATGCACAGCGTTTTTCAAAAGCATCCATTTTCGCCTCGTCCCCTTTTGCATGAGCATACGTAACCATCAGAACAAAATACGTCTTCTCGAAACCGGCAAGCCCCATGGCATTTGCGACCGATCCTGCGGCACTGATGCTCAGATTCTTTTTCCCCTCACAAACATACTTCAAAAAAACTGCCGACGAAAACCCGGCATTCCGAGCAAACTCACGCCAAGTAAAAGCGGAGCTGCGTTTACGTTCATCATAGTAATCCTGAATGAACTTGCGATAATCTGTATATTCAATAATCGCCTTCATGAATACAAATATAACTTTTCAACAACACTGGAATACAAAAATTGTCGTTTTTTGCTCATTTTTTACGTTTTCAGTCATTTTAGACGAAATACGCCATTTTTTAGAATACAAGCCGTATCCTAAGAACACAAAAAAAGCCCCGCTACAACCAGCGAGGCACATTCATCCCCAAAACTTGTCTATTTATTGCGACGAACCACTAATCCTTGATGCAACGGACTGACCTTGCGTTATACTTATAGGACCAATACAACTTTGCATACCTCGAAGAATAGTCCATTGCAAGTGCATATCCATCATCATGATCACGGCTCACGATACTCCAGAAATACGTCAAGTCTCCAGCATAATCGAAATGAGGATTGATAGAGCGGTCTTCGTCTCGGTAATCATAACCGCCAGCAGGCAAGGCAGAAAATCCATACGGATCATCATAAGATACACCCCAAGCTTCATTGGCCTTTATCTTTGTAGCGGAACTATCGCCAACAAAATCAATCAGTTCTCTAAACTCCGTCGTATCAGGCAAATGCCATCCATTCGGGCAAACACCGCGAACTTTTCCTTTAAATTCACAGACAACTTCATTACCGCATCCTTCTCCATCTGTACTGAATTGTGCAGCAGAATCCAGAGCCGCAGACCAAAGGTATAGACGTCCATACTTACCGCATGAATCTGGTTCATTCTTATAGCAGAAACTAGAAGCGGAACCCGACCTAGTCTTTTGTTCGTAAGCGTAATTCAGATTTTGAGCCATCCAAACCTGATTGCCGATTTTCACGGACTTATACTTCTGATTATCGCGATCATCGACAAACTCACCATATTCAATCGAGGGGTTAAGGAAATCAAGTGCAGTCTTAGGCGGTTCCGCGCTGCTACTGCTTTCCACGCTAGACGAAGAAGCCACAGAGGAACTAGAAACAATAGAATCCATGACGCAGCGGACCTGATTCATGCATGTTTTAGATACAGATTCTGACCATGTGTCTGCCATACCCACAGAAAAATACCAAGCCCCATTATTATCGAGAGAATCCGTCCAGAAAAATGAATTATCATAAGGATCCCAATAGCAACCTTCATATTTCTTTGTGCTATCACTCCACAACGGATAATAATTAGCATCCGTCACAGAAAAGCCATACTCATCAGTATATTTTTGCCCCAATTTACTTGATAATAATGGACCAGAAACATCCCCATTATGATTCGTCCACATATAGCCACCTAAAGAATTCCATTCACTATACGAAGGAAGATGCCAGCCTTCCGGACAAACGTTCACAGCTTCTTCCCATGTGTAAATAAGTCCATGAACTGGGCAGGATTTTTCAGTCGCAGATGGGCAAAGAGCACTTGACGCATTCGGAGTCGCATAGTTCATGCTCTGCGCCATCCAAGTAACTCCATCGATTTCTACATACTTGTACACTTGGCCATCGCGTTTATCCGTAAATTCGCCATAATCGACATTCGGGTTCAAGTAGGAAGCTCTTGGATCCTCGATCGGGGTCGAGGATGACGATGCGTTTTTCGTCGAGGATGACGATGCATTTTTCGTCGAGGAGGAGCTCGTCATGGCGGCCTCCGAGCCGCCATCTTTGCCGCTAGAAGCCGATCCCGGAACAGAGTCCGGGATGACAGCTGTAATGAACGTCTCGAATGCGGCCACGGTGTCCCCGACATTCCAACTTTCGATGTTCTTGCGGATGGTGTCGAGTTTGCCGTTTTTCGTTGCAGCGGCGGCCCAACTTGCAATTTCCGTTTTTGCGTCATCTTCCAACGAACCGTTTTTCGCAATTGCGGCAGAGAAAT
>Ga0129307_1001982_pt1 | contig 18434 bp, 10 predicted proteins | sample P1105metagenome_FD_94437 | JGI IMG/M metagenome (GOLD analysis project Ga0129307, IMG submission 94437) | Capybara group fecal microbial communities from Wisconsin, USA - P1105 metagenome | ecosystem: Host-associated > Mammals > Digestive system > Large intestine > Fecal | place: USA: Wisconsin... | reverse complement strand
GCTAATGCGGTCCGCCGTTTTTTAACTGGTTGGTCGTTGAGAGAGCCATAATCCCGGGAGAATGAGAAAGATGGCTCCGATGGCCTGCGGACGGACAGGCTCCCCCAAAATGAGGGCGGAGGCAATCAAGGTGACCACAGGGGTAAGGTAGATATATACATTGGTGGCCACGGTACCAATGAGGACCATGGCTTTATTCCAACAGACAAAGCACAGCGCAGAGGCGACCAAACCCAGATAAAGTATATTGAAAAGCATGGAAGGGTCAGAAAAGCGGGATAGGGAGTAGTCGGGATGGAGGATGGGAAGGAGCGGAAGAAGGGTCGCAAGGCCCCAAAAAAAGACCTTGCGGGTGCACTGGAGCTGGTTGAGACCGGAGGAGGAGGCGAACTCCAGACACACTCCGTAGGCTCCCCAGCACAGCGCGGCGCCGAGGGTCAGCAGGTCCCCAAGAGGATTGAGCTCCAGGCTTTCGCCTCCCGACAGGGAGATGAGAGCGATTCCAGTGAGCGCGATGGCAAAGCCGGCAAAGAAAACGGCCCTCGGTCTGGGGCCACGGCGGCACAGCCACAGCAGGAGGGCGGCGAACATGGGGGCGGCGGAAATGATGATCCCCACATTGGAGGCAAGCGTATACCGCAGCGCGGTATTTTCCAGGAGAAAATATAGGGTCAGGCCGCTGACACCCGCCGCCGCGAAGGGAAGCTCTGAGCGGAAGTCCTGCGGGCGCAAGAGTCTGGGGGAGAGGCAAAAGAGTACCGCCCAGGCGATGAGGAAGCGGAAGGTCATGATTTCCAGAGGGGTAAAGGCGCGGAGAAGGATCTTGCTGGAAATCAGAGTGGTGCCCCAGACCACGGTAACAAAAAGAGCAAGAATGTGCCCCAGCACGCGACTGTGCGGCGGAGATCCCATCCCTCACACCTCCCTATAAAAATTTTGCAGCAGAAGTGGAGCAGTCCGCGCCTCAAAAAAGAAATGGTGTACGGAAGCGCAGTCTCCCGTACACCATTGTATCTGGTTTTGAAAGAACGCCTGTAGGCTCAGCCAATGATGCGCCGGGCGTACACATAGACGTTGGCGTAGTGACCGCTTTCCATCTGGTCGATCTGGACCAAATAGCGGTTGGTAGAGGCGTGGATGAACTCACCGTTTCCGATATAAATCCCCACATGGGAGACGGGTTTGCTGGTGCGATATTTGAAAAATACCAAATCGCCCGGCTGAAGCTCGTCTTTGCTGACGGATACGCCATTCTGGAGCTGGTCGGTGGCAGTGCGGTTGAGGGTGTAGCCGAAATGGGAGTATACGTACTTGGTGAACCCGGAGCAGTCGAACTGATTGGGGCCGTTGCCGCCCAGCACATAAGGGGTTCCCAGATACTCCTCTGCGTAGGCCACGATCTGCGCACCCAAATCGCTGCTGGCTGTTTCAGTCACATCGGGCTCAGTGGTAATGGTGATATAGTCGCTGCTTACGTAACCGGTCTTTCCAGAATATGTAACTTTATACCAGCCGTTATCCACGCCCTCCAGTTCCAAAACAGTACCGCCGGGAATGGAGGCCACGGTGTCGTAGTTGGTACCTGCAGCGGCACGCATGTTCAGGGAGGAGCCGTCGGTATCCACCAGTCCGTAACCAAGCGCAGCATCGGCGGTGGTGGAGACAGTGAGGTACTCGCTGGACATATACCCCTCGACGGTATTGAAGTTGACCTTGTACCAACCGTTACCGGTGTCCTCCAGCACCACGACGCTGGTGCCGCCGGATGCGGTGGCGAGGATCTCTCCCTCTGCGGCGGGGGTATCCCGCAGGCGAAGCGCGTCAGCCGTGACGGTGCCGGCACCCAAGGTGGCGGCGGAAGCGCCGACGGTAAACATTGCGGTGAATACAGTACCAAGCACGGCTGCACGCAGCAGGTGAGATGGCTTTATCATCGGTGAGGACCTCCATCTTTTTCTCTATATCAGGGGGCGATCATTTGCTGTTGAGCATCCGTTCCAGCCAGACGGAGGCCACGTCCATAGCGGCGTACAGGCTGTCCTTTTCCGTTTTCTTGACCACGCGGTCCCGGCTTTTGAGATCGGGATCGGTGAGCTGGAGCTGAACGGCCACCTTGGTGGCCACGTCTAAGTCGTCCACCTTCTTTGTCTCCATGACCTGAAGCATGATGATATATTTGTCAGCCATGCTGCCGTAGTAGATGAGATTCTCCTTGCGGCGCAGAGGATGTCCTTTGTAGCTAAGGGGAATTTTTTCTTCGGCCATTATGTGCCTCCTAAAGAAAGAATTAAAAATTGTAACCAAATTGTAACACATTGTTTCCGCCCCGTCAACCCTGGAAGAGATGGAAAATGTGAATAATTTGTAAAGTGAAGCCATATGGCAACAATATCTTGTGCAAAACGGTTCTGAGGGGTAGAATAAACGGGAAACGGAGGGGTTTTTGGTGCGAATTCTGTTGGTTCGTCCCCGAAGAATGGATCTGATGACGGCGTTCGGCGGCATTACATGTGAACCGCTGGAGCTGGAGACCCTGTTACCGGTTTGTCGTCAAGTGGGAAGAACAGAGCTCTATGACGGCATTACGGAGGAGCGGCGGTTCACTGACGTGCTTCTCGCGTTTCGGCCCGATGTGATGGCGCTTACCGGCTATCTCACCCAGGAGCGGGAGATGGCGGAGTATATCAGGCTGACAAAGAGGGCGCGCCCGGCCTGCACCGTAATCGTGGGGGGCGTCCACGCCCAGCTCAATTATCGCCGTCTCTGCTGGCCGGGGGTGGACTATGTGTTCCGTACGGAGTCGGCGGACTGGTTCCGGAGCCTGTTGGAGGCGCTGGACCGGGGGGAGATGCCCATAGGGATTCCGGGACTGTGCCGCAGGGAGGGCGGCAGGTTTGTGGAGACACCCTACGAGCCCTGCGACATCGACACACTTCCCCGGCCGGACCGGAGCGGATGGGCGGAGCGGGCGGACTGGTTCCGCTATCTGGATTTTGCGAGGCTCTCCACGCTCAAGACGGCGGTCTCCTGTCCCTTCCGATGCGAGTTCTGCTATGGGCGAAACCTCCACGGCGGACGGTATCAGCCCCGCAGGCTGGAGCTTGTCATGGAGGAGTTGGAGGAGGTACCGGGGGACACGGTATTTATCGTGGACTCCGACTTCCTGCTGGAGGAGACCCGCGTGGAGGCTTTCCTGGACGCACTGGAGGAGCGGGGCATCCGAAAAACATTTTTGTGCTACGGGCGGGCGGATTTTATCGCAGGACATCCGGCGCTGACGGCCCGGCTGTGCCGGTGTGGATTTCGGCTTTTTCTGGTAGGCCTGGAGGGGATTCGGGATCAGCGCCTGGAGGCATGGAACAAAGGGACCACACGGGAGATAAATGAGGCATGCCTCCAAGTCCTGAACGCGTGCGGTGCGGACTGCATGGGGCTCCTGCTGGCCGACCCGGATTTCACTGCGGCTGATTTTCAGGCGCTCTATCGCTGGGCCAAAGAGCACGGGCTGCGATACACGTCTGTGCAGGTCCTCACGCCCATTCCGCCCACGCCCCTTTATGAGCGGAAAAAAGGGGAGCTCCTCTCCAACGATCTGAGACAATGGGATCTGGCCCATTTGCTGCTCGAGCCGGTACATATGGGCCGACGGGTCTTTATGCTGCGGTACTACTGGCTTATGGCGAGACTGGTGTTGCTGGGGTGGCGGCGGGGGGCGTACCACTTTGTGACGCCGGCTTACCTCGGTCGGGCCGTAGGACGCTGGCGGCGGAGACGGGCCGCCCTGCGCTGAACCGGATCCTATAAACGCGAGATAAGCTGTTGAATAATAGAAAAGCCGCCCAGCCTCAGAGGACTAGGCGGCTTTCTCTGCTTTTGCATGAGAACGTCGGAAAACCTGCAGTGATGCAGGATGGAATTACAGGGTCAGGACTCTATGAAGGATAACGGCCATCTCAGCCCTAGTCAGAGAGCCCTTGGGGTTGAGATTCCCAGCGTCATCGCCCTGGATTACACCGGCCTGAACCAGTGCTGCCACAGAGCCCTGTGCATAGCTGGAGACCGACTTTCCATCAGAAAAGCGGTTCAGATAAGAGGCAGAGGCGTCATCGATGCCGTGGCCGGTACGGTTCAGCGTTCTCTGGAGAAGGACCATGGCATCCTCGCGGGTAAGGGAGGCGGAGGGGTTAAATCTTCCGTCACTGCCGCCCTGTGCGATCCCCAGTGCCTTGGCAGAGGAGATGGCCTGGGCGTAATAGCTCTCCGCAGGCACATCCTTGAAGTTATCACCGCCGGAGACGGAAAAGCGGAAGGCGCGGGAGAGCATCAGAACGAAATCGCCGCGGGTGATGAGCCCATCTGGATGGTAGGTGGTGGCGCCTACGCCGGTGGTGATCCCATTTTCGTAGAGGTAGTCCACGGACTCGGCAGCCCAACTGTAGCGCCCCATATCGGTGAAGTAGGAGGAGGAACTGGAGGGGGTCACGCCGATCTGTACATAGCCAGTGTAGGTGGAGCCGCTCTCGTCAGTACCGGTATAGGCGATGGTCACTGTGCCGGAAAAGCCCGCTTTCGGAACGAAAGAGATCCTGCTGATGGAGGGGCTGCCGTCAACTTCATACGCAGTATCGTCATCCACCAAGCCGCCATAGGAGGTGGGGCTGCCATAGTTGTAGTAAAGCCGCCCGGCACTCTCGGGAGGGAGCTGGAATACCACGGAGGCGAGACCGGCGCCGCCCCGCTTGTCGCAGGCACTGCTGAAATCGCTGGAGCGGAATGTCACCTCCTGTGCATCAGTGGTATAGTAGATCACACCGGGATCCTTAACGGTGGCGAATGAGAGAAGGAGACTGCCGGAGAAGGCTTTTCCGCCTGTGCTCTCGCCAGTAAAGTCGATTATTACGGTGCCGGTATAGTTCTTGGCGGGGACGAAGGTGACCTGTTCCAGATAGGGGCTCTTGGAGAGGAAATACTCGGTGGAAGCGGAGACCTTCTTGTCATAGTCACCATCATCGTAGCCGTAGTACAGGATACCCCTGCTGGTAGCGGGAAGCGTAAACTGGACATAGCTCAGGGATTTTCCGGTCTCATCCTTGCAGTAATCATTGAAATCGTCTGAAGAGAGGGTGATGGGAGAATTTACTGCGGCAGAGTATTCGATGTCGCCGCTGTCTCCGCCGCCCACGGTGACCCGGATGGTGCCGGAGAAGCTGTCGCTGTCTGCACTGGAGCCCTGGAAGGGGATAGACACGGTGCCGGTATAGTTCCTGGCCGGAACAAACGTAATGTTTTCCAGATAGGGGCGCTGGTTGCGGTAGTAGCGCTTGGAGGACGAGACCTTCTCATCATAGTCGCCGTCGTCATAGTTGTAGTAAAGGGTGCCCTTGTTGCTGGAAGGCAGGGTAAATTCCACATAGTCCAGGCTGGAGCCGGTGGCACTTTTGCTGAAGCTGTTGAAATCGCCGGCGTCAAAGGCAACGGAGCCGTTTCGGTCCACGGAGTACATAATATCGTCAGCGGTCCTGCTTACGGTGATCTCAATGGTGCCGGAGAAAGTGTTTCGTTTGGTATCCCGAGCCGTAAAGGAAATGGTCAGTGTGCCGGACCAGTTTCTGGCGGGGACGAAGCTCACGTCCTCCAGATAAGGGGAGTCGTCATAATAGTAAGCAGCGGAAGAGGAAACTTTCTTATCATAGTCGCCGTTGTCATAGCGGTAATAGAGAGTGCCTTTTCCAGAAGAGGGGAGCGTGAAGTGCACATAGTCCAGGCCATAGCCGGTGATCTCCTTGGAGAGCGCGTTGAAATCGCCGGCGTCAAAGGGAATGACCTCATTTTGGGCGCCGGAAAATTCGATGCTGCCGGTGGGCTCGCTTACGGTAATGGCCACGGCACCGGTATAGCTGTAACCAGAAGTATCTACGGCGGAGTAAGAAATGGTGACTTTGCCGGAATAGTCGGGCTCTGCGACAAAGGAGACCTTGGACAGAGCGGATTTAAAGACGCCGCCTCCATAGTAATATTTGGTGGACTCCGAAACCTTCTGGTCGTAGGTCCCGTTGGAGTAGTTATAGTAGAGCGTGCCGCGGCTGGAGGAGGGGAGCGTGAAGGTCACATAGTTGAGCTTGTTTCCGTAGACCTCGGTACATGCGCTGTTAAACTTGGACTCATCAAAGGTAACAGAGCCGCCGGAGGCCACGGAGCTGGTGATGTCGGGGGCTGAGGCGGCGGTGACGGTGACAGTGCAGGCGGGGGCGGCCAGCCGATTGCCGCGGCGGTCTGTGACCACGGCGGTGACGGTGACGCTCTTTCCGGCTGTGACGCCCTTGACGGTACAGTTGGCGTTGCCCGTGCCGCTGGGACTCAGCGATACGATGTTCTTCTCATCGGCGGACCAGGAGACGCTGGCCCCATCGGGGAGATTGCTTACCGAGAGGGAAGAGGTTTTGCCGAACATGACGGAGAGCTCGGTTTTGCTGAGTGTGAGGTAGGACGGATCGCTGACGGTGACGGCGCAGGTAGCTCCCGCGCCGCCCTCCGGTATGGCGGTGATGGTGGCGGTTCCCGTACCCACGGCGGTCACTTTGCCGGATTGATCCACAGAGGCGACCTTGCTGTTGCTGGAGCTCCAGCTCACCCGGGTCCCCTCGGGCGCGGTGGTGGCCGACAGCGTTTCACTGCTCCCCGTGGTGAGAGACAGGGAGGTTTTATTCAGAGAGAGGGTGGGAGGTGCAGAGGGAAACTGCACCCGGACGGTACAGTAGGCGGTGAACCCGCCGTCGGCAGTTGTGACGGTGACAGTGCCGACGCCGTTGCCCACGGCGGTTACTTTGCCGGACTGGTCCACCGAGATGACGCCGGAATCGTCCACCGTCCAAAAGACGTTCTGATTGGCGGCGTCAGGGGGGGAGACCATGGCCTTGAGGGTCGCGCTTTCTCCATCCTTGGTCAGCGTGAGCTCAGTGCGGTCCAGACGAACGCCGGTAACCGGAACGGCGGCGGTGACAATCACATGGCAGGAGGCGGTGAAGCCTCCGTCATCGGTGGTGACGGTGATGTCGGCCTCCCCGGGTGAGAGGGCGGTCACTCTGCCGTTTGAGACCTCGGCCACACCAGTGTTGCTGCTGTACCAGGAGAGATCCTGAGCGAAGGCACTGGAAGGAGAGACCGTGGCATGGAGGGTCTCGTGGCTCCCCACCTCCAGAGAGAGAGAATCCCGGTCCAGGGTGACCCCGTCCACGCGGGCGGAGGGGAACAGCGACCAGTCGCTGCTGCCTCTGCCGGATTCCGAAGGGACGCCCCCGGCGGCCCAGGCCGCAGGCACCAGGCCCGCCGTCAGGGCCAGGACCAGCAAGACGGACAGGAAACGGGACAACAGCTTTGTTTGCATGGAAAAGACTCCTTCCAAACTCCAAAATTATGGATGCGCCGTAGGGGGCTTTCTACCCTTACATCGATTATAGACGGTAAAACGTGACAAGTGGTTTCGAAATTCTGAAAGAATTCTTAAAAACAGAGATTACCGCCCCACATGCTCATTCAGAGCATGTGGGGCGGTAATCTCTTGGCCTGTCGAAAAACCTGTATGTTAGGGATCTCTTGCGGCCTGCGGCGGCAGGCATTCGGCGAGCGGAGTGAGGACTTTCCCGGGGCAGAGACCCGGGAAAGTAAACGGCATTGGAGAAAAGGACGGGGAGGGGGCACGGCCCTCCCCGCGAGATGCGGTATGGAGCCGTGCCGGTCACACGGCAGGGGGACGGCGGCGCCTTACAGGCCCGCCTTCTCCGTGTCTCCACTCCTGATACAGGCAGAAAAGGGTCCAGATCAGGGTGGCGAGGAGCATCAGCGAGCCCCAAGCCATGGGAAAGGCATAGCGCAGCATGAGATAGGCGTGGTAGGCGCCCAGAGAGGCGATCTGCACCAGAATGGCTGCGGGGATTCCCCGGCGGCGGTCCAGGCAGGCCCAGCAGAGGGTGATCGTATCCGCAAGAAAGAAATAGCGGTCGTGCATATGGGGAAGCAACAGGGGGATGCCGACGGCAAAGGCCGCGCCCGCGGTAAACAGAGCACGGTCCGTCAGACGGTCCCGGCGAAGCAGCAGCCAGAGAAGAATGCCGACGGTAAACAGGAAAGCGGCCAGGATGCCCAGACGAGCGGCAAGGGTGGTGTCCACCTCCGCGCCGTAAGGGATGAGCGCATAGAGCGAGGGCGCGTTCAGCGTCAAATAGTCGCTGTATTCCGCCGCCTGTCCAAAATAGACGCCCAGAATATCCCCCAGTGGTTTCCCTAGAAAAAGAGCGGGGACGATGGTGAGGACATAGGTGGCGGGGAAAAGGAGCAGGTCCCGGAACCGTACCCGTCCGGCAAACCACAGTGCGCCCCACAACGGCACAAGAAAGACGGTCTGAAGCTTGAAGGAGAAGGCCAGCGCCAGCAGAACCACGGAGCCCACAGGGCACCGGTCCAGGGCGGAGGAGAGGGCATGGAGGCACAGCGCGCCGTAGATGGAGTCACACTGGGCCCAATAGGCACCGTTGAGTACCACGGTGGGAAGCAGCAGCAGAATACAGAAGGCGGCACAAGGGCGGTAACTGCCCGGAACGGACAGACGATGCACCAGCCGGTAGCCTCCCCAGGCAAGCAGCACGTCGAAGAGCATGGAAAAGAGTTTGATCAGGTAGAGATCGCGCACCGGGAGATAGGAGATGGCGGCCAGAAAGTAGAGATAGGGGACGTTGTAGTTCCCCTTGGGCAGCGCCACTGCCGCCCAGCCGCCGTTTTCCCGGAAGAAGGAGGCCCAGCCGGAGAGAAAGTCCTGATAGTCGTAGGTCATATGCTCCAGGCAGAGGGCGCGGAGAAAAAGAGCAAGTCCGATGGGAAGAAGGGAGAACAGTGCGGCACCGGGTCTCCTGTCCTCATAAAAAAGAAGCCCTGCCGCCAACGCACACAGCAGGACAAGGCACAGCCCCACGGGAAGGCGGGAGGGGGCATCGCTGAGGCCGGCGGTCCTGCACAGGGCCAGAAGGAGGAGCAAGAGCCCCGCGCCGCCGCAGAGCGCGGCCGCATACGGGGGAAAGAGTTGGGATTGCAGGGGATGGGAGCGGGACATAGCGTTCACCTCGTTGTCGGGAAGAAAGAAAAAAGTCCGGATCACTCCGAACTTCGACACAAAAAGACTTGACGCGGAAAAATCTACATGGTATACTGAAATGCTTTCGTACATCCAGTATCCTCTGCAGAGACCCTCCCACGGTGTATTCAGTATAGCAGTTCTGACGGTCCTGCGCAAGAGGGAACGAAAAACAAGGAGACAACGCAGCCGGGCGTGTCATAAAATCCGAGACCGGCGTTTTTGGCCAATTCGACGAGAAGTGGCCTGCTGAAGATGAGAAGATAGCCGAAATATCAGGGCTTTTCGGCACCGAATGCGAGAAAACGGAGTGTGATTTTCGGAATGGTCAACGACAAGCTGAACGGCATGGTCAAGGACGTACACTACGGCAAGACCCTGCGCAAGAGCTATGCCCGCCACGCAGAGATCCTGGACATGCCCAACCTGCTGGAGGTCCAGAAGAAATCCTATCAGTGGTTTTTGGACACCGGCCTGCGCGAGGTCTTTAAGGATGTGGCCGCCATCACCGACTATGCGGGCAACCTGGAGCTCTCCTTTATCGACTATAAAATGGATGAGGCCCCCAAGTACGATGTGGAGGAGTGCAAGGCCAGGGACGCCACCTATGCCGCCCCCATCAAGGTGCGGGTCCGTCTGCGGAACAAGGAGACCGAGGAGATCAAGGAGCAGGAGATCTTTATGGGAGATTTCCCCCTCATGACCGATTCCGGTTCCTTTGTCATCAACGGCGCCGAGCGGGTCATCGTCTCCCAGATCGTCCGCTCCCCCGGCGTGTACTTTGCCCGAAACGAGGACAAGGCGGGCAATGTGACCTTCGGCACCACTGTCATCCCCTACCGCGGCGCGTGGCTGGAGTATGAGACGGATCTGTCCGACATCTTCTATGTGAGGATCGACAAGAACAGAAAGCTGCCCATCACCTGCCTCATCCGTGCGGTAGGCCCCCGGACCGATGCGGAGATCATCGATATGTTCGGTGAGGACCCCCGCATCCTGGCCACGATGGAGAAGGACACCTGTAAGAGCCGGGAGGAGGCCCTCCTGGAGATCTACCGTAAGCTCCGCCCCGGCGAGCCCCCCACGGTGGATTCCTCGGAATCCCTTCTGAATGCGCTGTTCTTTGATCCCCGGCGGTACGATCTCTCTGCTGTGGGCCGCTATAAATTCAATAAAAAGCTGGCCATCTGGGGCCGCCTGAACGGCCAGAAGCTGGCCCAGCCCATTGCCGATCCCATGACGGGCGAGATCATTGCCGAGTCCGGTGAGGTCCTGACCCGGGAACGGGCCCGTGAGATCGAGGCCAAGGGCGTCAATGAGGCTGTGATCGACCTGGAGGGCACTCTTATCAAGGTGTTTTCCAATGATATGGTGGACGCCAAGGGCTTCCTTCCCTTCGACCCCGCCGAGTGCGGCGTGACCGAAAAAGTGTACTTCCCCCTGCTCCGGGAGCTCCTGGAGCAGTATGAGGGGGATGAAGAGGGCCTGAAGGAGGCCGTCCGGGATCGGGTGGACGACCTGGTGCCCAAGCACATCTTTGTGGAGGACATCATGGCCTCCATCAACTACCTCAACTGTCTGGCCCATGGCGTGGGTACCCACGACGACATCGACCACCTGGGGAACCGCCGCCTGCGCTGCGTAGGCGAGCTGCTCCAGAATCAGTTCCGCATCGGGTTCAGCCGCATGGAGCGCGTGATCCGTGAGCGCATGACCATCCAGGATCTGGATATTGTCACCCCCCAGAGCCTCATCAATATTCGCCCGGTCACTGCGTCCATCAAGGAGTTCTTCGGCTCCTCCCCTCTGAGCCAGTTTATGGATCAGACCAACCCTCTGGCGGAGCTCACCCACAAGCGGCGTATGTCCGCCCTGGGCCCCGGCGGTCTGTCCCGTGACCGCGCCTCCTTCGATGTCCGGGACGTCCACTACAGCCATTACGGCCGGCTGTGTCCCATTGAGACGCCCGAAGGACCCAATATCGGCCTCATTTCCTATCTGGCCTCCTATGCCCGCATCAACCGGTACGGCTTTATTGAGACCCCCTACCGCAAGGTGGACAAGGAGACCGGCTGCCTTACCGATGAAATCGAATATATGACCGCCGATGTGGAGGATGAATATATCATCGCCCAGGCCACCGAGCCCGTGGACGAGAGCAATCATCTGCTGCATGACCGTATCACCTGCCGCCACCGCAATGAGATCATCGAGGTGGACCGCGACCATGTGGACTATATCGACGTCTCCCCCAAGATGATGGTCTCCGTGGCTACCGCCATGATCCCCTTCCTGGAGAATGACGATGCCAACCGCGCCCTGATGGGCGCCAACATGCAGCGGCAGGCCGTGCCTCTGCCCACCACCGAGGCCCCCATCGTGGCCACCGGCCAGGAGCACAAAAACTGCATCGATTCCGGTGTGGTCATTCTGGCGGAGGGCGACGGTGAGGTCACCAAGGTTTCCGCCCAGTATATCACCGTCCGTTACGACGATGGTCGGGTGGTGGACTACAAGCTGACCAAGTTCATGCGCTCCAACCACACCACCTGTATCAATCAGCGGCCCATCGTCACCGCCGGACAGCGGGTGGAGAAGGGGGATGTCCTGGTGGACGGCCCCTCCACCAGTCAGGGAGAGATCGCGCTGGGCAAGAACATCCTTATGGGCTTTATGACGTGGGAGGGCTACAACTACGAGGACGCCATCCTGCTCAACGAGCGTATGGTCAAGGAGGACGTGTTCACCTCCATCCATATCGAAGAGTATGAGACCGAGTCCCGGGACACCAAGCTGGGGCCCGAGGAGATTACCCGGGATATCCCCAACGTGGGCGAGGATGCGCTGAAGGATCTGGACGAGCGAGGCATCATCCGCGTGGGCGCCGAGGTCCGTGCCGGCGATATCCTGGTGGGCAAGGTCACGCCCAAGGGCGAGACCGACCTCACCGCCGAGGAGCGGCTCCTCCGCGCCATTTTCGGCGAGAAGGCCCGCGAGGTCCGTGACACCTCCCTGAAGGTCCCCCACGGAGAGAGCGGCATCATCGTGGACGTGAAGGTGTTCACCCGGGAGAACGGCGACGAGCTCTCTCCCGGTGTCAACGAAGTGGTCCGTGTCTATATTGCCCAGAAGCGTAAGATCAGCGTGGGCGACAAAATGGCCGGCCGCCACGGCAATAAGGGCGTCGTCTCCCGCATCCTGCCCCAGGAGGATATGCCCTTCCTGCCCGACGGTACGCCGCTGGACATCGTCCTCAATCCCCTGGGCGTGCCCTCCCGTATGAACATCGGGCAGGTGCTGGAGGTCCACCTAGGCTATGCGGCCAAGGCCCTGGGCTGGAAGGTGGCCACACCCATCTTCAATGGTGCCAACGAGCCCGAGATCGAGGCCACGCTCACTGCGGCCGGCCTTGCCAAGGACGGTAAGAGCTGGCTTTATGACGGACGCACCGGCGAGCGGTTTGACAATCGCGTCACCGTGGGCTACGTCTACTTCCTCAAGCTCCATCACCTGGTAGACGACAAGATCCACGCCCGGTCCACCGGCCCCTACAGCCTGGTCACTCAGCAGCCCTTGGGCGGCAAGGCCCAGTTCGGCGGACAGCGCTTCGGCGAGATGGAGGTCTGGGCCCTGGAGGCCTATGGCGCGGCCTACACGCTCCAGGAGATCCTTACCGTCAAGTCCGACGATGTGACCGGCCGTGTCCGGACCTATGAGTCCATCGTCAAGGGCCATAACGTGCCCAAGCCCGGTGTGCCCGAGTCCTTCAAAGTGTTGGTCAAGGAGCTTCAGGCACTGTGCCTGGACATCAAGGTGCTGGACGCCAAGGGCGAGGAGATCGAGCTCAAGGACGACGATGAGGACACCTACCAGCCTGACCGTATCCGGGACGACGACTTCTACGGCTATAACGCCGGCGGTGAGTCCGATTTCGCCGCGGCCGGCTTTACGCTCAAGGAGGGCAGTGACGATGACGACCTGGCGGCGGCCGACGACACTGACGACGCCGATGAGGACGTCGGATTCGAGGAAGAGATCGTCTTGGACGACAGTACCGACGACGGTGATTTGGACTGAGAAAGGGAGGATGATCATATATGAGCTACGCTGAGTTTGACGCCATCCAGATTGGCATCGCCTCCCCGGAAAAGATTCTGGAATGGTCTTACGGCGAGGTCAAAAAGCCGGAGACCATCAATTACCGGACCCTGAAGCCCGAGCGGGACGGTCTGTTCTGCGAGCGGATATTTGGGCCCACTAAGGACTGGGAGTGCCACTGCGGTAAGTATAAGAAGATCCGCTACAAGGGTAAGATCTGCGACCGCTGCGGCGTGGAGGTCACCCGGGCCAAGGTGCGCCGGGAGCGCATGGGCCATATCGAGTTGGCCGCTCCGGTGTCCCACATCTGGTATTTTAAGGGCATCCCCTCCCGGATGGGACTGCTGCTGGACATCAGCCCCCGCATTCTGGAGAAGGTCCTCTATTTTGCCGCCTATATCGTTACAGATCCCGGCTTCTCCCCTCTGGCCAAGAACCAGATCCTCACGGAAAAGGAATATCGTGATATGCGGGAGAAGTATGAGGACGACTTCGAGGCCGGTATGGGCGCGGAGGCCGTAAAGAAGTTGCTCCAGGACATCGATCTGGAGGCGCTCTCCGAATCCCTCCGGGCGGAACTCAAGGACGCCTCCGGACAGAAAAAAGCCCGGATCGTCAAGCGCCTGGAGGTCGTCGACGCCTTCCGTATCTCCGGCAACAAGCCTGAGTGGATGATCATCGACGTGCTGCCCGTCATCCCCCCCGAGCTGCGCCCCATGGTGCAGCTTGACGGTGGCCGCTTCGCCACCTCCGACCTCAACGACCTCTACCGCCGGGTCATCAACCGCAACAACCGCCTCAAGCGCCTCATCCAGCTCAATGCCCCGGACATCATTGTCCGCAACGAGAAGCGGATGCTCCAGGAGGCGGTGGACGCCCTCATCGACAACGGCCGCCGCGGCCGCGCCGTGACCGGCGCCAACAACCGGGCCCTCAAGTCCCTCAGCGATATGCTCAAGGGCAAGCAGGGGCGGTTCCGTCAGAACCTGCTGGGCAAGCGCGTGGACTACTCCGGCCGTTCCGTCATTGTGGTCGGGCCCGAGCTGAAGATCTATCAGTGCGGCCTTCCCAAGGAGATGGCCATTGAGCTTTTCCGCCCCTTTGTCATGAAGAAGCTGGTGGAGGACGGCCTGGCCAATAACATCAAGTCAGCCAAAAAGATGGTGGACAAAGGCCGTCCGGAGGTCTGGGACGCCCTGGACTTTGTCATCAAGGAGCATCCGGTGATGCTCAACCGCGCCCCTACGCTCCACCGGCTGGGTATCCAGGCTTTTGAGCCGGTGCTGGTAGAGGGCCGGGCCATCAAGCTACACCCCCTGGTGTGTACCGCCTTTAACGCCGACTTCGACGGAGATCAGATGGCCGTTCACGTGCCCCTGTCCGCCGAGGCGCAGGCCGAGGCCCGCATCCTGATGCTTTCCGCCAACAACCTGCTGCGGCCCCAGGACGGCGGCCCCGTCACCGTGCCCACACAGGACATGGTGCTGGGCTCCTACTACCTCACCTACGAGCGGTATGAATACCACGACTTTGCCTATGACGACGTGGCGGCGGTGAAGGCCGCCCTGGCCGCCGGCGAGGTCGGGAGCGACGACAAGGTCTGGGTGAAAAATCCCGGGAAGCCGGACGATATCCCCACCTATGCCGGGATCTGTGTCGAGACCCCCGACGGCGAGCTGCCCCGGGAGATCTACCGCGTCTACTCCGACGATGGGGAGGCCCGCCTGGCCTATGATGAGGGGGAGCTGGACCTCCATGTGCCTATCCTGGTCCGCCGTTCCGTTGAGGTGGACGGTGAGCTCCGCCACAAACTGGTGCGCACCACCGTGGGCCGTCTGATCTTCAATGAGGGCATCCCCCAGGATCTGGGCTTTGTGGACCGCACCGACCCCGAGGCCATGTTCGACCCCGAAATCAATTTCATCACCGGCAAGAAGCAGCTGGGCAAGATTATCGACAAGTGTATCACCAAGCACGGCTTTACCGTGTCCGCCGGCGTTTTGGATACCATCAAGGCCAGAGGCTATAAATTCTCCACCCGGGGCGCCCTTACCGTCTCCATCTCCGACATGACCGTGCCGGAGAAGAAGAAGGAGCTCATCGCCGCCACTGAAAAGGAGATCGTCAAGATCGAACGCCAGTATAAGCGGGGCTTCCTCACCAACGACGAACGTTATCGTCTGGTGGTCGAGGCGTGGGAGAAGACCACCAAGGATGTCACTGACGCCCTAATGGCCGGACTGGACCGCTACAACCCTATCTGGATGATGGCAGACTCCGGCGCCCGTGGTTCCACCGCGCAGATCCGCCAGCTGGCTGGCATGCGTGGCCTGATGGCCGATACCTCCGGCCGCACCATCGAGATCCCCATTAAGGCCAACTTCCGTGAAGGACTCTCCGTACTGGAATACTTCATCTCCAGCCGAGGCGCCCGAAAGGGTCTGGCCGATACGGCACTGCGGACCGCTGACTCCGGTTATCTGACCCGCCGTCTGGTGGACGTATCCCAGGAGGTCATTATCCGCGAGCATGACTGCGGCACTCACGACGGCATCCTGGTTTCTGAGATCGTGGAGAACGGTCAGGTCATCGAGACCTTCGGTGAACGCCTGAAGGGTCGCTATCCCGTGGAGGACATTGTGGACCCGCAGACCGGCGAGGTCCTCATTGACCACGACACTATGATGACCGCTGACGATGCCGAGCGCCTGGAGGCCCACGGCATCCATGAGGTCATGATCCGCTCCGTTCTCACCTGTGAGGCGAGAAGCGGCGTGTGCTCCAAATGCTACGGCATCAACTTGGCCATCGGCGAGCCTGTGGGCGAGGGGGAGGCCGTGGGGATCATCGCGGCCCAGTCCATCGGAGAGCCCGGCACCCAGCTCACCATGCGAACCTTCCACACCGGCGGTGTGGCCGGCGGCGATATCACCCAGGGTCTTCCCCGTGTCGAGGAGCTCTTCGAGGGCCGCAGACCCAAGAAGATGGCCCAACTGGCGGAGATCAGCGGCAAGGTCACCATGGAGGACGCCAAACGGGGCGGTATGGTCAACGTTACCATCACCGCCGACGACGGGGAAGTGGTCTCCTATGCGCTGGCCCACAATTCCGGCCTGCGGGTGAAGGACGGCGACACCGTCCAGAAGGGCGATATGCTCACCGACGGCGCTCTATATCCCGCCGATGTGCTGCGGATCCGCGGCATCCATGCGGTGTACAACTACCTTATCCAAGAGGTGCAGAAACCCTATCGTCAGCAGGGCGTTGATATCAACGACAAGCACATCGAGGTCATTGCCCGGCAGATGATGCGTAAGGTCCGCGTGGAGGATGCAGGGGATTCCAGCCTGCTCAGCGGGTCCACCGTCGATCTCATTGAGTTCAAGGACGCCCAGCGGGCCGTTCAGGCCCGGATCGATGCGGGCGAGACCAACGACGGCCTGGAGCTGCGCCTCCCTGTGGCCACCCGGCTCATCATGGGCATCACCAAGGCCTCGCTGGCGACAGAGTCCTTCCTGTCCGCGGCGTCCTTCCAGGAGACCACCAAGGTTCTCACGGAAGCGGCTATCAAGGGCAAAGTGGATCATCTGCTGGGCCTGAAGGAGAATGTCATCATCGGCAAGCTGATCCCCGCAGGCTCCGGCCTCTCCCGGTATCGCCAGTTCGACTGGGACACCATGAGTCCGGACGACATGGAACCTGAGCAGCCGCCTACCGAGCCGGAGGATATCGAGGCCGAGGAGCGCAATGCAGAGACCGCGGTCCTGGCCGAATCGTTAAAATAACTTGAACGGAGCGCTTTCTTTTGAAGTGCGTTCCCGCTGTTAAGAGGAGAACCGCCCCGGTCCGATCGGACCGGGGCGGTTCGGCATTCCCAAGAAGTGGTATTATGCAGGAGAAAATATGAAAGGGGACAGCCAGCCCATCGATGCCCGTACATGGATGACAACAAAGGAAATGCAGCCTTATGAAAAAGTCGAGGAGAGGGCAGAAAACCCTCCCCCTAGCATTCGGCATCAGGCGCAGTGCCTGTGAATGCAGTCAGCAGTGATTTGGGGGGGAATGCTCATTGTCATGGCACCGCTATAGTGAATACATACGCAGTCGCCGCGGGAGAAGCAACAGGCATCGTCAGAGCGAACCAGGACTCTCTGATGTGAGGAACAGTCACAGACCAAAAGCCGACAGCGCTCAGCACATATGACTCTTGCGATCATTGTGGTGCGGTTATTTTGTTCCAAGGTGATCACCTCCACATTGCAGGATATGTCGGATGGAACCGGAGTGTGACGGCTTTTGATTCAAGCGGTGCGCCGGACCTCAAGAGGCATGACCCCCAAAGAGGGGGGAGCACGTTGATATGAGCATCAGTACGGGGGAGCTCATGGATGCCAGGGACATATTGGAGACACCTATGCAAATGGTGTGGCAGGAAACTGTCATGAATATCGAAGCGCCTGAACCAAAGACAATCCGTGATGGGTGTCGTGGCTTGGGCGCTTTTTGCTTGCAGGATGCCCTCCAACACCCAGGGAAGGTTCTGCCCGGCTTGGCGCAATAACCGCGGGCATCCTTCCGGAAAGGATTTTGCCTGAAAATGGCTGGTACGTCCCTGTATTTGAAAAGAGCGGGAAAACAGAAAGCGCAGAGGGCAGGCGCATAGGGGATAAGGGAGTATGGAGACAAAAACGCAGTTGGGCAGGGCGCAGGGTATTTTTCACAGGGATCCGACATGCGCCCGAACGAGCGGGTCGTGTTGGGGAGAAACTGAGCCCGCAGGACGGCTCTTGGCCTAAGATGAAGCGCGTGGGTAGAGCGAATATCCGGCGGACAACCATGAGGCGGAAGGGACGTTGTTCCAGCGACGAAACAGGGGAAGTACATAGGGGTCCGACGTAAGAATCCCAAGAGCGTGACAAGCGAATGGCCACCCCAGAGCCAAAACAAAGAGGTAAGATAGCTACACAAGGGCGGCCGAGGCAGATCTTGAAGAGACAATAAAGGAGGGTTGGGATGCTTTCATTTTTGGCGATTACGGAGGCGGTAAAGGGGCTGGTGGAGGAGCGGTATCCGGAGAATACGGTCTATATGGAGCGGGTACCGGTGGACTTTGCGCGGCCGTCCTTCCTGGTGGAGCTGGGGCCGGTGGAGATGCTGGACGCCTCGTGCGGCTGCCTGGAGGTCAAGGCCACGGTGGTGGTCACCGCCTTTG
>Ga0129307_1001981_pt1 | contig 18434 bp, 14 predicted proteins | sample P1105metagenome_FD_94437 | JGI IMG/M metagenome (GOLD analysis project Ga0129307, IMG submission 94437) | Capybara group fecal microbial communities from Wisconsin, USA - P1105 metagenome | ecosystem: Host-associated > Mammals > Digestive system > Large intestine > Fecal | place: USA: Wisconsin... | reverse complement strand
TAACCACTGTTTACTAACCACTGCCAACAAACCTCTCGTCTTACCCAGACCGCATGGATTCCCTCCCGTTGGTCGAGAATGACGCCATTAACAGTCACTAACTACATCCTACAAACCACTGTTTACTAACCACTGCCAACAAACCTCTCGTCTTTCCCAGACCGCATGGATTCCCTCCCGTTGGTCGAGAATGACGCCATTAACAGTCACTAACTACATCCTACTAACCACTGTTTACCAACCACTGCCAACAAACCTCTCGTCTTACCCGGACCGCATGGATTCCCTCCCGTTGGTCGAGAATGACGCCATTAACAGTCACTAACTACATCCTACTAACCACTGTTTACTAACCACTGCCAACAAACCTCTCGTCTTACCCAGACCGCATGGATTCCCTCCCGTTGGTCGAGAATGACGCCATTAACAGTCACTAACTACATCCTACTAACCATTGTTTACCAACCACTATTCACTATCTGAATTCTGGGGCGACGGTCAAAATCAAGCTGAAGCCATGCCAGCCGTGGAAACCGAACTGCACACGGAACAAGTACATGTCCGGCTTGCGCACACGAACGCCGAATCCCCACGAGTTGTACAAATTCTTTTTCGACCAGCGGTTAATCTTATCGCTAACCATCGCATACTCGTCAAAAACTACACCATCGACAAGCCTATCTATTGGCCATCGGTATTCCGCCGACAAACCCATTACAAAAGGACTCGCCCACGATCCCGAATAGCCACGCAACGGGAATCTGGCATTCAAACTGGGAAACGCCGTATAGGGAGCGCCACCTTTTTCCATTTCCCACATTGCAACAAAACGATACTGTAAAGCGAGCACACGTCGTTCGAACAATGTTTCCATAAGATTTTCCGGTCGCCACACGCGAAGAGCTTCGTTCAACGAGAAATCCGTGTAGAATTTCCTTGTCTTGCGCGCTTCTTTTACCGAAAGTACATACTTTTCAGCCTTGCCAATAAAGAAATACATCTGGTAAAACAGTTCCGCATTCACGTAATCATGGTTTTTGCCGCCATCTACTATAGGTTCCAAACGAGCCAGTCCCGCCTTCGTAAAATCTTCGACATCAATACCGGCGTACTTTCCAACAAATACATAAGAACCCTTGATACACAGACGGACACCTCTTGACGGCGCGTAAGGGAAATCCAAATTATCAAACACAAGATTCACATAGACAGGAATTTCAAAATGATTCTGGTACAATCCACGATCTTCTATCGGATACTTAGGATCGTCAAGCACCGTATCCTTGACATCCGTAAAATCAACGATATGAAAGTCTATCTCTGCACCAAGGCTGAAGTTCAAATTTCTCGATTCCGTAACCGGAAAGCTTAGTGACGCATCAAAGAATACCGTCGTATCAGCCTGACCAAACGATTCCCTTGTTCCCAGAATGGTAAACGAATTGTCACTATCCATATAGATTCCTGTAGTCATGGAACCATATAAATCTTTGCCAAAAAGCGAACTTTTGGAATAACGCATTTTAAAATCAATATCACTATTTGCATAATAGTTCCCCTGAAGGACAGCGTAATCCCCTTCCTGGAACAAGTTCCTATGGCGGTAGTACCCTCCAAGCATCGTGCCAGTTCCAGGCTTCAAATTAAACATGGGATAGATGAGGATATTCCGCTTTTCGCCAAACGTGATCAGTTCCACAGTCTTTTCAGGGACACCATTGTCAATGGCGTAATGCAACGGAGCCGAAATCGGGTAAACCAGCATTCCAAAAACAGGCTGGATAATATTAATAAACGGCCACGAAAGGATATCAGTAAAAGACAAACCTCCTGACGAGGAATCCTGAACCGCCTCAGGCGCACCCTTTGCATGCGCTGACACAGACAGCACACACACAAACAATAATATCGTCAAAAAACGGATCATTCCACTGCAAATTATAATTATATTAAGTACGATGTTTTCTCTTTTTTCAAAAATTATTAAAAAAATAGCAACCTATCCCAAAATAATCCTTGCGGTTTTTCTGGCAATAGGCCTCCTGAGCATTCACCCCATCATGAACCTGCGCTGGGATTTGCAGTTGCAGGACACGATTACAAGTGCCCGCGAACCCAGTAACGTCCAAAAAATTGAAGATGCTTTCGGCGGCCTCGGCAGCCTCATCGTGATTCTGGAGTCCAAGGATTCTAGTGCAAATTACCGCATCGCGCGAGACCTCGCAAGAAAAATGCAGAAGAATCCGGCGGTCAATTTCGCCGACTTCGAAACCGACATTGATTTTTATAAAAAGAACAAGTTCCTTTATGCAAGCGAAACGGACATCGAAATCATGGTCCAACGCATCAAGGAACTCAAACGCGACTACATCTTGAAGAACAACCCGCTGTTCATCGACTTGAAGAGCGCGATTGACTCCATCACGCGATCCACGGCAGAAGAACGCGAACAGCTTTTGAGCGATCTCGAACAGAAGTATTTCGACAAGCTTTCAATAAGCCATTCCAATAAAGCTGGAACTATCCGCATCGTGGAAATTTATCCGACGCATTCGATTTCGGACCTGAAGGCGAACAGGCGTCTTCTAGGCAGCGTAAAAGATGTTCTGGAGAGCGAAAACAAGCCGAACGATTTGCGTATCCACTACGCCGGAAAAGTTTACGAGTCCATCCAGACCGGCAAGCGACTCCTTCCCGAGGCGAAGATGGTTGGCATCGTGACAGCCTCCCTCATTCTGTTGCTTCTCATCCTCCACTTTTTCAGACAACCTCAGCTTATCTTTATTTCGGCACTCCCCATTGCCACTCCGATTGTGACGACGATGGCGTGTTCGTACTTGTTCTACGGTCGCATCAACCTCTTTACGCTATTGCTTGCGATTGTACTCCCAGGGCAGGCTCTGCAAATCATCAACCACGTCTTGAACCGCTACTTCCTTGAACGTGAGCAGAACTTGAGCCCACAGCTCTGCATCGAAAGCGCCCTCCTTGGCATCGGTCCTTCGACCGCCGTTTCTAGTTTTACCTATGCAACGCTTTTTGCATGCCTCATTCTGATTCCGCTCCCTGGACTCCAGGAGCTGGGCGTTCTCGGTTCCACGGGCTGCATTCTGAACTGGGCGATTACGCTCCTTTTCTCGGCGGCGCTTTTGCAGGTCACGCAACGCAAGAAACCGTTCTCGGTCACGCACGCGCAAATTCATTCGGACTACAAGATGTCCATGCTCTCGAACCGCGTGAACTGGGTCATCTTCTCCATCATCATCGCGGCAAGCCTTGTGGGGCTTTACATTGGCGGCACTCGCGTCCACATCCGCAACGACTTTTCGGCCACAGAAATCAACTACAAAAATGCATTGATAGACTCGCTCATTGCAGAAACAGGGTTCATGAACAAGACGCCCGTCATCGTCATGCTCCCCGACCGCAGTGAAAGCGAAAAGTTGCTGGAACAGTTCAACAAGCTCAAGGAAAGCGGAAAAGTATCTTCCGTCAATTCCATCTTCACGTTGGCACAATTTTCTCCGAATCTGCAACAGAAAAAAATGGAAAAGCTGCGTGAACTCCACAACTTGGTTTCCAAGGAATTCCGCGAAGCGCTCTCGAAAAGCGAACGCGAAAATTTGGAGAAAGTCGAACAAGCGCTGGAACTAGACGAAAGCGACGATTTCGAACCGCCAGAGTACATTGCCAAAAAATTCCGCGACAAGAAAGGCGATCAAGGACGCTTTGCGTTCATCTTTACCAACATCCAGGAAAATCTCGGAAGTGAATGTTCCAAGTTGAACAAGGAACTCCACCAAATCGAGGGAATCCGAAACGGCACTTATCTGATCGCAGGAACTCCCATTACACGAGCCATTTTCTTGGACCGCATTACAAACAATATCAGTAGGCCATTGCAATTTGGCGGAGTTTTGGCATTCCTGTTCATGCTCGTTTATTACAACCGTCTGAGCCGAGCCATTTTCACCGCATTGCCCTCCGTATTTGCCACGAGCTGGTTCCTCGCATCGCTCAACGCGTTTGACGTACAAATTTCTGCATACAGCGCCCTCACCTTCCCCATCCTCATCGGAGCAAGCATTGACGGTTCGTTGCAGTTCTTTACCGCTTATTACGAAAAACAAGTCGGTACAGCACTCACAATTTTAAGAAGCAAATTCTTTACCATTTTCCTTTCGCAGATGGCAGCCCTCATCGGGACCTTCGGCATGCTGATTTCATCGCATCCGGGGCTTCGCAGCATGGGGCATGTCTCGCTAATGGGAATGATTTGCATTTTCATCGCTCAGTTCACCAAATTCCCCCTCATTGCAGGTTCGCTCGACCAATACCGTCTGAGACAAAAAAAGAAAAAGGAAGCAAAATAATGAAGCCGCTTTCCGATAGAACGCAAAATATCGCAGCATCGCTCACAGTCGCCATCGACACGATGGCAAAACAAATGATAGCAGAAGGGAAAGACGTTGTAAGCCTCGGCGCAGGCGAACCCGACTTTGGAACTCCAAAACCAATCCAAGACGCGGCCATCGACGCCATCCGCGAAGGAAAAACACGTTACACCGCCCCCGTCGGGATTCTGGAAGTCCGCAAGGCCGTCGCTAAAAAATTGGAAGAAGAAAACGGCCTCCATTACGATGCATCGCAGATTATCATGACGAGCGGCGCAAAGCATGCCGTTTTTAACGCTCTTGCAGCCCTCATCAACCCGGGCGACGAAGTGATTATCCCGGCTCCGTACTGGGTCACTTACCCGGAACTCGTCAAATGGCTTGGCGGTACGCCCGTGTTTGTTGAAGCGGGAATCGAAAAAGGATTCAAGATTGACGCCGAAGATTTGCGCAAGGCTTGCACACCGCGCACGAAAGCAATTCTCTTGAACAACCCTTGCAACCCGACCGGTGCCGTCTATAGCAAGAGCGAACTCGAAGCTCTCGCGAAAGAAATTGTCGCACAGGACATCTACTGCATTTCGGACGAAGTATATGAATACTTTGTTTACGATACCGAATTTACGAGTGCCGCAGTTTTCCCCGGAATGGCGGAACGCACGATTGTGATTAACGGATTTTCCAAGTCGCACTGCATGACGGGCTGGAGAATCGGCTATGACGCCGCACCTGCACCGATTGCCAAAATCATCGGCAAGATTCAAGGGCAGGCGACGCACCACCCGAGCAATGTCGCGCAATACGCAGCTCTCGGCGCGCTCAGCATGGACAAGAGCAACGTACACGCCATGCAGGCGGCATTCCGCAAGCGCAGGGCGTACATGCTCGAACGCACATCGTTCCTTTCGACGAAGCCCCGCGCTCCCGAAGGTGCATTTTACTTGTTCGCTCCTGTAAGCGATTACTACGGCAAAAAGACTCCCGACGGTCGCGTCATAGCAAATTCCATCGACTTCTGCAGCGCGCTGCTCGAATCCAAGGGACTTGCGATAGTTCCTGGAGCCGCGTTCGGCGATGATAGCTGCGTGCGTTTTTCGTATGCCGCAAGCGATGAAAATCTTGCCAAGGCTTGCGACCGCTTCGAAGCGTTCGTCAAAGAACTTTCGTAACGGGAAATCGCGATGTTTCCATTCCGTCTCGTCAATCCTGATCCGTCAAAGCCATTTACGATTGGACGCAAATCGGACAACGTTTTGCAATTCGACAACTTGATGGTTTCGAGGTATCATGCGGTTTTGAATTTTGCAGACGGCAAATGGATTTTGCAGAGTTTGACCCAAAACAGCATCACCATGCTGAACGGGAAAGACGTCAAAAGCGCAGTACTGAGCGATGGCGATGTGATTCTCATTGGGCCGAGGCAGCTGCGCGCAACACTTCGCGGCACGGACCTTACGCTCCTCGTGATGGAACGCGAGACCGAAAGCGACATGCAGACGGTTTCGCTAACGGCGGAATGGAAGGATGTCGTGATTCCGGGGATTTCCGCTGGTGCAAAGGCAAGAATTTGTACGGAACGCAGTAAAAATGCGAGCGGAGACAGCCGCGAAAAAGTTAATGAGAACCGCCGCGAAAATCGGGTTGCGACCGCAGAAATCAAATTTGCAAAAGCAATCGTTGACGAGAGCGGCAAACGCATACGCACCATCACCTTGCAAAACGGGAGCGCGAACCGTTTTGAATCTGCATTTGTCGGGTTCCGCAACAACGATTTGCTCATCGAAGCCAAAGAAACCGGCTTTGATGTTTTCGCCCAGAACGTGAATGTATTCGCCGGGAAAAAGCAACTGCTGAAAGGGATAGATTTTGAACTCCCCGCCGGAGAAATCCTCGCCATCATCGGACGTTCTGGACAAGGAAAGTCAACGTTACTAAAGCTCATCCAAGGCATCAACAGTTGCGACAAGCAAAGCGTTGTCCGCATCGGCGGGGTCGATTACCGCAAAAGCGAAATCCGCAGACGCATTGCGATACTCCCGCAAGACCCGCCTCTCCGCCCAGAACTCACCGTCGAAGAGACAATCCTTGACGGAGCGCGTTCTTCGATGGACTTCAAAGTGCACAAGGCAGACGCACACACGCGACTCGAAAAGTTCTGCGAACTTTTCGGGCTGAGCGCCCGCAAGAAGAACCTCGTGAAAACGCTCAGCGGCGGCGAAATGCGCCGCGTCGCCCTCGCCCGCGAACTCATGGGCAATCCCGGCCTCGTCATTCTCGACGAACCGCTTTCGGGGCTGGACCCGTACAATTCGCGCATTCTCTGCACGCACTTAAAGCAGCTCGCGTTCCTCGGCCACACCATCATTCTCACAACGCACAGCTACGAAGCATTGCAAATTGCAAATAAAGTTCTCGTACTGCACCAAGGCGAAGAAGCGTTCTTTGGCACGGTCCAAGCGGCGTATGCCCATTTCAACACAAACGACCCGCAAACGCTCCTCACAAGCATCAGCCAAAGCAAGGCTGCCGCATGGCGAGAAACATACAAGCACGAACAAAGATTTAGCGATAGCAAGTACTACTTTGAACGTACTAGGCTCCCGCACAATTTCGCCTACACCGTCGCTCTCACCGCAAAGCAATGGTTCCGCGATAAAGGCCGCATTGCCGCATTATTCTTGCAGCCGGTCATCATTGGATTTTTGCTGTCGCAGATTTTCTCCGAAAAATCCTCTTGCTGGACGGTTGCATTTGCCGTAATACTTTGTGCAAACTGGTTCGCTTTGTCGCTTTCCATCCGCGAAATCGTCCAAGAAAAAGATATCCTCCGCGACAAGTTCCGCCGTGGCGTTTCAGCAATTTCTACACTTACCGCTAAATTTACGCTTCCCGTCTTTTTTACTTTGTTCCAGACAGCAATCGTCTATGCATTCATCAACATGAGGCTCACCGTAAATCCAAGCATAGCACTCATTGCAGCATCGTTTGCATGTATCGCCATCCCCGCAACCGCTGTCGGCCTATTCACTAGTTCGCTCGCCAAGAACACAAGCCAGGCAAACGCATTTTTACCGCTCCTCATCATCCCGCAAGTTGCCCTCGCCGGAGCGCTAGTCCCGCTCGACCAAATGCAACCCATCGGACGAGCCCTTTCTAGCGTTGTGTGGTCTCGCTACAACCAATCTTCGCTCCTCAACATATTGCTAGAACGAAAAGATGATGTATTCAATACAATCCTTGCCCTCGCCATTGCGCTAGGTTTCTATATTATAACCGTAATTTTACTAAACAAGTTAAAGAAGCCGAGATGATCCAGCACGAACAACCTCAAACTTTTCCGCGCCCTTTTAATGAAAACTACGAACTATTGGGAACACTTGGCAAAGGCGGAATGGGCTATGTCTATAAAGCGCTCGACAAAAAACTGAAACGAGAAGTCGCCTTTAAAATTCTTGACTCCAATTCTGACGTCGAGTCCATCAAACGTTTTTATCTTGAAGCCCAGGCCATGAAGGAACTAGACCACCAGAACATCGTTCACGTGTTCGACTTTGGCCAACAGGGCAAGCAGCTTTTTATCGCGATGACTTACGTACAAGGCATTTCGCTCGCCGAAATCTTGCAGAACAAGAGCAAGCTTTCGTTCGAAGCCATCGAAGTCATCATCAAGCAAATTGCACGCGGTCTCCTCTACGCACACAGCAAGGGAATCGTCCACCGCGACGTGAAGCCCTCGAACATCATGCTCACGCGCGACAACCGCGTCTATATCATGGACTTCGGCATTTCTTACATCCAAGAGATGGAAAAGGAACGCCTGACCCGCACCGGCATGACGATGGGTACGCCCGAATACATGTCCCCGGAACAGTGCCACGGCGACGAAGTCACGCTCCAGTCCGACATCTACAGCATGGGTGTCATTTTGTTCGAAATGACATGCGGCCGTCTGCCGTTTGAAGGCAATCGCCCTGTCGAAATCGCCCTCAAGCATGTGCAGGAACCGCCTCCATCACCGGAGCTTTTCCGCGAAGACATTCCCGTAGGGCTTTCTGAACTTATCCTCAAGTGCCTCAAGAAAAAGCTGAACGAACGTTTCCACGACATGCAGGAATTCCTGGACGAATGCGACCAAGTGTTCCCGCAGCACGATACGCCGCACCAAACGCCCTCCATCGCACGGAAAACTGGCAGCAACCGCCGACTCTCTCCGTCCATTGCCGATGATGCCAAAAGTGGATCCCGCCTTTCTCCGCACAAACTCATCATCGTCGCGTTCTCGGTGCTGTTCCCGCTCATCGTCGTCTTGCTGATGTTGCTCATGTTCACGCACAAGCCGATGAATACGTTGCACGAATTGGAATGGAACGAAATCTTAGGCAACCACGAGACGCAAGCCATCGAGCCCGAAATTACGGGCGGCTACCCGCTCAAGAACTTGAATGACGGCGATTTGACGACGGCTTGGCTCAGCAGCATGCCTTTGAAACCGCTGAACCCGGTACTCGCGATGTACTTCGACAAAAAAACGCTTGTCATGAACATCGGCATTGCCATCGGTTATCAGAAATCCGTCGATGACGCATTCGGAGACCGCTTCCGCATTTTCAAGAAGCCCCGCACCATTACCGTAGAGACCAAGGACGGCTTCAAGCAACGCCTCCGCCTCGAAAACATCAAGGGAATGCAATATCCGAACATCCAAGCCGTAGAGACAACCGAACTGCGATTCTACCTTGACGACGTGTATGAAGCGGACAACAACGACTACGCCATCTCGGAAATACGACTGCTCGGGATGGAAGTGAAATAGACGAAAGAACGGCTCTGCGAGCCTACAGACGAAAGACGAAAGACGATAAATGCAAAAGCCGAGTGTCGCGCCAAAGCTCGCTTGGGCATGACCGAGGCTCAGCATTTAGTATATGAGCCGAAGGCGAATATACAAAGACGATAGAGATGAGCGGTAAGCGGAATGCGCGGCGAGCAGTGTGCAGTGCGCGGCCTGCGTGTCATCCTGAGGACCGGAGGAACGAAGGATCCATTGCGGCAAGCAGTGCGCAATGTGCGGCGAGCGGGCCCCACGTGTCATCCTGGAGGCCGAAGGCCGATAGGATCCATAAAGCGGAGAACAGTAAGCATTGGGCCGTGAGCGAAGTGCGCAGCAAGGCCTACGTGTCATCCTGAGGACCGAAAGGATCGAAGGATCCAGTGAATGGTCAAACGAGAGAGGGGTTCATGCAAAAATCAAATACATCAAAAACATACAACCGTCCAAAAGGTGATGCTATTGAGACTCAAGCGGCTGCATACTTGATGCGCGAAGGCTATCAAATATTAGCCCGCAACTACGCATACCGCGGCGGAGAACTCGACATCGTCGCCCGCGATGGAGACAAACTCGTCTTTGTCGAAGTCAAGTCCGTGTGGAACAACCAGCAAGGGAATCCGGCGGCCCGCGTGAACGCCCTCAAGCAAAAGAAAATTTGGCAAACCGCGTGTCACTTTTTGGCAACGCAGAAAGAATTCGCCCCCAAAGGTTTCGAGGAACCTTGCCGCTTCGACGTTCTCAGTGCACGAGTCTATCAAACCCCGCTTCAGTTTACGCACATCAAGAACGCATTCGAAGGCACCCAAGTCATCCCTCACATTTAGACGATAGGCGAAAGAGGAATCAGCAGTGAGCGGTGGGCAATGAGCGGTGAGCTGTGAGCGACGAGCAGAGTGCGAAGCGTAACCGACGTGTCATCCTGGAGGCCGAAGGCCGATAGGATCCAGTGCAGCGAACAGTAAGCAAAGTGCGGTGAGCCATGAGCAGTGTGCAAAGCTGGGCCTCCTGCGGAACCATTATACAAGTACAAAACCAGTCGCTCAAAAATTGAGTTACCCAATCAACTCAGACATGACAAGAATCTATTAAGAAAATATTTTTGATGTTTACTATAAAAATAAAGACTAAAATCCATCGACTAAAACCATGTATCACCCGATTCGACATTTTATCACGATTACCAAGCACAGGAACGAAGTCATCCGCCTTTGCATCAAAGCCGGAATCGGGTTGCAGGGACTATTCCACGATTTATCAAAATACAGCCCCACTGAATTTATTCCTGGTGCAAAATATTACACAGGCAAGGAATCGCCGAACAACGGAGAACGCCGCGACACAGGCTACAGCCTCGCATGGATGCACCACAAGGGCCGCAACAAGCATCATTTTGAATTCTGGTACGATTACGACATGAAGACAAAGAAAATCGTACCGATGGACATGCCCGACCGCTACATCAAGGAAATGTTCTGCGACCGCGTCGCCGCCTCCAAGACGTACAGCAAAGAGACCTACACGCAAGAATCGCCGCTCCTTTACTTGACGAAAAGCTCCGCCCACGAGAAGATGACGGAGACCACCTATAAAAAATTACTGTTCCTATTGCAAAAGCTGGCCAAAGACGGCGAAAAAGAAACGCTCCGGTTCATGCGGCATTGCAAAGAACTGCCCACGGAATAAACCTCTTGGAACTGCAATCACAAAAAATTATATTTGGAAAAGCACTGGATCCTTCACATCCGTTCAGGATGACGAAATAAATCATTTAGGGTGATGAAACAATTCGCCCAAGATGACGAAATAATTCATTCAAAATGACGAAGGACGGATTCGGAAAGACAAAACCACCGCGATTGAACGCGGCTTAACCCCGCCCCGCGGGACACCAGAACGGAAAGGCAAATTATGGAACTTGGAAGAATCAACCGCGCACGCGTCGAATCCATCACGCCGCAAGGCTACTACCTCGAACTTGAAACCGGCGGAAGCGTGCTCCTCCCCGGCAATCGCAACAAATTCACGCTCGTCGAAGGCGAAATCATCGACGTGTTCATTTATACGGACTCCGAAGACCGCCCCATCGCGACTCTCGACAAGCCGCTCGCGCAAGTGGGCGAATTCGCAGTGCTCACAGTAAAAGAAGTGAACCGCGTCGGCGCGTTTTTGGACTGGGGCCTCAACAAGGACTTGTTCCTCCCCTTCAAGCAGCAACTCGGCGAATTGCAGAAAGGCGACCGCTGCGTTGTCTTTGTTCTCGAAGATGAAAAGAGCGGACGCATCATCGCCACCGAAAAAATCAAGAGTTTCATCGACCCGGACACGGAAGACTTGCACATCGGCCAGCGCGTAGATCTCGCCGCGTACGAAGTCACGCCCGATTACGTCGATTGCCTCGTCGATTACCGCTACACGGGCCGCCTCATGATGCAGCCCGGCATGGAACGCATCTACATCGGCGACACGATGCCCGGATTCATCCAGCGTTTCACCAGCGACGGCAAAATCACGCTCAACTTGACGCCAGTCGGTTACAAGGGCATGATGAAGAGCGAAAGCCCGAACGCCATCATGCAAAAGCTTGAAACCGCAGGCGGATTCCTCCCCTACGGCGACCACACAGACCCCGAAACCATCCGTCGCGAATTCGGCATGTCCAAGAAGACGTTCAAGAAAATCATCGGCACGCTCTTCCGCGAAGGCAAAATCGAAATTTCGGACGAAGGAATCCGCGCAGTATAGCCATACTTCGGAGCTGAAATCCGAAAATTGATAAAATTTACGTGAATAAAGCCGTTTTTTTTGATTTACTCACGTAAAATTCAGAACAAATTAAGTAAATTTACATAAAAAACGGCTCCTTTGAGATTTTCAAGGAGCCATTTTTGCATTTTCCAGTCGGTTTCACCCCCATTCGAAGGGCAAAAATGCATTTTAAAGCCAAAAAAGCACGTACAACATAAAAAATTTACGTGACTAATTGCGTTTTTTCACAATTACTCACGTAAAAAATGACGAAATTCAAATTTCATCGTTTTTCGCAGTGTTAGAACAAACTAGAAATTCACTTCGTCGGCGTTCAGCACACGAATTTCGATGCGGCGGTTGGCACGGCGGCCAGATTCCGTTGAATTGTCACCCTTCGGGCGGCTCGGGCCGTAGCCCACGGCTGTCACGCGTTCCGCTTCGATGCCATTTTCGATCATGTAGTCGCGGACACTGTTCGCACGGTCTTCGGAAAGTTGCTGGTTCAGCTCGGCACCGCCTTCGCTGCTCGTGTGGCCTTCCACCTCGACCTTCGCCTTCGGATTGCGCTTGAGGCCAGCAATCGCAGCCTTCAAAGTCTTCAAGGAACTCGGGACAAGTTCGGCGCTCCCCGCCTTGAACAAAACACCCGTCAATTCCGAACGCGTATCGTCAAACACGACCGTGATGCCGCCCGTGCTTGCCGTGCGAGACACATACGGCGTTTCACCGCATTCGAACGGACCCGTCAAACTTTCGCACATAATCGTATAAGTATCTTCACGCGGAATATGGAAGCTTGCCTCGCCATAGCCATCCGTCGTAATCACAATCTTCTTTCCCTTGTTCTGCCCCACAAACGTGAGTTTCTTATTGACGTGCGGAACATCCTCGTTGTTCGTATAAGTCACGTTCAGAACAGCATGAGTCTTGTTCGGTGCGAGATTACCGGCAACGGCAAAAGAAGTCGCCACTAAAGCCGAGAGAGCAATGCGGGAAATTTTCATTCTTGTACTCCAACTGGTTATAAAAATTGCGTGCAAAAAATAAAAATTGAACAAGCAAGTTTCAAATAATCTTTAAAAAAATCATGAAATTTCTAAATTTGCGCACGAAATCCTTATAGGGAGTGTTTATGAACTTCAAGAAAATCGCAAGCGCACTTGTAGTAGCCGGTATGGCTACAACCGCATTTGCCGCAGATGCAGAAATCGGCCTCAAGGCCAACGTCCAGACCCAAGCCACCAAGATGATAGCCGACGACAGTTCCAACTTCAGCTCGCTCTGGATCCGTGCCAATATCGGCGCACAGTACAAGAGCGAAAGCATCGACGGACTCGTCATGTTACGCATTTTCGCCCCGCAGTTCGGCAACAAGATCAAGGACGGCGACGGCAAGACCACAAGCTACGACAAGATTCTCGCCGACCTCTACTGGGTCAACTACAAGTGGTCTCTGAACGAGAACAACAAGCTCAACCTCAAAATCGGTCACTGGAAGACGGACTGGTCGCAATCCACCCACTTCGGTACATACATCGACAAGGACCTCACCTCACGCGGCCTCTGGATGCGCGACTACGCCCACAACGCTCTCGAACTCGGCTGGAAGAACGGCGTTTCTCAGTTCAGCGCCATGCTCGCTACCCGCGACAACAAGATGAACTCCGGTTACATCCGCATCGAAGAAGACCTCAAGTTCGAATTTCCGCTCGAAGCAAAGCTCGCCTACCGCGTGAACGCCATCGACCCGATACAGAACACCGCAGCCGTAACACACCGCGTAGCCGCATACCTCAGCTACAAAATCGTTCCTGAATTCCGCATCTACGGTGAATACGCGCACATCGGTACCGGGGACGAAAAAATTGACAAAAAGGTTCACAACTACCTCGCCCCTGAATCCAAGTACATGGAACCCGGCAAGCACTACAACCCGTTCTACTTCGGTGCCGAATTCGCACCGAAAGACGGCATCATGAGCATCCTCATGAGCAACCTCTACCTCGAATGGGAACGCATCGGCGACCGCCAGGAAGTCCATGACAGCGCAAAGAAAATGGACGATTGGGCATGGACTCTCGCATGGGCTAAAAAGATTGGCCAATCCAAGCTCCAGTTCAGCCTCTACAGTGGCAACGAAATGAGCGACCTCGGCCTCGCCTTCCGCCTCACGAGCACGTTCAAGTAATTGCGAGAACGCGGGCATGAACCACCCGCATTTACAAGCAAACTGCATACGCAAAGTCAGGGTAACAGAACCCTGACTTTTTTAGTACGCTATTTAAAGCGATTGACAAAGCTCATAGAAATCATCGTTTTCCGCATAAGCTCGGACAAAACAACGAATTGAATCATGAGAGAGTTGATCCAAGGGAATGTAGTGTAAGCGACAAAAAACTCCCGTGAAGGGAGTTTTTTATTTACTTCTTCTTTTCGCCGTAGCGATAGCGGTAACCGTAGCCATAGCCATAACCGTAGCCGTAGCCATAACCGTAAGAGCCGTTATCGTGCACGCACTGGTTCAGGACAATAGCCTTTTTCTCAAGCTTTGCGATGTCAAGCTGATTCACAATTTCTTGAATATTTTCCATAGAATGTTTCTTGTATTCAATAACAATTAGGCCAAAATCAACCAACTTGGCGATAGCTTGGGCATCTGAAACTAGCGAATTCGGCGGAGTGTCGATCACGACAACATCAAACCCTAGCCTTGCATTCATCAATGAGTTCAGCAAAGGCTTTGGAACTTACCATTTCACCTGGATTCGGCGAATGGGATCCATTGGGCAAGAAGAATACTCCATCGCCAATATTGACAAGACAATCATCCAACGTCGCATTGTTGATCACAATATCGGACACGCCCTTTTCGTGCTTATGAGAAAGGCGGGACTTGCGCAAGTCAGCATCGATAAAAACAACTCTCTTGTTCTGCTTAGCAAAAAGGTATGCCAGGTTCAACGCGACAAAAGACTTGCCCGCACCAGGAGCGATACCGGTTACCATGAGCACTCGCCCACCCTCGTCAAGGAATGAGAATTCCAGTGCCGTACGCAATGCACGAAGTTTTTCAATGGCAGCATCCTCGCTATCGGCCTTGGCCAAGACAAAACGCTTGTCGCTTACGCCAGGAAGCTTGTGGCTGATTTGAGTCTTCGGGATTTTTGCATAGACGCTAACACCTGTTTCGCGCTCGATTTCAGAAGAGGAACCGACGCCACGATTGCGCAAAGAATGAAGAACCAAAATCAACACAAGGCTAAATACAAGACCGCCGCCAACACCAGCAGCCACGATTAATTTGCGGTTGGGCCTGAACGGTTTTTCGTGCACATAGGCAGGGTCCACGATGCGCACGTTGCCGATTTCACTGGCGCGCACCACTCGGAGCTGCTGGATGTTATTCAAAACAGAAGTGTACAGCTGGTTATTGATTTCAACATCTTGCTGCATTTTCAAGACATCTTGCTGAGTCGTTGGCAACTTCTTTGTGCGACCTTCTTCCTTTGCAATTTCGCGGCTCAAGCGCTGCTGCTGTTGCAAGATTGCCTGCATAGCAGGGTGATCGCCCTTGAACAAGCGGGCTTTTTCCTGATATTCCTGCTGCAACGAGAGCAACTGCGTTTTGAGCTCAACCTGACGTTGAAGCGTTCCACGAGCTTCGGCACCGAGGTCAACCGTACCCACCTGATTGCGGTATTCTGTCAGCACACGTTCCGCAGAATCCTTCTTAGCCTTAATGGAGGGCAGTTGCTCTTCCAAAAATTCCAAGGATTTTTCGGCTTCGGCGCTCCGCATTTCGACATTCTGGCGAACATAAGTCTGAGCGATAGCATTGAGCACATCGGCAACACGATCCGAATAACGGTCCGAATATGAAATTTCCAAAATATTCGAGTTCTTATCCTTTTCGATGGCATTGATTGTTTTTTGAAGGTTTTCAGCAACGCCAAGAACAGAAGACTTTGACAAGCGGAAAGTTTGGCCAGGTTCTGCATAAATAGCCTTGACACAAACAGCGACTGTATCCGCCCCCATCGGAATGCGGTACGTTTCGCCAATTTTACCCACAATAAGACTTTGCCCCATCGGCGAGAAAAGCTCATAGGAATCCAAGGACTTCACCTCGGCAATCCACTTGTCTTTTACAGTCGCCAAAGCCTTGGGCGGTTCGAACAAATCAAGATTCATTCGGCCTTCACGACGCATAAGCCTATCTACAATACCTTGCGGCTCCGCCGTATAGTTCAAATGTAGCTGTTCCACCACAGGCATCAACACACTCAAGCTCTTGATCAAGTGGATTTCGGCAACGGCCGGGCTCTGTGCGTCGAACAGGTCGCCGATATCGGCTAACGCCTTGCTGCTTTTTGATTTTGTGTCAAGTTGCAACATCGTCTTGTTCTCGAAGGAATCTCGCGTGTAGCGGGCTACGGCGATACCGACGATCAAGCCGATGATGGAGAACGTTACGATGATTTTCCAGTGGCGCCAGAAGATGCCGGCCAGTTCGAAAACATCGATGGTGTTGATGGGTTGCTGCGGATTCACTGCAGACACTTGATTCATTTGTTTGTTATTTGGGGTTGTCATATTTAAACCACCTCATTGTAAATATAAAATTTATTTGTAGAATATTCTGCGGTTTCATCAAGCCGCTTGTAATTCAATAGTTTGCAAAATGAACGATTTTGCAAACGGTTGATTGCAAAATTTGCAAGATTTTGTTTTTTCAAAATTTTCTGTTGTAATTTAGAGCCTCTTAACTTAACAGAGGTATAATTATGACTCGAGACGAATTTTTCGCCATGGTCAAGGATCTTCACGAACATCCTGAACACTTGGCTGAATATCGAAAAAACTACATTAACGTTTACCCATTCAGCGATGGCATTTTTAAAATGCTCCTGGCAAACGAAGCCAAGCCCGAGCGCACAGTAAAATTCTTGAACGCTATGCTGGATTTGAACGGAGAAAACGCCATCAAAGCCTTTACCTTTGGAGTTCCCGAGAATCCAGGAGTTCTCAATGATAAAACCGCAATATTTGACATTTACGGAACTACAGAAGCGGGCGTCCCAGTTCTCATCGAAGTCCAACAGAATTTCAACCCCCTGTTCGTCGATAGGCTTATCTACTACACATCCCGTGTTGTTTCGCGAACAGTCAAGAAATCGCAAGATTACAATTTGCCACATATCTACGTACTTTCGATTTTGACAGAAAATCAGTTTCCGCTGGAAAGGAACACATATCTGCACCATTCCCAACTCGTACGGAATCGTCGTTTCTTTTACGAAAAATTGGACATTTACCTTGTGGAAGTGGAAAAATTTTTTGCAATCGAAGACCGAACGGAGCCTGAAAAGCGGGAAAAAACAAACAGGGCCGAAATGCTTCGAATTTTCCGTGCCGTTCTTGAAGAAAAGGAGATTCCAGCCGAAAAGCTGAAGCAACTGCTTGACAAGGACTTCATCAAGGATGTATCTTTGGCAGGGTACACTGACGAAACACTTTTGAACGAGGTTGACGGAATGACAGACTTGCTTTACGAGAAACAGGGGGCTTACCTGCAAGGGAAAGGAGATGGAATTCTTGAATCTGCACAGCTTATGGTCGATACAGGCATTTTGACACCAGAAAAAGCGGCAGAACTCTTTAAAGTCCGTAAAGAAGATATTCTCTCCAAAAATAGCAACACAAAATTGGCCAAGTAATATTTTTCTATGCAGCATGTTAAGCCCGACGACGTCGGGCATAATTTTTTTCCGACAATAGGATGCTCTAATTCGATCGTAAAAAGCAAACAAGCTGCCCATTTTGACAGTGAATTCGCCAAAGATGTATCTTTGATCGGGTATACAGACGAAATCCTTTTGAACGAGGTTGACGGCATGACAAACATTCTTTATGAAAAACAGAGTTCGTTCCTTGAAGGACAGGATGCCAAGGCTCTTGAAGTCGCACACAACCTTTATAATCAGGGCAAACTCACTCCAAATGAGAATGCGGAGGTTTCTGGAGTGCCAGTAAAGAACATTCGACGTTGGAAGCGTAGAGCCTCGTCCAAAAAATGAAAGGGTCGTGCAGAGGGAAGAGCTGAAGGAAAAATTGAAGGAAAAGCCGAAGAGAAACTTGAAATGGTCGATGCAATGCTTGCAAAAACAAAATTGACCAACGAAGAAATTTTCTCCGTTTCGGGAATCTCGGTGGAAGAAATCCAGAAACATAGGGCTCTTTTAGCTAAGTAAAAAGCCCATAAAAAAACTCCCGTGAAGGGAGTTTTTTATTTACTTCTTCTTTTCGCCGTAGCGATAGCGGTAACCGTAGCCATAGCCATAACCGTAGCCATAACCGTAAGAGCCGTTATCGTGCACGCACTGGTTCAGGACAATAGCCTTTTTCTCAAGCTTTGCGATGTCAAGCTGATTCACAATTTCTTGAATATTTTCCATAGAATG
>Ga0129307_1001980_pt1 | contig 18491 bp, 22 predicted proteins | sample P1105metagenome_FD_94437 | JGI IMG/M metagenome (GOLD analysis project Ga0129307, IMG submission 94437) | Capybara group fecal microbial communities from Wisconsin, USA - P1105 metagenome | ecosystem: Host-associated > Mammals > Digestive system > Large intestine > Fecal | place: USA: Wisconsin... | reverse complement strand
TGCAAAGGTTAAGGCTATCAGAGACGAGAACGGAATCACAAAGGATTTCGAAATCGAAGGTGACTTCCCTCGTTACGGTAACGATGATGACAGAGCTGATGAAATCGCAATCTGGCTTCTTCGTACATTTATGGAAAAGCTTCGTCACATCCATACATACAGAGATTCAGAGCCTACAACATCAATCCTTACAATTACTTCAAATGTAGTTTATGGTAAGGCTACTGGTGCTCTTCCTGATGGACGTCCAGCTGGCGAACCACTTTCACCAGGTGCTAACCCATCATACGGTGCTGAGGTTAACGGTCTTATCGCTTCCCTCAACTCTGTTGCTAAGCTTCCATATGAAGAGGCTCTTGATGGTATTTCAAATACACAGACAATCAACCCAGGTGCTCTTGGACACACTGATGAGGAGCGTACAAACAACCTTGTTAACGTTCTTGACGGATACTTCGATCAGGGTGCTCATCACCTTAACGTAAACGTATTTGGTAAAGAAAAGCTTATCGATGCTATGGAGCATCCAGAGAAGCCTGAGTACGCTAACTTTACAATCCGTGTATCTGGCTACGCAGTTAAGTTCATCGACTTAACTAAGGAGCAGCAGATGGATGTAATTTCTCGTACTTGCCACGAGGCTCTTTAAGATTTTTTAGGTAACAAGTAACCTACAGCCAAGAAATATATCCACTGCTTAGCAGACACGCTTTCGCTCTGGCCGCGCTCGTTGCCCTACATAGGCAGTCATATAAATATGTCTGCCAAGTAGGGACGGCGCTCTAAGGTCTGCTAATGCAGTTAGATATATCTCTTGGCTTTATTCTTTCTATACCCCTCCAAGGATTTATATGGTTTGGTTCTAGATAAAAATCATAGCTCTAAGGGATTAAAGAGCTTAGTTGAAAGAACTAAAATATCCCTCCATCTGGCTGCTAGGGGGAATATAGCATTGTATTTATGAGGTAATTTATGAGTGATGTAATCGGATATGTAAATAAATTGGAAAGCTTCGGGGCTGTAGATGGGCCTGGAGTTAGATACTTGATTTTCTTAAATGGATGCAAGATGAGATGTGCATTCTGTCACAATCCTGATACCTGGGCTGAAGGCTGCGGTGAGGAATATACTGCAGATGAGCTTTTGAAAAAGGCTCTTAGATTCAAGCCTTATTGGAAGAATGAAGGTGGCATTACCGTCAGCGGCGGCGAGCCTTTACTTCAGATTGATTTTGTTTTGGATTTATTTAAGAAGGCCAAGGCCATGGGCATCAACACCTGCATCGATACTGCAGGCCAGCCATTTACCCATGATGAGCCTTTTTACAGCAAATGGAAAGAGCTTATGAGCCTTACAGATACCGTACTTTTTGACATAAAAAATATCGACCCACAGGCTCACAAGGAGCTCACCGGTGTCGACAACGCAAACATCCTTCAGATGGCTAGAGAAATGTCTGATATGGGTGTAAAAATGTGGATTCGCCACGTACTTGTACCCGGCGGAAGCGACAATGACGAGTACTTACAGCGTACTCGTGAATTTATCGACTCTCTCAAAACTGTAGAGCGCGTTGAAGTGTTGCCATACCATACTTTGGGCATTGCAAAATACAAGGATATGGGCATCCCTTACCGCCTTGATGGAGTAGAATCTCCTACAGCGGAGCGCATAGCAAATGCCAAGAAAATCTTAGGAGCTGAGTAGCTTTTTATTTTTCTTGTCCAATCCCATTATCTCTTTAGAATCAATATCCGAATATGCCATTCGTATTTCTTCGATTTGGTTAAAACATATTACAAAGGCGTCTACTACTGCCGGTGAAAAATGCTTGCCACGCTGATTTAAAATCTCGCCAAGGGCAATCACCGGCGTCCATGCCGCCTTATAAGAACGCACGCTTGTAAGAGCGTCATACACATCTGTGACAGACACAATCTGAGCGTAGATTGATATTTCATTTCCTTTTAGACCGGCAGGGTAGCCCTTGCCATCCCATCTCTCATGGTGCTGCAGAGCAATCACTCTTGCCATATCAATAATATCCCCTTCGGAATTTGCTAGTAACTCCCAACCATACTTGGTGTGCATTTTCATTTCTTCAAACTCTTCAGGTGTAAGTCGTCCTGGTTTTTCCAAAACTTCTTTTCTAATCATCAGCTTTCCAAGGTCATGCATCATAGCAGAAATGCGAATGGTTGCAACCTCATATTTGGACAAATTAAGTGTTTCTGCCACTATCCTACTATACTCCGCAACTCTTCTGACATGCTGACCAGTCTCGCCAGATTTTGCCTCAGAAATCTCAGCCAAAGAAGCGATTATATCCTCTTGGCTACTTTGCAGCTTTTTAAAGTAGCTGTCCTTTTCTTCCTCTTCCTTGGCTGCTGCAATATTAATTTTTAGATAGCCAACTGCAAATCCTGTATTAATAAGAGCCATTACATCAAGCCAGAATATATTTTTCATATCTACAGAATTGGTTGCCAGCTCCGGGAAAATATAGAAGGCACCATACAACAAATCAAGCACCAAAAACAGGCCAACTAAATATATGTATATTCTCTTCCAATCTATTGGAGAATTATTGAAAAAGTATGGCAGATATTTTCGCTGTGCCAAATAAAAAACAAACTGCACTACCAGCATAATTACTAGATAACTAACTGGATCGACCGCAAGTACCAAACACAGTCTCTCGATACATACGAACTCCAAATATAAGGTGGCTCCAAGATAATTTTTCATGTCGTTAACATAGGTGTAGAAAACACTACCTAAAAAGACCATGAGTCCATCGCCAAAAATATTTATAAAAATAAATAAAAAACTATATTCATCTTTTAAATTAGTATTTTCAAGGATAAAACTATAGAACCTATGAGTATAGAACTCTCCTACGATTGAAAGAAATGCACTAGACACCAAAAATAGGCCTACGAAACGCACAAATTTATACTTCTGCTTGTCAGAAAAAGCAGACTTTAAAATAATATTAAATAGGGCAAACCAGCCCCCAGCCAGAAGCTTTGGCCAACAATCGGCCATGTAACCTAATAATTCCACAATCATACCCCGTCTAATAATATAAGTCCAATAATACATATTAGTTCCATTATTGAATTCTATTCTACCATTTTTAGGGATTGTTGTAATTAAATTTTTAACTTTTTATAGGTTAGTATTTGACTTTATAAATATATTAGTAGCAATTTCCACTCTCCTGTTTTTCAAGTTCACATTTCTCTCATAATTCCAACATATTTTTTTGATAAAACAGATTTGTCAACAATTATTTGTTATTATGGAGAAAAAGGAGGTTGTTGAGTTATGTATATGAGAAAAGCAACTGTTGACGGAGTAAATGTCCCACGAGTAAGAACTGAATATATTCAACGCGGACGAATGGTAGTTGCTTTCCGAGAATACTATGATTGCGGTATATTATCACGCGGTACACATTCATTCATATATAAGGTGAGTCCTATAAATGGTAAGAACAGACCAGACTTATATGCCTTTTTCACTATTGAAAAATAAGGAGATAATCCACTATGAGAATTGAAAATATTTATCCAAATACCTCTTTTAAAAGTCAATCAAATACAAATAAAGAGCCAATAAAATCAACTTTTAATATTCAACCAATTGAAAGTATCGTAAATGCACAGGAACAGGTTGGTTATGTACATTACGCTAATCCGGATATAGAGCTTCGTATGTTTAAAGTTGAAAGTGATTCAGATGAATTGTTATATAGGGTTGAAACATCTCAAAATGGCAAGTTGATAAAATCTCAAATTATAAATCCGGAAACAGTAGATTTAAACAACGCTACCTCCGAGGAATTATTAGCATTAAATAATTATTTGAGAGATAAAAATATCTATACTGATAATTTTTCTATTATTGATTCAAATATGATGGCAGAATATCATTCGAATAGATACAACGCTTTAAATGATGAGAAGATTTATGCAAATATGCAACTCGAAACCAACAACATTGAAGTATATATGCTGCATAAAAAACTCTTAGATGTTTTAATGAAACAAACAGAAAGTCCTTTCCAATGATTATGTATTAAGCAAACAAATAAAAGACCTCAATTTGAATTTGATATTATTTCTGTCGTGTAGATAAGTTAAATATCAAAAAATAATTGAGGTCTTTTATTATTTCATTTTGCATCTGTTAAATCAGGTGAAACACAAGCATCATCACTAAAAACACCAGATTCATCACCGTAAACACCCCGATGTATTTCTTCTTATCGGCCCCATCAATGTATCCGTACTGCTTAAATGAAATTAGGCTTGCCATTGATGCAATAAGGGTTCCTAGACCGCCCAAATTAGTTCCGATAATGAGGTTTGAAATATTTTTGGTAAATCCAGAGCAAAGAATAGCCGCAGGTACATTGCTAATAAACTGGCTTAGTATAATTGAAACAATGACTTCATTTACAGAAAGAAGCTGCCCTATTGCGCTGCTTAGCTCAGGTATTCGCTTAATATTTCCTATGAAGATGAACAAAAATATAAAGGTAAGTAACAGGCAATAATCTGGCTTTCTAAGAACTCTCCTGTCAAAGATAAGCACCAGCGCAAGCACAATTACAAGACCAATTCTATAGTCTAATACATGAGCCACTACAAGAATCGATACTAAAAATGTAAACAGGTACATCCCTATCATTAGCTTGTCTTTCTTGCTTCGCTCATATACATTCTTTTCCGATAAAGTAACCGGTGCCTTTTTTACAAAGAAAATACCGCAGGCAAAAATCATAACAAGAGATAGCAGGCTGTAAGGAAGCATCAATTTGATGAATTCATCTAGGCTCATTCCTGCCAAAGAATACAAATAAAGATTCTGCGGATTGCCAAGAGGTGTCAGCATGCTTCCAAGGTTTGCTGCGATTGTCTCTAGTACAATGACCTTGATAAACAAATCTTTTCGGCCTGAAATAGATAAAGTCACGATAGAAAATGGCACAAAGGTAAGGAGTGCCACATCATTTGTAATGAACATACTTAAAAAGAAGCATAGCCCAAATAACACCAAGACCACGCCTCTAATAGAACTCATTTTAGAAACCAAAAGCTCACCAATTTGTCTAAAGACTGATAGCCTCTGCAAGCCAGCCATCGTAATCATCAATGCCAGCAATATGCTTAAGGTTCTAAAATCAATATACCCAAAATAGCTTTTGTCCGGTGGTACAAAAAAGCTTGAAATAACCGCCAAGACAAAAGCTACACATAAAACTATTTCGTTATTTATAAATCTTTTAACAGCATTTATCATCTCTCTATCCCCATTTTTAATAATGTATTTCTGCATAAATCATTATAAAAAATGGGAATCAAAAGTCAATTGGAATAATTCCCAATACTAGATGAGAGCTGCTACGCACTTTTCAACTTCCTTCATGTTAGCTGTAGGCTCGAAACGAGCAACAACGTTACCCTCACGGTCTACTAAAAACTTAGTGAAGTTCCACTTGATTTCAGCGTTGTTCTTGTAATCCTTGTCAATCTTCTTGAGCATCACACCCATAGCTAGAGCTGCTAGGCCTTTGCCAAAGCCTTCAAATCCCTTCTGTGACTTGAGGTACTTGAAAAGCTCGATTGCATTCTCACCATTTACATCAGACTTCTTCATCTGCTCAAACTGTGTGTTGTAGTGAAGCTGGCAAAACTCGTGAATCTCCTCTGCATCGCCTGGTGTCTGACCTGCGAACTGGTTGCAAGGTACATCAATAATCTCCAAGCCCTGATTATGATACTTCTCGTAGATTGCTTCAAGATCCTTGTACTGTGGTGTGAAGCCACAGCCTGTTGCTGTGTTTACTACAAGAACTACCTTGCCCTTTAAATCTGCCATAGAAAGCTGCTCACCATTAGACTTCTCTACTGATAAATCATAAAATCCCATTTTCTTTTTCCTCCTTAAGAAATAAATCAATAATTAGATTGTGCGCAATCGATTTTTATAATTAGATTGTACGCAATTGAATTTGATTTGTCAACAGAAAATTTGTGAACTTTTTTCTTGGACATATTATTAAGAATCCATTAACAATTAATTTTTCCCTTCAAAAACTAGGGTCCAGTCTGTTAAACTATTTATGGAGTTTTTATAATGCAAAATTTGGAGGTACACTATTTTGAAGTTTTACACTAGAAAAAAGAGATTAATTAAGTGCGCAATCACACTTTTTACTGCAGCATTAATTTCATTTGGCCCATTATCTACCGCCATTGAAGCTAAAGCTGCAGCAATTTATACTGTTACACCGGAATCAGGCGTGCTTCTTGCCGGTGATGGTGCCGAGGTTTTCTCTGACGCTGACCCTGCTACATATATCAATACACTTCCTGTAAATACACCAGTAGAGGTGACAGGAAGAACTAGCAACAACTTCTGGCAAGTAACTATTGATGGCCAGACTAGATACATTTCTCAACAAGCTTTATCAACTATTCCAAACTCAACCGCCTACAGACTTACATCCTTTGATGCGGCTGGAGCTTTGGTTGTAAACCCTACCACTGGCAAGATTATCTATGCTCAGGGAGCTGATGCAAAGCTTGAGCCAGCCAGCACAACCAAGATTATGACAGCACTGCTAGTTGTTGAGGCAATCGAAAGTGGCCAAATTACATTAGATACTCCTGTTGCTGTATCCGAGACAGCACTTGCCACAATCCCTTCAGATGCAAGTCATTTGGAGCAGAGACTCCAGGTGGGTGAAGTGTTAAATGTTGAGCAGCTCATGTCTGCCATGATGGTTAGCTCAGATTGTGCCGCATGCAACGTGCTTGCAGAGGCAGTTGCTGGCAGCGTTTCAAACTTTGTAAATCTCATGAACCAAAAAGCAGCTCAGCTTGGATGCGTTAAGACCAACTTTACCAATCCATCAGGATATCCAGATGAAAAGATGTACACCAACGCAGCAAGCCTCTATGTGATTACTGCAAATGCCATGCAGCATCCTTTGTTTAACCAGTTTTTCGGATTGACTGAGGGCTCAATACCTGCAACAAACCTTTGCCCAGTTCCTAGGACATTTAAAAATACCGACAGTCTTGTAGACCCTGCCACACAATATTACAACCCTACTGTAATAGGCGGTAAGACCGGCACTGCCAACCGCGCTGGCCAATGCTTAGTTGCAGTAGCGGCCAAAGAAGGCAAGACTGTTGTATCTGTCATCCTTGGAGCCCGCAACCGCACTATGTTTGATGGCTCGAAGGTCTCAATGCGTTACTACGAGACCAATCGATTGCTTGATCTTGGGTTTGCAAATTATTATTAAAATAAAACCTCTCAATTACAAATTTGCAAATTCAAAACTGCAAAATTGTTAATTGAGAGGTTATTTTTTTATAACTACTTCCTATTGAAAGCTAAAATCTAGTCCAAAGTATACTACATTGTTCGAGAAAAACCAGTAGGTGATTTTCCTTTTACACTGTCTACAGGCCTTCTTACTTCACCGTTTTCTAGATAGACATTCGTTTCTTCATTCCCTGTATTTACAGCATTGTCTCCTCTTCTTTGTCCCGTATTTTCATTTGTAACATCAAGGTCAATAGTAGTGACTTCTCTTAAGTTCGATCTTGTACGTTGTCCATAAGATTGTGTCATATGACTATTCATTCCTCTACTTGATGTTTCTACATACTGTATGCTCCTTATTATATTACGTCTTTCGTTATTTTTTCGAATAGCCTCAATATTTACCCTGTTATTATTAAATACTGGAATATCGCTTTCTAAAACGACATCGTTCGCATTCCCACCATAGACTACGACATTATTAATTATTCTTTCAATATATTTATCATAATTATCAATCGCTATACCCAAATTTCTACTTCGAATAATATGTGAATTCCCATCAACATACAAAAGCCCTCTCAAAAATGATGATTCATTTTGAATAAATGTTCTCAGATTGTTTACCTTCTGATTAATTACTCCTTGCAGCTCATCTGCCCTTTGTATATCGTTCGCATCTCCACTACTCCGTAATTCTGCTCCGCGTGCATAATAATAATTGTTTTTTTGCTCCATTAGCCGTTCACAATAATCTATTATTTGCTCTATTCTTTCTTCTTTGCTTGTCGGATGTTTAAACACGTTGTTGATATAATCTAATGCTCCCATAATATCTCCTTTCATAACTAAAAAATAACAAACCTTGGATTCTCCACCTCTAAATTTCTGTCATTACTTTCGTTTAAATTATTATTTGTTTGATTAGTAATTGTTTCTGTTGCATTACTATTTTGGCCATACGGAACGTTATTAGAATTATTATTAAGCTCTAGGTTATTGGTATATGCTGGTAAAGGAATAATCTCTATTGTTCGCTCATTTTCACCAGGATATTCTGTGTACGTTACCAGAGGTTCATCCTCAATCTTCTATTCTATCAAGACCGTTGTTTACTTCATCAATATGGTTATCCAATTTAAAGTTAACGGCCTCGTTCCTTTTGTTATCTGTATCATATATTTCCTCTGGGAAAAGCATTCTCATCGCCTAATCATCCAACAGATTTATAAAATGAAGATTATTAACAACTATGCTTATATTTCCTAGTTCCTGTAATTTAGCCCTATAATTATTTGCCAAATTATTCGTATCCGCTTGTAATGCATCCTCTTCATCAAGAGCTCCCATTTCCACATTTCTAATCACTTCATTACTACAATTAACGCAATCTTTACTTACCTTTGCCACTTCCTTTGCTAAAGAATTAATCCACGTTAAATAACATTTTATAGTATGATAATCTCTCATTCCCATTCCTCCATGTACTATGCTTAGCTATTTTTATACCTCTTACTTTTATATTTCAAAAAAAATTATCTATTTTTTTCCAAACCATTCCATTTTTTTTACAGAAAAGAGTTTTTTCTTTGCAAAGCAGTTTCATATAAAAAAGAGTATGACTTCTGCGTATATACAAAAGTCATACTCCATTTTCTGCTTTAAACCGCACACTTTATCTAGTTGAGGCTTAGTTCAACCTCTACATTTCGCTAGTGTGTTCTATCTTTGTGAATCCCAGAGATTCACCAAATCAACAGGTATCACTTTTTGAATTTCTCCAAAAGTCATACCCCTCCACAGAAAAGATAAATTTTCTTACAAGAATTCTGCCCCTCTCTGGAACGACATATAACTCTAATCCTCTTTACTCAGCCTCCTTGAATTTGCTACCTCTGATGAGGAATAATCCTATAAGCACAGAAACTACTGTTATGATAATTGACTTGAGAATAATGTTTGAACCAAGCCACTCAGCAATAAGCACATCCAAATCTGATCTACCCTGATAAATATATGGATAAACCATTAAGCCTAAATCAAATAAGAAATGGAGCACCATGTTTCCCCAAAGGTTTTTTGTTCTCAAATAAACTGCTGCAAGGAAGAATCCAACTCCAATTGCATAAATAATTTGAGCATAGATTGGTGTAGGATTAGTTACATCTTTCAAATTGCTAGTATGGAGTAAACCAAAGAAAATTGATGATACAGCCATAGCAACGATGTAAGATGCTTTACTATTTCCAAAAGCCTTTTGGATAAAGGTCATTAAAAAACCTCGAGTGAGCAACTCTTCACGGATACCTGCTCCCACAGCTAGGAATACTAAGCATAGCACAATAAACCTGCCATCTGTAGTTGGAGTGCCATAATCTCTGATAGATTTATACATGTTTGTGATAAGGTAATATACTGTAAACGCTGTCATTACGCCGCCGACAACAAAGGTGCTTTTAAAGCTTTTAAGAGAAAACTTAAATACATCCTTTTGCCCAAATGCAATGATTATAGCTGTTAAAATAACATTGATAACTAATACATACACTATCTCCATAATAAAAGTATCCTGAATTTTAAATAATGGTACAATCATTCCCGGTAATACAAACATTAGTACAATTCCTAATATAGCACCTCCTAGGTACTTAACTATTCGTAAAATATTATTCATCTTTTTCTCCTTTACTTTAATTATATTTTTACCACCTGATTTAGTGGATAATTTTTATTTTTGTCTATTATTTCAACCCGTTTTGGGCATAAAAATAGCGGGCCACAGCAAGCGCCACGGCCCACTATATCTTTTCCTTCTACTGACGTTAATAGTCCTCTCCGTTTACTGTAACATCACCTAAATCGCAACGAGCTGTAATCTTATTCTTATCAACCTCGCCTTTAGTTGTGATGTCAATGTCACCAGCATCACAATAAGCGTCAATAATATCGAAATCACCATCTAACTCAATATCTCCAAGATCGTTAACAGCCTTGACTTTGTTGGCCTTTCCTGTAGATCTAACTTTAACACTACCCATAGAGCATGCTAAATCCATGTCTGCATAATCACCATCTAAGTTGACGTCACCCAAATCATTATTAACATCTACCGCATCATATTTGCTATTATCAAGATGTAAATCGCCTAAAGAAAGGGAAATGTCAGCATTTTTACCCTCTGCGCTTTTTATCTTTATGTCACCTAACTTGTTGTCAATGAAAAGCTTCTCACTGTCAACATCATTAATATGGACATCTCCTAAATTAAGCTCGATATTTGTATTTTTAATTACAATATCATTAGGAATTACTATTCTCATTGAATATCTATCTTCATTCATAACATTAGGTTCTAAATTGGCTACCTTATTATAGCTTTCTTTAATGTTAAGAACACCATCCTTATAAGTTACTTTTGGGAGATATTTCTTTGGATAAATAGAAGTAACTTCAAGCTTATCTCCGTATGAAATATCAATATCTGCAATGTCAGCATCGATAGTCATCTCGCCAACATCCACGTTACCATATGATTGAACGTCTGTAACAAACTTTCCATTTGTAGTGCTATAATGAAAAAATGAAACGCCAGTGAATAATCCACCAAAGTGAATGAGTATTCCAGCTATAATACAAATCAATGTAATTATCCATATAATTAAAAGGTATCTCTTCTTATTCATTTATTCTTCCTCCTCTGTTAACGCAATGTTCAATATTTTTCTAATTACGGCAGCCACAGGGAATATCAGCCATGTAAGATGCCAAGCCATAGTTAAAAAGCTGAGAATCAAGTATATGCAAATTACTGTTGGGCGATAAATTGCCATGACAGCTTCAGCCTTCTTGTTGATAAAAACACGATTCTCTTCTGGCTCTTTACCATATCTGCCACTGATTGTACGGCCATCGTTGATGCCAAGCACCTGGTCGTAGCTACTATTGATAACATTCGTATATACGAAGAGGAATACTCCTAAACCTATAAAGACAAATAATAAACCGCCTGATAATGGACCTTCATGCGTAACAATTGCAGGAACAAAACATGTTGCGCAAAGTAAAACGCCAACGGATGTCAAAAGAGCTCTGATTGACTTAAATGACTTGCGCTGGGCGCGAACTGCCTCTGCTGTGTTTAAATCAATGCGGCATGGCTCTTTTTGAATGTACTCCCATTCCTGTCTTGAAAAACCGCTGAATACAAATAATGCAACAGCTACACCAATTGAAAGGAACATTCCGCAAGGGCCAAATTTGTTCTGCAATAACATTGGATAAATTACACATGTTATGCAAAGGAGAACTCCAATACCAATTCTCCATGCGTTCTTAGACTCTGTAGCAAGGAATCCTTGAATCTCATCTGATGATACAAGACGTCTGTTGTCAGCGTGCTGCTCCTTAACTACTTCAACTTCCTTGGTAAGACCTAAATCATCAGCCAATTCATCTAGGTTACCAAACTCAGAAATAACTGTACCTACTGCTGTATTTTCACTAATTCCGTCTGCTATCATTTCATTGTATTTATCTTCCATCATACTAAGAAGTTCAGATTTAGCTTTTCTAACTTCTGCTGTATTTGGCATGCTAGCAAACATTGCTTCAAGATAATCTTTTATTGTATCCATTTTCTTCTCCTCTACTTGATAATAAAATGCTCAATAACTTCTTTGGTTAAGTCCCACTCTTCACATTTGCTAGCGTAATATTCTCTGCCAGCGTCTGTGACTCGGTAGTAAGTTCTCTTCTTTCCATTACCCTCTAAATCCTGGTTTGCAACAAATGATTCTATGTATCCGTTCTTTTCCATTCGTGTGAATGCAGAATAAAGTGTTGTCTCTTTAATGATGTACTTCTCATCGGAAATCTTTTTAATCTGCTTTGAAATTTCATACCCATACGAAGGCTCCCTGATGAGGATGCTAAGAATCATAGTGTCATTATAACCACGGATAACATCACTACTAATTTCCCCCATGCGTTATTTCTCCTTTCTCTCAATCAGCCAAGCTTTGCCTAGCTCAAATATTTTATTCATCTTTCCTCCATCTAGAAAAATTTTTCTTTAATGTCTTTCAGATACCACGTCCGACGTGGTACTTCATCTGATGTAGTAACTATACTACGACTGCCGTAGCTTGTCAACATTATTTTTTAAATTTTTTATGTCCAAAGCATTTTTCACAGTTATTTCATTGGATTGAGGGCTGGATTTTCGTAAAATGAGGCTATAAGGGAGGGAAGGCTCAGGTGGTTGTATGTGGTCATACAATTATGTAATACCTAGCATCTTAATATTGTGGATTCTGCTTTTTTACTATTTCACTCTCAAACGATTGCCAATACGAATCAATCACCGCTTCGTTGGTTTGATGGTTGTTGAGGCCGTCGTTATTGTTACAGACATCGTTGCCTCTTATGCAGATCAGAATTATCGTCAGCTACCACATTCTCTGGTAGTTGCTTTAAACATGCTCTATTTTGCGGCTTTACTTATTCGTATAAAGATGTTCTATTCCATCACCAGCAATATTTTTAGGCTGGACCCTTATACCCATAAGCTTAGGGCATTTATCAAAGATATCCCTATTATAATTTCTGAAATTATAGTCCTTAGCTCCCCTTGGACTGGTGCTGTTTTTGCAATCACAGAGGTGGGCTATGTCAATGGGCCTTACTATAATATTATCTATCTTTGCTATTTCTATTTTCTGGCCCTATCCTTCTATGATTTGATAGTTCACCAGGATAGATTGAGAAGGAAGCGCGATGCAATCTGCGTATTTCTTTACAATTTCACCATACTGGTTGGGCTGCTATTTAGAATATACTTCCCAAAGGTGCTTATATTTGATACCTTCTGCGTAATGGCTGTGCTTTTGATTAATCTGGTATTTATGAACCCTGATTTTTACCTGGATAAGCGTTCAAACCTTTTTACATCAGAGGCTCTGCGCTCTATGCTTTCTGAGAAAAATACCATTAAAGAGCACTACATTATGGCCTTTATCGTTAAAAACTATGGCGAAGCAAGAGAGGTCTATGGCCCTAGTCAAATGGACGAAGCCATCATGATCATTGGCCGGTATCTCCTTAGAAACTATACTGACGTACTGTCCTTCTATTATAGAAATGGGCGATTCGTCCTTTTAGGAAAAGATAATGAGCGTCTCCTAGAGATTAAGGAGCAATTGCTAGATAGATTTAAGGAACCATGGGTTTCTAACAATGCGGAAGTTTATCTGGAAATTGGAGTGGTGACAAGCGATTTTGATTTAGTCAACGTAGAGACTGATAGCATTCTGCCTACCATCATACATGAACTTGTTAAATTTGATAATGACAGACACAAGAATTGTACCGTAATCGATGAGAATACGATTCTTGAAACAGAAAAACTTATTGAAGTTAAGCGGTGCCTTGAATATGCTCTAGAACACAAGGAAACCGAGGTCTTTTTGCAGCCTATAGTTGATGTACATACAAGAGAATTGGTGGGCGCTGAGGCCCTCTGCAGGATTCGCGACAGAGATGGCAACGTAATCTCTCCTGGGCTGTTTATTCCCATTGCTGAGCACAACGGTCACATCACTCTCCTTGGCGAGCAGATGTTTGAAAAGACCTGTAAGTTTATAAAAGAAAATGACATTGCTGCTATGGGCTTGCAGTGGATTAATGTAAATGTCTCTACAATCCAGTTTATGCAGCATAGTCTGGCAACTAGATTTGAGGAAATCCTAGAGCAGTACGGCCTCACACCAGATAAGATTCACTTGGAGCTTACTGAGGCTGCCATGGTTGATGAACAACTGATGGCCGGCCAAATTCTCGATTTGCAGAAGAAAGGCTTTAATCTGGTGGTTGACGACTACGGAACTGGCTACTCTAATATAGCTCGCCTAAAGAGATATCCTTTTGTAAACATCAAGCTTGATATGACTCTAGTGTGGGAATACTGCAAGAACCCTGGCGTTATCGTGCCAAAGATGGTGGAAGCCTTTAAGGAAACAGGCTACTCTGTAACCGCTGAAGGTATTGAATCAGAAGAGCTTGCACAGGCCATGGAAAGGTGCGGTTGCGACCTGCTGCAGGGCATGTATTTTAACCCGCCACTACCAATTAAAGATTTTTTAAAAGAATATTCAAAATCCCCTTGACTTAAAGGCCATGCCATAGTAATATATATTTCGTTGCTGGTAAGTTACAGCAACACAATATATGGCTCGTTGGTCAAGCGGTTAAGACGTCGCCCTCTCACGGCGAAAACAGCGGTTCGATTCCGCTACGAGCTGCTAATAATGATTTAACGCCTAGGCAAGTGCCTAGGCGTTTTTATTAATCATTTTTATTCATCAGATTCTCACCGATTTCTATTCTCACACTCTTAGTGCCAGAATAAATACCGACCATATTATTATTTTTCTTATAAATAGTTATCGCTTTAGACTCGTTCGTAGGTTTTCCGTATGTCTTCTCTATAGAAGCGTTCACGGTCGATATAGCTGCATCTACATCCGAATCCCCAACATCCAAAGTGCACACACATCCAAAGAGCTTTCCGTCATTGAATTTGTAATCAAAATTGCATGCATAACCTAAAAACTCATCCGAGTATCTCAATGATTGCTCTTGCTCATGAACTAGCTCTGCAGTCTCGGTTTCCTTTACTTGTTCCACGGTGTCACCCCAAGATGAACCTCTAAAGCCATCAGTTGAAATACCATCTTTTCCGCAGCCTAATAGACACAGAACAAGTGCCACGAAGACTGCTAAAATCTTTGTGTTTTTCATGTGGTTCTCCTCTTTTTGTACTCTTCCCACGATTATTTATACAAAACAACGCCCTCATCAAGATTGCTAACTAGCTTCTTTCCATTTGTCGAAAACTTTACGCTATATTTCATACCCTCCATATGGATATCCAAATCCATTTTATAGGAATAGTCACTATCTTCTAACTCTTTGAATCTAGCAAAGGCATAGTCAAACTCAGTATATTCTTCAGAAAAAACTTTATCCTTCTTTGAATATGCAACTCTAAGCTTTCCATCTTCATCATTATAAAATTTCATTTTGTATTTTCCATCTATGCTCTTCCATGTACCAAGCATCTCTTCCTGAAATGATTCCTCTGTAAGCTTTGAATTTTGCATATTTTGAGGGACATAACAAAAGTCAGTAATCATAATTGCCATTATGACAGCAATTAGAATTGCTATAATAATCTTTTTTCTATTAGTCTCCTTTTTAATATTTAATCCTAAGTAATTTTTTAAGAATTTAAATCGTTCCTTCTCCTTTACAACAGGTTTCTCTACGATAGGGATTTTTTCTTCAATTATCTCTGCCTCGCTTTTATTAATCCATTTTTCAAACTCGCCTTTATTGACTTGCTCCATTCCAAGATTATTCCAGTCTCTATAGTCACCCTCACTATCCAGAGATACTATTCTAATCATGTTGTCTTTTTCTAGAATTACGTAAAATTTGTAACCACGATAATAAGCATATACCTCTAGCCTATATCTTTCAGTTATATCCTCTAAATCGACTTCCATTAACCCTATATATAACTCATTAGTTTGTCTATTTATAAAAGGTTCACATTTCTTGAATCCTAATTCTTCGTGTAACTCACCTGTGGTTCTTAAAATAATTTTGCCATTTTCCGATTTGCTTGATGAGAATGTTATTCCTTTGTATACAGAGTACTCTCCTTTTCTCATACTTAGTCTCCAAATCAAAACCTATACGATAGATATTCCATAATTTTTCTCATAATATTTGTTAAATTGATTTATATTATTCATAGGATTTTTTTTGCTTAACCCATTATAAAAGACCACCTTATCACACAATTCATCTTTATACTTATCAACAGCATTTTTTATTCTATTGGACAAATCATACCTATCCACTTCAAATGTCGCCGTGCCGTTATCCTCATGGAAAATGCAGGTATCAAAATAGAGTATAGCAACATATAATTCCATCGGACTAGAGTCTATCAATCTTCTCAGAGCCTCACCCAAAATACTTCCTATGTTTTCCACATTATCTATCCTTTTATAGAAGCAATTAACTAAAACTGCGTTTATATCCGTTGGAAGTATTTCACTTGTAAACTCTGAAACTATAACTTCATAAGGCTGTTTGCCACATAATAAATATGGTATTTCATCTTTTTGGATTGCATTATTTAACATCTCATTGTAATTCATATTATTCTAATTCATCCTACAGTTTTAGAATCAGGCCTTTATTTCTTCTAATGAGTAAAAATGATTACTCATATAAACTGAGAATTCTTCATTTGTAAATCTGTACTCCTGAAACAGTTTGCTGCAGTGTAACCTTACCGCACAAGCATAGACAATAGCCTTGTCATTGAATGGCCCTGTAAATACAGCATCTGCGTGGTCATCAAAAGAATATATATACCAGCTTCCATTAACTTCAACGCAGCCATTCATTCCTGGGCTATGAATAACTTCACCTATGACAAAATTTTCAGGTGTCTCTACCTTGCTAGTTAGTAAATTTTTTATTTCATCTTTGCTTATCATTTCTTTTCTCGATATGAATCATGCAACAAGCATACTTACTACTCAACTAAATCTCGCCTTGCTTCTAATTCCATCAAAGCTTCGTCAATGTCTAAATCTGGATAACGCTCCCCTACAGATTTAATAACATCGATATAATCGGCTCTGCCTGTAAACGCCAATATTGAAATAATATAATCAGCTGCTGACTCATTGAAAATATCAATTTTATCAACAATACTATCCAAAACAAGTTTATTGGAAATATTTCTATTCATGGCTGTCGTAAAAACTGCATGATACATTGCTTCAAGTATTTCAGAATCCTTTTCTCCAATACTGTCTGAAATTATTGTATTACAAATTTTTACAGCCTCTTCATCAGACATATTTCCATATTCAAACTGGTCTGCTAAATCATCGTATATATTTCTCAACATAATCATCAAAGTCAACCACTTCTTTTTCTTCTTCCGCTAACCTCATATATAATTCAGTTACCTTTTCTAAACGTATGCTGAAACTAGCCAGAATACTCAAAGCAATTTTGACTGGGCGATTTTTACAAAATACGAATTCTTTATCATGAAAAAATATAGTAGCCTTTTCGTTTTCTATAAGCAGAGAAATCTTGCCATATTCATTCTTACCAACTGAGAAATACTTACTAAATGATTGGGTGCTAAAATAATCTATTATTGTAGATATATCATTTTTTTCTATATAATCGTCAATTGACTTAATAAAATCATAATTTTTCACACCAAGCTTTTTGTCTATCAACATAGCCGCAAATACCTCAGCTACAAGTGAATTTTCTGATCTATAAAGTTCATGTAATTCGCTTCGCTGAACTTCATAAATCACATAGCAATTCTTCTCGCCTCTAAGCAAAAGTGAATACTCTAAAGGGTATGTATTTTCAATGTAGAAAATATCCCCTCCCATGTCTTCCTTTGCCTCAATAGGAAAATCTAATCTCCCTATTATTTTTTCTTTCATAAATCACTTGCCAAAGAATTTTCTAAATCAGCACTTTATTTTTTCTTAATTGATTGCGCTATAGCAGCTAATACATTATTAACCAACGCCTTCGTAAATGCTTCTTCTCGTGAATCACCATCTAATTCTTTAAAGAAAACCCCATTTTTTGTCTTAAGATACACTCTATAATTTGAACTTCTATAGTAGTCTGTATTGTGACATATATCCATAGTATCTAATACCTGAGGTATACTTATAAACAGTGACTGCATAGCTTTCATTACTTCTTTATTCTTTTCTAATCCAGTTAACAATGTTCCGTCACTCTGATAAATATGCGTATTTAAGCCATAAACAAGAGCAAGTGTTCTAGTTTCATTGTTTGCTATGATGCTATTAATTGGAATATCTATAACAGCTATATATACTTGTTTATCATTGTTTAACAAAAGATTCATATCTTCATATGTATATTCCATAACTCTATTTCTGCATTTCAGATATGCATCCATACTTGAATTATCCTTGTTCAAAAATTATACCTCCTTTATAGTACCATCTATTTTTTTACTATAAAATTTTCCTTCTTTTTCAATTAATAAATCAAAT